>Ga0114918_10004818_pt1 | contig 11679 bp, 6 predicted proteins | sample LantaG_FD_87015 | JGI IMG/M metagenome (GOLD analysis project Ga0114918, IMG submission 87015) | Deep subsurface microbial communities from Baltic Sea to uncover new lineages of life (NeLLi) - Landsort_02402 metaG | ecosystem: Environmental > Aquatic > Marine > Oceanic > Sediment | place: Baltic... | reverse complement strand
TAAAAAAGTAGCAACAGAATGGGTCAAAGCAGGTCATAGAAATGGGTCAAATACTCATAATGTATCAGCTACAATTTCATTAAGAGAACACGAATGGAATGCAGCGGGTGAATGGATGTGGGAGAATAGAAAACATTATAATGGGTTATCAGTATTACCTTACAATGGTGGGACGTACATCCAAGCCCCGTTTGAGGACATCACAGAAGAAAAGTATGAAGAAATGATGGGACCATTATCAGATGTTGACTTATCTAAAGTGGTAGAACTAGACGACAACACTAATCTTTCAGGGGAGTTAGCATGTGCTGGTGGGACCTGTGAGATAGACGTAGATTTAAAAAACCTAAAAGATAGTGACACTACTAATGAAAAAGAAATAAGCGAAACACAAATTTAGTAATAGATGAGAAGGGATGACGACTGGATTAGTGAACTATACCGTAAAGAATTTACCAAACCCAAACCAAAAGATTTTTATTGGGTTAGTGGTAAAATGGTAATGACAGAACATTACCATATAAAACGAGGAATGTGTTGTGGTGGTAGGTGTAAACACTGTCCATATCAACCAACCCATCAAAAGTACAGTACTAAACGCCTAACAAACTAATGTTTGAAGTATTTATTATAAAAAAGAATGCCTAGTCAAAAATACGGTATAAGATTTCCATTTAAAGATAGTCCAGAAGGATTGTTCTTAAACGTAAACAGTAAGACAGATGATGAAGTAAGGTCAAGCTTAATTCATTTAATACTTACTGTTAAAGGGTCTAGGTATTTCTTGCCTGATTTTGGTACAAATTTGATGAAGTTTGTATACGAACCATTGGACAATACAACCAAACTAAGTATTGATAATGAAATTAGAGATGCGGTAGATAAGTTTATACCTAATTTAACAATTAATGACGTTAATGTAAAATCAGCAGAAGATGTAAGGTTGGAGGAAGAAACTAGCCCTAATTCAGACAACATAAATAAAGATGATTTTGATTTTGGTGGGGAGCCTGAAAGAGAATATATGTTAAGGGTGAGAATTGACTATACCGCTGGTGATGGGTTTTTCGAAACTAAAGATTTTGTTGTAATAAATTTATAAAATGGCAGAAAAAAAGATAGCATACACAGAAAGAGACTTTCTAGGGATTAGAAACGAACTACTTAGATTAACTAATACCTATTATCCGGAGTTAATTAAGAACGCGAATGACGCTTCTATATACTCAGTATTTTTAGATTTAAATGCTGCAGTAGCAGACAACCTAAACTTCCAAATAGACAGAACCTTCCAAGAGACAGTACTAGATTTTGCACAAGAAAGAAGTTCATTATATAATTTAGCTAAAACATATGGTCTAAAAATACCAGGAAACCGTCCTTCAATAACACTGGTGGATGTTTCCGTTATAGTTCCAGCATTGGGTGATAAAGAAGATTATAAATATTTAGGTAATTTAAGAAGAGGAGCACAATTTAGAGGTGGGGGTCAGGTATTTGAATTAGTAAATGACTGTGATTTTTCCACACAATACAATAGTGACGGTATTGTGAATAGGACAAAAATTCCCAACAAAGATGTTAGTGGGATTATACAAAATTACACCATAACAAAAAGAGAAGTAGCCGTTAATGGTGTCACTAAAATTTTCAAGAAAGAAATTACAAACTCTTTAGTAAGTCCTTTTTATGAGTTATTTTTACCAGAAAGGAGTGTGGTTGGTGTTACCGGTGTAATACAAAAACCAGGAATGGGGTATCAAACACTACCTACTAATGTAGAATTTTTAGCCTCAACCACGAATAAGTGGTATGAAGTGGATGCCTTAGCACAAGATGAGGTGTTTGTTGAAGACCCATCAGCACCACCAGACGAGGTTGGTATAAAAGTGGGGAAATACATAGAAGTAAACCAAAGATTCACAACACAATATACACCAGAAGGGTATTTTCACCTAACATTTGGTGGTGGTAACCAAACATCACAAGACCTATTAGACGATTTCGCAAAAAAAGGTACCGTACTAAACATGTCCCAATACATGAATAATATCTCACTAGGTAATATGGTAGCTGGTAATAGTACTATATTTATACAATATAGGGTTGGTGGGGGAAAAGCTTCTAATTTAGGTGCTGGTTCTATAAGGCATGTTGGCACTAATACGTTTATCGTTGCTGGACCAAACTCACAAATAAATCAAAATGTTGTAGATAGTTTAGCTGTTACGAATGTTACATCAGCCATAGGAGGTGCCGACCCAATGTCGGTAGAAGAAATTAGAAATTATATATCATTTAATTTTGCCGCACAAAATAGAGCAGTGTCCATTAATGACTATGTTTCTAAGTTAAGAACAATGCCTAGTACATTTGGAGCCCCAGCTAAAGTGGGTGTGACAGAAATAGAAAATAAGGTAAAACTAAACATATTGTCGTACACACCAGAAGGCAAACTAACTTCCGAGACAACGGCAACACTAAAAAATAATATAGCTACATACCTATCCAACTATAGAATGATGAACGATTATATAGTTGTGGGTCCAGCCAAAGTAATTGATATTTCTTTTATGGTTGATGTGACTGTAGAAAGTTCATTTAATTCGGGAGCCATAGTTAGTAACGTAATAGAAAAAATAAGTGAATACTTTAGTATAAATAAAATAGAAATGGGGCAAGACCTATCATTGGGTGAACTAAGAAGTCAAATAATGAACCAACCAGGAATTGTAAATATAGCGGATTTAAAAGTCTATAATAAAGTAGGTAATACGTACTCCCAGTCCGTCACATCCCAACCATACGTAAGTCAAGGGACTAGGGAGATAGGACTCATAGGTGACACAATATACGCTCAACCAGATGAGATTTTACAAGTAAGATACCCAGAAAAAGACATTGCGATAAGAATACGCAAACCACACAAACCTAACTTCACCTAAACTTTACTATAAGCCTCAACTAGTTACTTTTACTTTTAAGGGTTGAACTATTTATTTTTATAAGTACTATAAACCTTTTTAGATAAAATTTTTTAATTATATATGGGCAAATCTTTTAGAGTAAGAACAGAAGTAGGTAAGGATAAAAATATAACTTTTGAATTAAATCAAGATTTTGATTTATTAGAAATCCTAAGTTTATCTCTTACACAACAAGAAATATACACAAGAATGTGTTCTGATTTTGGTGTTGTGTGTGGTAGAGTGGTCGCTAATAGTGGTTTCGGTATCCCTAACGCAAAAATATCTATCTTCATACCATTAGATAGTGAAGACGAGGAAAATGAGGTTATAAAGTTTTTATACCCCTATAAAGAACCATATCACAAAAATGAAGAAGGGAAAAGGTATAATTTATTAAGTACTGAACCTAATTTTAATTGCCATATTCCAGTCGGAACATTCCCAAAACTTAACGACGTACTAACTAAACAAGAAGTTAAATACGTTTACGACAAATATTATAAATTTACAGCCAAAACAAACGAATCTGGTGACTTTATGATTTATGGTGTACCCACAGGGACACAACAAATTGTAATGGATGTGGATTTAAGTGATATTGGGTGTTTTTCTCAACTTCCAGAGGACTTCAAACAGAAAGGGTTTCCGGAATCTGACTTTGACGGCCCTAAATTTAGGGATGATGATGAAATAGACTCCTTACCACAAATTTTAAACCAGAATAAAGTTGTTGATATAAAACCTTTTTGGGGTGATGAAGAACAATGTAGAGCTGCTATAACAAGAATAGATTTTGATTTGGGTAATTCTGGTTTTAAACTAGAACCCACTTCTGTTTTTATGGGTAGTACAGCCCAAGACACTGATAAAGATTCTATTAATAGAAATTGTAAACCTAAAAAACATATGGGTGAGTTATGTAGTTTAATAACAACTCCCGGAATTATAGATGTTATTAGGTACACACCGTTCTTAAAAGATGATGCAGCAGCCTTCCCAACCTACAACCCAGGTAACCCAGCAATGTATAATGGTGCACCTCTAGGTGGGAAAGTGCCGGTATTACAACGACATTACCTAAGTAATGGTGGTAGAGTTGTTAATGAGAATGGGGCATTCCTAGTTCATTTACCTATGAATTTAGACCACGTTATAACTGACGAATTTGGTAAAATGGTACTATCAAACGACCCATCCAAAGGGGTACCAACAAGAACACGATGTAGATTTAGGGTTAGACCAGAACAAAGTCGAGGTAGTGCTAGGTTAAGACGTTCAGGGGCATACCTGGTACCTAATATTAGAGAATATACAACAAGTAACAGTAATTATGGTAATAGTGGCTCAATCGACCCTAGAAGCTATACGTTCTCAACAGAATATAGTGACTACCATGGATACGCACAAAGACATCTAATGCCTGGAGCCAAAGATGTGTTTTATGATATGACATTTAATAGGGTGTATACTTGTGCTCAATTTCATGACCATGTTAAACATCTAGGTAGAAGGCAGTTTATTGGTATAAAAGAAATCCTACCTGAAATGTCCCAACAATGTTCCACTTCAGCAATGTTCTTCCCAATTAATAGTGCTGTGAGAAACGCAAAATTTATGATTTTCTTTATGAATTGGTTATATGATGTTCTAGGTTTAATTTATATGGTTATAAATTTGATTGTTAGTTTATTAGCAGCTATATTAGGGATAATATTGGGGATTGTTTTATTTATTATTTATGCTTTGTGTGAATTGTGGTGCGCAATTTATGATATTGTGATTTCATTTTCTCTAGGGTGGCCATTTAACACCACCTGGGTTTTATTTAGGATGTCCGAATTATTACCATCACCCCCCCAGATATGTGGGACAATAAATTTAACAGGTCATGGATGTGGTATAGCATGTGAATATTTTGGTTTAAGAATTGGATTTATTTTATTTCAGTTAAGACAAACTAAGTATCCGGATTGTGAAAAGTGTAATTGTAGGCCTTCTGCAAGTTGGGAGTTTGAAGATTTATCCACCTTCGCTCCATGTCCGGATGCGGTACCAGACCCAGCAACTAACGGAGGTGTATCACCATGTCCAGTGGGTAGTGCGGGTGTAGACACTTCGTCAGGAATTTCTATGAAGTGGAGTCATGACTGTTGTGGTACAACAGGGTCAATATACGAGACCGCCCCACCAACAGAACCAGATACAGACGGTGTCTGTTGTCATAATGAATATGGTTACAATTCATCCGTATACCCATCTGATTCGGTTGATTCTGATGGTTATGCAGCTGGTGGATGTTATGTAAAAATAATATGTTTTAATCCTATATGTATTGGTCATAATTTAAATATGGTGGTATTATATGAATGGATGAAGAGAGAAAAAATAGCTAGTGCTTTATGTAATGGAATTCTTAATTATTTCTGGGAAAATAATTGGGTAAGTGGGTTTTTATACCAGTTCCAGTTTATGGCAAAATTAAAAATGACTGTTAATGGTTATACAAATTGGAAAGGTGAACAATTTGATACGTACGCCACAGACTCCAAATATTGTAAAAAGGTAGTGTATTTACACCCTGAAGATAACACATTTTATTATAGGTCATCACCGTTTAGAGTTACAAGTGCGTCAGCTAATGGTAGTTTTATTGGTGATACTGATGGTGTGGTGACATTTTGGATTCTTGGTGCTACACCGATAGAGGACTTACATGCGTCAGGGGATATGGCTAGACACCTCCTATTCCCAACAACAATGACGGATATGGGTTCTAGAAATCAATGCATACAACAAATATGTCTAGACCCTAAGTTTGCGGAAGAGTGTTCAGTTACTGACCAAATAGGAAGTACGTCATTCCAAGACATAACAGACCTAGTTTCTGACATATATAATTTGAAGGCATACGCGACCAATTATACGTTAGCTAGTATGTTTCCTAGACCCCATAAAGAAATAGGTGGTGATGTAGCACAAGCATTAATGCAAAACTCTATGTTAGGGGTTTATGGGTATGAATCAAATCTGAGTGGTACACTTTGTGACTGTTCAGACCCAGCACAAACAGTTACATTACCAATCCCCGGTTTAGAGTACCCACCAGCACAAATAGAACAATCCTCACCTTATTTAGAGAATGCGGTAAATATGGACTGGTCCACCCTCAACTCCTCTCAAAACATAGAGTGGACACCAATACTATTTACTGCATCCACACCAACTATTATGGCAGGACAAGAATTAATAGATTGTGTCACACAAGATTTATCAGCTTCAACACAACAAATACCTTTTTATCCGTGGAGAGTTAGAGGTTCTGGTGGGTTCGGACACGCGTTTAATGATTGGCAATACACCACTGGAGACTACCAGATTAAAATGGCCATACCAATGGGTCCAATGTCAATTTTTCCAGCGATTGGAGTAACTACCCCAGTGACTTATAATACTGCTGCTCTACCACCTTCCGGAGAATACCAACATAATATGGGTAACCCACAAGGATATACCTACCCAAACTCTTACCCATTAATGACCAGTAACAGTGAAACAAGTATGGTTTTTTCACAACCACTATTCTACTACTTTGGGTTAAGACCAGGAGAAACGTCCTATAATACCTTTATCAGGTTGTATGTTGATGAAGAATTAGCCGGAACTGTAGTGTAATGAGTAACCAAAAAAATATAAGGATAGTAAGGGGTACCTCCAAGTATAAAGGAGCGACAGATTTTGATGTTTCATTACAACCATTATTATCTACAGAAAGACGAAATTTAATACAAGGAGATAGAAATCTAGTTTTAAATGTTGTAGAACAATTTGATTTTGAGAGGGATTATTCTAGCACCTATAGGATGTATGGGAAAATAGATGTTTTATATCATAATATAATAACAGGTTATACACAAGACCCAGACATGGTAAGTAGTATGTATTTTTTACCGGACTTTAAAGGTTGTACGACATTACCTTGTGTTGGGTTACCACCGGCAGAAGCCTTTGATTTTACACCCCTTTCACACTACGGACCATCAACAATGACATCAATATATAGTGATACACTAGCATACCAAGATAATTGGGTACTATATATGTCGTATGTTTATTCCTCAGACACAACCCAACCAATGCAATTTACAACAGATTATGATTTAGGTCATGGGGTAAAATTTCTATCGGGTGATGGGGTACCATGTAAAGTTGAGATTGCAGAAATAAACGGAAAAGAAGTTCTTAGATTTATCTCCGCAGCTCCTCACGGATTATCACCGGGTGAATATATAGAATTACAACCTGAATCAATACCACACACCACTTCTTTCGGTGGGATAGATTATATTGGGAGTATTGACTTAGTCCTAACTATAGACGGTACTACACACACAAGTACACAAACACTACTCAAGGTCGATTCTTTAGGGGACGGGTATGAGAATTCTGATGAATATGTGATTAATATAAACACTAGGGGTTTAGTTGGTACAACAATTAATGGGGGAGCGACACCGTGGCCAACTAAAGGAGTCGCAATACTTAAAAGATTCACCAACCCGGATAATCCAGAAACCAAATCTCAATACTACAGTCACATACATAAATTAATAACAAATTCCACAGACTATACTTTAGGTAGAACTGGGTTTGAAAACGGAATTTATAATAAAAGAGGTAGAGTATTTAAGTCACGTAAAACACCACCTACATACCCAGGTAAAACAGTAATAATAGAAGAATTTAAATCTTATTTATGGAACGTAAATGACGACATAGACCGTGAGAGTTATTTTGATAACCTTAATAGACCTATATTAGATATGTACTTAACTATTTTTACTACTAATAAAAATTTGATGTGGGATTATGTAAGTAGTAATTCACCTTGTGGTTATGGTTGGGGGTGGAATTTTAAAAAAGATGGTAATATAGACCCATTTATAGACAACACAACCAACCCTACAAATATTATACAAACAAATGCTAATGGTGTTGAGCCTTTACCAGCTAGTGGTACCACATATAGAGGAGCTTTTGTGGAGTATAACCCATATGAGTTACAAGAAAGAATAATATCCGAAATAGGGCACTCATTAAAATTTAATACTGACACCTTAGATTCCGGAAACCCAACATCCCCACAGATACAGTCTAAATACAAATACCAACCACACAACAGAATCCCGATAAGAAAATTATCTGTCAGTATAAATTTTAACGACAGCCTATTTACATCCCCACAGTATGCTACTTATTCTTCTATAGAAGGTACATTTAGGTGGAGGCCATTATTACCTGTAGGTTATTTTGAGGATGAAACGAATGGGGTTGTCTACCCTTATCTGAATGACGCTCATTACCCACACAAGACATTAGAATTTATGGTTGAGTCTGTAGGTCCTATACTAACTTTAAAAGAATACTCCGCGAGTACGATAAACATATTAAACGCATACATGGATGGCTGCCAATAGAATACAAATAAAAGCATCAGACACTAACAAAAAAATAACAATACCGTTAGGTCAGGGGTTTGATGAATTAGGTCGGGAACAACTAATAGATATTTATGAGGAAGTAGAATTACAGGATAACATTAACATTATAAATGATTATGAAACAACAAAATACGCTTTCAATAACTCAGTTAGTGGAGACTCTATATATTACCAGTTCGAATTTCTTGACCAAACAAACGCATACCAGAGTAATTTCACCACTTTAGGGTTTACTGAATTTGAGTTAGCGAATGATGCAAATGTGGTTATTAAAAGTTTTTTTAAATTTAATTTTTACGATTCTCCAGATAGAAAACAACAAAAAATGGTATTTTCTAATATCATGCCACTGAATAATTGTTTAAAGGGTGGTAATGTTCCCGTTAACGTAACAACAGACCCACTAGAATATTATACCCAACTAAGTAATGGAGTACTGCCAGCCGACATTTCTTGGAAACTTATAGAACCTAAAGTTAGATTAAGACCTAGACCAGGACTTAATGAAAATTATTATATTCAGTGGTTTAAAAAAGAGATTTATATGAAGGAAAGGTATTTTATATGTCATGTCAATTTTTTAACGCTAAAACAGGGAAAATAATGAGGATGATAAACGAAAGTCCACCCCTACCTATGCCAACAGCGTATAATTTTATAGACTACTATTACTACGAGGTAATTCTTAAAATAGAAGCTAACACCTCATATAACCCAAGATATAATTATAAAGTACGAAAATATACAGCAAATAATTATAATTCAGGTCAAGTAGGTATGGGGAGTGAAGTAGGGACAGGATTTCCACCAGGACAACAACCAATAAAATTTTATGAATATATTAACCCTTAATTTATGGAAAGATTAAACTTTAGAATAAAAAGAACAAATCCAGATGTGTATGGCTCATTACCTTGTAGTGGGGGAACTAACTATTGGCCTATAAATTATAGTGTGGATTGTTCAGGTATGAGCATGTATAATGCAACAGCTTCACAACTAATGGACGCTTTAAATGGTAACATAACTACTTTCCCACAAGAGTTACGTCACTGTTCTATGGCTAACCCGTGTGTGATATTATGGGACTTAAATTATTCAGTTAATAGTGGTCATTGTACAAATATTGGAAATTATGCCTACAAAGCTTTTTACGGTTTTGATGTTCATGACAACGTACCAACACAAATAGTAACAGGAGGAACATATGATTATGTGATAACACTTTTCGAATCTCTATATGTAGATTTTAGTAAACCAATCAACACAACTTCCCAATATAACCTTTCTTACAAAATAGGACCATGTCATTGTGATGCCGGACTATCGGATAATCTAAGTAACCTAACTTTACTCCTATCCCAAGATTTTAACGATATTGGTCACTATAGTGTGTGGGATGGTAATATAAGCCAAAAAGAAGCATTTTCTAATTTTGTGTTTACCGCATCAACAAACGCTGTAGTGGGTGATACAGTTACAATATGGAATACTACCGATTTTAGTTATTATAAGGAGTTACAAGATTTACCATATACCATTGATTGGGGTGATGGTGGGTCTGGTGGAGGACCAACATCACTTACTTATTCTGTAGGTGGTGGGATAACAGCGTCAAACACATATACGAATGGAACACCAACCCAATACAGAGTTACTGTAACACAAGACACACCATGGGGGCCTACCAGTGTGTCTCAGATAATTACAGCACCAAATTATACTTATAACGAATTAATGGCTTTTAACTCATGGTCGAATACTGGGTTAACCATAAACCCATCTGGTGTAACAGTATCCACAGGTTATACTTCAGGACCATCTGGTACTTTTGGACAAAGTGACTATATCCCTTGGGATGGAGGAACACATATAGATGAATATAGTGGATTAACCCAATTCCCTAACTGCTTTGAAGTTACAGGTGTAACAGATAGTATATTAGGGATATTCCAAACCTATACAACCGCAAACTCCCCATTTTTACCACCAGGGTATACAATCAATACTGTTGTGCCAATCGGAGGGGACATCATAAACCCAGTAACTAATAATATAGAAACGGGAATGTATGGTGTGATTTATCATGCCGACTTAGTTTACACGGGTTATACTATTTCCTCAGCAAATAATGCTACCCCTATTAATTTTTATGATTTTCCTAATGGCATTACACTTTATGTAGCTGAAAGTTGTGGGTTAGACGCTCTGGCTTTTGGTGCGTACGACTGTTTCAAATGTACAGTACAGGATTGTATATATTGTGAAACTAAAGATGAGTATTTAGATAGGATAAGTGGTATATTTATGCCGATAACATTTAACGCACAAATGGGTGTGTGGTCACCATATACTGACTATGTAGTGGGTGATATAGTTTTTGACACCTCGTATGATACATGTTGTTGTTTTATGGCAGTAAAAAACATCACTCAAGTAGGGCCAACACCATCCATATGGGCACGAGTTCCACCAGCTGAAACATTACAAGGTGTGTGGTACCAAAATAGTATACCTATGGAACATATTTGGGAGGCATGTTCACCAGAATGTGTAAACTGTCCACCAGGAACTTTATTGCCATGTGATGACACCACATACCCACATGTTAATTCACCAGCTGCACCATCCCCAGATGTAGGTAAAGCAGGGACATTTCAAAATGGATATGCGTACGGTGTTGGGGATTTTGTGGTTGGTGCACAAGGCAATTGTTACCAAGCACTATCTACTACTAGTGGGAATTACCCACCAACAGCATTCACCTCTACTACATATTGGGAATATGTTGGATGTTCTTCCTGGATTTGTCCACAAGACTTATCAAATATACCACTCCTATCGTGTGAACTAGTACCCGGTACTGGAATAACAACAACTACAAATGTAATCCAAGGACACCAATACTATATGGAGTGTGTTGATGATTTTGATGATGGTGAGTGTTATGCTGACAGATGGTTATGTCTAGGTCAATACGGGTGTCAGGACTGTGAACAAATTAATTCCAACCATCTCCAATACAATGATTTCGACCCAACAAACCCATTAGCTGGTCCAGTATTTGGTTCTCCGATGCTTTGTGAGGGTTGGTGTAACCCACCAGCATATTCATGCACTACCATACAAGCCTCCGACCCTAATGCTTGTTGTACTTTATTTTCATGTGATGAAGATGATGCTAATATGACTCCTGGACTATACAACTCTAT
>Ga0114918_10004817_pt1 | contig 11680 bp, 11 predicted proteins | sample LantaG_FD_87015 | JGI IMG/M metagenome (GOLD analysis project Ga0114918, IMG submission 87015) | Deep subsurface microbial communities from Baltic Sea to uncover new lineages of life (NeLLi) - Landsort_02402 metaG | ecosystem: Environmental > Aquatic > Marine > Oceanic > Sediment | place... | reverse complement strand
GGGGGGGGGGGGGGAGGGGGGGGGGGGGGAAGAAGGGAGGGAGGTGGAGAAAGAGAAGGGAAAAAAGGGTGAGAAGGAGAAAGAAAAAAAAAAAAACGAGTCTCGAAGGGGGGGGAAAAAAAAGTTCAAAAATCTCTCTTCTTCCCTTACCGTCTGCAGCTCCGAGTAGGCGGCCATGCCCCTGGCTCCGTAGGCCTTGGCCAGCTCAAACATCCCGTGGTTGAGAGAGTGGAAGCCCGCCAGCGTCACGAACTGGAACTTGTAGCCCAAAGCGCCGAGCTCCTTCTGGAAGGTGGCAATCTTGTCCTCGTCCATCGCGCGGCGCCAGTTGAACGACGGCGAGCAGTTGTAGGCCAGGAGCTTGCCGGGGAACTGCGCGTGGATGGCAGCTGCGAACTCGCGGGCCTCCTCGAGGTCCGGGGTGGAGGTCTCGACCCAGAGGAGGTCGGCGTAGGGGGCGTAGGCGAGGCCCCTAGAGAGAATTTTTTTTTTTTGAATGAAAAAAGGTGAGTTTTCGGCCTCGAACGAGAAAAAAGAACGAAAAAAGTTCACCAACTCCTCCTCCTTACCTCGCGATCGCGGCCTTGATCCCGTCGTTGACGCGGAAGAAGCCCTCCGGGGTGCGCTCCCCCGTGCAGAACTGCTTGTCGACCGGGTCGACGTCCGAGGTCAGCAGTCCGGCCCCAAGAGCGTCGGTGCGAGCGATCAGGATCATGGGAACGCCAGAGACGTCGGCGGCCAGGCGCGCCGCGACGAGCGAGCGCACGAACTGCGACGTCGGGACGAGGACCTTGCCTCCCAGGTGGCCGCACTTCTTCTCCGAGGAGAGCTGGTCCTCGAAGTGGACGCCGGCGGCGCCTGTTGGAGGTTTGGGAAAGGGAAAAGAAAGGAAAAGAGTGAGTTTTTCCCGTCGACGTTGAAGAAAAAAAACCCGACTTTGCAAAAAAAACGATTTCAAAAAGACAAAAACACGTACCGACCTCAATCATGTTCTTCATCATCTCGAAGCAGTTGAGCGGCCCGCCGAAGCCGGCCTCGGCGTCGGCGACGATCGGGGCGTACCAGTCGCGGGTGGCGCCTAGTTGTTGGGGAGAGTTTTTTTTTTAAGGAGAAGAAGGAGGAGGAGTTGAAGAGAGTGAGAACTTTGATTCGGAAAAAAAAAAAAACTCTCATCGGATGAGCTCGAAAGGTGGGGGAAAAAAAAACTCCAAATCTCCTCTCCTTACCTCCCTCGGCGTGCTCGATCTGGTCGGCGCGGGTCAGCGCCCTGTTCAGCCTCTTGACCAAGGTGGGCACCGCGTCGGCCGGGTACAGCGACTGGTCAGGATAAACCTGGCCCGCGGTGTTGGCGTCGGCAGCGACCTGCCAGCCAGAGCAGTAGATCGCTTTGAGGCCGGCCTTGACGGATTGCACGGCCTGGCCTCCCGAGAGGGCTCCCAGGGCGGGCACGAAGGGCTCGTCGCGCATGAGCTCCCAGAGCTTCTCGGCGCCGCGGCGGGCGAGGGTGTGCTCGACCTGGACCGAGCCGCGGAGCTTCTCGACGTCGGCCTGGAGTTTTTGAAAAAAGGGAAAAAGGAAAGAAGGTTGGTCGGGGTTGAGAAAAGGGAGAGAGAGAGAGAGAGAGCTTGCGGCGAGAGAGAGAGAGAGAGAGCTTGCGGCGACGGCGAGCTTGCGGCCGATCGCTGACCGGGACTCGTCGGCTTTCTTCTCGCCCGCCGTCGCGTTTCTTCTTCTTTCTTTTGGCCATTCGATTCGAATTCCCCCACCGGCTCTCGCTCGCCTTCCTCTCGTTTTCCACTCACCTGCGAGTAGGGCCTGACGATGTTGTTCCAGCGGTCCTCGAAGGCCGACTGGGGCGCGTTGACGGGGGCGTCAGACATTGCTGTTGGGTGGGAAGGGGGGGTGTCGGAGATTTGAGATGATGACGATGAGCTCTCGGCCGCCGCCGCCGCCTTCCGATGGCCTTTGAAAGCTAGCCTGGCCCCCCCACCTCCGCGCTCCTTCCTCGCGTTTCTTTCTCCTACAAACCACACAGATGTGCTGGCTTTGGTGTCGTACGCGGCTCGACATTGGTGGGAGCGAGAACGAGAGAGCGCGAAGCGTTGAAAAGCAGCGCGGGAAGATCAAGAGACTTGTTTGAAAAAAAAAACGTCGAGCTGGCTCGGCTGCTTCTTCGATGCTTCTTCCTTTGAAAATGTCCGGCTTGCTCTCTTCTTCCCTCTCTCTCTACCCCCCACTCAGACGCCAAGCGTGCTCGCTCGACATGCACCGAAAAGAAAAACAACGACTCACTTGTTTTCTTGAAGGAAGGAAGGTTGGGGGAGAGGAGGCTTTGGAGGCGGGAAAGGAGGAGGAGGCGGAAAAAGAAGGAAAGTGAGTGCGAGTTGGAGTTTCGTTTTTTTTGCTCAAAAGAGACCCTCTCATCACTCCTCTTTCTCGCCGTTCTTCTCCGCGCTCTCTCCCTCGAGGTGCGTCCCTTTTGGTTTCTTTTTTAGGTTGGTTCATGTCGGGCAAACGTGTTTTTTCGTCTGAGAGGCGTATAGAAGCAAGCAGAGTCTCCTTGACGAGCCGGGTGGGAGGGTTTGGGCGAGAGAAAGCGCAAGGCGGCGACGACGACGGCAGCGAGCAGCAGCAAAAGGAAGCATTCGTTTTCTTCTTTTTTCTTCTGATTTCGATGCTGATCTCGCTGCCTTCTCATTCGAGACCTTGCGGTTCATCTTTCCCCATTCCAGCTGCACAAGAATGTCAGGCACATTCTCAGCCTCGTGTGGCCGAAGCGGCGGCGCAAACAGAGCTCGAAACAAGCACGAAAAAGAGGCTCACGAGAGACTGTTTTTTTTTCCTTTTTCAACAGAACAGGCCGTCGCAACTTCGTCGTCGTCGCTCGTCCTCGTCGTTTTTCTTCATCCTCCTCCTCCTCTTCCTCTCTCTCTCAAACAAAAAAGCAAAATGGCTTCCTCCTCCAGGGTCTCCATCCGCGGGCGCTCCTCGGGCGCGCCCTACGACCGCGTGCTCACCCCCGAGGCCGTGGAGTTCGTGGCCCAGCTGGCGAGGAGCTACGGCCCGCGCGTCGACGAGCTGCTCGCGAGGAGGAGGGTCGTGCAGGTGAGAAGGAGGAGTTTTTTTCTTTTTTTCTTCGAAATGTTTCTTCTCTTTTCTTCTCACCTCTTCCCTTTCTCTCCTCTCTCCGACTCCAACTCCCACTTTCAAAAACAGGCCAACTTCGACGCGGGCAAGCTCCCGCACTTCCTCCCCTCCACCGCCCACGTCCGTACCGGAGACTGGAAGGTGTCACCTCTCCCCAACGACATCCAGGACCGCCGCGTCGAGATCACGGGCCCGGTCGACCGAAAGATGGTCATAAATGCCCTGAACTCGGGCGCTCAGGTCTTTATGGCCGACTTCGAGGACTCGAACGCGCCCTCGTGGCGCAACCAGGTGGAGGGGCAGGCGAACCTGGCGGATGCCGTCCGCCGCACCATCTCCTTCGAGGACCCCAAGAGCGGCACGAAATACGCATTGAAACCAAGCCCCGCTGTCCTGTTCGTGCGCCCGCGTGGCTGGCACCTCCCGGAGGCGCACTTTGTCGTCGACGGCAAGCCCGTCCCGGGGGCCCTCTTCGACTTTGGGATGTACTTCTTCCACAACGCCAGAGAGCTGGTGGCCAGAGGCACCGGCCCTTACTTTTATTTGCCGAAAATGCAGTCGCACCTCGAGGCGAGGCTTTGGAACGAAGTTTTCTTGGACGCGCAGCACTCGCTGGGGATCCCTTCGGGGACGATCAAGGCCACGTGCCTGATCGAGACGCTGCCTGGTGAGGAGTCGTTTTGGTTTGGAAAGAGGGAAGAGAGAGAAGAGAAGAGAGAAGAAGAGAGAGGTGGGGCGAGGGAATGAAGAAGAAAAAAAAGCTCACTCTTTTCTCTCCAAACCACCTCCTTCCACCTCTCTCCCCTCCTCCAGCGGCCTTCGAGATGGACGAGTTCCTCTTCGAGCTCCGCGAGCACTCCGCGGGCCTCAACTGCGGCCGCTGGGACTACATCTTCTCTCTGATCAAGACCCTCCGCGAGCTGCCCGGCGCGGTGGTCCCCGACCGAGGCGCCGTCGGAATGACGCAGCACTGCATGCGCTCGTACTCTCTTCTGCTGATTAAAACCTGCCACCGCCGCGGGGTGCACGCGATGGGGGGGATGGCGGCGCAGATCCCGATCAAGGGGGACGACGCGGCGAACCAGGCGGCGCTGGCCAAGGTCAAGGCGGACAAGCTGCGGGTGAGAGGAGTTTTTGAGTTTCTGAATTTTTGAAAAAAGTCGCGACGAGCTCGCGCGAGCGCGCGCGAGCAACGGGGAAAACGTTTCCTGAAAAAAAAACTCACCTCTCTCTTTCTCTTCTCCCTCCTCACTCTCTTCGCGCAGGAGGCCCAGGACGGCCACGACGGCACCTGGGTCGCTCACCCGGCCTTAGTCCCCGTCGCGCGAGCGGTGTTCGACGCGCAGATGCCCAGTGCCAACCAGATCTCGTCCAAGCCGCGCCTCGACGTCAACGTCACCGAGCGAGACCTCCTGACCGTGCCCGAGGGCCCGCGCACCGAGGCCACGCTCCGCCACAACTGCGTCGTCGGCGTTTTGTACTTGGAAGCCTGGCTGCGCGGGCTCGGGTGCGTGCCGCTGTTCGCGCTCATGGAGGACGCGGCCACTGCCGAGATCTGCCGCACCCAGGTCTGGCAGTGGATCAGGCACAGCGCCGTCTTGGAGTCGGGCGAGGGCGACGGCGGCCGTGGAGGGTTCGGGGCGCTGACTGCCGCGAGGTTCGATTCGATCCTGGACCAGGAGATGGAAAAGGTCAGGGCCGAGAAAGGAGACGAGGCGTGGAGGGGCGGGAAGTTCGACGAGGCGGTGGAGCTGTTCCGCAGGTTCTCTACCTCGAGGGAGCTGGTGGACTTTTTGACGATCGAGGCGTACCAGAGGTTGGTGGTCGAGGAGCAGGGGAGCGGGGGGCGCTCGAGGATGTGAGGAGAGAAGAAAGAGAGAAGAAGAAGAAGAAGAAGAAGAAGAAGAAGAAGAAGAAGAAGAGAAAAGAGAAGAGAAGGAGAAGACATCTTCTTTTTTGTCGTCGAAGAAAATAGAAAAAACATTTTTAGGAACACCGAACAAAATCAACCCCCTCCCCCCCCTCTTCCTCATAGCGTTCATTTTTCATCACCATTGCGTCTGCGTGTTTGCCTTTCTTTTAACTTTAGACCACTAGGCTGCGAAACGGGAGAGAGAGAGAGAGAGAGAGAGAGCTTTAGACCCAAAATTTTCAAAGCGTCATTTTTTTTTGTTAAAATGAAAAAAAAAGTTGTTTTTACAAGTCCTTCTCCCTCCGCTTCTTTCCCTACCCGACATAGTTCCAGGCGACAAAAAGCAGCAGCGCCCCTGCGAGGACGTAGTCGGCGACGGCGCGCTCGGGGCTCATGGGCTTTCCGGAAGGAGAAGAAGAAGAAGAAGAACCCTTCTTCGTGCTTCCTCCCTTCGCCCCAGTCCGGAAGTGCTCGCTGTGGAGCGGGTCGAGCTGCATCCGCAGCGCCGCGGTCAGCACGAAGAAGCCCCCGGCGGTGAAGAAGGCCGCGAGGAAGGAGTTGAAGGGGAAGGTGCCGACCGCGAGCATGTAGAGGACCTTTGGAGAGTTTTTTTTTAAGAAGAAGAGGTTGAGCGATTTTTTTTTCGTCGATCGCGCCCGAAGAAGCAAAGACGACGCGTCGATGACTTTCTTGGAAAAAGTCCTCTCCTTCCCTCCGCCCTTCTCTCGTCTCTGATTCCAATCCCCCATCGATCCCGATCTCTCACCAGGACCACGCAGGTCAGCGCGGCGTACGCGAGGAAGCAGTCGATGACCTGTTGAGGAAGAGGAAAAAAGAGGGAAAAAAGGAAACGAGTTCGTGAGATCGATTGGAAGAGACGAAGAAAAAAAGGAGAGAGGAAGATGGAGCCGGTTTGGGGCCTCTTTCGGGGCTTTGTATCGCCTTTTGAGTGCACAGAGCTCTGTTGTCGACCAATATTTCACCACAAATACAGAAGTCGAGAACGAAACGCGCTTCGGCGAGTCAGCAGCGCCCGCGGAAGCGATCGAGAGAGAGAGAGCATTCGATCGCCCATCGATCGATCTCTCTCTCGTTCCCCTCTCTCTTTTCTCTTCTCTCTTCTCCCTCCTCGTCTCACCTTGAGTCTCGACGGCGTCTTGGCATTGTACTCGGTTACGAGCGTCTTGCCGATGAGGCGGACGGTGTCGAGGGCATTGGCTGCCATGAGATGTTTTTGGGAGGAGAAGGAAGAAAAAAGAGAAAAGAAAAATGAACAAAAAAAAAAAACTCGCTCCTTTGAATCATTTCTCTTTTTTCGAAAAAACCTCTTCCTCTTCCTTCCTCCTTTCTTCCTTCTTCTTCTTCCTCCACCACCACTCGCTCTCGCTCTCTCTCTCTCTCTCTCTCTCTGTCCCCAACAGCAAAACCATGCGCCTCCGCCGCGCCCTCGCTGCTGCAGCAGCTCCTGCTCCCCTTGCTCGACGCAGCCGCGGTCGCCTCCTCGCCGCGGCGGTCGTCGCCCTCGCTGCCGTTGTCGTCGCTTCGGCCGCGCTCGTCGAGGTGCGCCCGCGTTTTTCGTTTCTTCTTCGGGCCGTTTCCGGTTTCGACGCTCGCAAGACCTCGATCCGCTTCCCTTTCCTCTTCGTTTCCCGCACCAAGAAACGAAGCATGGACATTCGATCCAAAGAAAGAGACGATCGGATCGAGGAGCAAAGAGCCCACGGCGGCGCTTTCTCTGAAAAACGGCTCTTCTTTCTTCCTTGGTTTTGTCGTTTTGTCGTCTTTCGATTTCCACGACTGCGGCAGTTACCAAAAAACCCTCTTCTCTCTCTTCTCTCTCTCTCGCGCCCCTCCCCACTCCGCTCCCCTTCTCTCTAGCTCGAGCTCACCGTAATCTCTCTTTGAATACTTAAAACGACAAAAACAGGCCGCAGAGTCCGTCGCCGCCCCTCCGGCTCCGACCGAGCGCACCTTCCTCGTCTCGTGCCCCGTCGCCGTCACGACCGAGGTGCGCCCGCTCTCGGCCAAGTCGCTGCGCCCGCTCTCGTCGAGCCCGGCCGACGCGAGGAGGGAGGTCTCTTTCGTGGCGTGGTCGTACGGGGCACCGCCGGTGCCTCAGGGGTCCGGGAAGGGCTGCGAGGGAGGGCACAAGGTCGAGCTCGTTGTTGGTAAGGAAGAAGAAAGAAGAAGACGAAGAGGAAGAAAGCGTCGTCGTCTTTTTTTCTTTTCTTTTCTTTTCGAGTTTTTTCTTTTCTTCGGCAGGCAACAAAAAAAACTTTTTCTCACTCTTTTTTTCTTCTTCTTCTCTCCCTCTCTCTTCTTCTCCTCCCCGTCAAAACCAACAAACAAAAAAATCAGGCGAGCCCCTCTCCGTCCCGGGCTCCTCGGGGGCCTCCTTCGTCCGCACCCGCGATGCGATCAACGTCACGCTCGGCGGAGGCGCCGCCGGCTCGCTGCCGCTGCCCTCTTCTTCGACTGAGGTCTCGGTCTGCCTCTCGGGCTCGCTCGTCACCATCACCGCTTCTTCCCCTTCCCCCTCTGCCGACGCCGTCCAGCTGCTGTTCAACAAGGACACCTCGTGCCTCGGGGCCAACGCGCTGTCGGTCGCGTCGATCCAGGGAGCGACCAGCGCCGAGAGGACCGCCGACGCGGCCGTCGCGGCGAGGGCTGGCGTGCCGCTTCCCGGAGGGTACAAGCCGCCGCCGGCCCCGCCGGCCAGGGCCCCGCTCGCCAACCCGTGCCTGGCGCAGGAGGAGGGGTACTCCACGGGTCTGGCGACGACCTTCTTCGCTGCCTCTGAGAGCAGCAACGGAGAAACTTCCTCCCCAGCCCTGAAAGAAGGAGACTCGTTGCTCGCTGCCGTCGGCGCCGACGCCGGCGACAACCTCAAAGACGCTTCCTCTTCGTTCTCCACCTTCAAGCGCTGCGACTGCCCCAACCAGCGCACCACCGCGGCGACCCCCTGGCCAGGCACCCCGGCTCTGCCCGAGACCTTCGCCGCTTCTTCCCCCGCGGGCTTCGGAGCCCGCCTCACTGGCCAGGTCGCCATCTCCCGCCCCGTCGCGGGCGTCGCGGGAGAAGGGCCCGACCTCTTCCCGACGGCGAGCGACTACCACCTCGTCTGCCTCCAGCACGACGACGCCGCAAGCCTCTCCATCGACGGCATCCCCGTCTACGAGAGCGCGTGGACCGTCACCGGGGGCACTGGCGTCTCCGCGGGCTTCAAGCAGTACTGCGCGCCGCTGCTGCTATCGCCCGGGTGGCACGACGTCGACGTCCGGTACGCGCATGCGTCGAAAGGTGGAGCCTCGGTGCTGCGCTTCTTCGTGCTCGACGCTGCGGCGGTCAACAGCGTGGACGTGGCCGGGAACCCCTCGTACGAGATCGTGTGGGAGGGGCAGGGCAAGTGCTGCACCGGAGGAAGTGGAAGCGGGAACGGAAGCAAGGGTTCTTCTTCTTCGCCGTCGCCGCTCTCGTTTGCCGCGGCCGCGCCGCCGCCCTGCGCCGCGCCGGTCGACTGCTGCCGCTTCCGCTCCAAGGGCAAGTGCAACTCCGCTGTTAACAACCCTGCTCCTGCTGCTCTGCCCGCGGCCACGCAGACCCCTCGCCCCACGGCAAACAAGAACGAGACGATCTCCGCCAAGCCCAAGGCGGTCCCGACGCCGGTTCCGATCCCCGACGCTTGCAACCTTTTTGTTCGCTTCTCGCTCTCTGCCCCGAAGGTCGAAGTCGTCGAAGCGCCCTCCTCTGCTTCGGACTCCTTCTCTGCAGCCCCCAAGGTCAACGTCACCATCTCCGTGGTGGTCTCCGGCGTCGATGTTGCGGCAGACGAAGAGAAGGCGGCCTTTGCCGCGGCCGAGCTCTCGCTCAAGGGCACGGCCAAGGTGAAAAACGCCAACGCTGATGCTGCCGCTGCCGCTTCCGCCCCCGTCTCGCTCGACTGCTCCCTGGCCGACGCCTCCACCAAGACCTTCACGTGCCGCGCCAGCGGCCTGGCCCTCCCGGACGCCTTCGAGTGCTCCTCGGCCCCGCTCGACGTCGAGGTCGAGGTCGTCGCCGCGCTGCCCAACGGCGGCAAGACCTGCCCCGCCGCCAGGGCCTCGCTGCCGTCGCTCGAGGCCTGCCGCCCGCCGCTGTGCCGCTTCTACGCCGTGGACATGGGCTTCTGCGGCTCCGAGGGGCTGGTCACAGACCGCGGGAGGGCGCTGGTGGTGATGGCGTGCTCGCAGGTAAGAGAGAAGTGAAAATGAAGAAAATTTGATAAAGAAGTCATGACTTTTGTTTTTCCTTCTCTAAACCTAAACAAAAAAAAAACAAAAAAAATCTCCAGCCCGTCCACGCCTGCGGCGACTGCTTCAAGGTCTCGGGCCCCAGAGACGGGCGCGTCGAGTCCTTCTCCATGGCCCCCGGGTCAAACTCGACCTACCACGTCTCCCTGGCGTGGGACAAGGGGTACTCGGGCCCCGTCGTCCTCGACGCGGAGCAGGCGCGCCGCTCCGGTGCCTGCGAGCTCTCGCTCGACTCCCCAACCTGCGGCGGCAGGCACTCGAGCCCGGCGCCCGTCGAGCCCCTGGCGTTCACGGCCAAGGAGGACGTGCCGGTCAAGGCGGTGGCGTACAAGATCCTGCACGGCTGCGCCGGAGGGGCGTGCTCGTTCTCTGTTTGAGCTGTTTTTTGGTTTTTTTCTTTTCGAAAGTAGAGAGATTTTTGTTCTTTTTGTTTTGCACGAGAGAGAGAAAGAGGGCAAAGGCTGCTCTCTCGCTAGCACTTCCTCTCTTTCTCAATTTCTCTCTCTCCCTGATTTCAGTTGCCTTGCCATTTGATTCCTACATTTTAGTTTGATTGAAAGCGCGCGCGCGCGCGTGAAAAGAGACAACGAGTTCTTTGACCGTTTTTCGATTTGTGACGACAACGAAAAAGCAAAAAAAAAATGATATATCTTTATCGTTCTTCTCTCTCTCTCTCTCTCTCTCTCTCTCTCTCTCTCTCTCTCTCTCTCTCTCTCTCTCTCTTCGCTCTCTCTCTCCGATTTTAAGTGCTGATGCTGATCTCTGAGTGAGTGATGTTACAAAATGGCATGCAAACGCGCTGCTGCGGAACAAAAGAGAAGACGCTGAAACAAAAAAAACTAAGAAACCTCTCGCTCTCTCTTTCTTACTTCCTCTTCCCAGGCTTCAACTTGACACTCGTGCCCTCCACCCTCACCCCTTTGCCCTTGTAAGGGCTCGGTTTCCTCATCGCGATCACGTTGGCAGCGGCCTGCGTCACCTGGTTCTTGTCGAGGCCCCACAGGCCCACGAGCGTGGGCTCGGGGACGACCGCCTTCAGGGAAGGGGGCAGCACGTAGGCGCAGTCGTGCGAGTGTCCGAGCTTGAGCGTCAGCGTGGAGCCGTCAGGGGACAGGGCGGCGCGGTAGCCGATGCCGACGATGCGGAGCTGGACGTAGAAACCCTTGGTGACGCCCTGTGGTTGTTGAGAGTGGTGGGGTGGAGAGGAGAGAGAGAGGTCGGGGTTGAGAGGAGAGAGAGATCGGGGTTGAGAGGAGAGAGAGGTCGGGGTTGAGAGAAAGAGGTCAACGAGCAGCAATTGAGAATTTCGATCAACTCTCTTCTTCTCTTCCTCTCTTCCTCTCTCTCTCTCTCTCTTCTCACCTCGATCTTGTTCTTCAGCAGGCTCTGCAAGGTCCCGAAAAAGGGCTTGCTGACGCTGGCCACCTCGATGGAGCGCCCGTCCTGCGAGAGCTTCAGGGCGCCGTCCCCGCGCCCGTCGAGCGATGCGAGGTCGGTCTTTGACGTGCCGAGCGGGCCCGACACCGTGAGCTCGCTGCCCTTGCGCGAGACCGACACGTCGGCGGGGACCTCGATGGACGCGAGGTTGAGGAGAGCTGGTCGCTGAGAAGATGACGACGACGAAGCGAGAGCGGCAGCAGTAGCGAAGGCCCTGCGACTGGCCGAAGCCACGGCAGCGGCAGCGACGATCGACATTTTTTCTTTCTTTCGATTCTGCTTTTTTCTTCAAAGCAAGCCGCCAAAAAAATAATAATCAAAACTAAAAAAAACGAAGGCAAAAAAGAAAAAAGCGAATGCTCTCGCTTTTTCAATCAAAACGATCTTCTATTCGCGCAACGCCACACAGCCCCCCACCTAGCGCATGCCCTTGCCTCCCGCAGCGTGCTCCGCGTCCCCTCGATCGACCGTCCCCTTAGCTCAAGCCACAAGAACTAGCGCCGAAGCACAGAAGAGGAAAACAGACTCTCTTTGTCGTCATCGCCGTCGCTCTTCTTCGACCACCACCATGCCGCCGAACAAGCCGACGGCCGCCGGGGCCTCTGCTGCCGCGGCCGCGGCCTCCAACGGCGCCGCCAATGCGCCCGGCGCGGGGGAGGCCGGCAGCGGCACCAAGAAGAGCCAGGACGAGCACACGGCGGCGGACTACTACTTCGACTCGTACTCGCACTTTGGTGAGGAAAGAGAGAGAAAGAGAGAGAAAGAGAGAGAAAGGACGCTTTTGCTTCTTGATTTTTACGATGCTGTCGCTGCTTTCTTCTTCGTCGGCGGCTCCCCCCCCCTCTCTCTCTCTCTCTCTCTCTCTCTCTCTCTCTCTCTCTCTCTCTCTCTCTCT
>Ga0114918_10004816_pt1 | contig 11683 bp, 11 predicted proteins | sample LantaG_FD_87015 | JGI IMG/M metagenome (GOLD analysis project Ga0114918, IMG submission 87015) | Deep subsurface microbial communities from Baltic Sea to uncover new lineages of life (NeLLi) - Landsort_02402 metaG | ecosystem: Environmental > Aquatic > Marine > Oceanic > Sediment | place... | reverse complement strand
CAAACGTTTCGACGAAGAAAACTTTCCATCGATAAGCCGGAATATTTGAAAGCAAGTCCGTCCGTTGTTCAAATAAGAAATAAACTGATGGGTTTGTCACAAGTTGCGTCTAGAACACGAAGGAATTCGGTTAAAATAAATGAATACACTGAACAAATCCGAAAGATGTTGGATGAACTAAATCCTTATTTTTTATTTATTCAACAGTACATTGCAGGTCGCGGAGAAATACAGCGCGAACTGGATGCGGTAGTTGAAGATAGAAGTAAATTAATGGGAGAACGTGAGCGTTTAGTTGGCGACTTGGCAGATAAATCTCAAATGAATGCAAACAGTAAAATCCAAGAAGTTGCTGAAGGACAAATTGGTATTTTAAATGACCAAATTGGCGAATTAAATAAAAGAATTGAAGAACTCACAGCACAGTTGGAATCATCAACAAGGGCAAATCAAATGTACGAAAATATTCTGAGAGACATTCCTGCTGATATTGATAAAATGCGCGGATTTATAGATGCGGAAGATGCAACCCTGTCTGAAAATATCACAGCTCTTGGACAGGTTCTCTCTAATTTCAGCAATCAGCTGAAACAGCGCCTTCAAGACACGCTTCCTCAAGACCAACATGCAGCATTTAATGCTGCAAGAGGTGGTTCGAGACAATCTAGACAATCCAGGAAATACAGACAATCCAGGAAACAGAAGAAAATGACGAGAAAATCCAGGAGGAAATCCAGGAAACAGAGAAAAATGACGAGGAAATCTAGAAAGTAGAAAGTAGGGCGAGGGTCAATAATCCCATGTATTTATATATAAAATAATGTATTGTAATATATAAATAGCATACCAATGCGATATTCTGTAAGAGAAAATAAAACAAGACGAAGACAAAAATCCAAGGTAAAAAAAATACTTAATAATAGTAAAAAAAAAAGAAATTGTGTTACTACATTTGGTGAGAAAATTAGCCATTTAGAAGATGTTCCGGCATATTCAAACTGCAATAACTCATTTGAATCCGGCTTTAATAATTTTATTAGTTATCAAAATAAAAAATTATTTTCTGGAATGCAATGGCAGTGTGTTGAATACGCCAGACGGTACCTGATTACTAAACTTGGTGTTACGTTTGATTCAGTTGATGGCGCTGAAGATGTGTTTGCATTGAAAACAGTTGAGTCAACGGATACCGGTAAAAAATATAAATTTAAAACATTTAAAAATAATAAGAATTGCCGAATAAAAAACAATATGCCCAAAGTGAATGATGTAATTGTTTGGGCAAGAAACAAGAGTGATACGCCATATGGACACATTGCCGTAATTTTAAAAATAGAAGGAGACCAAATTTACATTGGGGAACAAAATTGGGCGAATGATGCATGGACAGGGGAACCAAGGTGCCAAGCATTACGCCCCTCTGACCCCTCTTTAATTTGCAAGGGATTAAAAGGGACAGCATACTCAAGAATATTAACGTTTAAAAAATATAATAACAGGTGCACAATTCTAGACGGGAATTATAAAATTTTGGGTTGGAAACGGGCATCGTTGAAACAAGAGAAACAAGAGAAACAAGAGATGCCGATTTCTCTCATAAATAGTCCATAAGGTTGTAGCAATGCAGCCAGGCGTTTCTTTTTTGAGTCGCAATAGCGTTTCCATTTGCGCTGAATTATGCGCAACCAAAATGTTTTGTAAATTGCCACGTGTTCTTCTCCTTCGAGTTCAACACACTCTATAATTTCTAAAGATATATAATCTTTTTTTATCAAAATGCTAGTATAGTTTCTAATGACCGGGTGAGAATGATAATAATTTAAATGTCGATTTTTTAAATTCTCTCTTATGATGCAAATATCATTTGAAATTTCGATAAATTCTGCATCGTTGTGAAATTCATCATTGTGCAATGTTTTAAAAATTAAAAAATGCGATTCAATGTTTTTTGAACTAGAATCATCTTTTCCATGTATTTTTGAATTAAAAATTTCACAATATGCCAAACTATATTTTGAATGATTATTTGTACGATTCATATCCATTTATGAATTTAAATTAACTATTTTATTTAATTAACTGTTTAGAAAATTATAATAATATATATTTTGAGTTGTATGTAAATTGTTTATACATATTATTTTCTTGCGTTAATTATATATACACATATACACATATTATAAAATGGTGAACGTTCATATGAAACTTCCAAAGGTTGTTCAGTCCATACTGCAAGATAAAAATGTATTGTACATTGTTGCATTTTTAGCAATTATTAATTTGTTTGGTTACATTGTATTGAGAGATAGCTACGCACTATTGATATTTCTATCGATAGGATTCATATCAACATACTTTAGTAAAAATATGACAATTGTATTAATTTCAACTTTGATATTAACAAATTTTATTACTGTGATATCCAGAAACCTTGTAAACAGCAAAGAGGGTTTTGATGCGGCGAAAAAACCCGATGCAATTGCTGATGAATCGGCCACCATGGTGGATGGCGTTGCAGCCAAACCGGCCGCCGCAACCAAACCGGCCGCCGCACCCAAAGCCAAACCGGCCGCAGCAGCAGCAGTCCCTTCAGGAGTAACAGGTGCAGGAACATCGGGCAAGGCGTCAAAAAAAAAATTAACGACGACATCGACATCTGAAGCCATGACCGAACTCAGCCCGGCAAGCATCAACGAAGAAGACGACCTTCCCGTAAATAATCGTGTTGATTATGCCAAAACATTAGAGACGGCATATGATAATTTAGAAAATTTGGTGGGTCAGGATGGCGTGAGAGGTCTCACGTCTCAAACAAACACGCTAATGGACCAGCAGCAAAAGCTGATGGAAAATATGAAAAGCATGGAGCCGCTTTTAAAAACGGCACAATCATTTTTAGACAAGTTTGAATCAAGTTCAATGGGTAAAATGTTCGAAAAGATACCAGGAATGTCATCAATGTTTGGCGGGGGCGGTGGTGGTGCTGCTGCCCCACCAAAAGCTGTTGCTGAATAAATAAAATACATGATAATAAATTTAAATTTATAATTGTATATATATAATAAATAATAAATATATACAATATAAAAAACAAATAATGGCAACAGGTGACGACGTTCAAAGTAAAATAAATAATGTGAATTCTTTATTTGACAATATGATTAGTCAATATAAATCAAATCATATAAACTATCACAAAAATGTAACATTATCAATGCCAACGCTAATGCCGAAGCCAACAACGACAACGACAACGACGACGACAAAGACAAAGACGACAACTGCGGGTCACGTTAGTTCTGAATCTCACGCAAAAGACTTGAATGACGAAGTGTTACAAAATTATAGGGTTGCTGCAAATAAACTTCTTGAACAAGTTCGGTCACAAGTGCATAAAAATTCAACCACAATTTCAAAAATTAATGCCAGCATTACACCCGTTCAAAAAAGTTATTCAAGTATATTAGAATTGGGCGATAATTTTGACAATACAAAATTGGCGGCAGGTGCATCCTTGGACGATTTTAATGAATTATATAAAACGACCTTTTTTAGCACTGTCATGTATTTAGTTGGGTCTGCATCAATATTATATTTAATGTTCAAACCAAAACTACAAAGTGTATGAGAGGGGAACCTAGGTTCCCCTTTGACCCCTCCTTAATTGGCAAGGGACATGCTGTCTAAAGGGACATGCTGTCTAAAGGGACATGCTGTCCCTTTTAATCCCTTGCCTATGAATAAAGGAACGTTTTCTTTTGTATATATTAAAATTTAATTAAATTTTAATATATAAATAAATTTGACAAGTTTTTCTGCACATATGTTATAGTTAATAATAATATATATAACATATAGACATGTTTTTTGATAATATATTTGGAACGAGTGATAACAACAACAACAACAACAACAGAAGTGGTAATGACAATGAAAATGACAATGAAAATGACAACGACATGTATAGTTTGAAAAACATTAGTTTGAGACAGGGCCGCGCATTTTTAAAAGACGAAAAAAAATTAAACCGCATGAATACTTATTTAGCACAAAATACTGGAAACAACAGAATCGTGGGAATGAATATTGAAGGGTTTGATTCCGGAGCGGAAACCGGTTCCCAACCTCAAGCGGCTGTAGCATCTGCAGCTGCATCTTCTACACCTGAAACCGTTTTGTCAACAGATGCGGCGACTACAACGCTTCTAGACAAACTGGACGACGCATTTGATTCAAAGATGGCTGCATATTCTAGCGCTCTTTCGGAATTCAACAAGGAGCTTTTAAAAAACCAGAATTATTTTGTTGTTCAAGTAAAAACGCTTACGCCAATCAATAGTTGTTTTAATTGCGACGTGTCTTTGAGCGGAACTGATTGCAGCGCCATGGGCGTTGCAAATTCAAACGGCGACATTCGAACCGCTTTGCCGGATTCCACATCTCCAACAGCAAATTTACTTCCGTGTGTGGTTGCAGGTGTGTCCGTTCCAGGATGGAGCGCGGACCCGAATAATAGCGGCTCTTGCATTGCAGCTCTCGGCCAAAAATGTTGCAGTATAAGCGAGTTTAAGGGGCAACCCGTGTGCGTTTCGGGCTTTGGTTCTTATGATGAAAGCGCGATGAGCGACTGGATTAGCGCGTGCATGACACCTCCAACTCCAGAAGAAATAAATCAAAAAATTACACTTGCAAACGAATATTGTCAAGGTAATGGAATATCACTGAATTACTGGAGCAAAAATGCCAATAATTTTGTAGTTGTAACCATACAAGACCCCGCTAACAGCATTCGCCCATTCGCGAAAATGAACAGCATTCCCGTGTGGATTATTGACACGTTTCCAAATATGCAAGATGCGAATAAAGCAAAAAGCGCGCTAGTATTTTCTCCGACGGTTGAAAAGACATTAACTTCAGCGCGCGAAGACATGTTGAATGCGGGAACTGCATTAATCAAGGCGGCATCGTCGCAACAATCAACTACGCTGGCCGATAGAAAAGCCATGGAACAAAAAATCAAGGCAGTCAAATCAAAAATATCTAAACTTGATTCTCATAAACAAACGCTAGATAAAAGCGCAGATACAAATTCGATTTCTTCGGTAATAAAATCAAAAATAGCTCAACTTGATTCTCATAATAAAGATAAACAAACGCTGGAGTCATTCGCTCCTGATTCTTTGCTCGGACAAGAAGAAGACACGCGAATTCAGTTGAAATCAAGCTATACATATTATACTGTGTGGTTTGTTATTGCCATCCTTTTAATTGTCGTTATGTTTAGCAATATTTTCATGGGTGGAGAAGGCGGAGAAGGTGGAGAAGGTGGAGAAGGCGGAGAAGGCGGAGAAGGCGGAGAAGGCGAAGGCTCATCGTTCATGTCATCCACGACATTGATGATTGGAGTACTGGTAATGATTGTATTTATATACTTTATAGTTCAATACATTATGGCTTATTTCAACATTTCAAAACCTGATTTACCTTTTGGTGAAATAAATCCACTAATGTAAAGATGTAACGATGGGTTCCAGGTTCTTTTTACTCCCTTATTTTAGATTTATTGACGATTTAATATGTTCTCTTCTTAATTAATAATAATAGTATACTTTATTTTTATGTATGTATATATTATTATTGTTTTATAATAAATAAATAAAAAATAAACCAACAATGGCGGCAATGATGGCATTAGGCACTTTAGAGAAATTGGCACAAAGTTCAACAGGTAAAATGATAGAGGGTAAAGTAGCGGATAAGCTGGGTATAAAGATTGCGCCGAGTTCGGCCGCTTTAACAGCTGCATCCGTTACAGCTCCCACTGTCCCGACAGCTACGACTCCGATTTGGTCACTTGGCCCGGGACGTGATGGACGTGATGGACGTGATGGAAAAGATGGAAAAGATGGAACCCCCGACATACAAGCATTACAAAGTGTATTAGAAAAAAACCTCCGCCTCCCCAACGTCCACCTTCCCAACATGTCCAACGTCCACCTTCCCCATCTCAATCTCCCTCACGTTAATTTTCCCCATCTCTCGTCACATCTTTCATCATCATCAGCGTCAAAGCCAGGTGGTTCAAGCGACGATGAATTAACAGACCAATTTAATAATTTGGAAAAATTGGAAAATGACAAATACATTGCTTTAGATGTTTTACTTAAATCGAACCCGTCACCAGATAATGTTGCTCAACAAGAAGCCATTGTTAACGACATTACCGCGATTTCAACACTTCGGTCAAAATTATTCGATACACTTTTGAATAATGCTAGCAGTCATTCAAAAGTAAATGAACAAATGAATTCTAATTTAGAAAATAAAAATAAAATTATCACGCTTCAAGAAAATGATTTGATGATAAAGAAAAGTGGTTTAGAAGCGGATGCCCAAAAAGTAAGTAATACCAGCAGAATGGTTGACATCAATACATATTATCATAAGCAATATGCAGCTCGCGTTAAAATAATGAAATTAGTTGTTTTGATTTGTTTTGTAATTATATTTTTCATCGTATTAATGCACCTTGGCTGGTTGCCTCAAGAACTTGTAACCGTTATCGTGGTAATCACATTATTTGCCGGATTGGTTTACATTGGTTATTTAATAAATGACATGTATCAAAGAAGCAATATAAATTTTGACGAGTATAATTTCCCATTTGATTCAAATAAGTTTAGCTCTCAATTATCGAATTCTACAAAATCTAAAGAGGCGGCGGCGTCAACTGACCGGTCTTGCTTGTATAATTCAATTGCGGCGGAAGCCTCCACCCTAGAAGACTCCCTTTCAAGCAAGGCGACGTCGCTAGAAAGTGAAATGGAAGGAGGAACTCCAGACCCGTCACAGTCGTCGTCGTCTTTGTCTTCGGCAAGCACGAGCGCGGGTGGAAGCACAGACGCAGATGGGACGACGCTTCCATCCGTTAAATCAAAATTGTCTGAAAGTTTTACACCGATGATGTCAAGAATGGATAGAAGACAATTTAGTTCAAATGATTTCCGACATCCCGCGGCATATGATTCAGAAAACAACTATGGAAAAATATAAGATTGTTTTAAATTATTAAGGATATTAATATAAATTATATTATTAATTATATTAATATATTATACAAATGTCGACTCATAAAAGAGAAAAATCAATACTTAATGCAATACCTCGAAGAGACGGATATTATATGCCATCAGAATTTGAACCCCAGCGCGCAACATGGTTGGGATGGCCAAGTAATCCTGGAACGTTTCGTCTTGCTCCAGCGCAACTTGCGATTGCGACTGTTGCGCGCGTAATTAGTAAATATCAGACTGTTCAAATTGTGGCGCCATCTTCCACTTGGTTGAAAGCAACTGAATATTTTAAAAACGACGAAAATATATTTGTATGCGAGGTTGAAAGTAATGATGGTTGGTTGCGCGACATTGCTCCAACATTTTTAATAAAAAAAAATAAAAATAAAGGGCAAGGGCAAAAGCGAGATTTAAGAGCATTGGGATGGAAATTCAATGGGTGGGGGAAACCTAAAGAGATTAAACATGAATTAGACGCCCTTGTTGCGCTGAAAATAAGTAATTTTTTATCCACACAATTTTATAAAAATTTCAATTTTGCGTGTGAAGGTGGTTCTTACAGCGTCGACGGGCAAGGTACATTAATAACCACAGAACAGTGCTTACTTAATAAGAATAGAAATCAACATCTTAGCAAGCGCCAAATTCAAGACGTATTATGCAAGTATCTTAATGTGACCAAGGTGATTTGGTTGCCGTTTGGCGTGTTTATGGATTACGACACAGACGGACATGTGGATAATTTATGCGTGTTTGCCGATGTTGCCAAAGTTTTATTATCGTGGCCGAAGAATTGCGGGACTGATGCGTGTGAAGACAAAGAACAAGAAAGTATATCTCTCGCGGCCATGAAAGTACTTGAGTCGTCAACGGATGCAAAGGGGCGACCATTTTCGGTTGTAAAAGTCCCACATCCACCTCCGCTTATTTATACCCAAAAAGAAATTGACACGCTACCTGCGGTAAAAGGTTCATATCAAAGAAAGGCGGGAGTAAGAATGGCGGGCTCGCATGTAAATCTTATCATCACAAATGATGTGGTCGTTGTCCCAATTTTTCACTGTGAAAGCGACGAAGAATCTCTAAAAATTATATCGAATGCGTTTCCTAGTAAAAAAATTGTTGGCGTTTATGCGAGAGAAATTTTGATGGGCGGAGGTAACATACATTGCATGTATCAACAAGAACCGTTGTCCGATACGAAAAACGGTTATTTTAAAACGTCGAATAAACGAACTTTAAAAAATAAAAATAAATAGACTTTTTCGTTTACTTTGTTTACTTTCAAGCACCAAGAAGTAAAGGTGGAAATTATAATAATATAATAATATATCACTATATTATTACTGTATATTACGTATATTACTATATACTACTGTATATTAAAATTTAATGTCACAAATCTCTCCAACGGAATATAATATTAAGGAAGATTCGAGTCATCGTATTTTCAAGATTGCAGCCACACAAATGGCGTGTTCTAGTTCAATAGAAGCGAATATTAAAAAGGCAGTTAAACTGGTTCGAGATGCTGCCAAGAGTGGCGCCAAAGTTATTTTATTACAAGAATTATTTGAGAATATTTATTTTTGTTACGAACAGAATGGTAAATACTTTGCGACAGCACACAGTGTTATAGATGAAGATAAAAATAACGCGGATGGAACTGTTGTAATAAAACCGGATGCTTTTATACGCACATTTCAAAATCTGGCCAAAGAACTCAAGGTTGTTTTACCTATATCCTTTTTCGAAAAATGCAGGAAGTCGTATTTTAATTCACTCATAATGATAGATTCAGATGGGTCTTGTTTTGGCATTTATAGAAAAACGCACATACCTGATGGGTTTGGTTATCAAGAAAAATACTATTTTCAACCAGGCGACACGGGGTTTAGAGTGTGGGATTGTCATGTCGATAATTTTATAGTTAAAATTGGGGTTGCTATTTGCTGGGACCAATGGTTTCCTGAAACTGCTAGATGTTTGGCACTTCAAGGTGCTGAAATTCTCATGTTTCCAACCGCCATTGGTTCTGAACCGCAAGACCCAAAATTAGATTCCCGCTTACATTGGCAGCGCGTAATGCAAGGACACGCGGCAGCAAATTTAGTACCAGTGGTTGCGTCGAACCGCGTTGGCAAAGAAGCCACAAACACATTTTATGGAAGCTGTTTCATAACAGACGAAACGGGTGCTATTGTTGTAGAAGCGAATCAAACATCTGAAACTTTTATTACGCACAATATCAACATTGACAAGGTTAGATTTAATCGCGCGTGCTGGGGGCTTTTCAGAGATAGAAGGCCGGGTATGTATGACACCATAACAACAACCGATGGTTTTTATCCAAAAGATGTTGTGAATGCCAAATGTAATTATGTTGCAGTATCCGTATCCAATAAAAAAACAAGGAAGAATAAAAGGAAGAATAGAAGGAAATAAGAATATGATGTTCGAAATTATTTAATAATATTTCTCAAATGTAAAATTTTCGTCACCTGTAATTTGTTGCAAAACATGTCTTGTGTACGCGCGTTTTAGCGCACCCGCTTCATAATAATTATAAAAGCAGTCTTGCAACTTCAAATCAGGAATACTCACATCTCCTTTTTGAAGCACATCGGTGAATTTAGAAAGTATGCATTGGTATTCACATTCAGGCAAAATATTTCCAATAAAATGGCCCTTGAATCGTGGATTTGAAACCACATGCGACCCGGCATATTCAATCAAGTATTGTTTTCCGACACAAAGGTCGCGCGCATTAATTTTTTTAAGTGGAATCATTTTATTTCACAATTGGATTGGATGCAATGCAATTATGATTGCACGGTTGCAAATTTAAAATATAAAAAATCAAATTCAATTTTATAATAAAAAAATTATAAAATAACTGAATAACTAAATATGAATAACTAAATATGAATAACTAAATATGAATAACTAAATAATAAAATAATATTTAGTTATTATAGCATTCAAACTAAAAAGACTATTTATTATTTATTATACAATATGACAGATAATACCGCTCTTCTTCAAAGCATTCAAACAATAAATGACATTACAATGAAAGCTAATAATTCTTGTGACCAGGACTGCATGATGGAGAGACAAAAAAGTGAGTTGAAAAAAGCATATTTAGATGCAGAGAGAAATGTTAAAACTGCCCCGGAAAAATTCGCTCAAGCTCAACACGATTATTTGTTGAACAAAGAGGGTCCAAAAGCATACACTAAATCGTTGGTAGAACGATATGGCAATAATGCAGACCTGGAAATTCAAAAACTTAAGGATGAACACGCTATGATAATGAAAGAAGTTTCTTTAGGAATTGCGAAAATTGGGAATCAAGATGTTCAGATTGCCAATTCAACAATTCATAATGACATGTTGGTGTCGACGAAAGACCGTGTTCTTGGCGAAACGTTGAATGCAGAGCAGGGTGCCACAGTTAGTAATCGAAAAATATTTTATATGGAAAAAAGAACACAGACGCTTTCTTGGTGGTATTATTTGGTGAGAAACTTGTACTGGATATGCACGATTGTCTGGGTGCTCGTGTATGTGTTATATTATCGCCAGTTTAATACTCGGTCCATAATTATATTCGTATTGATATTTGCGTATCCGTTTTTCATGGTGTGGTTGTTTGTTCAGGCGCACTCGTTATATAAATACATATTGACTTTTATTCCGAGAGACATTTATTTGAATTTTTAAAATAAAATAAAAATATAACAGACATGTATATGTGTTGTTATATTTTTATTTTTACGTAGTATGAAAAATAACGGCGAACGTTCTGTATTATCGAAACTCAAAAGTCAGTGGCAAGTTGTGCCCGTATTTTTATCAGGAATTATACTGATTATGCTGTTGGTAAATGACCTACAAACACCAACATCCCCAACAAGTTCGGTTTTGTATGTCGAATATTTACTTTCTTTTGTAGCAAGTTTTATATTATTTTTTTGGATGTTGTATCCAATCATAACAAACGTGCAATATTTTCTTAATCCTGGAAAGAATGTCACCATTCACATAAAGGTATATTTATTTTATTTTATTTATACTCTTGTGTTACTGGTATCAAGTCCGTTTGCACTTTTAAGTATTCGATTTTTTTTACAAGATGAAAAATATATAAAAAATATTTCAATATTGACCATTGTCTCGACGTTGTTTAGTCTGTATTTTACCTTTGGCGTTGCAACCCATTAATGAGCTGATAGTTTGATTGCGTTATTGCGTGCACACTCTATAGTAGAGCGAACTTATGGCGGATTTGCTTGGTCTGTCGATGCTGCACACTTCGCCCGGTCTCATTCCAATTGCCAATGCGACGGGGTCATATCTTGAAATATCCGGAAGCTGCGACTTTTCCATTACATTGTATTTCTTCATCATTTCGCCAACTTCGTCGTCGCTTAAAATGGTGTGACTGGGAACGTACTGGTGATTCAATATGTTGAATTGCAAACGGTCAAGTGACAGCAGCACAATAAACCGCCCTTGTAAAAACAGTTGATTCAAAACTTGGTTCATAGTTTTGATTTCTTGTTTTGTGATAATAATCAGCGTGTCTTTTTCTGTGAGAACGGTGT
>Ga0114918_10004815_pt1 | contig 11683 bp, 21 predicted proteins | sample LantaG_FD_87015 | JGI IMG/M metagenome (GOLD analysis project Ga0114918, IMG submission 87015) | Deep subsurface microbial communities from Baltic Sea to uncover new lineages of life (NeLLi) - Landsort_02402 metaG | ecosystem: Environmental > Aquatic > Marine > Oceanic > Sediment | place... | reverse complement strand
TAAAGCTCCCCTATCATCTGACCAAGCGTCTTAGGCATTTCCAATACCACGAACCCTCCATTTAAGTTCTTTAATCAGCCGAGCATAGATTACACCCCGTCGCATTATCACCATAGGTTACTGCTTCTATAACAGTGTCGTCAATCAATCCTTGTTATAAGTTCTCAATAAGCTCAGCATGTGAAACTACGGAAGCTAGCATCATCCCTCCTTTTCTATCTCGGTATCATGTCTTTTAACAAAGCAACTAACTGAGCCCACAACCAGGAGTTATTTTCACGAGTAGGCATTTGAAGTAATTGCTGTTTGATCTGCCCTTCTGCTAGTTTCGGCAATATATATGCCGCCAAGCAATGAGAACAATAATACCTATTTTCAGAATGACCGGGAGTACGATTAACACCCCATACCGCATAAAATACTGAAGAAGACGAAGACACGCAATGTGGTTGCTGACAGCGCGGCCCATCATCTACGCTTATGCGTAGAGGAAAAATACAGGTGATAGCTGCTATCTCCGTAAATGACATCATGTTCCCCTCCTTGTTCGTTGCTTGAGAATATCTTTAGCGTACAGTGTAATCTGCGTTGTTGAGCCTTGCGGTTTAAGGATGAAAACTTTGAGGGCTGCATCACTCAAATCGTCGATATGCTTACATGCACACTCCCAACAAAAACCCCGTCCGACAAGATAATGCGTATAAGGCTGTTTACCACACACAACACACAGGCGTCTTACTTTACCCTCTGTTCGTATAGTTTCACCACCACGCGAAAATGTCCAAAGAGCCGGCTCCCACGTTGTTAGTCTTCCTGTGGGGGTACCTTTTAAGTATTTAAGCGTCATGCAGCTCCCTCATGTAAATAACTCCGGGGTTCTGATGGCTTGCTTTAACATAGCCACTAGTGTCTGTCGTAGAGCGCCTGTGGAATCTGTTATGCCTCCTACCAGTGCATATTTAATATCTCCTTCAGTAAACGTCGGTAAGATGTCACTCCGCAGACAAGACCCGCAATAAATATGAATGTTGCGTTGAATATCTGAGATTAACTCAGTATCATGTATGAGGTATAGCGGTGCACGCTCACCGCAGCAACGGCAACGTGCACGCACATTACACCTGCCTTCAGGCTGACCTGCCGCTAGATAATCATGCCAAAGCCATATATGCACTCAACACCTCCTCAAGCAATCAATCAGGGCTTTTATCAGGTAATCTTTACCAGAATGGTCATTTTGTAAAATAGCCACTTTTAATTCAGCAATAGTCATTTCAGCGATTATAGGCTTGGCATGCGTGAAGCAATAATGCTTTCCATTAAGTCGTACTAGAGGCCCACATATCATGAGGCATTCCGCACAACGGTAATGAAGAAACACCATATCAATAGCAGGCCTAGGCAGAATCTTAATTCTTCCTGCTGGCAGGTCGAGACTTCTGCTAGCTTGGTTACTCACGGCACCTCCTTTTCAACAGCTTCGTCAACCAACGCTGGTAATACGGATGTCCTATGTAGGACGGAGTGAGATCGGATATTAAGTTATAACGCCAACCTTCTATATTAACTGTCATGATGGCAACCTTGAGCTCTGAGTCCGTGTATTTAGCTGCTGTTTCCTTCGCTATGGTCCGCATCCCTTTACGACACTGGGCACAGATATGCATAGGATCCGTGGAATTCAAACCCAAGAGATCTGAAACATATTCATTGCAAATCACGCAGATGCCCTCACGAATCATATATTCGCCCCAGCAACGGGCTCACGTATCTGCCAGTCACCGCCCCGAGCTCTTTCTGCAATCATCTTGGTTGTAGTTACACCCGTCATGGAATCCTCTGTGCCGTACCATACCTGAATCACTGCTGTTTTATAGCCAGGTATGCCTTTCACACTCTGCACAACTGTGCGACAGAATCCGTCCTCAAACATACTCAGACCTGTTTCGTTGAGAATCTGCTCCTCGTACTTAGCCAAGGCTTCGGTCAACGAGCGTCGTTCATCTGCCGTCAAAGCATCTTGTAAATGTTCAGGGATCATTTTTTTACCTCCTGTGCAGAAGTACTCACCGCTGCCTCCTGTTATTCCTTCGTTGGTCATCTTTCCGCTTCTGTTGTTCCTGCTTAAGACCCAAGAGCTGTTTCGCTTTTGCAATATTACGCTGTGGGGTAATACCTAACTGGTCTTCATACTTTTTAACCCGAGCGCGCAAGTATCGGTTTTCTTTTTCAAGCCGGGTTGTGTAACAGCGACAAGATATATTTCCTGTCTGTGTTAAATCAGCGCCGCACTTAAAACAGCAGCACACAGGAAAAAGTCCGCTCATGTGCCCTCCTTTATCCAGAACTCTTCTGCCAGAGCAACTGCTGCGGCATCAAACATACAACTGTTGCGATTACACAACTCCTTGATATGTATCCTTTGTTGTCCTGCCTCTTTCATAATGTACCTGCGGGATGGAACATATGTCACAGGCAGGACAACAACCTTCCCCGCGATTGATGGCCTCATATTTCTAGCAAACTCCTCAGCTGCGGGCCGAGATGTGAAAACAGTATAAGGTCCCCACTTCCTACGATCAGGGATCTTGTTACATTGATTATTACGTAAATATGCCCTACCGGTGGGGGTATGTGCGCATACAGGGAAAAGCTTGTCGTTTATCTCATTGAACACTTTGAAACCTTGTTTACCTTTAGTTTTCATTATGCCTCCATTGCTGTTGTGCGACGCCGGAGCTCTCGCACTAAAACTTCTTTGTGAAGACCCTCATGCCGTAGGACGCTCATCTTGAGCTGGGCATCATCCATCTGTGTAACATCGTACCGCCGCCTGAGGAGATCACCAAGCTGTGTATTCTCAGGGTGCTGGGCTATTTGTGCCTGTGCGCCTTCTGCTGAAAACAAAGGCAGGACATACAGAGAAAAACATACATAGCAAACAGGATCATGGTGTTTAGCTTTCACAATAGCTCCGCCACGCCATCCGCAACATGTACAGACTCCTCGATCCGTGCGGAGTCTCAGCAACGCAGGATCACTAATACCTCGCTGCAGGTTTGTAACAAACGAGCACTTTTCGGGGTGATCCATTACGCCTCCCGTAACTCTTCCTGATTATCATTAGCTAAGAATTGCAGCGAGTCATGGTCAAAGACATTCAGAGCCTTTAACTCATGATACAAAGCGTCTGGTTCCATGACATCTCCTGCGTCGTCATACATGGTAAGTTCATTATACGGCTCCTCAGGTACCGCACAGAAGTAGTAAATAAACTTCCGGCCTTTGTATGTGAACTCAGCAAGAATGTTAGATACGTGCGTGGGGTTAAACTCAATAGCCCCGCCGAAGTACTCGAAGTAGAAGTCAGGTTTGATTTCCGCAAGCCTGGTTTTTAATACCTCGCCTGCCACGAATCTGCCTGAGTTCACAGTTATCTGTAAGTGGTCTGAGTCTTTAAGCTGTACGCTTTCTCGAAGATAATCACACACCAGATCGCGAATCTGCAGTCTGTGCTTGTTAGGGTCTTTCTGTAGTGGCCTTAACACAGGGCTCTGATTCAAAGCCTCAAGCACTTCCGGATCATTAGGTATATATATAGAGCTTTGGTATGTAACAGTGAAGTTAATGTTTATCTTGTTCTCAGGCATTATACCTCCTCCCCTATATCTTCCATGGTAAGTATTGTCATGTCAAGTCCCTGCAACCCATCGTCACCGCGTTTGAATTCCTCCCAGATACGCTGTTCGGCTTGCTCTCGACATGCTGTTCGAATCAGGCTGGTTCGCTGATTCACCGCCCCCAATGTAGTACTGGTTAGTAGACTTTTCCTGTCACGAGCTGTGGTACTAACCAGTACTGTGACTTCTTGCTGAACACGGATAGTTACTGCAGTTAGACGTCTTTTCATTAGTGTTTCTCCTTGGTGTTGGCGTTCACAACAATGCCTTCACGACCTTTGGGCTTTGCAACGGGCTCTTCCTCAGAAGATTTTTTGTGCTGTCCTGACAAAACTTCGCCAAGTTTCTGGAACATCTCGAATTTCATCAGCTCCTCCTGAAACTGAGCAATCTCCTCCGACAAGCCGCGAAACAGCAGACCTATCACTAACATCATACCCTTAGTTCCGCTCTTGTTCAGCAATGTATGAAATATATCAACAACAGCTTCCGATACGCAGGATTGCGTTGCTTTTGTTCCTAGTGTAGTAGACAACAGCACGTTAACCAAATTTTTGTAACCACTGCGATTATCATGCATTAACTCAATCACTGCTACCAGAAGCAGGTTCTGAACCTCTGGTTTAGTCCTGAGCAACCGTCTTAACGCAGCCCGACTCTCTTGCAAATCAATAGATACTTTAATAAGGCCAGATGATTCGGGGTCGGGTGCTGCTTTGTTCAATCCAGTTGCTAAGACCATCAAGCCTTCTTGAGCAATCTCATACATAGCATCAATATCCTGAAAACCAAACGCATCTGTAAGGCAGCGTTTGCTGTGGTCAACGTTGCTGAGATCAAGTTTACAATACTTACTAGGTTTCATAGTTTCCTCCTTTAATTAAGAGTGTTAGCTGTGATCTGCTCTAACCGCTGATACAGCCTAACAGCTTCCTGGATCTGTGATGATGTGAATTGTTGGTTAGTTTGCGTATTCCCGGGAGCGTGTCTCCCAATATTTCGAAACCACGTAACTAAATCCAACTCTCCTTGTTGATACTCCTTTAACGTACTGACGGGGATTTCCTGTAAAGCAAATTGAGTATTCCCTTGCACGTTATAAATATAACGGATACGCCCAGCCTCTGCTGCCTTTTGTATTTCTTCTGCAGTAACAACGATAGGATTCTCGGTGCCAATAAAGCGAAAGTCCGGGGTGGCTAGTTTAGGCCACGCAGATACATCCCCTGCTAGCCCAGCGTCAACCACAGCCTCTCGACCTGACAGTTGCTTCACACCCAGCCGTCCATAAGCTGGAACCGCACTGTCTTGTGTGCTCTTCAGCTCAACAAAGTCTATCCAGATATTCCCGAATTTGTCTTTCCAGACTATCTTTGCGTCCGTCCACTCAACATCTTTATATACTGTTGAGGAACGAGGAGGAGCAGCTATAGTAACCTTCTGTACACCTTGTGTATTTTTCCAACGCTGTAACTGGTCGATTTCAAAGAAGTTTCCTTTTGTTGCTTTACTTCCTTTATAAACTGACTGATAGTCATTAAAGACTTTTGCTTCAACATTTCTACCAGCAACAGTTAGAAAATCATCAGTAGTGCCGGTTATTGCATAGGTGGGGTTGGTGCGAATGGTAGGACTTGTTCCCCACAATTCTTTATAACGCGCTCCTTTAGTAACACCGCTCGCAGTCTTCAGCCCATCGTCAACTAACATATAATTAGCATAACGAAGGTCAACAACCCCCGAAGCAACATCACTTATACGAAAAGGTTGTGAAGAAACAGACCAACCACTAACAGTAGTCATAGGAACTAACGCGGCATGGGTTCCCTCTATAGCCCTAGTACTGCCAGTAATAACAGCCTCCCCATTGCGTAACAGGTCATCAGCATTACTAAATAAATAATACCCACCCCCAGCCAATAGAAGATTTAAGGCAGACCAGCCTGCTTGTTTTTGGTTAACAGAATCCCAGCCACCTACTACACAATCGTCGCCTGCTTGTATCAACAAGACCACAGACGCTCCTAAGGAGATGCTTCCGACTGCTGTAACTGTAGAGGCAACTGCAGCACCTAATGCTGTAGTAGGCGCAACAACACCAAGTAACAACGCTATAGCCCCTACTGACACAGCAGTGCTACCTACATAACACGTCGTGCGGACTACCGGATCCTCTATGTCCTCACAAAAGCCCATGATAAAATCAGCACCTGCTACAGTTAAATCCCAAGCCCCCTCCGCTATTTCCTCAGCATAGCTATGCTTTACAATAGTGAGTATAGCTTTGCCTTCTCCGGAATCACGCAAGCCTATATCCCAGTTACGCATATCAGGATGCTCTGGATCCTTATCTGCTTGAATGATAGCTATAGCATCGCTAAAGATAGCGTTAGGAATAGCAGTAACCACAACCCGCGGGGTTTGCTCATAAGATACCCCCGATGTTCCAGGAATGGTCTGCGGAGCTAAGATAGTCAAAGGGTCTTCAGGACCAGAAATCCCAATTATCATACAAGACCTAATAGCCTCGTTGTTTGTATGAACACATTCATTAAGTAATATGTTCGCAAGAGAAGCTGCGGAGATAAGCGGCTTGATGATGTTATCAGGGATAGCGCGTGTAGTCACCGACAGGTATGTTGTGTAGCTCCGAAGAACGCCTCCGCCATTCTTCACGTCAACAGTAACCCCGTAAGTTGTAGTCTGGCCGATAGCTGGTGTCATTACAGAAACCCCCGTGAAGGTTGCTGTACCTGTAGTGCCTTCAGACATACCATCCAATGAGTAAAGAGAGACTCCTACCCATAGAGTATCAGCCCCATCAGAGCCGATCGTATATGAACAACTACCGCTCGTAAATACCAGCGTGTTTGCTTGTGTATAATCCACATTAATGTCATCCATAACAAAATTGGTGACTGTTGTTGGAATATCTGGTGCTATCGTAATTGTACTTGATGTGGTCGATTCCACAGACACATTATCTTTATTAAAAATCACATAACGCACCGTCACTGTCTTTGACTGTCCTTTACCTGGAGCACGAATAAATAATGAAACTGAAGTGGTACCAGGGTCTGTGAGATTTGACATGGTACACGCAGGTGTAGTGGATCCGTCCACATAAATATCAATTTTACCTCCTAATGTACCTGCATAAGAAACACTTCCTGTTATAGGAACATCTTGATAAGCCTCTGTCCGAGCACCAGAATAACCCCCCAACCTTGCAGAAATAATCTCAGGAGCTAAGATAGGTTCCTCTTCCTTCTCAGTCACTGTTACAGTTTTGTCACTAGTATATACATTATGAAACAGCTGATCATTAGTAAGGGAGACTGAAGAATATATTAACACGTACACACGGTAGTTGGTGGTTTCTGTTGGATTATACCGAATGCTAAAAGATTTTGTGGCTTGGGCATCTAAACTAATGGCAGTAACTACCAGGAAGCCATAATCATCTATAAACCAGTCAACGTCATCATCATTAATCCAGCAATCCTCTGTAATGTCATCCTTCCCGTCATCAGACATTACACAAACTACCATCTGAAAGGTCCCTTCCCCATTATCATGGTCAGGATCAACTGTGGTGCCGTTCTCAAGAGTAATCTTGAACTTTAAGACATCTCCCTCTTCAACTGAGGTATCACTGACTTGAACAGAGTCAACACCGCACCACCAACCCCAAGGGTTATTACTCATGACCTCATATACCGTCATAGTAGAGTAACCAAAGCAAGAAATAGCAAACGCCAAGCATAATATTACAATGCGTTTCATGATAACTCCTTTACAGCTGTATAGCTGTGCCTGATTCAGTATACGTACAACCGCCCAACACAGTAAACCCGACAGGGATATCGTAAGCAACATCTTTATGGACTAACATATAAACACCGTCAGCTAGGGCAGTAGCATCCACGCCTGGAGTGTTCTCTAAAAACGTAGTTACTGTGCTTGGATCATTTAAGGATACAAAAGTTATGTATCCTGCTTCAGGACAACGTTTCGGCTGAGGAACATAGGAGGCAGCACTGCTAGTTCCGCCACCCCCACCGCCGCAGCCGATAACAACAACACTAAGTAATACCGCTATCACGAGTAAAAGCATACATCCTATCTTCATTATTCCTCCTCGAAGTGAAAATATACAGCCCCATCAGTGTCAGTGCTTCTGTCCAAAAGATCAGCATCATCCCATAAGGCATGCTCGTTAATATATTTCAATCCTGCTTCTTCATGTTCTTCGTCCGACTTATAATCCTCCCTCTTAGGGAAATCGGCTGGCGTCTCGATAGCATACTTGTCAGTCGCTGTCTTCTCAACATCAAAATACACATACTTGTTCTCAGCCATAAGGCCTCCTTATAAATTAATTTGGTAATATGTAAACCCTGAATGGTTGTTTTCAAAATAAAAGAGCAGGCGGTATGACGCACCTGCTCTGTAAGCCTAAGACATCCTGTCCTAGGTAGAAACTGTCGCCTTATAAAGGAGATGATAATCTAATCCCACTTTATCGAGAACCAGCTTGATCTTCCCCGCAGGTCGCGGATTGCCGCATGTGCAAGACACCAGTATCATGTCCTCCTCTTTGCAGTCCATATCACTTAATGTGGCCGGATCAGGGCTATGCATGTATGAGACAATCTGTGAAAATTGTAAACGGTCATCCATCGCACGGACACTCATAAACTGCAATAGGCTACCACACTGACATATAGCCTTCATCATATCGAGGGGGCAGGACTCACACTCCTGGTCTTCAAAGCCAAAGTCACATTTCTCTGCCATTACTCCTCCTTATGTACAAGACTGGTGCGTCACACCTGTAATGTCCTCGATCCTTTTGTTTAACAGTTCGCAAACGTGCTCCCAACACCCGATTGCAAACACCTCATCCGTATGACTAGGTTCGAACTCAAACTCAACAGTTATGCCATGAAGATCCGTGATGCCCTCGAGGTCTTGTTCAATCTTCGTGTTAAGAATGTGTTTCGCCTTAGCCATGTAAGCTTTACGGTGCTCGTCTACCAAGGTGGGTTCCATGTCCAAAAAGTTACAGAAATCGTGATCACCATCGATCATGCCATCAATAAGCTCTGCAGGAGTTACATCGATGATCTGATCCAGCGTCTTGCCAGCAAACTGTGTTTTAACGCGGACAGCGCAAAAGAATTCAGGCATTGCTTACCTCCTCACCTGAGTTGTCATCAAACAACTCAGGATGGAAAGCCTGGAACTGCTCTGAAACCCAGAAGTACTTGTTGCTCTTCCACTCCTTGGTACAGATGAACTTCCGTCCACCATTGGCTTCTTGCATCTGTAAAGTGCTCAGCAGCAACCATCCGATATCCTTTGCAGCTGCATCAAAGGCTGCCTGATCAGACTTACCAGCATTGATATGCTTTTGGTATACTGCCTGTAATGGAGTAGCACTCCAGTCCCGGTTATTCTCACCTACCAGCTCACGTGCGGTAAATCCGTTAGTCGGTCGGGTGTTACACCAACCATACACAGTACCTAACAAAAACATTCTGATTTCGTTAAGCACGCCGATGGCTATTCCTGTAACACATCGGCTTTCCATCTCACTGCAATCATAAATCTTATGCATTTGTTGCCTCCTCTCGTGTTTTCGTTCACGTTCTAAGTAGAACACTCTTTACTCTACAGTTACATATTCGTGCATCATATTAAGCACAGCATCATAGCTTGGTGCTTTAATAGCTCGTCGCTTCCACTCATTAGCTTTGTCACGCAGTCCCGCAAACTCTAGCGCTCTCGCCACACGGCTGATAATGTTAAAAACATTACCATTCTCCTCGATGATTTTACACTTAGGCTTTTTCATTCTTCCTCCTTAGCTTCATACACAATATGCTCTTTCTCAAGTGCGTGCTTAGCACTCTTGTAGACTGTTACATGCTGCATGGTCAGCTCAAAGGCTCCGGGGTATTTTTCCTCAAACTGCTGCATGAAGCTGTTGGCCGCTTTCTCACTCGTGAACATTATCACAAACTCCTGTTTAGTTTCAGGATGTGGCCATGAGATTGCTGTTCCTTTTACAGAGTAGGATTTATTCGTTATGTAGTTTTCTACTACTTCATCAGACAAAGAAAAGCCATGCTGCGCGATGAAGGTTCGAATTGCTTGAAGCGTGTTCCTGTCACACGAGCGCAATCGCTCGAGGTCGTTTTTATTCACTGTTATTAAATCCCCCACAGTTCTGATATTTCCTCCATGCAACCAAGTAAGAACCCGTCTGCCTGTATGAGACCCTCCAAGCATTCTAGATGTTAGTATAGTCTTTGTCGACACAGGCTCATTACCTTCTGGGGAGCAGCCTATCCGAGGCTCAACCTCTTCTGTGATAGCACAGCCCAGCTTATTCTGCTTCAAGAACCAATACACTGCCCTCAGAGCCTTGGATCCAAAGTCTTTAAGTTCCAGCAGATCGTCCACCGATTTTGACATCAAGTCACCAACTGTGTGTATATTCGCAGATTTAAGACACTTGTATGTTCTAGTACTTGCTACTTTAGTAACACCTACTGCTTTAGTAAACATCTCTGCTTTAATAAGCGTATCTTTTGTTACGGTTTCTGGGCAACCAATAATTTCCATTGCTCCTCCTCGTATACAATCTTCTCTTTCTCCGTTTTTCACCTGCGTATCCAAAAGTAAATTTTCAATTGTTACGCCTAGTGCGCGAGCGATATCCATTGCTTTATCAACTCGCGGAAGACTTCTTTGGTTACACAAGTATTTCGATATTGTCGCTCTCGTAATCCCTGTTAAATCAGCCAATTTTTCTTGAGTGCACCCTTTCTCTTTGAGCGCTCGTCTGAGGTTATCAGCAAAGTGTGTCATTATTCCTCCTTAATCCAGGCCACGTAAAGCCTTAGAAATTGCTTCTGGCGTATTCTCCACCGCTCCTGTTTCAACAAGCTTCTGGACAAGCTCTTCATTAGTAAGCTCCTTAACAACTTTGCAATCACCGGAATCAACGTGACGCTGATAAGCGAGCTCAGCTTCGTATTCGTCAGCACAAAGTGAGCCCACCCATCCGCAGGTCTTGCAACGCGGCTTGATTTCCATTACGCCTCCTCATGAATATCATTGACCTGATAATCCAGATCATCAGCATCTATTATCGTGGCCTCTTGAAGTCTCCAGGCTTCGGCTTCAAACAGCTCCTTAGCCTCCTCTAAAGAATCAGCCTTAACTGAGTGCATGACGTCGCTGCCGATCCAGTTCACACAAAGCTCTGCTGTGTACTTTTTCTTCTCTGTCATAGCTTCTCTCACTGGCTCAAATATATGCTTCCAGAAAAACGTCGGGTCTTTGACGCAATTCACTACATGCTCATTAGAGCAGAACATATAGTTGTGTGGCCAATTACTATACGGTAGCGGAGAAGCAGATGATGCTTTAATGTCCTTTTTTACGTCCTGAATAGGAAAAGCTTTGTGTGCTCTGACAGCGTCAAAGAAGGCGCGTGTCGTAACTATTGCTGGGCTTACAAACGCGTCAACAGCAAGAAACCCGATGTTACGATACACAATCACAAGCTGTATTTCATACTTAGCACATAACTGCTGTAGCCAAGTGTTTACATCTACATCACTCGTATACCTTCCCGTTCTGAGCTCTTTCAGAATAAGCCGGAAGTCGATAGGAAATAGGATGTTTAGAGAATCTGAGATGCGCAAGGTTCCTGTTCTTTTTTCACAACCAGCATGGTGTGACACTAGCGGTGTGTGGTAAATTTGACAAGACATAGTTTTTCCTCCTTCACTTAGGACTTCTGTTTTATAAACCAGTGGTTCTTTTACTCCATTGTTATATTGTTCAATCCTGACATCAACGTCTGCCATGTGAACTGATGTAACGAATACCCAATTACCGCCGTTTTCGGTATCAAACTTGAACAAATGAATAAACGACGTGTCATACAGCAGGCGAGCGTGTACCGGAGCGTCGTGTACAGCCCG
>Ga0114918_10004814_pt1 | contig 11685 bp, 17 predicted proteins | sample LantaG_FD_87015 | JGI IMG/M metagenome (GOLD analysis project Ga0114918, IMG submission 87015) | Deep subsurface microbial communities from Baltic Sea to uncover new lineages of life (NeLLi) - Landsort_02402 metaG | ecosystem: Environmental > Aquatic > Marine > Oceanic > Sediment | place... | reverse complement strand
CCAAACGCAAAAGAGCTTGCACATAGTACAAGTAATATAATCAAAAATCTTTTCATATTAACTCCTTAGAGATGCGGGGCAGGGATTGCCCACCCCGCAAATATATTCAGTTACGGTCTTGCGCCTACTGCGATGTAGTTGAAGTCTTTATCAGCTACGCCACTGCAAACAAAGTTTGATGCAGTAATTGTAGTTGTAAATATCCTTGTATCTGCGCCTGCGTCTTCAGCATACGATACAGTGACAATCGGAGCTGTAGCGAATGCAACTGCAAACGAGTTTGTCTGTAACAGTGCCGCTGTCGCTGTAATCTTCGCCGCCTGAATCATCAGACCAGTCGTAGCATCTCCACCAACAACAGCATACTTACCGTCAATAGCGCAATCGCCAGAAACAGTAGCCGCACCCGCTATAGCAACCGTTGTCTCGGTCAGCGTCAGCGTGTTAGCGTCACTCTGGTCGATTGTAGCAGCACCATCAAACAGGATGGCGTTATCGCATCCAGTTATATAGAGACCATTGTACCAATCCAAACCGTTAGACTTGATATACATTGCACTGAAGTTTGCGCTTCCGTCAATCGTACCACTTGCACCTGCGTCAATAGATGAGTCAATCGTTATGCCTGACAGACGCTCAGTAGCACCAACAGTAAACGTGGACGCCGATTCAATCGTTGCCGCTATAGCATCGAATGTACCATTACCACTTAGAACGCTAGTGCCTGACTGTTCAGCATAAGCCCAAAGTCCAGCATGAACGCCGTTAGCAACATTCGCACCACGCAGTCTGAACTGATTTTCTGCACCAACCATTGTGACATCGTTCGCTTGGTTAGAAGTAACCAAGAGCCTCGAATACTTTGCCGCCATGACATGACCAGCCGATATAGCAGTTTTGATTTCGTTGTACTGCCCAAAACCAGCCATTGTGTTGTCAGAGCCAGTGTCGGTCAATTCAGCGTGTTCCCCTGTATATCCCCAGCCACCAATATCTATACGGTCAGATATATCCAGCTCGCTTAGGTCGGTTATTCCGGTAACACCAAGCGTTGTATCAAGTGTGACAGCTTCATCAACATTCAGCAAACCCTTAATCGTAGTGATTTCGGTAGTCTTGCTTATATCAACAGCGTCAGCAGTAGTAACACCAAGATCCAGTGTTCCGGTTGTCTTAACATCAATACCAGCTCCAGCATCAACTGTGATAGCCGTTGCGTCAATAGTCGCGTCAACAATCAGATCGTTGCCAGCAGGATCAATCGTAAGATCGCCCAAGCAGTCAATCTCGTCATCAACAGCAAGAATACCATTGCTAATACTTACTGCATAACTTCCGGAAGACATAATCAATAATGTTGCCTCGCCAGGAGTGTTTGCGGTTGCGCCAGTTCTTGCGTCTGTTATTCCAATTAATGGAACATCGGCAGTTCCGGCAGCATTTGTCTGATCTATAGTAATTTCTTCAGTAGCTGATCCTAAATTAATATCTACATCAGCATTAGCCTCCAATTCTCCGTTCATTGTTGCTTTTCCGCTAGCAGAAATAGTGGTAGCAGAAATAGCACCAGAAACAGCACCAATAAATGTATCTGCCTCAATAGAGTTTACGCCAGTAGATACTCTATTAATTCTGACTGTACCATTTTCGGTACTCGTCCAGTTATCGATCTCTCCTGCTGCAAACGCAAATACAGGCGCAAGCAGAATAAACAATGATACTATAGCCCCAAAAAGAATCTGCTTGATTCCTATTGAACCTACTTGTCCATCACTATTTACATCTACATGATTCAAGACAAACCTTTTCCAGTTATCAATCATTTTTCTCTGCTTTGCCGCAATAGCGTTACACTTCTTATTTAATCCCTCAAGAGTTACTTCCTCTTCTACTTCTTTAATTTCTTTTTTCTTCCTCATCTTTTCTCCTTGTTAGAGTCTGGGGAGACTCTCCCATTTAAGGGGTTTAAAGTAGGTGAGGTAGGATTACTACCCCACCCACTTATTTTACTTTATACTCCGACATTACCACGAATTGAGTGCGGTCTGTCTGCGCCTGTTCCGAATACCATACGAATATATTTGCAATACACATTAGGATTGCCACAATCATATGAGTTTACGGTAGGCTTGACGCCCCAATACCAGAACAGCTCATAGTTGCTGTCTTTCTTGGTGCTTCCGAACCAATATGTGGATGAAGTCAGGTAATTCCATACCTGATATGAAAGCCCGTATTCAGTCAGGAAGTTCTTATCATTTAAAGAAACTCCAGCCTTTTGCACGGATTTCAAAACAGTAATCGCTGTGTCTTCAAGATCAGAAGGGATAATTATCTTATCCATGATCAGAGGACGTCTGCGACCACGTTCACTTTTATTCTTCCTGAAGTTTAACCTCATCGTGGCAACCGCTGCTTGCGTCATCACGGATGATGTTTCTTCATTGTCCCATGTACCAACAGAAGGGTCTTCATATTTGCGAAGTTTATCGCAAAGATTCATACCATCAGCACAAGTCCATTCAACGGTAGTTGAAAACGCCGTGTTGAAAGGAAGAACCGCAGATAATTCAATCGTATCTCTTGTGGACTGATTGAGGTCTTGCATCTGCTTATCTATTACCCTGAACTGATCTGTTTCCCGAAGTCTCTGCTCAATACGAAGACCGAGCCTGTATGTTTCGGGTGTGTACGTCTGGTCAAAGCCCTGAATGATGTTCGTCAGAGGCATTTCATCAACGTCACGGGATTTAGGAACTATACCAGCCGATGTCACATATGAGTGCTTCTCATAAGCTTTATTGGTTGATAATACATTCCAAAACTTGAGTCCTTCTACTGGTTCCTGCCACATTCTGCGTTTAACGAATGCGAAACGTGAATCTAACACATCCGCAAAGTTTTCCGCCATCAGTACGCCGGGAGCAGAAAAGGTATTTGTTACTGCACTAGCTGTAGTAGACATTTTCTTATCTCCTTAATTATGCAGGCGTAGCTTCAAGACATACCGTAAGTATTCTGAAACGTACCCTTGCTTTGATGTCATCTGAGGCGTATTCAGCAGGACTGAATCTATTCCCTATATCTGTTATAACAACCGCAGGATTGCTTGTATCGCCAACATCAACGGTAACGACATTACTTGTAACGTCTATACCATATTGATCTCCGATATTTGCATCCGCAACTGTTCCGTCTAGTTCATTACCCTCAAAGATATGATCTGATTCGATAATTCCAACTTCTTCTAAAGTTGTGCTATTACCAGGATCAGTCTGATCCGAGAGTGCAAGATACTTTATCCCACCCGTACCCGCATCATCATCAGAGGCGCAAGAGTTCAAAAGACCGTTTGCGTCCAGATTCAGAAACTGGCCAGCATTCCAAGACTGACCGTTCAGGATGAGCTTTTCTATTGTCGCCATAACTGGCCCAGAAACTAATTCTGGGTTTTTAGGCGTTAGTGTAGCTGCCATTGTTTAATCTCCCATTTCTTCCAAACCATATCGGTTCCCAGTATTATCAACAGCCTTGTATTTGTCCCCCGCACCAGTTCTGGCATCTTCTAATTCTTGTTTAGCCATGATCGCTGGAGCCTCCCTATACATTCGGTGTTCTTTTTCGGAACACATTGTCAATGGATCACCTTTATGATTTATGATTTTATTTGCTATTTTAACTTGTTCGTATCCTTTGCGTTTCCAGTTGTCAGCAGAATCCGATCCGTCTTGATAACAGAGATGCATACCATTGGCTTTCTCGCCAAGTGCTTTTAGGGCATCTTCCATTATTCCCTTGCGATCATCTTTATAAACCGCTTCAATCATTTCGTCTTCTGTAAGCTCAACATCTGGTGCTTTCTTTTGAGGATTTTCAACATCTTGTTCTATTTCTTTTTCTTCTATTTTCGTAGTCATCGTGTCTCCTTAATTCATTTCGATTTCAATAATTGAATCGTTTTTATTGGATTGATCGTTTCCCCAAATTGCCGAGGCAAGTTTATCTGCCCTAGCCTTTGCTTCATCGACCACCTTCTGACTACTAACACGAACGCCCGTACCGTTGGGCATAGATGCCGGTGGATTCAAAGAACTACCCTTCTTCTTCGGAATATACTCTTTAAAAGCTTTAGCAGCTTCTTTTTGAGCATCCGAAGGAAGCGCGTTAAACCAATCCTGCTTGGATAATATAGATTTTGCTTCTCTTATTTCCTGACCTTCAGGACTAACCGTGTCATCAAGCAATTTCCTAACTTCTCCAAGAAGATAGCCGTCACGCTCTTTCAGTAGTGATGCTATATCGCTTTGCATTAATTTAGCACCCTTCCTGAATCCCGCCGCTGGGTCTTCATTAAAAGATTCGCCAAACTCGTCTTCGTCCAGCCAACTTTTAGATTCAACCTGCTTCTCCTCTTTACGCATGGATTTAATTGTTTCTGCCTCGCCTTTCAGGTAAGCCAATGTTTTTTCAATTTCGGACTTTTCGGCCCTCAATTTATGAAACTCTGCTTGTGCCTGTTTAATGGCTTGGCGCGTGTCTTCAACACGCTTAGAGTCTTTACTGCCAGCATCATCCGCCTCTTTCGAGGGAGTGGATTCATCCGCAGTGCCGTCATCTTGGTTTTGGGTGTTCTCGGAATCACTTACAAAAGGATTATTATCCTCTGGCATAATGGCGAGATCAGAGTCCATTTCCATGATTTCTCCTAGCAACGTCATCGGTGTTGCATACCGTTTTAACATCTAGGGAGTTCTGTTCGCAGGCGTAATATTTTACGGATTCTACGACATTCTCCCCTTAGTAAATCATCGTTCTTCTGTTCTAATGTTTCCCTATTCTTCTCTAAAACTTTCATTAAATAAGACTCAAAAGCGACATACATCTGAGTATCAATAAGTTCCCTTATCTCACGAATCTCGCTTTCAGTAAGGTCAATCTCAAATCCTTTATTAAACATTGGTTGCGCCTCCACTTGCCAGCTGACCCTGCATTCCGGCAATCTGTTCTCCAGCAGCCTCGCCTATGGTATCAACCTGCGGTTGAGCCTGAAGCGAACCGACTCCCTTGGTTGCATTCTGCGATTCAAGAAATTCTGTTTCTTGTATATGTCTATCAAGAAGAAGCACGTTAGAGAATTGTTCCTCTACTCCGTTATACTGGATTCTTGCTCCCTTATGCTCGTAAAGCATAGCCTGAAAATCCTCATTCATTGAAGGAGCTACATATACACCGTCTTCCAAAATCATTCTGTTTTCGGCTCTAGCCTGTATAATGGATTTATCCCGCAAGTCAGGAAGAATGAATCTATCAACATTCATATGAAGTAGAATTGGGAAAATCTCTTTAGCAACTAACCGCATATCCATAACGTCCTTAAAGAACGGGAAAAGACTCTGCGCCGCAAACGTCATACCCTGCTGTTGCATAAAGTTCTTCTCGTAGTCGTCAACAAGCGTAATCTCGATGTTGAAATCTCCATACATGTCTGCTGGTTTTATTATTGGATATCGCTTCTCGTCCGAGATTTGAAGTATCTGGTTTTCTGCCGCGTAGATATGCCAGAGTCTAACGCCCTTCTTGGCGTAAAAACGCAAATACTTGTTAAGAATATATTTTATTATCATCATATGCGGGCGATTAGCTGAATCATAAGCATTAGTAGCTTCGGCTGAACTGGTGCGTCCCCCCATAGGATCGCCCCTAACAGCTCTGTTATTGCCTGCAGCTTCATCACTATCAGAATCTAAATAGTTTAGTACCCCAAGATTGTCTCCAACAGAAAGCATGTTAAATTCTTTTATGTCGGTATTAGGATCATCACAATAATACTGCTTATCCTTCCCGAATCGAAAGTCATTATCATCGGTAGTTACCGCACCACGCTTTATCATTAACGGTCTATTATTCCTCAAGGTCTTGTCGTCAACGATCTGCTGTTTCGTTGTGGTAGCCTCATAGAAATTAGAGCGGAGGATTTGCGCCAATGAAACCTTATAGAGTTTATCGCTATCATCTGGTATTGAATTAAGCATTTCAAACGGATACTCGTCATCTGGGTCGGGGTTCCTCTGTATCCTTAAACACAAACCCTCCGCAGGATTAAGAGAAGATACAAGTGTAACCCAAAATTTCTTTGGCTCATGATTTTTCTCGTCCCAGCGTTCGCCCTCTGGCTTAGTTTCGTCTATAGGCAATAACGCATGGACATCGAACTGTAGAAGCGTTCCGCTATTAGTGTCATTAGTCTCTGTTGGAAATCCGGCATTAGCGTCCTTGTCGCCCTTAAGGTTGGCATCGCCTCCTGTATATAAATAAGAACTATCTATCTTATCAGTGTTAAAATACTCGCCCATTTTCTCCATGCTTCTTGCTATAGAGGGATTTGTTGCCGATTTAACTATGATAATATTCTGCGCCTGCATGTCCGCTATGTTCTGGTCTGCATAGAATAATTCGTTCTGGATAATTCCACATGAAGGGCGGTTATCAACATTTACCGTCCTGCGTTCAAGCTTGGTAGTGCCATCATCCTGCGGGTATCTATCCAGAATATCAGCCTGTCTGCGCTTCCATCCCATATATATAGGCTGATTACCATACTTGAACAGCTGATATGCAAGTTCGATATTCTTTATCGGGAAATTGTCTGCTTCGCGCGTCCATCGCATTAATAGATTGTGCTGATTAGCAAGTTCTTCAGACTGCGCGGGTGATGCGTATAATTCAGGATTATATCTTGACGTAAACGTAAATGGGTCTTTTTTGCTTTCAACTACTGCAACGAATTGAGCCGCCAACGAACGTACCTGTCTGAAAAATAATGTTGAACCAAGTCTCTTATTATTAGGCTCTCCGATATCATTACCACTCCTATCCATCCGCTTGCGTTCAGTATCAGAGTTGTCGGGATTCTGGCCGCACTTAAACATATCATCAGCTATCTTCCAAATGTCTTCAAGCTCTTTGCGGCCAGTCTTGTAGCGGTTAAAGTGATAGTCAATATGAGCTAAACATTTTTTAGCAAGTTCTTCGTCTTCGGCAAGATTAATTATTTCTAATTCGTTTTCTAATACAGGATTTTCTTCGACTGGTTTCTCTGGAATGAAGGTATCTTCTTGCGACATATTACTCTCCCAAATAAAAACTCTAGACAGAACGGTTCTATTTCAATGAACCACCGCTAGAGTTTTTAAATGAGTATGTCAACAACGAAATGTTTTTTGAGACTTTTTGTTATTCGTATATTATTGGCTTAACAATACAACCCCTTTGCGAGACTATATATTTATGTTTTGATTTCTTTGTGGTGTGTGCGTCTGTTGATTCGCGTACCATCCAATATTCAAACTTTTCTGGGTCAACACAGTGAAGATGCGTTGATAGTTCTGGAACTTGTATTGTGCAACCTATCTTGTCTGCCCTATGTCTGGCACAATGTTCTTTTTTGAAAAATATAACATCTCGCCCCACATCAATAATTTCGCAGAAGTTTGTAATGTGGCTGTAGTCTACCGGAATCTCAAGATATTTGCCATTGCCTATATCCAGACCGCGCTTACCGTTTCCGATATTATCGCCAAGGGCGCATCTTCGTATTAGGATAAAGTTGGAATTTGGTCTAATGAGCTTTATGTCCATTATTTCTTCTCCTTGTATTCCGGCCATCTTCCGATAACATCGAGGAAAACCAGACGAAGATCGCCTAAATCTTCCTTTGCCTCGTATGCCTTTGCTATATGTTTCTCATATTTTATTAGGAATGTTCTTAACTTATCGCCCGCTACTTTCCTTATGTCCATTATATCCTCCTGTAATCCGGTTTTAACTGTTTCTTTTTCTTCTGAAGTGGGTCTGCCCAAACATTGTTTGGGTTATAGTTGCTTGTCGCCTGAAACATACTACCATAGTACCGCATAGGTATCATTGCGGCGTAGGCCATAGCATTCATCAAATGATCATCCTTCTTAACTGGAACCTCTCTTGGGTCTTCTTTTTATTTTTCGTTCTCATCCCAATTGTAATTCATTATCTCGCTATAGAAGTTTGTGCAAGTGTTAAAAACATATAGTCTTGGTGCACCCATCTCGCCAGTAATAAGATGTTTACGTTCAGGATCAATAGCAAGAAGTTCCTTAACCATAGGAATCCAGTGTTCGGTATTCTTTCCTGAAGCCTTAATAAGCCTTCTTAATCCCGCCTGCTGATAAAGCCAACCGTAGTTCTTACCAGAGGAAGCGTCAGAAAGCGAAAACGATCTACTATCCATTGCTTGTTTGGTTACTGCTTCGGTAATGAATTTCTCCTCATACTGTTTAACGATAGCACCCGTTGAGGAGTTTTCGTATGTGCTTAAATAATCGAGTTTATTACCAGACATTTCAACAATCTTATTTACATTCCATGTTATAGTTCTGCCCCTAGCATAGTATTCCCTAAAGATAATAATGTTCATCTTCTCGTCAACAGCAAACCACAGACAGGCGGTGGGATTTGTCAGGCCATGATCTATGCCCCTATAGATGGTTAGATTCTTTGGAGGAGTTTTCCATAGTGGGGCTATCCAGTGTACTGCTGGGTTCCACTCATCGAACACAAGTCCTGCGGTTGTGTGCCACTCTCCGAATACCCTGGCTCTCCCCTCTGCAAGCATTTTGGGATTATTGGTTCGCATAGGTTCTTCTATCCACTTAACAATCTGTTGCCTCTTTTTGTGTTCAGGATAAATCCAGTCGGGAACATCGTGAATGCTTCCACTGCTATATGTCTTAACCGTATGCCCTTTAGTAACCACTCCCGTCAGAAGCGGTCTTATCCAGCCAGCACCACCCGTATCAGGGCGACCAACAACCTTGTGTGGCGTTAAGGAGAATATGTGTTTCCCGTCTGTGGTTGCCGTTCCCCTGTCTGCCCCATCAAACATAGCTTCTTTCCCCTGCTCATCCCATAACCACCACTTCAAAGCACCGCCCTCATAGTTGCCCTGATCCATCTCGTAAGTGTAAAATCCTATATAACTATTACTGCCAACCAGTGTTATTCCGCTATCATGCCCCCAAGATGGTTCATCCTTCATCTTCTTGCCTTTATACGTCCTGCCATAGATGCCTAACTCTGAATCTGGTGTCCACTTCTTTATCATCTCTTTCCACATAGGGTCTTTCATTTTAGCGAGATTATATGAGCAAACGCCACCAGATACGGGTCCGAGAAAGTCCTGAAACCTAATACCGTGTTCTTTAAATATCGGCCATTCAGGGTCACACTTAATCGTTCTAAAAGTTGTTAGGCACTTTATCCACGCACTAGTTGATTTCCCTACGCGGTTAGGGTCAACCACAGCAGATACACTACTAACATCATCATTAATAAATTCAAGCTGTTCCTGTGAGTTTGGGGCGTAGAACATGAGTGGATTTTTCTTTTGCGCCAAAGTCATCTTCTTAAAGTAGTCAAACAACTTCTTGTCGTTCATCAACTTCTCTTTACTGAAACATAATACCGTAAGACCGAGATACAACTTCATTGTGTTTTCTGATCTTACGGCATTAAGCAACTTATCGTTACCGAGATAATCCTCATGCGTAGTCTTTATTATGTCATCATCGGTAACTATGCGGTAGATAAATTTATTCAAACTTTCCTATCTCTTAATCATTGTGTGTTTTAAAACATCATAGTCACAATACTGCACTATGCATAAACCATTGGCAGAATCTATTCGCCAGACAACCTCTCCATCCCTACGCAAGTAGTGTGTCTCGCTATAAAGCGGATGAGACGGATCAGACTTATTTACATCGATCTGATCCCATTCCTGCCCGAAACGATTTGGGAGAATCCACTTTATCGTGAACGGAATATCTGTCTCGTCCAGCTCTTCCCCATCCATACGTTTATACATAATGTATCTAGCTATTCCATCAACGAAATAAACCGCAATCGAATGGTTTGGGTCAAGCGAATAGTATCTCGTTGTCTCTCCGCTTATATGGGTTGATGTAGTATTGGGCTTGCCATAACGGGCGTCACACTGTTTAGTGGTTTCGCCCATCATTGCCAAACTGCTCGATACCATTGTCACGAATAGAATAGATACTACGAATAGGTTCTTTAGGTCTTTCATTTTTGTCCTCCTTTAATTTAAACTCACTATATTGAAAACAGTGATCACATTTTACATTATCATTATCACAGTTTTCTCTACGAACACACCACCCGCCCGTAGAATAATTACCCCTTGACTTTGCATTTCTCCCCATAGATAATCCTTTCGTTATAGCCGATTCCCCGCCTCCAGCGTAATCGCTCTTCTTGGGATTATGCTTGTTCACTGGCGGCTGTCTCGTGTACTTTTTCAATATCCCCCTTTCTGCAAGACGCAATCTCGTCTTCAACAAGCTTCTGTATTATCCCCTTATCAATCTCGCCCCACCTAACTCTTGCCTGTAATGCATTCTTGTATTTATGTAAGAGCCACAACTTGGGCGTGCAATTAATGGGGCAATGTTTATCAATCTCTTTGACGTACTTCACTTCGTCAAGAGTCGTCCACCTATCTCTCATTAAAACTGAATCCATATAATCTCCTATCTAACAAGCGATAAATTTGGCTGTTGTTCTGACAGAAATTCCTTCTTAAGTTTAATCTCGCGCCTATTAACAGATGTGCGACTAATGTTTAATTGGGACTGCTTATCGCTTAAATCCATCTGCTCAAGTTCAAGCCGAAAATCCTCATCTGATAATTTCTCCATAGCCTTCTCGAAGTCCGATTTAGTCATTTCTTCTTCCTCGCTTTCTTTATTATTTTCCTCTTAATTAAGGATTTTTGGTATTCCATTCCTTCTGGGGTTTTCTTCCACTGTTCTATACCCTCCATGTTGGAAAGGAAAAACTGCATATTCAAACATAACTTACACCGCTCGTTCCCAAAGTGATAACACTGTACCCATTTGGCACAACGGGGCGGAGGCTCGTGGCAGAGTGTAGCGCGGTTATCTAACATTTCTTTCATCCTTTCTTTAAATCACCGACCCTGAACCAAAGGTAATCTTCGGAGTTTAAATCAATGTCAGGTGTCGTTAAAAAATGCTCACACGAATGAAGATCGTACTCAAGGACTAGTCCATACTTCCCGAATACATCCCTTATATCCTTCTTAACTTTTCGTAGTTTTTCTGATTTATTCATTTAGAATTTTCCTGTTCTCTTATAGAGGGCATCAACAAATACGCCCCTAGCCTCATCGTCTGACTTGAGAGTTTGGAACACTTCCCTCGATACCTCGACATTAATTGTGTCAGATTCTTGGTCGTAGTTATAATAACCACCGTATATGGGGTCTTTTTGGCTAGATATAACCATCTTTGTTCCGGCAACGGGAGAAAGGGTTTTGACACCCCTAACCCCTACCGCCGTAGCTCCTGCACCTATGCCTAGCATCTTTAAGAATTTACGTCTGTTCATATTATCCTCCTTTTTAAATTCCATTAGATTCGTTATCCTCATTTATTCGCTTCTCTGCAATTTTGAAATACTCTGGATCAAGCTCAATGCCAATAAAATTACGGTTAAGATTTTTACAAGCAACACCTGTTGACCCTGAACCCATACAGTTATCTAAAACTAAATCTCCTTCGTTAGTATAAGTTTTGATAAGATATTCAAAGAGTGCTACTGGCTTTT
>Ga0114918_10004813_pt1 | contig 11686 bp, 6 predicted proteins | sample LantaG_FD_87015 | JGI IMG/M metagenome (GOLD analysis project Ga0114918, IMG submission 87015) | Deep subsurface microbial communities from Baltic Sea to uncover new lineages of life (NeLLi) - Landsort_02402 metaG | ecosystem: Environmental > Aquatic > Marine > Oceanic > Sediment | place: Baltic... | reverse complement strand
GCTGTCGTTTCTAAGAATATAGTCATAAGGAATACTAGGATCCATACAAGGTCCTTCAAATTTACAAGGTATCTTACTGTCGAACTCTAACATTGAAGTTTCAGACCTATGTCCTTCTTTTGTTTCAAATCCTGGTCTAATTATTTTAATAACTAACCCAGATGGATTTTTATGAATTTCATATGCTTCATTGGGATATCTAACGTCGGTTATTATTTTATCTTTAGAGTTATTTAGAAGAGCTATATCAATCCATACTCCATCGTCTATTTCTCGAAACCTATCTCCAATTTTACACAAAGCTCCTCGAACATTTGTTTCCCATCCCTTTGGGATATAATCAACGTTTTCTTTATTATTTTCTATCCACTCTCTATTAACACGAACTTTGTTTTCATTATCGTCTCTATAATGAAATAGTCCTAGAACATTTTTGACAGCATCAGCAAACGCCACTCTTTCAAAACTAGTCATTAACTTTTTATTTAATATAGGAATTAAAATTTCGCAAATGGTGTCTTTTCCTACTTGTTTTTGTCCGCAAAGTCCTATGCAATATGGATTTTTCATAAAAAAAATTCTCCTATCTTTATCATTTTAAATAAGATAGGAGAATTTTAATACTAATTTTTTATTTTCTTATCTTTCGTAAAAAGATCTAAATGATTCACCTTGAACAGGAGGTTTGGAAGGAGAATCAATTCCATAGTCTCTTTCAACATCTTCTATTTTAACAGCGATGTTATCAAGAAGTTGATCATTTAATCCTGGTTTTCTAAGTTCTTGTTTTATTATTTCTGCATGCGCAAATCCTTTGGCCGCAAGAGCATCAAGTCTAGAAAATAATTCTTGTTTCAACGCTAATCTTTTAGATGCCGCTGTTTTTTCTCTATCGTCTACCCTAGAGGTTCTAGATTCGATATCAGCAATTTTTTTGGCTAATTCTGGATCAGCGTCAACAAGTGCTTTTTGAATTTCTTTTTTGTTCATGACATTATCTGTTATTGATTGAACAAATTGTTGGTCGTTGCTTAACATTTGACTTATTTGATCTGTTGTTTGATCAATGGCTTTTTTAGCTTTTTCAGAATAAAGATAAGGTTTTTTGTCTGGCTGATTCATCATTTTTGAAAAGAATTCAATTTCTTCTGGTAATTCATCATCAAATCCAGAATCTGTCAATGCTTGATCTGCTATTTTTATGATTTCTCTTTGATATTTATTAAGAGTATCATCAAGAAGTCTAATCCCAGATTTTTGAGTTGAAAAGAGTTCTCTGATCTTGTCCATAATTGGAGCGAACTCTCCCTTAACATAAGTTTGAAACTTTTTATCACTTAAAGTATCTGTCTCGTCTTCTTCTTTATCAAAATTAATAACATCATATTCAATTAAACCTCTTATTGCTATATCTGCTGCTTGAAAAGAAAGAGCTTGAATAAGATATTTAACCGCAGAAGAATAGGCGAACTCTGGATCAGATATATCGACCCCAGGAAGTTGTTCAGTAGGAAGTTGAGATAAAATACCAGCATCTTTTGCTGTTTTAATGACTTTGGTAACAAATCCTGTCACCCCTTCTATATCTTCTTTTCCAAATGGTTGATCTCCAGGACTAATTTCAATTTCTTTTTGGTTCGCACTTATTTCCTGCGACCCGCCTTCTGCAGGTTTCCATAGTTGATCAGCGTATTCCCCGGTCCATCCAGGAACCAATTGACCATTCAATCCAACTAATTTTGCATTAACGTCAATTTTTCTAAGAATTTCTTTTCCTAAATCACTATTAGGATTCATAATTTCATTTTGAACTTGCTCTTCTGTTAGACCTTGTTTATCGGCAAATTGTTTAACTCTGTTCCAAATTCTGCCTCTTAATTGGTTTAATTTTTTAAGACCAGAATCTTCATCTGGAAAACCAAACGGATAAACTGATTTAAAAATATTAAGAGCTATATGAAAATAACTGTTTTCTTTAGGGTGTTCCGGTTTCATCAACGTTCTTTTTTCCGCTTCATTTAATTTTCCGGTCTTGATTTCATAGATGAAATCCAAAGCTTCTTCGCGTTTATTCATGTCAACAGTCTCCGTTCTGTGATTTAATATTACTATATATTTGAACTGATATGAAAATACACAAAAAAAATGATCTCCTTTTTTCGAAGGAGATCATTTAATATCATGTCATTTTCTTGCGCTTATGAACAAGATCCATAAGTGCTTCCACATGCCAAGCAAACTCCACATTTAATTGTTCCATTAGTTTTCCAAGAACCACACTCTTCACATTGAGTTCCTGAAAATCCCTTAGATTTAGCTTCTTCAGATGAAGAAATTGAATCTTCATTATTATATGTAATAGAAATTTCATTTTCGGTAGAATTATCGTGTTTTTCGCCTTCATACTCTAAGGTTAATTTTTTAAGAACTTTTGATGTTAAATCAGCTAAACTTTTGGCGCTGTGAATTTCTAATTCATTGGGGCCTAAAAAACCAGCTGGATCAAATTGTAAGTTTGACATCGTATCAGCTAAAGCTTCAATCGGAACGCCATATTGGATGGCAACAGAAACTATTCTTCCAATTGCATCTGCAAGTCCGTTTACTGTCGGGTTTTCCTTTCCAACTTCAATCCACAATTCAGATATTCCATTATCTGGATAACGAACTGGATGAAAATGAATATTTTCTCCTCCAATTTGAAAATTCAATCTTTCAGATGGAGCTCTTCCTCCCGCTCTTTTTCTAGCGGCTAATCCTTTTCTATATTCCCAAATATCGTTTGGGTTTTCTCTATGAAAATCAGATTGTTCTATTCTTAGTCTGGCTCTTTTTGATTCTCTTTTTATTGCTTCTTTTCTTAAATTTTTATTTCTTGAATTTAATGGTTGAGACCATTTTGACCCAGATCTATAAAGAGCAAGAGATTTGCATCCCATTTTCCACCCTTCAATATAACAATTCCATATATCTTCTATAGTTGCTTCTTCTGGCATGTTAATTGTTTTACTAATTCCTCCAGAGATAAATGGAGTCGCAGCCGCAATAGCTTCAACATGAGCCATTGATCGTATAAATCTTTTTCCATTTCCATTCACATTAGCTGTATCAAAAATAGGATAATGTTGAATGTTCAAATGAGGGGCTCCTTCTACATTTCCTTTTTTATTTATATATTCGCTAATATCTTCAACTTGAGATTCGTTATATCCTAAATCTCTCAAAGCATCGTGGGCCTCATTACATATAAGAGTAACCATTGATCCATCACTCATGAGTTTATATGAAGTCAAAGCAAACGGAGGCTCGATTCCATTATTAGTTGTTCCCATTAAAAACATTATTGTGCCTGTTGGAGCAATAACAACAACTTGGCTATTTCTTGCTCCGTGTTTTTGAATAAGCTTTTCAGTCTCATCCCAAATTTCTGTAGCAGCTTGATGAATTTGCTTGACCAGTTTAAATCTAGGTTTTAATTCTGCGGTTGCTTCAACGTGTTTCTTGATAATCTTATTAAATTCATTTTTATTTTTTCCATAATCTAAAAATGGTCCTACAACAGAAGCAATCTTAGATGATTGTCTATATGCAAGAGCTGATTCTAAAGAGGTTATAGTTGAGATTATCATTCTAGCTTGGTCTGAATCATAGGGATATCCAAGCTTCATGATCAATCCGCCCATATTACAATAACCTATACCAAGAGGTCTTGTATTTCTTGTCATTTCGGCAATTTTTTTAGAAGGATAAGAAGATCCGGCAACAATTATTTCCATTGCCGTAATATAATATTCAATAATTGCAGTAAAAGAATCAACATCAAAACTCTTGTCATCTTTCAAGAGACGAACTAAATTGATTGAAGCCAAATTACATGAAGAATTATCAGGTTGCATAAATTCTCCACAATTTCTCGTGTAAACAGCACTTATCTTTGGCATTCCAGATTTTGTTTTTATTTTATGAGCACATGCAAAATTATGAAATTCATCTACAGTTCCATTATAAACATCTTCATAACCATCAAATTCTACTGAAACAACTCTATGATTATAATTCGCTGCGGCCTCTTGAAGATCTTTATATTTTCTAAATGGGCTTGACTCTCTAGCTATTTCTGAACTAATATTTTTATTTTTGCATTCAAAAACCCACTCTTTTTTTTGTGGAATTCTATTTAAGCTTAATTTTAAATCATTAAAAATATTTATTTGACTTTCGCGAATAACTTCGTGTTTCTTTTCATTTCGAATTTTTATTTCTTTCTTGTATTGATCTTTATTCAGTTTCCAAGCTTGTTTAGTAGAACAAGAAATAGAACAAAAACATCTTTCTCTATCGTGCCATCTAGTGGAAAAAATTTCTCCACAATATTCACATTTTTTACTAATTATTGGATAATAAGTTCCGCCTTCTATTTCTACTTTTTCATATCCTAATTCAAGGGCATCATAATAATTGGTAACATTTTCTGTAAAATTGCAAGCTTTCCGTGCGTTTTCAGGAATCATTGGGAAATCTAATTCTTTTGCCGCTGTTCTCGATAAATCCGTAACATTTCCAATTTCATTTTTCCTAAAATTAGAAAATCCTACTGGAATACCATTTTTCACGGCATAATCTCGCCATTCTTTGCAAGTGAAAGATCTCTTTAATGTTTTTGCCAATTCTTTTGCATAATTATATATTTCATTATTAGAAACATTGATATATCTTCCATTTTTTTCTCCAGAAATTGCTTCAGACATTTTCTGTTTATATTTATTTTTTTCTTCTTCTGTTGCGCTATTCCACCATTTGTCTTGCATTGGGTTATTTTCTTTACTTAAGAGATGAATTTTTCCGTGATCTTCGAAAGAAATATAATCTAAATTTTCTAATAAATTATTTAAACTATTAAAATCTTTGTGATGAACACAGTGTCCTTCTTTTATTCTATGATTAATATCCAATTCTTTTATAAATTTATGTTCTCCTCTACATTTATTTCCAGTAGATAAAATCCAATAAGGAGTCTTTATACCAATAGATTTTTTAGGAATAGTTTGCCATTTGTTAAATGAAGAAATAGAATCTCTATGTTTTAAATTTTGAGCCTCTACCTTTCTTCCGTCTTTGGTTATAAATTTATGATTTTCAGTACACCTGACAATTAATCCATCATCAAAAGTAACTTTTAATATTTTTTTGTTTTTCCCCGTTAATCTAGGGTTTCTCATCATTCTGATCTGAACTTTTCCATTATCATCAGAGCAATAAACAGGAACATCTTTTCCTTCTTCTGCTAATTGTTTTATTGGAACTATATTCCTTCCATCAGCAGTAGCAATTAAAGTTTCACCAGTAACACATGGATTACTTGATCGTATTTTTCCAGTATTAGGAATGGTATTCCATTCATTGATAGTATCAATATAAAACATCCCTGGATCACCGCATTCCCAGGCTGATTCAACCATTTGATTAAAAATATCTCTGGCTTTTTGTTTGATTTTCGTTTTCTTATTTAAAACATATTTTAATTCCCAATCTTCATCGTTAATAACAGCGTTCATGAAATCGTTTGTAATTGCTACTGAATTATTTGCATTTTGAGCTTGAACTGTTTTATATGCTGAATCTGGATGAGTATAATTTTGCATATACCCATTAAGAATTAATGATCTTGCTTTAAATTCTTCTTCTTTTTTCCAATTTATGAATTCTATTAAGTCTGGATGAGTATCATCAAGAATAAGCATCTTGGCTGCTCTTCTTGTTTTTCCCCCTGATTTAATAACTCCTGCAGAAGAATCGGCTGGCTCTAAGAAAGACATTAATCCGGACGACTTTCCGCCACCAGTTATAGATTCTCCTTCTCCTCTAATTCTAGAAACATTTAATCCACAACCAGACCCATTAGCGAAAATTCTCATTTCTAAATTAATCCAATCATAAATTCCTGTTTCACCGTTGATTAATTCATCATTAACTTCTGCTATAAAACACGCGCTCCCTTGAGAATTCTCGTATTCATATTGTTGCTTATATAATTGACCCTCTCTATCTTTAAAAGCCCATCTTTCAGCTTTAGAATTTCCTGGAAAATCATAAACATCATATAATCCCCAGTTAAAAAACACAGGAGAATTAAAAGCTGCATATTGATGAATCATAATATAACACAATTCGTCATAAAGAATGTCTCGACTTTCTTCGTCTAGATAATCCATTTGATGGCCGCGGCGAGCAATTGAATAAGCTACTCTATGGATAACATCTTTAATAGATCTTTCTCCTCCGGCTGGATGTTTTTCTAAATTATGAGTTTTGAAGTATTTATCTGCGCATATTCTGACTGCCATTTCATTCCAATTGGTTGGGTGTTCAACTTCATGATCAAAAATATTTTTTCCATCTAAATCATTTATTGATACTCGGCTAGTCGTCCAGTCTACCGAGTCAAATGGATTTTCTCCATCTTTGGTAAAGAATCTTTTGAGTTTTAGAGTTTTTTTAGATTGAGATTTTTCTTCTTCTTCTTTTTCTTTCATTTCGTCTGTGTTTTCCTTTTTATTTTCTTCTTGTGATTTATTAGATGCAATAAGGGTGTCATCAATAGAAGGATCTTTCATTGTTTATACTCCTATTTACAGTAGTTAATTACTTGTTATTTTTTTTTGCGATTAAACTCAGAGGTTAATTTCCTCTGGAGCTTCAACAGAATCAGAAGGAGCTTCTAACTCTCCTGTTTCGGGTTCTTCTTCAGAAGGAGAATACTTATCAAACATAGGCTCTTCTTCATCAGGAGATTCTGGTTCAAGGCTAATTTCTGGCTCTTCAATAGGTGGTTTTTCTACTGAAGGCTCTGAAATAGGAGGTTCTTCTATCTCAGTAGCTGGTTCTTCTAATGAAATTCCAGCTGCTTTTTGCATGTAACTTTGTGATTGTTTTTTAGCTTCTGCCATTTTAATTGATGCTAAATCATAAAGATTGTTAATAATACTTACAATTTTACTGCCAGATTCTTGAGCTGATCCATCTTTTAAACAGAGTTCGAACATTCTGTTCATTGCGTCTATTTTACTTAGAACATCTTGAACAGCTAAATGTCCTTCATATTGCTTGTTCATGCCTCCAATTTGAGAACAAGCGGTCAAAGCGAAACCTTCTTGTATTCTGCTCGCTTCTTTATATGAATTTTGTCTTTGTTTTTCTTGCTTATATTCAATAAGATTTTTCATTATTTCCTCGCTTAGGTATGCGTTTGTAGATAGTATTATATATTAGGTCGATTCCAAAATTTTTGAAAAACCATCTTCTTTTATTATCGTGATTTTTTTATGATTTACGAGCCTGTCAAGAAGATTTTGTCTATGAGTTATTATGAATATTGTTCTATCTTTTGCTAGTTCTATCAATGCTCTGTGCATTCCATCTATTCCGTCTGTATCAATTGATTCTGCAAGCTCATCAAGAAAAAGAATGTTCATTTCAACACCAGATCTTAATCTCATTATATGGGCAAAGGCTAAATTGATAGCTAAATCTATTCTTTTTCTTTCTCCTCCAGAGCTTTGACTATAAAAGAAAGGCTCTTTGTTTTCTCTAGTTATTTTGATGTCTAGAAATTTATCAAATTCTATAATGATTTTATTATTGATAAAAAATTGCATCCAATAATTAACTTGCTGATTTAAAACTGGAATTATTTGTTCAATAACAAAACTTTTAATTCCTTTTTCTCCAAATCCTTTTATCCAAAAGTTATGATAAGGGAGTTTTTCTTCTCTTTCAGAAATATCAGATTGTATGTCTCTCTTTTTTTCTTCGAGAAGATCCATTTCTTTTTCTAAATCTTTAACAATATCAATATAAGGATTATTTTCAATTTCTTCTTTCTTGTCTTTTATTGATTGAACAATTGATTCTTTCTTATTTTGAATGTCTAATAAAAAATCTTTAGATTTAATAGGAGCTTTTATTTTTTCAAGTCTCGCGCATTCTTTTTCTTTTTTTGTTTTTAGTTCATAAAAAGAATTAAGAATTTTTAATTTTTCTTTTTGTGTTTTAATTAATTCTTCATTTGGTTCCTCTAGTGAAGATATTAATTTTTGTTTGTTTTCGTTTAGCTCAATAATGAGATTTGGATAATTTTCAGGATCTACTTCCTGATAACATGATTTACACCTTACCCCTGGTTTAAGTTCTTTTATCTTGTTGAGATCTAAATCAATATCTTTTATTTTGCTTAAGATTGGAAATAAAGTTTTTTTTATATCATTTATTTTATTGTCATAGTAACCTTCAGTTTTATTATATTCTTGGGCTACTTGACTTAATTCCTGTTGGATTTTTATCTTTTTCTCTCGAGCCTCTTCATATTTTTTCCATTGCAAAAGATACTCTTCAACATTTATATTTTCAAGAGATTTTAATTCTTTTTCTAAATTATCTATTTCTCTTTTGATTTTATCTTGATATGAATCTCTTTGAATGATGTATTGTTTTAATTGAATCTGTTTTCTTTCTATGGATTCAATTTGTTGCGTGTATTGTCTAGTAAAATCAACAATTTCATTTTTTAAAACTAACGCATTATCTCTTGCTGTTCTTTCATACCTATTGAATTCGCTTAAATTCAATAGATTCTCTACGACTGTTCTTCTAGAATTTGCGTCAGCTGTTAAAAAACTAATCAAATTATGTTGTCCAAAACAACAAGTATTAATGAATGTTTTAAAATTTATTCCAATTTCATTTTCAAGAAGATCTTGAGTTCTAGCCATTGTAGATTCTGTTATCTCGCTTTCTTCTCCAAACACGCCGCTAGGATCTTTAAATATTTGAAATTTATTGGGTTTTCTTTTTCTAATTATTTTAAGATCATCTATGTATAATTCGATGCATAAATTCTTTTTAGTAAAATTATTGATACATTCTTCTTTCGACATATCTCTAATTGTTTTGTCAAACAAGGCAAAAGTTATTGCTTCTTGCAAGAGAGAATTATGAGATAAATAATTATTTGTAAAATATTTATGCGTAGATTTTACTTGTAAATCATATAAGCTTTTATTTTTATTTATATATTGAACAGATTTCAATCTACTTAATCCACTTGAAGTTATTACTTCGTCCCCTTTTTTTAAATCTTTAACTTTTATTTCTAAGTTATTTTCATTATATAAAATATGAAATGGAGAACAAATTAATTTTTCGTTATGGTCATTATTTAAAATGAAATAATGACCATAATATGTTTTTTGTGCTTCTTCTATTTCATGGAAACCATCACAAGATTTAACTTTAATTTTACTTTTAAGTTTTGGAAATTTACGGAAAAGCTTTACTATATTTCCAATATTTGTCTTTTTTCTAATTCGCATTGTAAATTCTCTATATATTTTAACCAACTAGTTATCCAAATAATCTCTAGACTTTTATCTAAAATTGATCTTTTTTATTATAGTTTTTTAAATATTTTTTATTGTCTAACATTCCACAATATTCAATATAAATATTATGTTTAATTAAATAAAAATTTATAAATAACTAATAATTTTATTTGAAAGGATCAAATCCAATTAAATCAATTATTTCTTTTAAATCATATTCAATTTCTATTTGTGTGTTTTTATCTACGCATTTTCCAGAGCCGTTGGAAGAAAGACTTCCAATATCTTTATTTATTCCTCTAATAGTGACTATTCTATCATCTAGATAATCATCAAAATTTATTTTGATGGGCTCCTCTCTAATAGACATAAAATTTTGAATAGATATTTTTTTGAATTTCATATTAAATTTCTTGTTGAATTATCTTTATTCCGACATCAATAAGTTTTTGTTTATCTAATTCTATTTCAGCAGAATTAACATATTGCTCTATTGTTTTCGAAACATTTTGAGCAAAATTTTCAATTTTGTTTATCTCTTCATTTATTTTTATTTCTTCTGCTTCTGTATTCACATGAATAATTTCTAAATCTTTAGGATGAAATTTGTTTTGAATTTCATTTTTAAGATCTATTTCGTTTACAGAAGAGTTTTGAGACGATATTATTCGAACATAATTATTCTTTAAATCATATTTAGAGATATCTTCGTTTATTGGAATAATATGATATTTAGGAGTAAAATTATTCTCTATAAATTCTGTTTCCAGGGTATTAAAATCTAATATTATAAACCCTTTTTTATCTCCAGATTCTCCATAAGAAAGCTGCAAAGGTGATCCAATATATTCAATTGTTGGACTAACCTGTTGTCTTGAATGAAAGTGACCTAGAAAAGCCTTCTTGTACTTGCTTAGCAATGCCGTGGGGGTTTCTCTGATGTTTTCTATTAAGTCGCTATCTCTATACTTAATATTGTGAAAAGCGTTTAGAATGGCCCCTCCTAAGGCCAGATGACCTATCAATATTTCAGAAGATCCATCGAAATTTTTCTGAATATCTACAGATGGGTTTTCTGTGTAAGGAAGAAAATCTATTTTCAAATTTTCAATCTGTATCGTACAAGGATTTTCAATGACGTTTATTATTTCTGAAAAAGGACGAACGGAAGATGTTGACCTTCTAGTTCTAAAAAATATGTCATGATTTCCTAGTATATAATATGATTGTATGTCCTTAGAATATTTTTGCAATATTTCATATGTTCTATCATATGCATAAATGTTAATTCTCTGACGATCATGAAACAAGTCGCCGGCAAAGAAAACATATGGAATTCCTCTCTTAGCGGCTTCTTTATAAACCCACTCCAAGCATCTTAAACAATCATTGAGTTTTTCTGTTTTGAAGCCGTGTGGATGCACATGAAGATCAGAATAAATTATTGCAGAACTCATATGGTAATAATAGTCAACGGCGTTAATAATTTTTCACGTTAGAAAACATATATTTTCGTATAAAAAAACACGAAAAAATACGCTATTTTATCATATGCCTAATACACTGTCCATCAATAATGATTTTTGTTTTTTGAATCTAGAAAGCGATACAATTAATAATGCGCTTTATAATTCTTTACGCTTTAGAGATAAAGGTTATTTTCACAGTCCTCAATATAAAATGTTTCGTAGATTCGGTGGTAAAAAAGGTTGGGATGGATATGTCGATTTTTATGGAAAAGAGAAAGGCAAATTTGCAACTGGTTTACTTCCAGAAGTAGTAAAAGCTCTTACAAAAGTTCATGTTAAAGTTCAAATAACAGATAATAGAACTGCTCCAATTAAAAACAATGAAATAACAAAAGACTCCTTATCAGAATATAATGATAGAGATGGAAATCAAATTGAACTATATGATTATCAACATGAGATTGCAAATAAGGCGTGGAAACACGAAAGAGGAATAATTAAAGCCGCGACGTCAGCAGGAAAAACAATGTTGTTCATATCTATGATTAAATCTATTCCTCCTAACACTCCAACTCTTATATTATTTAGAACTAAAACCCTTGCTAGTCAAACATACAAAGAGTTTAAGAAATTTGGACTTGAAAACGTGGGATTGGTTCATGGAGAGGTTAAAGACCCTAATATAATAATGTGTGCAACTATTCAATCTGCACATAATTTTGAATCATTACTTCCCAAATTTAAAATTTTAATAGTCGATGAATGTCACGAATTTGCTACCAATAAATCTATAAGCATATTTAAAAAGATGAAAGGATGTAGATATAGATTTGGATTTTC
>Ga0114918_10004811_pt1 | contig 11686 bp, 9 predicted proteins | sample LantaG_FD_87015 | JGI IMG/M metagenome (GOLD analysis project Ga0114918, IMG submission 87015) | Deep subsurface microbial communities from Baltic Sea to uncover new lineages of life (NeLLi) - Landsort_02402 metaG | ecosystem: Environmental > Aquatic > Marine > Oceanic > Sediment | place: Baltic... | reverse complement strand
GCGGCGCCAAAGTCCCGATAAGCCAGCTGCTAAAGCCGCTGCGGAGATACCACAGCAGCGGAGAGCTAAACTTCAAAGTCGATGATAAACAGGCCATGGTGGATGAACTCGCAAGAAAATACGGCGATGCTGACCTTGACTACCTCGATGGTATTACCGTGCGTTATAAAGAATGGTGGCTTAATTGTCGGCCGAGCAATACCGAGCCGCTGTTGAGACTGAATGTCGAGGCAAAAACCAAAGGACTGCTTGAAGAAAAGCTTTCCGAAATCAGAACCCAGCTCGGCAGACCGGTATAAGCTGTTTAGTCCACAAGTTTATCTTGGGGGTTATATTAGTTATATTTAACCCCCGTTTTACTGGGGGTTCTTGGAAAGGAAGGTAGATTATGAAAACCAAAAACTACTGTTTGATTTTGTCGGCTGTTACTGCAATTTTGTGCGCCCCCGTCTTTGGTGAGGTAGAAATACTTCGACCCCACGAACCTGAGCCCGTTCTGCTCGGCAAGGCTAACCAGGCTCTTGCAGGGATAGACAAATTACATATTGTCATAACACAGGCAGATGCCGAACCGAATAAAGATGGCTTGAGCCGACAGGAACTTGAAGTAAAGATAGTAAACAAACTCAAAGAATTTGATATCAAAATAATACCTGGAATCGCAGGAGACATTCTAAACATTCCGGAACTCAGGGTTAACATAGATATGCTAAAGCTCAAAGACCTGCAACGGTATGTTTTTCATATTCAAACATCTTTAGCAAGGAAAGTAGCCCTGCCGACCAGACGCCATCGCTATGTCAAAACCGATGTCTGGAAGACAAATGCGGTAATGCGGCCGGTTCTGATAAAAGATATGCCTGCCGCGGTTACCGATATAGTTCTTGAGCAGGTTGACGCATTTATCCACGCTTATCTTGCCGCCAATCAGCCCGGCACCGGGGTCAGTGACGTCAATGATGTAAATGTTGCTTTGATGATAGCTGCCACAAAACGTGCCAGCCCTGCCGAATATAAATTCGTCGCCTCGAAGAACAGCGATGTCTTCCACAGGCCCGATTGCAGTTCGGCAAAGAGAATCAAAGCGGCGAATCTGGTCGACTACAATAGCAGGGCCGAAGCGCTCAAGGCCGGCAAAAGACCCTGCAAACGCTGCAAACCGTAGGTAATTCATTATTAAACGACTATAGATAAATGAACTTTTTCACAATCGTAGTAATCGCTGTCTGTCTGGCGATGGATGCTTTTGTGGTTTCGGTCGTCAGTGGTTCTGCCTACCGCCAGCTAAAGGTAAGACACGCCTTGCGAATCGCTGTTTTCTTTGGCGGCTTCCAGGCACTTATGCCGCTGGTAGGCTCTTTGGCAGGCCTGACCATAAAGGAGCTCATAGCTGGTTACGACCATTGGCTCGCTTTCGCACTTTTAACTGCGGTTGGCGGCAGGATGATTTATGAATCATTCAAATTCAGACCCGCTCGCCGAAACTTTAATCCCGAGAACATCTTTGTTTTGCTGGCCTTATCGCTGGCAACAAGTATCGACGCCCTCGCTATCGGGATAACGCTTTCTCTTTTGGTTACTTCCGTAGTGACGGCTGTGATAATCATAGGTTTGGTTACCTTTGTCCTCTCTTACTTTGGCGTATGGATTGGCGGCAAATTCGGGCACTTTTTTGAAGCTGGTATCGAAGTTGTCGGCGGCCTTGTACTCATCGCCCTTGGCCTGAAAATACTGCTCCAGCACCTCATTTTTTAGCCAATTTTGTTATATAATTATCAAACTTTACGCTTGCGTTTGAAATCTTTTGTGATAAAATCACCGGTATGTCGCTGGGGCAAATAATAAGGAAGAAGCGTGAGCAGTTAAATTTGACGCTCGATGAGGTCGGTAGCCGCACCGGCTTCTCCAAGCCCTATCTTTCCACCATCGAAACCGGCAGGGTAAAAAATCCGCCGAGTGACGAACTGCTCAGAAAGCTTGAGAGAACACTTAAGTTTGAGCCGGGCCTGCTGTTGCACATCGCCCATATGGAATCTCTGCCATCTGATATCCGTCAGAAATACGAATCAGCCGAAGCCGAGAACCAGAAATGGCGGCAGCTCATCAAAAACCTGATGCAGGCAAAGGGCGATACAGCCCAGTTCGATAGTCTTCTTGGCCAAAGCGAACTTGACACCGAAAGCCAGGCTCCACCATTAGCAGCCGGCCGACAGGTCCCCATTATAAACAAGGTTGAAGCAGGTTACCCCGCCGACTTCAACGACCTCGACTACCCCGTCGGCATAGCTGATGATTATGTCCGTTGTCCCGACCTGCACGACCCGAACGCCTTCGCTGTCCGCGTAGTTGGTGACTCGATGGAGCCGAGATTCCGCGAAGGTGACATTGTGATTTTCTCACCCGCCGCCGAGGTCCAAAACGGCGACGATTGTTTTGTTAGATTCTCAATGCCACACGAAACAACCTTCAAGCGTGTTTTCTTTGAGCCGGACAATCAGGTCCGCCTTCAGCCGCGAAACGATAAGTACCCACCAATAATCGTAGAAGGTCCACGCATCAACGGCCTATACCGCGCCGTCATTAAATACGAAAAACTGTAATTCTATTGCCTCACTTAGACAGCGTTGTTTAGCTGATATCCTGCCCGGCTACCGCCAGAACCAATGCATAGACCTTTGATGCCCCCGCTTCTTTCAATGTCTTTGCGCATTCGTTCAATGTCGCACCGGTCGTCTTGATATCATCGACAAGGCAGACCTTTCGCCCTGTAAACTGATGTCGCCGACGCACGGCAAACGCCCCGGCAACATTCCTGGCACGTGCAGCCGGAGTTGCCATTATCGTCTGCGATTTTGTATGGCGGATTCGAACCAAATCCGTCTTAATTTTCGCTGTTGGATGCTTTAATTTCTTAGCGATGATAAGGGCCTGATTGTAACCGCGCCGAAGGCGCCTCGACCAGTGCAGTGGAACCGGCACAAGGAGCTCTGTATCGTTATAGAACAAGCTGCCCTGCAGCGCGGAATCGCCTAAAAAGCCGAGTACCGAATCCAGTTCCGTCCGCCCGGCTAACTTAAAGGCGAGTATCATCTCCCGCAGTGCCTCTGCATACACGCCGCTTCGCGCTATCCCATCGAAGTGAATCTCTCTGCCCTGGCAGTCGGGACAGACGCCTCCCAGTAGAGCGAATCTGCTTGCGTCTCTGCCGCATCGTGGGCAGTAGTCGCCGCCGCTGCAGGACAGCATCTGCTCCCAGCAGCTTTTGCAGAGGTCTTTGTCGGTCTCACAAATGCTTCGCTTGCAGTTGATACACACCGCAGGCCAAAGCAAATGATTTAAGCCCTGCAGCGCAAAGCTGACTCCTTGTTTCAACTTAACCCTGTCCACGTTCGCCGATTATACAAACCTCGGCAGCACAAACCACCCTATTCCAAATCGTATGCACTGTTATCCGGTGAAAGAAATCCAACTTTATTTTTCGCACCGCTGTTGTATCGTTCAAGTTTGAGTTTTTCGCCCGGCAAAGTTTCGGTGTAAAGTTCCTTCTGTGAACCGGCATGCCCATCGCACCAGGCAATATTAGTCACATCTGCGTGCCTGTACGCTTGGGCACCGGCTGCTTTGAGGCTATTGTCAGTATCTCCGTCCCATCGCCATGGGGCTCGCATAAACTTGTTTGTATCGTCGTCGAATCCACCATCTCCAAAAAGTATGCACCGGCTGGGACACCTAATCCTGTTAATTTTTACGGGCATTACTATCTTTTTGTCTATAAACACGCCCGGAATCGATTCAACTTTCATAATTCTGATTTCGCCGGAATAGCTTAGACTGGTATGTTCTCCTTCGCCATGACCAATGTAGCTGGTATTGTAATTATAACCGGAGAATGAATTGCTTGATGTTTTGGATTCACCTTTGAAAGAGGGACACCGATGAATTTCCTCAATGGTCTGCCCCTGCCACAATATTCCTGGAACAACCTCCATTTCACCTGTGCTAAAGTTTCTGATTGTGGTGAAATCCCAGTTATACCCGAATATCTCAGAGCTCGTCATTCGGCTGTAGTGGGCGATAGGATAATAATCATCGCAGCTCTGGGCATATGTGCAGGCAGCTATGGCCATTTGTCGCAGGTTGTTCAGGCAGTAAACTTGTTCACCTTGGGCTCGAGCCTTGGACAACGCAGGCATCAATATTCCCATTAGCAAAGCTATGACAGCTATAACCACAAGTAGTTCTATTAGCGTAAATGCTTTTTTACTCATCAGTTTTATTGGCAATTCCAGGTACAGTCCATCCAGTTTTCTGCGAGTATGGCCATATCCATCATATTTACCCTGCAGTCGGCGTTAATGTCTCCTCTCGGATATGGGTGTTGGTAGTCTCCGCATCCTGCAACGTCGGAGAATCCATCTATTTCGCCCGTATAATCGCTGCCGGGCAAATAATCCACTTTGATGTACTGAATCCACTTTTGTTCTGTGTTGGGGTCAATAGCCAAAGCTGCATAAGCATTGGGGTCGAGGTCTTTAAGGTCGAAACCGGTGCCGCCGGCAGAACCGTCGTAAAGGTCTATGGCGTCGGCGACGGATAAGCCGTCAAAGCTGGAAATGTTCAAGTTTGGGTCGACCGGTTTTAGCCAGTCAAGTTCATCGCCCCAGTCGCCGGCATCGCGGTCCCAGCCGAAAGCATTCGTGGGGAAAACGCTATCCCCGTACGGGCCGTTCTCATAAGTATACCAGGGGCCGTTGGGGTCCTGAGCTACACTCACGCGGACCGGCTCAGGAGAAACCGAGGCCGGGTTTTTCAGATAATATTGTTCCATATCCGTATCGGGTTCTAGGTAGCCGGTTCCTTCAAACGTCGAGTTGCCGAATATGATGAAGTCAATGCCATAGGGATTGCCGGGGTCGTCAGCTACCTTGTGGTCGAATTTGACGATGATGTATATACCTTCGTCAATGGAGCTGATTAGTTTGCCGCCGTTGGGGTCCACGCTCCAGGCCGGATACACCAGTGAGCATGCATAAATCTTACCATGGTGTTCTGGCGAAGTATCGTATATCCATCTGCTTGGCTTGCCAAGAACCGAATTTGCATCGTCATAAAGACCGGCACCGGACAGCCCTGCATAATCCACAACTTCGACAGCAAAATCTGAGGCTTGAGCTTGAGCTGTGAACACGAACAACGCCGCCGCTAAATAACTAAGAAATTTAGTTTTTTTGCTGCTCATTTTTGCCTCATTCAAACATCGGTGGGGCTATGGCGCTTAGCCCCACCGTTCGTTTTATGTTCTGTGTCTTTTCAGAAGCAGTCCACCAAGTCCCAACAGTGCCAGCGTAGCGGGCTCAGGAATTGGTACTGTTGGCGGGACATCCCCCCAATCGGGATAATCATCGGCAATTGCACCTGACCAACCACCATTCGTAAGCTCTTGGTCGTAAACGCCCAAATCATTTAATGCCCAGGAGCCACTATCCCTGCTCCAGAAAGACAACCACCCGGTATTAACCGTTTGATGATTGTCAACGCCGTCATTGTAGTTGATATAATCAACAAATGAGGTTTGCGACCAGTCAAAGGTGGAAAAAGCAGCCTTAAGGGCATCATACGCATTAGCTACAACTACAGAACCGTCCCATTGATAAAGCCATGCGTGTGACGGAGTAATGCCGGATTCCCAGTCGATGACAACCATTGTTTCATAGCTTCCTGCTCCAATTGTTCCCTCAATTTCTACCAATTCACCATCGTAATAGATGGGTGTTGCCGTTGTTACATCTACAGTAGATATAAGCATAAAAACCAAACTCATTAATCTCCTCGAAGCCATTTTTATCTCTCCTCTTCTAATCCAAAAAATCACAACTTTTTTCAAAAATTCTTTCCTATACCCTGTACCCTAAACCCTATATCCTGAATTCGCCTCCTTTCGTATCATTCCTGCCCTTAACGCGAGGGCTTTAACAATAAAAAAACCGCCGTTCCCGCGAAGGAAACGACGGCTCTAAAAATTAAACATCCAGACTCTAAAACTAAAAACAGTTGCACCGTGTTCCAGATCGCGAGAACACTGTATATCTCCAACTAACCACAGGCAGGTTTTCTGACTTGCGCCTTACCTCAAGACCCCTTCCCATCCGACTATTGCGGACAGTGGATACAAATGTCTCTCGGATTTCCAATCCTCCTGATTGGAACAGACGCCCACAGCGGCGCGACCGTTCCGGTTTCTCACCGGATTCCCGTTTGACTATCCCGAAGAAAAAACTTCGGGACCTGAAGTTAGGTTATATTCTTTTCAAAGAGCGGATTATTAAAGTTTTAGCAGACCACCAAAGGCAGTCAAGAAAAATTTAAAAATTTTTACCCCGTTGGAGATTTTTCCCTTTGGAACTCTAACGGCGTTTACTATCTCAGATAAATAATAATACCGGTAAATATTAGAATCACCAGCACACACACAGTTATCGAAGTCACAAATATCCACATAAAGCGCTTATTTTGCCTGGACATAATGTACTTGAGATACCGGTCGCTTGTGGCAAAGGTTTTGCTCATCTGGAGGATGCTGTCGGTCTGTCCAAGGTTGCTCTGGTTGAGCTTACCTAATGTCTCATTAAACCTGTTAAAACTTTCAGCCATTTGCACATCGGCATCAGCCGCCGCCGCGAGCTGATGGTCGATATCAGCCAGAGCATCGGTTTGCTTAGCGGTCTCGGTCGGTATTTTTTCGACGTTTTCTATAAACTGCTGCTGACTGACAGTCATTACCTTTAACTGCTCGAGCATTTGTTCTGTCAGTTGTTTTTGGTTTTCCACAACAGCCGGGAAGCTTTCCAGCAGCGTTGGCAGCTTTTCCATTCGGGCCATCAAATCCTCGTGCCGAGCCACCTGCCGGTCAAGGTGTTCATTGATGCCCTCGAGCTGCTTGATGAGCCTGTTAAAGCCCTGCTGCAGCTTTTCGAGCGATTCCTGCTTGTCCGTTGACGGAACGGTTTTAACCAAAACACGGTTGCCTTCGGGCTCGACGGCCTCCGGCCGCGGCTCAGCGGATTGCTCCTGACTGATTAGGCCCTGCTCATTTAGCTCAGGCCGATACTCTCTGAGATTGCGCAGCTTGTGAGACTTCAGCCAGTTATTTGTCTTCGATAATACGTCCTTCAAAGCCATTTTCATCACTCCGAGTAGTTACCCCACTCTAATTTTTCGCTGAATACCGCTCAAACGTAAAAAACGCACTCGCTGGACGGTTACACAATTAGAAGCCTTTCCTGCTGGAAATTCAAGTTATTTTTGCTAACATTTAGCACACGAAAATCCCAGCCGCAAATAGAGGTTACCGTTTTGGTCATTGGAATTTGGGTGATTGGAGATTGTTTCGGATTCGCGTTAGCGTCCGCCGAAGATTTATCGTAGGAGGATAGGATTTAGTGCTTCGGATTTTACATATATGAAGCTTATTACGTATTCAAAGGATAATTCGACTTCCTGCGGCATATTGACCGGTGATTTTATTATCGATATTCCTTCAGCCTGGCCGGCCCCGAATCCGCCGCGCTCGCTGGGTCTGGTTAAAATCTTCAATGTCAACGAGTAAAACGGTTTCCGGCGGGATAAGCTTTGCCGTCGCCGGCAGTGCACCTACCGCGACACCGGATAACATCAACACAACAAAAATAATAACTACCGGTCGGTTTGAGTAAAATTAGGGTATTTAGGTTATTTAGGTCAATAAGGGTCTAAAGGATTTTTGAAAAATCTTAATTTTTTAGATTTTTTTATTGCAATTCTTTTTAGTATCTGATAGATAGATTCTCTACCAATTCAGGAGGAATAATATGGCGGCGGAAAATTGTAAGGGAAGACTTAGTCTCCGCAGGTTCATGTCTTGCACTTTAGCAATCACTTCAATTAAGTTCTCGCCGAACATTTCCGGATTTCAATTAGTTACAAGGTGTTGGAGTTAATTACAGGTTTAATTATAAGCTTAAGCTAATGATAGGAGATTTTAACAATGTGCAGAAAATACCTTTTTACGCTTTTGGTCTTTCTGGTTCTCCTGGTTGCTAACGCGGGTTTTGCGGGTACGCATGAAGCCATCCAGTTAGCACAGAACAGAATTGTGTCTTTGATTGAGGCTGGCGATTTTGCCGCTGCAAACGTAGCTATTGAGCAAATGAAAACCGATTTTGCCGGTAACAAGGATTTGCCTGACCATCTTTATAATATTGCCTGTAAATACCGTGATAGTGGTCGGGGAGATCTTGCCAGAACACTGTATCAGGATATTTCTCAGAACTATTCTGAGATTGATCCTTATAGAGCCACACTTGCCAGTATGTGGGTAAAGATTCGTGATCTGATTGATGCCGGTGATTATGTTGCAGCTGAGTCATCGATTAAGCAAATGAAGGTAAATTTTGCCAGAAGTGAGGATTTGGCTGATTCTCTTTTGCATTTTGCCTGGATATCTGAACAGCAAGGCCAAAGAAATCTTGCCAGGGCACTGTATCAGGACATTTCCCAAAACTATTCTGAGGTAGATCCTTATAGAGCCACACTTGCCAGCATATGGATATCGAGATTAAAGATTAGTGATTTGATTGATGCCGGCGATTATGCTGCAGCTGAGTCATCGATTAAGCAAATGAAAGTGGATTTTGCCGGCAACGAGGTAGATCCTTATAGAGCCACACTTGCCAGCATATGGATATCGAGATTTGACATTTATAATCTGGTTGATACCGGCGATTATGCTGCAGTCGAGTCATCGATTAAGCAAATGAAAGTGGATTTTGCCGGCAACAAGGAGCTGGCTGATCACCTTTATAATGTCGCCTGGAAATGCCGTGAGAGCGGTCGGAAAGATATTGCCAGAGCTTTGTATCAGGATATTTCTCAGAACTATTCTGAGATTGATCCTTATAGAGCCACACTTGCCAACATATGGGTATCGAGATTAAAGATTTGTGATTTGATTGATGCCGGTGATTATGCTGCAGCCAAGTCATCGATTAAGCAAATGAAGGTGGATTTTGCCAAAAGTGAGGATTTGGCTGATCCTCTTTTGCATTTTGCATGGAGATGCGAACAGCAAGGCCAAAGGGATATTGCCAGAGAGCTGTATCAGGATGTTTCCCAGAACTATTCTGGGATTGATCCTTATCGTTCTTCCACTGCTGCTATGTACATAGCAATAATAGATGCGGATATTTGCAAACTGGTCGATGTAGTAGTAAATGATGAGGCTGCAATTGAAGCCACCATCGCACATTTGAAATCTGAGTTTTCCAGTACTCACGAGCCTTCTTATGTGATGTATTCTCTGGCGAAGGTACTGCACAGAAAGGCTTTAGCGATTTCAGCTGGTGACCAATATGATACCACCAAGGTTAGGGTTAGGGCTTATCTGAAGCAAGCAATTGCGATATATGAGAATGGGGTTATTGGCAAGACTGACCGTGCAGATCTTGAAAGCGAAGCTTATCGTGTTTCAGCACGGAGCTATGAAATTCTAGAAGATTATGATAAAGCGTCGAAACGTTACCAGCAGTGCGTAGATAAGTATCCTAAAGACCCTTTGTCTTGGCATATCCAGTTCAAGGTCGGCCGTTGCTACGAGAATATGGTTAAAGCCGGCCAGATTTCTAAATCGGATGCTGAGCCGGAAATACGTTCCGCTTACACACAGGTTTTAGAGAAATATCCAAATTGCAAAGCTGTCACAATTGCCCGGTCCTGGCTTGAAAGGCATTGATAGTGGCAGCTGAAATCGAGAGGTATCGATGAATTTTGCTATAAAGGAGAAAAACCGATGAAAGCTAATCTTTACACCACCCTATTGGTTCTTATTGTTATACTTTTAAACCCTGAAAATAGTTACTCCTGCGGAGGACCTGGCAACACACCTCCTGAGGCTGACCTGAAGGTCATGCCAACAAGCTATGTCCCCACTGATGGCAGTGTAACCTTCGATGGCACTGGCTCTTTTGACCTTGACGGGAGCGGCGGTCTTGATGACAGTGGTATTTATGAGTTTGCGTGGGACTTTCTCTTTCAGGGTACATTTGATCCTTGGTGCGCAGAATGGGAATGGTCCGGCGGCGGTAGTACCTGCGATGACACTTTTGATGGTAAGGTTACGCGCCCCTACGGTAATTTTGGTGCTGGTACATATACAGTCAGACTTAGAGTTCGAGATGCTTTGGGGGCTTTCGGATTTGCTGACTGTAATGTTCATGTAACAGATGTTCTCTATGTCAACCAAGCTGTTATTGGTGGTGATAATAATGGCATGAGTTGGGATAATGCCTTTATACATCTCCAGGACGCTTTGGATGTGGCCCAGCCGGGTCATCAGATTTGGGTAGCAGCCGGGACATATTATCCTGATGAGGACTCACTTGCTCCTTACCATAGTAATGATGATCGAGACGAAAGTTTTGTGCTAGTTGAAGGCGTAGAGCTTTATGGCGGTTTTATCAGTGGCCAGACAAGCTTGAACGACCGAGACTGGGTTACAAATGAAACCATACTAAGCGGCGACCTGACCCAGAATGATGAGCCTGACTTTGTTTACCACGATGAAAATGCCTATCATGTCGTACTCGGCGGCTCAACAGATTCTACAGCGGTTCTTGATGGCTTTACCGTAACTGCCGGTTATGCCGACGGGCCACTTTTTGGTAATTATAATTGGGGCGGAGGGATGTACAACTACGATGGCAGCCCGACGGTTAATAACTGCACATTCACAGATAACTTTGCAACCTATGGTGGTGGGATGGCTAACTACGACGCCAGCAGCCCAACAGTTACCAATTGCGCCTTTACGGTCAATGAGACATACTTCCATGGCGGCGGGATGTACAACTATTCCAGCAGCCCAACAGTTATTAACTGCACTTTCGTAGCTAACACGGCAAACCAGGGAGGAGGAGGCGGTATGTGCAACGAGGACTCTGCCAGCCCGAGGATTACCAACTGCACATTCAAAGGTAACAGGGCAGCGTACATCGGCGGGATGTACAACAACTACAACAGTAACCCTATAGTTACCAATTGCATATTGTGGGGCAATAACAGTTCGCAGATATACGATCACGATAATTCTTCATCTGACGTTAACTATTGTGATGTGCAGGGCGGTTACTCCGGCACGGGCAATATTGATAAAGATCCTTTATTTGTATTTCCCTCTGATCCGGCAGGGCCTGATGGTTTAAGGCTTCGCATAAATAGTCCGTGTATTGATGCCGGCGACAACAGTGCTGTTCCTACGGAGGTCACAACGGACATCGCTGGCCGACCTCGGATTGTTGACGGGGACCAGGATAATACGGCAACTGTGGACATGGGGGCATACGAATACCAGGCGCTGAAGGTACTATATGCTGCGGGTAGCGGTGACCCGTCAACTAATACAGGTGCTTTTGTTTACAGTAAAATTGAAGGGCGATCTACATGGACAAAGATCTCCGGTACCAATATCGGCAATGAATTTGCCGTCCTCTGTCTCTGTGAGCACAATGGCCAGCTATATGCAGGCATGACCACTTCCACAGGCGGTGCCGGTCGAGTTTACAGAAGACGAGGTGTTCAATGGCAGCAGGTGGGCAGCGATTTGGATATACAGGTGGCTTCTCTTGTTAGTTATAAGGGGCAACTTTACGCAGGG
>Ga0114918_10004810_pt1 | contig 11687 bp, 12 predicted proteins | sample LantaG_FD_87015 | JGI IMG/M metagenome (GOLD analysis project Ga0114918, IMG submission 87015) | Deep subsurface microbial communities from Baltic Sea to uncover new lineages of life (NeLLi) - Landsort_02402 metaG | ecosystem: Environmental > Aquatic > Marine > Oceanic > Sediment | place... | reverse complement strand
TGGTCGCGACGTCGGCCGCCATTCGGCGGAGGTCCCCGGAAGGCAGTTGCTGGGTGTAGCGGTAGGGGCCCAGGATGCCGTGGAGCAGTCCTGTGGAGAACTCGAGGTCTGAGATCAGCTCCACGTTGCGGTGCCAGTTGTGCTCGGGTGAAACAGGCCGGAAAAGCACCTGGTAAGAGGCGGCGGACTCCGTCGGCATCTCTGCAAGCGCGGAGGCAAGGGCGCTGTAGGGCGACTTCACGAGTTCGTCGGGCCGGGTGAGGAGATGGGAATAGGGCGGCTGGGGGTAATAGTCGCGGAAGACCAGGTGGCTGTCGTCATCGTTCAGCAGCGTGTTGAAAACGTCAGTGGCCGGGTCCAATAGCGAAAGCTCGCACTGCTCGAATTGAGCCAGAAAGGCAGCACGAAGAAGCTGAACATCCTCTTCGCCGCAAAGCAGACGCAGCGACATGCCGTCCGCGTTGCCCGTGATCTCAAGGCCGAACGTGCGGGGCAAATGCGACAGTTCCTTCAAAAAGAGTTCCGCCCGCAGCCAATCGCATTCCTGCTGTGCGGATACCCACACGACAAGCCGGACAAATTCCTGCTCGGAGGTAGACTCCTGGTCGAGCGTCGGCTGCTGAGGAACAAGAGCCGAAGCGCCGCCACGGACCATAGGTTGGTAGGTCGGCTCGAGAGGCATCGGAAAAGGAGCTATCTCGCCGCTGCAACCCTTGGCGACCTCTTCCAGCAGGAACGCCTCCGCCCGGGCCAGCAGGACTTGCGGCCGGGCCCGTGCCAGCAGGGCCTGCTCTATCGATGCTACGGCGTCCGCCATACTCTTTCTCCCAGAGCATAGCGGCAGGCGCGTTCGGGCTTTTTCAGATGCAACCCGCTACCGCCCGACTCGCCCGAGTCTCTGCAGCATCTCTGCGTGTCGTTCGAGCGCGGCCGGCACACTCGCCCTGATCCTCCCTGCGCTGCCCTCTGTCAGCTCCGAGGGGAGGAGGCGGCCATACTTTTCGATGTACTCGTCCGCTACGGACCACTGCTCTTCGGCGGTGAGGCCGTTCCAGAAGGTATGAATCCTCGCCCGCGTCTCAGTGCGCGTGTACTCCTCCGCCAGGGTGCTGGCGACGGTCTTGAGGACACCATGCAGCCCGCCTTCGATGCCCGTGCGGACTATCTCGAATGCGGCTTTCTCGCCGCTGGGGCCGTAGGCGCGCATCAGGAAGCGGACGCACCGCTCCCACTCGAACTCGCGGTCGGCCCTGCACTCGCCGCTCAGCCGCAGGATGCTCTTCTCCACGTGCCGCACGAATGCCATGATGCACGACCGGAAGCTTTCCCAGTCGGCGATCCTGGCGGCGGGGGCGCTGAATGTCGCGAGTGCAGCGTCGGCGCGGCGTGCGGTCTCCTCGGACAGCCGCTGCGGATGGATGCTCTCGATGAGGCGGTCGAGTCTGGTCATTGGTCATCTCCTACAGTCTTCTGAAGATCGCGGAGGTCCGCTGCAACGCCTTGACGTATGCCCGCACCAGTTCCTGGTAGTTCTGCGCGTAGCGCTCGGGCTGATCGGTCCGGATGGACGACGAGAGGTGCAGGCCGCAGCGGCGGATGAACTGGCGGATCAGTTCCACCTTGGCCTCCCACGCGTTGGGTGCCACGTGCCGGTCGAACACTTCGCGCGTGTAGCGCTCCACCGACTCCGCCTTGAGCGCCTCGGCGATGGTATCGAGCACCGACCGCATTCCGCCGTTGGTGCCGTCACAGGCGTCGTTATAGGCGCTGACGATGTCACCGTCTCGCCGGCGGTATTCCCGTTCGAGGATTTCCTTGGCTCGCCCCGCGGCTTCTGTCCTCGACAGGCCGCCGCCGTTGGACACGCACTGCGTGAAGTGGCTGTTGTAGTAGTCGCCGATGATCACGGTGAACTCGTCGAAGTCTGACACAGTGTTGTGCCTGAGTGTGTAACGTATCCGGGCTTCGTCGTGAGGCAGCCCAACGGCCGCCGCGATGCGGCGCTCGTCGAGGGCGTCAAGCAGTGCATCGATTGCAGGCATTGCGATTGTCCTTTCTGTTACAGTCGCCGGAGGAGTTTCTTCAGGCCGTCGAGCGTTGAGACATACGCCCGGGCAATGGTTTCGTAGTGCCGTGCGAAGCGTTCGGGCGGCAGTGAGCGCATCTCGGGCGGCAGCAGCGGCGCCAGGCGTGCCAGCAGCCCCGAGGTGAAGCTGACGCGCTCTTTCCAGTCGAGCGGATCGACCGCCTCCTTGAGGACGCGGCTGACGCGCCGCGTCTGCTGCTCCGCCTTGAAGCATTCGGTCATGGCGTCGAGGACGTTTCTCATACCGCCGTTGATGCCGTCGCGGGCCTCGGCCAGCGCCGCATCGACGTCGCCTCTGTCCGCGAAGGCCTTCTGAAGCAGTGCCAGGGCGTCTTCCGCCAGGTGCTCGTCAGACGCGGCCGATATAACGCCGGTATGACGCAGCAGGTGCGTGTAGAAGGCGCAGACAGTGTCGTAGAATTCCTCGTGGGAATCGATCGTCGCCTCCTCCAGAGCATACCCCGCCCGTGCAGCATCGATGGGGGCACCGATGGTCGCGTTCAGCGTTTCGGCGTCTATCTCCTCGAGAACCGCGTCGACGGCGCCTGCTGCCGAGGGCATATCTGCGGGGCGTGTCTGCGCCGGCTGACCGGCCCTGCCGAGGATGGCATCCAGCAGCGCCCGCAGGTCTTCGCGGTCCGGTTCCCCGGCCAGCGCCGCCAGCCGCGTTACCGTACGCAGCGGGGCGAGGGGGAACAGCTTCTTCAGCCGCCGGACGGGCCGCGGCAGGGAGCGGCAGAGCGCAAGCAGCCTGGCGCCGAACTCAGCGGGATATTCTTTCCGGCGGATGTGGAAGTCGAGGCTTGCTCGCAACAGTGCCTGTGCATCCCGTGCTTTACCTGCAAGGAGGTGACGTTCCAGGCAAGACCAGAACCGGCCCTCATTGTCTTGCGTGAAGAAGGAAGCCGCACGATCCATGGGAGAAGCGCTGGAGCCGTCGTCGTCATCGCATTCGAAGAAGAATGACTTGCGGAGGGCGGAAAGCACGATGTCGTCGCCGTCCCATACGGCCTGCGCGAGGCCGGCGATGTCTTCAACGGACTCGGTGCGAAGCTCTCCGGCTGCGGCCGTCAGGACGTCGCGGGCGGCTTCTTGTTCCGAAGGTGACAACACCTGGAGGGAGTCGTCGGCATCGAGGGACGGGCAGATGAACCGCGCGATTCTGCGGTCGGCGCGCGCAGCCTTGATCTTCGCCGGGAGGCTCCGCACGCACCTGATGTCGCCCTCAGCCGAGGCGACGTGCCCTGTGACAGCCGTGTCCGCCGGCACCGGGATGCCCAACGACGCCGATGCCAGAGCGAGGAAGACAGCGGCGTCGGCTGAGAACCCCGACACGTTCAACCCCGTGTCGTTTGTCGATGCCGCCGCGATATTAACGATTGAGAGATCGTAGCGTTGTCGGGGGATGCCCAGCCGGTCCATCAGGCCATCGACCGCAGGCAGTACCGTAGACGCCAGGTGCCGGCGCGTCTCGGCGGTGAACAGGGCGGGACCCTTCATTCGAAGGCGCGAACGCGAGGAATCAAGCCGGCGGCGCGCGGCAATCGTGGCGACCACCGCCCTGGCGGTCTCGCCACTTCCGAACACCAGCACCGATTTGACGCGCCCGCAGGCTCTGCTGCTCATGTGCTATGCCTGCCTCTCAATCTCCAGGCTGCCGGCTTCCAAGCCGGGAAAGACCCGTATGATCAGCCCAGCTTCGCCGAGGCCGATCTGTCTGACCGGCTCGATGCCCGGTTCTCCGGTATCCGCCGCAAGTTCTAAGGGTCGCCCCGGCCTTGCCTCCCGCCAGAACAGGTCGGCTCCGGACAGTGTGCCCTGCCAGAGCAAGCGTCCCGTCTCAAGCACGAGAGCGTAGCGTCCCGGCACGATTCCCGCTATAACCTTGCTGCCGGACTCAGCAAGCAGGTCGATGGCCGCGATGGGCTCGCCGTCGCGTTCCAGCACGAGCTCCGCAGTAGACGGGCGCTTCGCGGCCCAATCCATCTGCTGACTGCTGTGCTCGCGTACAGCGGCCATGAACAGGAGGAACTGCCGATACCCTCGAGGGTCGACTGCTCGGTAGGCGGGGGAGCGTATCTCGCGCAGCGCATCGGCAATTACCGGCCTGCCCGCAGGAAGCGACCGGACGATCAGACGCAGGAAAAAGAGTTCATCAGGCATCGTTACCTCCTTCGGAGATCACCGCCTTGACGTCCTGCCAGACTCCCGCCTCCTGGGCCGCCTCGATGAAAGCAGTGTGCCGGGCAAGCACCTGAGCGACGTTGCGCCAGAGGTCGGGGATGCGCCCCGGCGATCCCGGCGACCATCGCGCCCCTGCGAAGCGGCTGAAGGTGGCCTTGCTCAGGCCGAACTGTCCGGCGAGGCTGCTCTCGTTGTAGTCATCGTCGAGTATGCCTGTGAGTATCTGTAGCACGAGCCGGCGCACGGCATGCGGCCCCAGCGCGCGGATGGCGGGGCGCTGCCGATCGATGTTGCAGGCCTTCTCATCCGCAACCACCCGCGGCAGGCCACGCTCGCGTATTTCGCAGTCCGCTCCGCGGGGCATCTCGTATGATCCGATAGTGCAGTCGAATTGAGACGTCCGCAAACGAGGAAGGAACCTGAGCGACCGGATCGCTTCGAGGCACGAGAGATGGAAATGTCGGACAACGAGGCTCTGAAGCATCCCCGCCAGAGCCATCTCAGCTTCAATCGCCGGATCGGCTGCACGATCCGTATGCCGGATCAGCGCGTATCTCAGGAATGCCCTGAAGTAGAGCCTGCAGTCGGGGCCCTGCCGCCCGTCCGGCATGTTCAGGAACTTGTCGATGGTCAGGTCGTACACCCGTTCGAGCGCCTCGTCCGGCAGGCGCCCCGCTTGACGGTCGCGCAGCGTGGCGACAAACTGAGCGAACAGCATCGGTTCGCTTCCCGGCAGCCGAAAGATGGTGCGGCAGTCGTGAAACTCGCGCAGCGCGAGACGGTCGCCCGACTCGACGATGCGTTCTATGAGCGCAGCCAGCGGCAGCATCCTGTACGCGCTGGTCGCGACGTTGCGGGCGGTAGATCGCTCTCCCCGGTCTACAGTAGTCATTGGCGTTCTCCTGACGGTATCGAATCCCTGGCCTGTTCAAGGAAGTCGTCGACCGCCTCCGCCAGGGCCATCGCCCGCTGGCCGTTGCCGGCAGTGAGCGCCTCGTCGATCTCCCTTTGGCCCTCCTGCAACTGCGTGACGATGTGCGTGACACTGCGGAGAGCATTCTCGCATTCGACCGAGCCGGGGTCCGCGTCGCGCGCCTGCTGCAGCGATCCGAGGGCCGCTTCCCAGTTCCCCCGCTCGATGGATGCGATCCCCTCGTGCATGCATCTGCGGAACGTCCGCGCCCTGGCCGCGAGCCGCACCTGCACTGCAGGGCCGTCCGGATGGTCCGGGTACAACTCCATCGCTTCCCGCACCAAGGCCATGCTTTCGTCGAGGCCCCAGTCCCCGATGTTCTCGCCGATGGCGGAATAGAGCTGCGCGGCCCGTTGTGCGCGGCGCAGCAATTCCTCCAACAGGGCGTTGGCGTCTTCGTGGTTCGGCTGGCGCCGCACTATCTGCCGGCACAGCCGCTGCGACTCGTCGAACCGCTTCTTTTCGGCCAGTTCCAGGACGGTCTGCCAGAGTTCCTCGTCCTGCGGGTACCTCCCCTCAAGCTCATCCAGCAACTGGCACACGCCGGCGTAACGCCCCGCAGGTTCTTTCGCCAGGCAGCGCTCGATCACCTTCCGGTGCCCGTCGCACGCGCCCGGCACCGCCGGCGGACGTGCTTTCGTGTGAAGCTGCCGCAGGCGGCTCGGCGGGCCGATGAAGGGCGCCTTTCCCTCCGGGTGGAGGATTTCGTAGAGGATGATGCCCAGGCTGTAGATGTCCGAACGCGGGTCCAGGCGGCCCGGCACATTTGCCCCGAAATGCTCGGGGCTCATGTACACCGGAGTTCCCGTATCCAACTCCTGCGATGAAACCTGAGCGGGAGCCTGTTCTACGCACGCGGCTCCGAGATCGGCGATCTTCAGCAGGCCCGACACGAAGAGGAAGTTCTCCGGCTTGAGGTCTCGCACCACCACGCCGGCATCGTGGGATGCGGCGACTCCCTCGCATATCTGCCTGAAGCAGTCGATCCCCTGGTCCCGCCGCACGTCCGGCGCGTTTCGGTGCTGCTTCAGCCAGCGACGGAACGTTCCGCCGTCGGCGTATTCCATCGAAAGGACCAGGAGGGCGGCGCCCCCGCAGGTGACTGAGTGGAGATCGTAGGCTTTCAATACATGGGTATGATCCTGCACGGCGTCGTAGGCGTCGCGCTCCCGGCGCAGCGCGTCGGCGGCATCCGGCCGCATCGCGTTGACAACCTTGATGGCGAGGACCCGGTCGCGGAGGGTATCGCGGGCCCGGTAGACGTCGCCGAGGCTGCCGGCCCCCAGGAACGCCTCCACGCGGAACCTGCCCAGCTCGGTCTCCGGTTTGAAACGCGGCGGGGCGCCCCCGCGGACCGCCGGGCGCGATACGAACGCAGCGGTATCGCCGGATGCCGGTTCAGCTCTCTTGCTCTGGTTCCGTTTCCCTTTCACTGTCTTACCACCTTGGTCTTACCAGCCTGAAGCCGCCATCGTGTGCAGGCGCCGCAGCGCCTGGGTCAGGGCCCGCCGCAGTCGCCCGGGCCACAGGCTCTCAGGCCTGGCTGCGGCCAGCGGCCCGAGCGCTTCGAGCAGTGCCCGGTTGTGCTCCTCCCACCCGCCGCTGCAGCCGTCTGCATCGAGGATGAGGCAGAAGAGGGCGTTCTGCCGCTGCCCGATTGTGTCAAGGAACAGCACGAAGCGCAGAAAATCCGTATCTTCCGTGTCGAAGAGAATGGCTTCCAGCTTTGCCGTCGACGACCGCGATATCCACCACAGCTCGCACGACCGAGCCGGAGGCAGGCCCTCGACGTCGCTTCCCCGCAGCACTTCGTCGTACTTCCGGACCAGTGTCTCAGCACCCAGCGGGCCGTCGGGCAGCCGCACCGGCTCGGAGCGGAAGAGGACCCACTTCCCGGCAAGCGGCCGGCCCAGGACGGATGCCGCCCCGATCACCTGGTCCAGCGGGATGTCGGGCTCTATGACCCACCCGTCTCCCTCCATGATCGTGCAGACGCCGGTCAGCCAGCCGTCCCCGGCTCCTTCCCTCCCGTTCAGAGCCGCCCGGACGCGGGCGGCGTCCCGGAACTGCCACGCTCGCTCCAGGCAATCCGCGTAGAGAAGCAGAGCCGAATCGGGCAGCCTTTCGTCGCCGTCCCGGCCTGCGAGCCGCCGCCGCACCTTCAGTTCTTCCACGATATCGCCCCGCTGCACCGCAAGCCGTGCCCGTAACGCCAGGCCCGTCGTCTCGAAGCCTATCTGCTCCAGGTGCTCGATGTCACGGCCGGCTTCCTCGAAGCGGCCGGTCTGGAGGGCTGTCGCAATCCTGCCACGGGTCTGGTGCGCAACTGCCGCTCGCTGATCGAGCGTCCGTTGCTTTCTCATCTCCGGCGGCAGGCCGGCGGCGACACGAAGAGCCTGTCCTTTCTCTCTATGCACAACACTCAAATCGGCACCTTCCCGAGTGCAGATGATGGCCTCCCCTGTGCCAATCAGTACCATCTCTTCGGGATCGTCCTGCAGCGTGTCGCCCCCAACGACGCCGTTTGGGACCGCGAATTCCCACTCGCATCCCCCGGCCGCATTCCACAGCTTCAGACGACCGTCGTGACTGCCCGCCGTGACGCAGTGATCGCCAGTGACGAAGGGACTCCACGTCATCCAGTGTCAGAGGGCCTTGCCGCGGAATGGGTTCATCGACGATCATGTATTGCTCCTCGCGTTGATACGGGCCTGGTGCTTCTCGAGCTCCCGCCGGCTCTCCTCGCGGGCCTCTTCGGCACGCCTGATCTGCTCATCCAGGAACTCAACGTCACGCTTCGCCGCGTCCTCCGCCTCCGCCAGTCCCCCGTCTGCTGCGTCGCCATGCAGCCGCGACCGGGTGTCTGACACTTTGCTCGCGTCGGAGTCGGCGCTCTCCGAGCGCCGTTCGAGGTCGCTGCCGTGTTCTTCGCTCTCCCCGTGCAGCGACTCCAATTGCCCCTCGCGCTCGTGGAATTCGCTTACGCCGGCATCCTCAGCCTGGTCCATCGATCCCTCCAGTTCCTCGGCGGCTTCGGAGGTCCCGCCCATGTCCAGGCTGTCGAGTGTCTCGCGCACCGTCTCCACGTCGGCCACGCTCTCTTCGCTCTCTTCGGATTTGTCGCGCATGTCCGATTCCTGCTTCTGAGTCGTCTCGGTCAGTTCGGACCGGCTCGCGCTGTCTCGGTGGCGTGCCATAATCCGTATCCCTTCAGAATGATACCGTAGATTCAGGGTGAGCCAGGCGGTCGAGCATCGCCAGGCATGACTGTGCATCCGGCCGGATGACTTTCTCGAAGCGCTCGACGAGTTGTTTCCTGAGGGGGGCCGCTGGATCGCCTGCGGCCGGCCGGGCCTCCACTACCAGCGGCCGGTACGTGTCTCGAACGAAGGAAGCCAGTCCGCGCGCCAGCCCGCGATGTCCTCCATCTCAAGCGGCCCGAAAAGCATCGTCGCCCCCAGGCCCTCCCGGTCGTCCATCGCCACCTGCCGGAACGCCAGCTTCGAGCCGGTGTTCTTGATGACTTCCGTCGCCACCGCCGAGGGCAGTTGGTCCACGACCACGGTGGCGACGCCCAGGGCGCGAAGCTCCGCCAGCATCCGGCAGATGAACTCCGCAGCGAACGGCCCCGGATCGGCATTCTCCTCTGAGACAACCGCTTCCCGCGTCTGTTTCGCGATGTTGTGTGCTTCCTCCAGCACGATGGCGAGTCTGATGCCGTCGCCCTTCCACGGCAGCGTCCGCAGGCGCTCCCGGATCAACGTCAGAAGGAAGAGCGTCAGGAGGCACCCCTGCTCCCTCGGCAGGCAGGCGAGTTCGAGTATGGTGTGGCCGGATAGCAGTTCATCGATGGCCGGGACGCTCTCCCGGCACCGGAAGGTGCAGCCGATGGCAAGCCGGGTGAGCATACCCAGCCGCACTTCGATAGCGGCGCGCAGGTCGGAATAGACTTCGCCCGAGTACCCTTTCTCGGAGAGCACCGCCTTTGCTGCGGCGTGCAGGTCGGCCATCCGCGGTGGACGGGCGGGATCGGGGTGCTCCTGCGCAGAGCCTCCACCTTGCACAGTTGCTTGCTTCCGTTGTCCGTGATTCCGAAACGCAGGTGGGGCTGCCGGAGCGTCTCGTGGAACCGGCGCTGTTGCTGCAGCAGTTCGTCCACCAGGGGCTCGCGCACGTGGAGCGGTCTGGCGGCGTCCCGCCACTCGCCGCCTCCCGGAGCGAACAGGTCGTCGTCTCCGAGGCTGAACACGTGGTTGACCTGTTGCAGCAGCGACAGGTAACGGGTGTGGGCGGCCGCCTCAGGTCCGATCGCTGCGGGCGAGATGTCGATAGTCACCAGGGCCGGCTCGGACAGCGGGTCGAGCACGCCGTCCAGGAGCATGTAGTCGTTCTCTTCCCGTGCTTTGAAGGGCGTGGCTGCGTAGTAGACGGACAGCGCCTTCGCATTGAACTCTGCCGTCACTGTCGCCGGGAGCAGTTCCTGACGCCGCACGACCGAGCAGGCCGCCGGCAGTTCCGGCGTGATGACTGGATCGCCGGGGACGAGCCGGTAGAAGCGCTGCAAGGGGCCGCTCGCCAGCAGCAGCTTCAGGCTTGCGGCCGCCGCGGGGGAGAAGGCCTGGCCGGACAGCGAGACCGAGAGACGCTGCACGCCGTGGTTCTCCCCGGCGGACGCCGGCCTGTAGTACAACTGCAGCGAGAGTGACGCTGAGCCCGGAGGAAAGGCCGCGAACGTCCGCAGCAGGTGCCCGGCATCGTCCCGCAGTGCCGACCGGACATCGCCGCCTGCCCTGAAGCGGTACAGCGGGTACGCCGGGTCAGGGACGCTGTCGAGCAGGTAGGTCATGCGTTGGACGGCCATCGTTGCTCCTTCACTGCGGCTTCGCACCGGCCGGTTCTTCGAGGCCCTCCGCTCGCAGGGCCGCCTCGATGAAATTGCCGCACGCGGGGCAGCCCGCGTCGCGCTCCATGGCGATGCCGTACCACCGCATCACGTGCATTCCGTCGACGTTGCACTGCAGCGGCTCCAGCCCCTCGTACTGCGAGCCGGGCTCGCGACGGTTGAGCCAGATGTACCATGGCGCTGCGAGGTCCTCGTTGAGCGACTCCAGCGTCGTCGGCTTTCCTTTCAGCAGATGCTGGATGACGAGCTTTACCACCATCAGGCTGATCGGGGCGATGTCGGCCGACAGCCCCGGCTCAATCGCCACGGGACGGTCGCTGTAGGCTATGCGCGCGGCGTCCCTGGCACTGGATATCTCCCGGTCGCGCGCCTTCTCGGGCACCGTCATCATGAAGCACTGATAGCACGGCGTCACCTTCGGCTGCACAAAGAGAACCTGACCGGCGTAGGCCCGACGGAAGCAGCCGGCCATGATCATCGGAGTGTCCTCCTCTACGCACAACTTGTTGAGGATCACACGCGCTTTGTGGTCATCCACGGCGCAGATCACCAGGTTGCTGCGCCGGACCATATCCCTCACGGCATCGACGTTCTGCCAGCCGATCTCCATGTCGTGCGCCTCGATGTCCGCATACGGATTCTTGTCGCGGACCATCTCCGCAAGTACGTTGACCTTGCGGCGGCCTACGTCGGAGAGCCCGGCGGCGTGACGCACTACGTTGCCGACCTCCACTCGGTCGAAGTCCAGCAGTATCTGGTTCAGGCCCAGCTTGGCCAGCTCCAGGACGATCGGCGCCCCGCCGGAACCGAGCCCCGCGGTGAAGATGCACGCGTCCCGGAACACGCCGGTCTCGAAAAGCCCCCGCGTGCGGGAGAATATCTCCTCCTTCACCGGAACGATCTGCACGGGTGACTCCACCCATTCCCTGTTCCGGCGGACGTAGCCCCGGGCGGGCGCCCCCGAAGGGGCGCCCTGACCAGAGCAGGAATCCTCTCTTTCTTCACCCACGATCACGCGCACCACGTCGTCAACCGCTCCAAACGAGTTGACGTCGACGCTGCCGGGATCGCCGGAGAAGACCAGCGTGCAGGACGCCGGGGGGCCGGCACCGGCGGGAGCGATCTGCGAGTAGGCGTCGCCGTCGTCCAGCGACCTCAGCACCAGCTTCTGGCTGCGCCCGGGCCGCCGGCCCGCGTCGATCTGCTCCTGGGAAAGAACTATCACCGTGCACCCTCCTTTCCCTGGAAGTGGTCCATGTCTTCCTTCGTGATGCCCAACAAATCGCGGTCCGGATACCCGCTGGTTCGAATCCGCTTCGCGTTCGGGTCCCAGCAAAGCCTTGCTCCCGACTGCCTGCCTTCCGCCATGTCACTCAGTGCTGTGCGAACTCTTTCACTCTCTGACATAACCATACTCCTTTCACAATTGCGGCTGTTGCGCCTGTCCCTTTGAGACGGGCCACTCAGCCCGTCAGGTAGTCTGCAATGCGCCTTCCGGTTCTTCTGTGGCCTTCGTACGCCTCAAGCCAGAGCGCTACCTT
>Ga0114918_10004809_pt1 | contig 11688 bp, 10 predicted proteins | sample LantaG_FD_87015 | JGI IMG/M metagenome (GOLD analysis project Ga0114918, IMG submission 87015) | Deep subsurface microbial communities from Baltic Sea to uncover new lineages of life (NeLLi) - Landsort_02402 metaG | ecosystem: Environmental > Aquatic > Marine > Oceanic > Sediment | place... | reverse complement strand
TGGAACGTGCCATCGTGAGCACTAGGCACCGACGCACTGAGCCATGCACTTAGCGCGTAGTAGAGGGGCGGGTGGTGGCTCTGCGCCCGGACTGCTTCCTGATCCTGCTCCGGCAGCCGATGCTCTGTGACCAGGATGCGGACGTAGCGCTAGTGACGTATCTCGTCGGATGGCTCGAAGAGGGGGATGAAGATGCTGACGGACCCGGCCAGTAGGACGAATATCGCGATGAGCGCCACAAGCGCTCGCGGCGCCGTTCTTGTCTCTCTGGCCGGGTCCATTGTTTCGTGCGAGTCCTTGGTGTATCTCAGATCAGGGCTGGTGACGGCGTGTCTTCTACTCCTCGCCCGTGACCAAGAGCAGGACGGTGACCACGCCATCGTCGTCGCCGCTGATCGTCAGGCTAAGTTCGTCGCTGCCCTGGGTCCAGGTGGTGCTGGACATGTTCTCCATCTCGAAGCCGTCGCTGCCTTTTTCCCAGCCGGCGCTTGTCAGCGCATCCGCGTAGAAGTCACTCACCGTCTCGACATCATCAGGAACGGTGAAGGTGTTCATGCCACCAAAGCTGGTGACATCAGTGGCGCCGGGATAGACCGGGACGCCTTCAGGCAGACCGCCCGTTGCCACACCCTCCGGCGCCTCAATCGTGACGTTTTCATTGACCTCGGTAACGTCTTGGGCCATCGTGACGGTACCTTCTTCCCCGTCAAGCGTACCCTCAAGCTCGACGCGGTAGCGGACGATGAACTCGGGCAAGTCGGGCTCGTTGGCGATCCAGACGTCGGCGACGCCGTTTTCCATATCACCTTCGGCATCTGCCTGGTCGAGCAGGCCCATCCAGCCTTCGGAGTACTCCACGCGGTAGTGTTTGGTCTCTATCCCATTGACAGTCTCTTTTCCCAGGTACTCGTAGTCGCCTTCGTCTACATCAGAGATCCAATCGTCGCTGCTGGCGAGCATGCTGCCGAAGCCGTCGTCGCCCATATCCGCGGTGTCAGCGCTTCCCTGCATCCACTCCTCGCCGAAGCGAATCCACATCTGATCCTCGATCTGAATGTACTCAATATCGCCATCTGCTGAGGACATCGTCAGATGCTGCGCTGCGGGAGCGCGGGTTGCGGCTTGCTCGAGGCTGAACGATTCCTCGGTGCCATCGTCTTTCTTCAGTTCGTAGGTGATCGTCGCGCGATAGCTGTCGAGTTGATCGAGTCCATCGTTGTCGTACGTGAGCTGCTCGTCCAGATCGTCGGCCTCTTCGACGACGACGTCGTCGATCACCGGCTCGTCTTCGACGACTTTATCATCCTCACCGTCGACTTCTTCCATCACGACATCGGCGCTGGGGCCCTCTTCCGGTTCGTCGCTGCCGCCGAATGACAAGCCTGAACACGCCAGAGAAACGATCAGCAGTATCCCGACGAGCAGGTGCAGTTTCTGTTTCATCATAAGCCTCCTGTACTTGTGTGGATCGCGTGGCACCACATTTGTCTGCTCCCTGGGCGGCGGAATCCTGAGGACTCCACTCCCGGCTCGCGAGCAGTGCTGCGATCTGTGAGCAGCAGACTCGATTCTACCATGTATTATGGACAATGCGCGGGGATTTGCCCCCTGTGCCAGGGTTTATGGACCTTGGATGATCGCGGTGATCAGGATGATGGCTTGTCCGGGTGCTTTACAGAGGCGCAGGTATGCTCCAGCTCGCAGGAGAAGACGTGCCACCGGCACGTCTGTACAAAGATGAGTCTCGCGCGCTGGCCTGCATCCATCCGTGGTAGAGACGATCCGGTGGATCGTCTTCTGGCGGGAGGTGGCTGTGGCTGACCCGGGAAGACGCGGCACCGCCGCGTCTCTACAAAGGCTTGATTGGCGCGCCAGCCTGCAGCCATCCGTGGTAGAGACGATCCGGTGGATCGTCTTCCGGCCGGAGGTGGCGCCGGCTGACCGGGGAAGACGTCGCGCCGCAAGCAGCGGCACCGGCACGTCTGTACAACTGATATGCCGCCAGAGGCCTATGTGTGCCTGCCACGCGGTGGAGGCCTGTCCGGGGTGACGGCTCTTGTCTGGGTGCCGTTCAGATGCGTACGCCCAGGCCGCTGGGCGTCATCTCCTGGACAACGTGTTTGTTGGTGGCATAATGGCTGCGGCAAGGGCTACAGCCTCTGCCGCCATTCACCTGAACGCCCGTGGGGGGGACGCATGCTCGACATTCAACTCATCCGTGACCATCCAGATGTCGTACGTGAGGCGCTCCGCAAGCGTAACGATGACCCTGCGCTTGTCGACAAAGTTGCCGCGCTCGATTCGCAGTGGCGTGAGCTTTTGCGGACCGTAGAGTCGCTGCGCTCGGAGCGGAACCGTGTTTCGAAAGAGATTGGGCGTATGCGGGACAAGGCAGAGCGCGAGGCGCGCATTGCCGAAATGCGCGAGGTCAACAGCCGGCTTTCTGAGCTGGAGGGTGAGCTGCGCGAGGTCGAGGAGTCGTTGAAGTCGTTGCAGTCTTGGTTGCCGAACAACCCTGATGAGAGCGTGGTCGTAGGCCCGGACGAGACGGGCAACGTTGAGCTGCGGAGCTGGGGGGAGCCTCGAGACTTTGCGGCAGAGGGCTTTGAACCCGTTTCCCACTGGGACCTGGGGCCCGAACTGGATATCCTGGACTTCGAACGTGGCGTCAGGCTGTCAGGCAGTCGCTTCTATCTGCTGAAGGGCGCGGGCGCGCGGTTGCAGCGGGCGCTGATCTTCTGGATGCTGGATGTCCACATCCGTGAAAACGGCTTCACCGAGATCTACCTGCCGTTTGTGGTTAAGCGCGATATGCTCTTCGGCGCCGGGCAGCTGCCCAAGTTCGAGAACAACCTCTATCACGATGCGGAGGATGACCTGTGGCTGGTGCCGACGGCTGAGGTAGCGCTGACCAACGTCCATCGCGACGAAATCCTGGATGTCGTGGATCTGCCGCGCAACTACGTGGCCTACACGCCGTGTTTCCGTCGCGAGAAGATGAGTGCCGGTCGAGACGTCCGTGGCATCAAGCGTGGTCACCAGTTCGACAAGGTGGAGATGTACCAGTTCGTGACGCCGGAGACGAGCTTCGATGAATTGGAGTCGATGCTGGCCAAGGGCGAGGATCTCCTGCGCCGGTTGGGATTGCACTACCGGGTGCTCGAGCTGTGCACCGGCGATATCTCCTTCGCGGCCGCCAAGGGGTATGATCTTGAGGTCTGGGCCCCAGGACAAGGCGAGTGGCTGGAGGTAAGCTCCGTCAGCAACTGCACGGATTTCCAGGCGCGGCGCGCCAACGTGCGCTATCGCCCGGAGCCGGGGGCGAAGCCGGAGTATGTCCATACCCTCAACGGGTCCGGTTTGGCGCTACCGCGGGTCATGATCGGCATACTGGAGAGGTACCAGCAGGCTGACGGTTCCGTGATAGTGCCTGAAGTGCTGCGCCCGTATATGGGCGGCATTGACGTTATCCGGCGTGAGGCGCAGTAGATATTGCCGCCTCATTCCTCCCTCGCCGGGGGAGGCGACCGGAAAAATCAGACGGCGCTCGCATTGGTGCGAGCGCCGTTCTTTGCTGGTGTGCGTGCCACAGCGAGATTACGGCTGTGGCATGTATGTCTCGGTGGGATACGTCTGGGCCGGGGATTGGGCCAAGCTGAATTGCCGCATGCAATCAGCAGTCGTTCGTGTATTCTCCTCGAGTGCCAGCAGCAGGAAGATTCCCTCACCGGCAGCCAGGAGCATCACTGCCACGATCGCGCCCCAGACCAGCAGGAAGCCCCCGATGATGACGCCACCGGCGGCCCCGCCCATCAGCCCCACAGGGCCCAGGTTGCCGAGCTCTCTCTGTATCTGATCGAATATCGCGCCCCCGAGAAGGGAGGTCAGGCAGAAGCCCGCGGCGCCGAGGACGGTGAGCACCGCTGTGATGATGCCCAGGAGCTTGTAGACGGTTCCAATGAATCTGAGGATCTTGAACTTCTTCTCCATGAATATCTCTCCTGATGGCGTGATCATGACCAATGTCTCAGGGGACCCGTATCTGCCGCGTCCGCAAACTGCTTGGCATCCTCAAGTCATCCTGCGCCGAGTTTAGCACTGGGTATGTCGTGTGTCAACAGCCCCCTTTTCTGTTCTCTCCCCCGGAGGGGGCAAAGCATAGGCTGCGTGACTAGCACAGGGCAAGTACCGTCACGTCGCGACCGGGCGCGGTGAGCGTGAGGGTCTGCCCGGCGATGGTGGCCTCAGCACCCCAGAGGGTTCTGGTCGCATTGAACGGCCCCCAGGCCGCCGACAGCTCGACCTGTACCTGGCGATCCCTGCGTGTGGGGTTGGCGACCCACAGATAGGTCCCGCCGGCGCCGGCATGCAGTCGTGCGATGACCAGCGGATCACTGACCTGGACATCCGGTCTCTTGCCGGCCCAGATCGTAAGGTCCTGGAAGACCGTGCAGTTTCCGCCAGGCTCACAGGGCGCGGTTCCGGGACCGGGGACGCGTGCGGCGTGGGTCGCGTGCCCATAGCCGGCCATCGTGCCGATGAGGCGGGTGCGTCCACTGCCGAAGACGTTGTCAACGACGGCGATCTGGCCGTTGGCGCGACCGGCCACACCCTCGTACCGTCCCGCTGCCGTGCCTGTGGTCGGCGTGTAGGCCTGCAGGAAGAGGCCGCCCCACGTCGGGGTGCCGTCAACGTTGAGCCTTAGGTCGTCAAGAACGTCGGGGGTGAACTCCACGTAGCTCTCTGTGGCCCCGAAGAGCTCATCCAGCCCCAGATTCGGTTGTCGGGTGCCGACGTGTGCGCGATTGTTGAAGTAGCCGGGCACGCCCTCTGAAATCAGAGTACCTCCCGCATTGACCCAATCGATGAGGCGGTCCGCGGTGGTCTGAGAGAGCGCGACAGGGACCGGCAAGTAGAGCAGGTCGTACTCGTCGATGTGCTCAGGCCGGACGAGGTCAGCCTGGACGTTGATGTCAAAGAATCCCCGGTAGGCGCCCTGGACCGATTTCGTGTAGGATGCGCTGTTGCCCTGAAGCGCGTAGAGCAGGTGTTGGGTCTCGGGTACGACGAGGATGCCGACCTGACCCCGGATCGGGCGTGACTCCCATAGCGCTGCTTGTTCGGGTGCGGCGACCCACTTGGCGACCCTCGACGCCATCACGGAGCGATCGGTTCGTGCCCCGGCCATGCCATAGGGCCCGAAGGCGCCGAAGAGAGGGCCATCCAGCAGCGGGCGCCAACGGAGGTAGAGCAGGCCTGTGGCGCCACACATAAAGCTCACCATATCCCAATAGCGGATGTCCTCAGGCTCGGCGATGCGGCCCTCGTTACGCGGCTTGTCCAGCACGTTGGGTGCCAGCCACAGGGGGCCACCGTATGCCTCGGCGTGCCAGAATGGTTTTCCGCGGGAGGCGGCGCGTACCAGGTCGACGGCCTGAACCTGCTTCCACGGCTCGTCGCCGTGGCGGCTGGAGCCCCATGTATAGCCGAATATCTCGACCTTGCCGGCGGCGAGCCAATCGTCGCGTGTGTTTGAGGAGAGGCCGGTGAGAGTGGCGGCCACACCGTGGGCGGTGATGGGGTTCTGCGTGTCCAGTTCGCGTATCACCTTGATACGCCAATCGAGTTGTGCGTAGGCGTTGTCGATACGGAACTGCAGCCAGTCCAGGGTATCGGCGTAGGGACCCATCCTGAACGGGGGCGTGACGTCCTCCCAGCCGGCGAAGCTGTACCGGTGCCAGGCCTCACCCAGCGTGCGGAGGTCACCATACTTGGCCTTGACCCAGGCGCGAAAGTTGGCTAGCGTGGCTGGGCAGTAGCACACATTGCTCGGGTAGTTGCCCTCGTTCCAGATGTCGTAGCCGCCCATACCGGGGTGGTCGCGGTAGCGTGTGACAAGCGCTCGCAGGAATTGTCCGGCTGATTCGCGCACATCATCGTTGTCGAGACAGAGCCCGCCACCGCCGCCGACAACGCAGCTGCCGTGCATGCCTTGGTTGGTCTTGCGACCATCTGCGGTCTCATACCGGGCGTGCGCGAATGTGCGGCAGGCCCATTCCGGCGCGACGGCGATCATCTCGGCGATGATCGTCTTGATGCCGTGCTCGGCGGCCAGGTCCATCTGCCGGTCGTAGTCCGACCAATCATAGACGCCCGGCTCAATCTCAATCGCCGACCATAGAAACCAGTGGCGGAAGAGCGTGTGTCCGTCCTGTTCAGCCGTTGCGTAGTCTCGAGCCCAATCCTCCCGCGGAGGGTTGGACTTGCGGAAGTAGACGGCGCCATAGGGGAACTTCGGCAACGGACTGCCTTGCTTGTGCTGTGACATTGAGTCCTCCGGTCTGCTTGGGGCGATCATGATGACTATGTACTGCATTTGCCGCAGACTGTCAACCAGTGTGTCTCGCGCTGCGGCTTTGTCCGCTGCGACCAAGGTGGTCTGCCATCGGCCGGTGAGATTGTCTGAACCACGGATTCGGCGTAATCTTCGATTACGCGGATTCCCCAGAATTCACGGATGCAGAGGCAGAAACCACGAATCTCGTGGATCTTCACGGATGGGACACGCAATCAGTGATTCTCTTTGTCCCTCACCCCCTGCGCCCACTACGGAAAACCGACAGACCTCGACGCGGCCCTTTCGTCTTCCCCACGGTGGGGGAGAAGCGGACTTGCGGAGGCCCGAGATCGCGCTAGACTTCCTTTGTCCTTGTTCACGAATCTGTACGTGATGTGGATAGCGGCGATCCGGACTCGGTTGGCGGTGACTGTCGGCTGCGCGTTCCGCCGTCCCCAGTGCTGGAGTGGTTGTGGTTGTGTGGTTAGTTCTCCGTTGGAGCAAGCAAAGGGAGGAAGCGATGGCAGTTTTGAAGGCTGAGGATAGGCAGAAGGTTGAGCAGGTTTTTGCAGTGATCACCCATCCGGTCAAGTTGTTGATGTTCACCCAGTCAATGGAGTGTGACTACTGCCAGATGACCCGGGAGTTGTTGCTGGAGCTGGCGGGTCTCAATGACAACATCACAGTTGACGTCTACCACTTCGTAGAGGACGAAGCTCAGGTTCAGGCGTATGAGATCGACAAGATCCCGGCGACGGTTGTCATGGGTGACAAGGACTACGGCATTCGTTTCTACGGCGTCCCCGCCGGGTATGAGTTCATGAGCTTGATCGAGGACATTGTGGACGTCGGCAAGCGCGATCATGGGTTGTCGCCGTCTGTGGTGGCGCAGCTTGCGAAAGTGGATCAGCCGGTGCGCATGCAGGTGATGGTTACACCCACGTGCCCTTACTGCCCGCGCTCGGTGCGTGTCGCGCACAAGTTCGCGATGGCTTCGGATTACATCACGGGCGACATGGTTGAGATCACTGAGTTCCCGCAGCTGGCGGTCAAGTACAGCGTACAGGGTGTGCCCAACACCATCATCAACGATACTGAGAGCGTCGTCGGTGCTCAGCCAGAGAGGGTGTTTGCCAAAGCGGTGTTAAAGGTGATAGGGATGTAGAAGTCGGCGAGTCGCAGAATGAGCGAATGGCCGGAATAGACCTCATGTTCGCTCGCGCACACCACGCAGAACGAAAACGCGGGCACCTTCTGCTCGGGCCGGTGTCTCACCGCGCCCGTCTTTGTGTTGAGCGTTTCGGAATGGGGCTCGGTGGGACACCGGCCCCAGCGGATAGTAGGCTATTTTCGAAGTGGCGGCAGGCAAACAAGCGGAAAGGAGCCTGGTATGGGATCGATTCTGGTGCTGTATCATTCTCAGTAGTATGGAAACACCGAGAAGATGGCGAGGGCGGTTGCCGAAGGGGCGCGATCCGGCGGGGCTGGTGTCACGGTGCACAATGCCAATGAGGGACGTTTTGATGTCGAGCGTTATCGCGATTTCGATGCGGCTGTGTTTGGATCTCCCGACTACTATAGCTATATGGCGGGGACGCTCAAGGTGTTTCTCGACGATTGGTACATAGCGAAGGGCGGGGATGACACAGGTTTGGTCGACAAGCCCATCGGATTGTTCTACTCGCACGGTGGTGGTGGTGCGGTAAAGGGTGTCCTTGAGCGTCTGTTTGGCCGGCTAGGATATCAGGTGGGGCGGAGTGTGGAATCCCTCCGCGCCCCCTCGGCGCTGATTCTGGATCAGTGCCGGGAGCTGGGCCGGCAATTGGCGGAGGCGGCGGTATAGCTGTTGGCGGTCAGCTGGTCAGCGATCAGCATAAGAAATACAGGGCCAAGACGTGAAGTCTCGGCCCTGCGTGTTTCGTCAGTCATTCTGTCTAGCGACTGCGGAAAGCGCCTTGCTGGTAGGCCGGACAGTCGGTGTTCAGTGCGCTGCCCTGCGCAGCCTGGCCACGCGTGGCCGGGCCACGTTGACTCGTTCCAGTCGCCTGTCCCAGAGCATCCTCTGGGGCTGCGGAGCCGAAGCCTGCGTTCCGACCCGCAGCCATCATACCGGCTGAACGGCCCTGCTGCGCCATCGTCGCTTCTCCTTCGCCGGCGACGTAGCTGCCGTTGGCGGCTGCTTCGAAAGCGGGCAGGTGGTTATAGAGCGACGCGTCGCGCAGGTTGCCGGCTACCTGTACCACGTCCGGGTTGTCGATCCCGCTCAGTAGGCGGTCGTAGAGATCCGCGTTGTCGATCTCGGCTTGGACTGCGGCTGCGGCCGCCTCTTCCGGTGAGCCGAACGATGGGATGTCGAAGGTCGGTGTCTGCGGTAGCGCAACGTCGTAGCGGCTGAAGATGCGTTCCAGTGCGGCGATATGCTGTTCCTCAGCCCGTGCGATTGAGGCAAAGGGCTGTATCGCGCCGAAATCGCTCATGATGCTCTCGTAGGTTGCCAGTGCTTTGTACTCATCAAACAGGAACTCTGTGAGTATGCTCTGCTCTTCGGCGTCCAGTTCGTAGCCCATCGAAGAAGCGTCCAGTCCGGTTCGCGTCCCCGCGTTCTCTGGCGGGCCACCCGCAGCTGCTACGGCTACAGGGAGCGAAAGCGCCGCTGTGACCGCCATTGCCAATCCAAACAACTTGACCATCTGCTTGCTGTGTGTCATCTCGTATCCTCCAACACTATGTGTGTTATCGTTGTTCTATTGACTATCTATGTTGTTCTGTCTAACTGTCCATAGTGTAGTCGTGGTGTGTGAAGGTATGATGAAGGGCTGGTGGGGATTGGATGAAGCGCGCGCTGAGGTGATACAGATGCGGCGCAGAGATTGCCTACTGATCGCAGCGTGGTGCGCTGCGCGGCGACCTGCCGATGTGAGGCAGTGGTTCCCGTAGAGCCGGACGACAGCTACTGGCTGTACAGTGCAGCCAGCATGCCCTTCGCGTACTTGGAGTTGCGGGTGCGCGAGATCGGGAAGGCATTGGCGATCTCTTGGACGCGTTCAGCGTGGCTTCTGTCCGCTTTGATCTCAATCACGACGACATCCTGGATGGGTAGCCTGCATCGGGTGTTGGGCCGTGCACAAAAGCGCTGATCGTAGGCGGTTTGCTCCGTGTCCAGCGTCACTCGCACCACGCCATCATTGGTCACGTAGTACTCGCGGAGGTACCGGTTCAGCAGCGTGGGTTGGTTCGTGGACTGGAGGCGCAGGCGCCAGGATGGCTCAAGGCACGCAAGCACGTTCCCCAGGATTGTGGTCCAGCGTGCGCTGAGATCCAGATCGCACGATAGGGGGATCTGTTCTTTGCTACCCAGAAGGTTGTTCCTGTGCTTGAGTTCCAGATACGGGTGGATTAGTGTGAGTGCGTCGCCATGCCAACGCAGGCGCAGTTTGCTGCGCACCGCGAGCCCATCCAGGTTGGCGGTCAGCATGCTGAGGCCCGGGGTGTCCAAGTAGATACTGTTGACGCGCCGAGGCGGGTATGCTACTCTGAGGCCTGCTGGGTGGTGACGCACCCACATGCGTGTCTGCGCCGCCATATGCGCCGGGCACAGGAGCTTCAGTTCGTAGCGGAGGTCCGGCAGGTGTCCTTCAGAGCGCTGAGTCGTCATGGCTGGATTCCCACCGGCGACGTCGTGAGCTCCAGGTTCACCGGGACCAGGTGGGTGTCCTCCGTGCCGAGGATCCGGATGGCCACGCTGATGTCCAAACCCTGACTGAAGTCGGCTTCGCTATCCACGCTAAAAACCCTATCCAGGGGCAGCCCAAACTGCGTGAAACGCAACGTGGACGGACCCGCGAGGGCAGCGGCTCGGAGCACGATGCCATCGCCAATGCCATCCAGTATCTCGGTTGAAGCGGAGGCAACTTGCACCTGATCAATGTCCAGAAAGGTGGCCCCGGCAAGGTCAAACCCCAAGATCTCTACCGGCAGGTTGATGGCATTGGCCACGTCGATCCTCAAGGTCCCGCGATCCATCTCGGCGGCGCCAAGTTCATAGGCCAAGATGGGTTGTGCGGGGGTCAGGGATTGTCGCAGCATCGCCTGACGTTCTGCGAGCTCATCCCACGGCGGTCCAAGATCGGGCAGGTCGCGTTGCAGGGCGTCGTTGAGACGTAACCACCGCGCCGTCAGCAGTTTCTCCACCTGCGCCAGGTATGCCGGCTGACTGATGCGGGCAGCCTCCTGCACGTAGGCTATCTGGATATGAGGATCAGCGAAGGTCGCAGCCAGCGACAGGCGGTCTTCTGAACCCAAAGCCTGGGCGTCGACAATGACGGGTTCAAGGCGATCGTCACCGGCGTTGTAGTAGTACCTGAGATGCAGGGGAGATGTGGCCTGTGTTGCGCCCCAGAGATCGACCAGGGCCAGAAACCGCCCGTATTGGTCTGCGTCGAACACTTCGAAAGCGGACCGTTGGCCGCTCTGCAGCGCGTAGAGCAGGCTGAGCGCTCTTCCCTTTTCTGGCACGGGGTCACCCATATCAACACTGGTTGTGAGGCTCAGCGTCTCTATCCCCAGTGCACGGAAGTCCTGGAGCGAGAGATTGGTCACCGGATCGGCGAAGGCTGCTTCGGGCTTTCCCCCAAACTGCGCCACCGCTTTCCAGAGCGGTGCGGTGTCAAATGCGACGATCACGCCGGGTGGATGGCCCTGACTGGCCGTGAGCGAGCTGCCATAGCCTTCCTGGAGCGCATAGACGCCGCGGTCGTCGCCATTGAAGATCAGGCGGACGAATCGATATCGCGCGGCCATCAGCCCTTCCGACTGCATCGCCTCGGCAAAGGCCCACCGTGCTACCCAGTTGTCCGACGCGGGGTCCTGGAGGAAAAAACGGTCAAACTCCAGCTCTTCCGGCGGCACATCCCCCGCCACGTGGAGCTCATAGGCCCACTTGTCGTTGGGGCCGAGGTTCTGCGCGGTGCCTTCTTTGAGCTGCACGGCTACTTCCAACGCTGTGTCGCCAAGATGCACCGCGGCTGGGACAAAACCCTCTTGCGAAGAGAGATACACCCCCGCCTCGAGCGCACGCTCCCGCTGTTCGAGCAAAACGCTATAGGCCTCAAACGCCATATCCACGGTCATGACCGGTATGCTGTCGGCGCTTGGTCCGTTGGCGAGACGCTCCCTGACGGCGCTCACCTGTTGCGTGATGGCATAGGGCCACCCTTGACTGCCGGCTGCAAATCCGACAGCGAAGATGGCTAGGGCCAGCCCCACCCACAGGAGGGTGTTGGTGATCTGGTTGGATCGCGCGTCCTGCTCACCCAGTCTCATTGCTATGCTCCCAGGCTGTTGTCCTGTTC
>Ga0114918_10004808_pt1 | contig 11691 bp, 10 predicted proteins | sample LantaG_FD_87015 | JGI IMG/M metagenome (GOLD analysis project Ga0114918, IMG submission 87015) | Deep subsurface microbial communities from Baltic Sea to uncover new lineages of life (NeLLi) - Landsort_02402 metaG | ecosystem: Environmental > Aquatic > Marine > Oceanic > Sediment | place... | reverse complement strand
CTCTCTCTCTCTCTCTCTCTCTCTCTCTCTCTCTCTCTCTCTCTCTCTCTCTCTCTCTCTCTCTCTCTCTCTCTCTCTCTCTCTCTCTCTCTCTCTCTCTCTCTCTCTCTCTCTCTCTCCTTCTCTCTTTCTCTCCTTCTCTCCCACCCACCCTCCTCTGCTCTCAGCTCCCTCGTCGTTGCCCTCTTCAGGCTCGTCGAGCCCTGCGGAGGCACTATCACGCTCGACGGCGTCGACCTCCTCTCGCTGGGCCTCGCCGACGTCCGAGGCCGCATCGCCGCCATCCCGCAGGACCCCGTCCTCTTCTCGGCGTCCGTGCGGTTCAACCTCGACCCGTACTCGCGGGCGTCGGACGCCGAGATCTGGGCCGCGCTCGAGGTCGTGCGCTTGAAGTCGCTGGTCGCCGAGGACCCGCTGGGTTTGTCGGCGCGCGTGGCCGAGGACGGCGGCAACTGGAGCGTGGGGCAGAGGCAGCTGCTGTGCGTGGCCCGGGCCCTGCTGCGCCGCCCGCGCGTGCTGGTGATGGACGAGGCGACGAGCTCGTGCGACGCGAGCACGGACGCGCTGATCCAGGCCGCGGTGCGGTCGGAGTTCGCGCAGGCGACGGTGCTGACGATCGCGCACAGGCTGGCCACCGTGCTGGACTCTTCGCGGATCCTGGTGATGGAGAAGGGGCAGCTGGCAGAGCAGGGGGAGGTGAAGGATCTGCTGCAGAAGGAAGGGGGGCTGTTCAGGGCGCTGGTCGAGGGGTCGGGGAGTGGAGGTGCAGCGTGAGAAGAAAATCTGTTTCTTCTTTTTTTATCGTCCGAAATGAATGCAGAAATCATGTGGTGTCTTTTTCTTTCTTCTCTTTTCTTCTTCACTTTTCTTCTTCTCTCGGTTGACGCGAGTGCGAAAACAAAAACACTCTTCTTCTCTATCTCCCCTTTTTTTCCTTGTTCGGCCCCACCAGCGCGTTGCCCACCATGTCGGACGACGATATGGAAGGTGTGTTTGGCGAGAAAGCGTCGGCGGAAGAAGATGCGCCCGAGCTCTAAAAAAGGCATCATCATCGATGGTTCCCTTTGGTGCCGTTGATCGATGGCTCCGCTCATCTTCTTCCTTCCTCGCACCTCCTTCTCTCTTTTCTCTTTCTCAAACCACCACAACCGCAGATTACGGCTTCGAGTACTCGGACGAGGAGGTCGACGCTGAGGACGCAGACCTTGAGAACGACTACTATAACTCGAAAGGTAAAGAGGCGGAGACTGAAGAAGATGTTGGGGAGCGAGTGATCGGTATTCCGACAAAAAAGAAAACTCGCCTGCTCAACACCTCTCGCTTCTCTCCATTCCCACGCCCCAAAACTGAAACACAGGCCACCTCGAGCAGAACCAGCTCGCGGAAGCCCTCGAGGGCTTCCAGCGCATCCTAGAAATGGACGCCGAGACCAACCCCTCGAGGGACGAGTGGGCCTTCAAGGCGCTCAAGCAGGTCGTCAAGATCAAAGCCAGGACCGCTGCCGACGCCGCGCTCTCCGCCTCCGCCACTTCTTCCGCCGAAGGAGACGCGGGAGGCGACAAGAACCTGGCCCTCTCCTCCGCCGCCGATGCTCTGCTGTCTTCGTACGGGGCCATGCTGTCTCTCGCGCAGCGCGGGGGCGTGACGGCCCCCGTCGCCGAGAAGAAGCTGGGATCCCTGCTCGATTTCCTGGCGACAACGCTTGGCGGAGCCGGGGAAGGAGCCGCCGCTTCCTCTTCCGCCTTGTCCGCAGCCGTCGCCGCGGCATCGAAGACCGGAGAGGGCAGCAGAGGCAGGAGGGGCACCGCGCCCCCCCCGGGGGAGAGGGTGCTGGAGCGCGTCTACCTGACGACACTCGACTCTCTGTCCAGGTCCTCCGCCGCCGCCGCAGCCGCCGGCACCGGGACGGCCGCGAGCCGCGCCACGGACCGCCTCGCGTTCCGCACCCGCCTGCGCCTCGCGGCTCTGTGGCTAGACCAGCGCGCCCACGAAAGGGCCGCGAGGCTCCTCGACGAACTGCTCGAGGAGCAGCAGCAGGCGCAGCAGGTGCAAGCACAGCAGCAGCAGCAGCAACAGCAGCCCCTCGATTCCTCCAAGGCCGGAGAGACCCCTGCTGCTTCTGCCGGTGCCGCCTCTGCAGTTGCTGCTGGCGCTACTCCCACGGCTCTTGGCGGCGGCGGCGGCGACGCCCGAGCCGGAACCGCGACGCTCGACGTCCTCGCGCTGCAGATCCGCCTCCGCACCGAACGCGGCGACGCCGCCCGCTCGCTCAAGCCGCTGCACCGCGCGGCCTCCGCCGCCGTCGCGCTCGCGATCCCGCACCCGCGCGTCGTGGGTGTCATCCGCGAGTGCGGCGCGCTCGTCGCGATGGCCGACCGCGACTGGTGCGCCGCGGCCACCGATTTTTTCGAGGCCTTCAAGAGCTACGACGAGGCCGGCTGCGCGCGCGCGGCCGCTGCCTGCGCCGCTGCGCGCTGGCGGCGATGCTCCTCCGCTCGGGCGTCGACCCGTTCGAGGCGCAGGAGGCGAGGCCGTTCAGGGCCGACCCGGCCGTGTGCGGCACGACCGAGCTGGTCAGGGCCTACCAGGCAGCCGACGCGCTCGAGTTCGAGCGCGTGCTCTCCGACGCCAAGGAAAAGGCGCGCGTCCGGCAGCTGAGGGAGCTCGAAGGGGGGCTGGAGGAAGCAGCGGCTCTCGCCCCTCCTTCTTCTTCTTCCTCTTCTCAGTCCTTCGAGGACGACTCTTTGGGAGGCGACATGCTCTTCGAAGCGCACCTGGGCGACCTGCGGCAGCTGCTGCGCCGCGCCGTCGCGCTCGGCGCCTGCGCGCCCTACGTCCGCGTCCGGCTGCGCCACCTGGCGGAGAAGCTGGGCGTCTCGGCCGACGAGGCCGAGGCCACGGTCTCCGGGCTGATCCTCGACGGGGAGCTCGAGGGCGCATCGATCGACCAGGTCGCCGGCACGGTGGAGCTCGGGAGGAGAGGAGCGATGGCGAAGCAGAAGGCTGACGGCGGCGGCGGCGGTGGCGCGGCCAGGACGGCGGCTGCGGCGGCGGCGACCGACGCTGCTTCAACTGCTGCCGCTGCCGCTGCCGCTTCGACCGGTGCAGACGTCACCACCGAGGTCAAGCGCTCTGCAGCCGTGAGGGCGTGGGCCTGGAGGGCCAGGGAGCTGCAGGGGATGGTGGTGGCGAGGATGCAGGCGGCGTGAGGAGAAGAACGTTTTTGCCTCTTGTTTGGTCTGGGTCGAGGGGGGGAGGGGGAGGGCGGGCTCCTGCGAATAAAAAAAAAAAAAATTGAGAGCCTCAGTAACAACCTCCCCTTTTCGGGAAAACAAAAACGACCTCGACCCTCAACCTTCAGACGCGCATCTCAGCCAGCATGCAGACTCTCCGCGCCACCCGCTCCTCCCTGTCGGTACGACGCCTTCGAGTGGGAGCCACTGTGCGCGAAAGATCGAACGGAGACCAGCGCCGCTGCTCGCCCGCGGGGGGAGGCATGACGCCTCTCGCTTTTTTTGCTGCTCCTTTCTCTCAAACTCGCAAGTCTATCGACCTCGAGAGGAAAGAAAAAGCGTCCCCTTGCCCCCGCCGCCAGCACCCCCCTGCGCACGCTCTCTCGCCTTCGCATGCCCGGGGCAGTCGCACCTCGACAGAGCCCTTCCGAAGGGGGAACGTCCGAAGCGGAGCACGCAGCAGCGGCGCCCAGAACCGGACGGCTTTGCTTCGTCATCATCGTCGCAATGGCCAACTTGCAATCGTCGCTCGTCCTCTCGCTGCGCCATGGGTGTTTTCTCACCCTCTTTCGGGCGCCCTCTCTCTCTCTCCCTCTCCCTCTTCGCACCAAACTCGATATCCACTCCAGGTCCGCGCCTCGGCCGAGCAGCCCAAGGCCGTCGCCGCAGCCGTCCCCAGGGTCAAGCAGGCCCTCGCCGCCGCCGCGCTCGCCCTCGCCGTCGGCGTCACGGCGATGCCGGCCTTTGCCGACGTCTCGGGCCTCACCCCGTGCTCGCAGTCGAAGCCGTACGCGGCGCGCCAGAAGAAGGAGGTCAAGGCCCTCCAGAAGAGGCTTAAGCAGGTAAGAAAGGAGACGGGAACTGAGGGACGCGCCAAGAGAAACGCGAGCGCCGAATGACTGAGCTTTATCTTTTTTTTTCCTCCAAGCAAAGAAGAAGAAGAAAAAGAGGGGAAAAACGCGAGGCCGATCAGAGCCGAACGGTCTCCGCCGCCGCCGCCGCCGCCGTTTCCCCTCTCCTCCTCCTCCTCCTCCTCTTCTCTCTCTTCCCGTCTCCCTCGCTCCTCACTCTCGCCGCCTGTCCCACTCCGCCCCGCTCTTCACCCACGCCACCGCCACCGCCACCCCTAAAACAGTACGAGGAGGGCTCTGCCCCCGCCCTCGCCCTCCAGGCCACCATCGACCGCACCGACAAGCGCTTTGCCAACTACGCCAAGGCCGGCCTCCTCTGCGGCACCGACGGCCTGCCGCACCTCATCTCCGACCCGGGGCTCGCGCTGCGCTACGGCCACGCCGGCGAGACGCTGATCCCGACCATCGGCTTCATCTACGTCGCCGGGTGGATCGGCTCCGTCGGGCGCGAGTACATCCAGACCGTCGCCAAGGGGGCCAAGCCGACCGAGAAGGAGATCATCATCGACGTGCCGCTCGCGCTGTCGCTGGCCGCCAAGGGCGCCGGGTGGCCCGCCAAGGCGCTGACGGAGATGCGTAACGGGACGCTGCTGGAGAAGGACGAGAACATCACGATCTCGCCCCGCTGAAAAGTGCGCCCAGTTGCGGATGTCTTTTTCTCTTTTGAGACTCTCGTGCTCCTGGAGTATAGAAGAGGGGAAGAAAAAGCCCGAAAACGAGATGTTTTTTTTTTAGAACAGAGAGAACGCTTTTCATGAGGGGCGGAGAGGAGGGCACTCGATTTCAGGGAGAACGTTTTACGGAGGAGGGGCCAGTGAGGGACGACGGGTTTTTTCTTTTTTTCTTCTCGTTCCTGCTCGAGAAAAGAACAACAAAAAACAAAAAAAGCAGGAGTGGAAAAGAGAGAGAGTTCCCGTTGTTTTTTTCTGTGCTTGCCCATGCGTTTTGTGATCTGAACATTCATCCTTTCCTCTATGTCGCACCCAGTACTCTTGGTTCTCTTCTTTTTGCTTCGTGGTTTGCGTGTGTGGTATGGGGGAGACGCGTGAGAAGAAAGAAAGGAAGAAAAAAACAGAAACACGTTTTCGGTTTGCAGTCTCCCTCTCGGTTCAAGGTGTCTCTCCTCTTTTCCTCTCTTTTTCCTCCTTCCCCTCTCAAAGCATCTCCCGGACCCTGACGGGCCTCCGTACCGCGTTCGTGTACCCCTCGTTGAACCTGTACACCGCCTTGGGCGCCGCGGCCTTCCTCGCAGCCGCCCCCGGCGACAGCTGCTCCTCGATTACGGACTCTTTTCCTCTGCCGGCGGCGGAGGTGGCCATCTGCCGCTCCTGCGTCTCGGCGACCGAGGCCGCCGCGCGCACCGCGGCCGCGGCGAGGACGCCGGCCCTGCGCTTGGACGCGCGGCCGCGGATCTGGTCGAGCCAGGTCCCCTTGCGCTCACGCTCCTGCTGGGCGGCCAGAGCGGCGCGGGCCGCGGCGCCGGACTGGGCCGCGCGCTCGGCGAGCGTGAGCGGCACTGTAGCGGTGGCGGTCCCGGCCGAGGAGGCCCGGCGGTCGCCCCCTTTCGCTGCTGCCGCTGTTGCGTTTGGCTGCTGCTGCGCGGCGGCGTGCGGTCCCGCCGCCGGCCCCACCCTGCCGGCGAACGCGGCCTCCCTCCTCCTGATCACCTCCTGGGCCACCTCCGAGGCCAGGAGGGCCCGAGCGGGCTGCGGCAGGGCCGCCCCGGGGCGCGCCCTGCCGAGGCCGAACGAGACGACGTCGGAGATGACCGTGGGGAAGAGGTCGAGGTCGCCCTCCCTCAGGGGCGCGGAGGGGCCTCCTCCGACGCCACAGGGCAGGGACGTCGAGGACGACGAGGCCAAGGAGCCGGCGGATGCGAGAGAAGAAGCAGAAGCCAGAGCCAGAGAGGTCTGGCGCTGATTCGCGGCCATCATCGCCATCGAGCCTCCGTACGCGCCGCTCTCGGCCGCGGCGGCAAAGGCCGCGGCGAAGGCCGCCGCGGGCCCGCCGACGGCCAGGGGAGCGCCGTTCGCGGCGCCGATGCTGCTCCCTCCGAAGCCGACGCTCCTGCCAGAGGGAGCCGCGGCGAAGGAGCCGCCGAGGGAGTCCCTGGCCGTGCGGGGGGAGTAGGTGAGGTTGTACGACGCGAGCGTCGCGACGGTCCGGTCGAGCGCGGCCCGCTCGGCCCGAGACAGCAGGTGGTGCGCGACCGGCCGCGTCCCGGGCGCGCTCGCGACCCGCAGCAGCGCCGGCGCGACGTCCGAGACCAGGGCGCGGCCCGAGCAGGCCGCCGTGCCCGAGGCGCGGAGCCCGGCGGGCAGCGAGCGGGACCACAGCGACAGCGCGGCGGCGTTGGCCGCGTGGCCGCGCTCGGCGCCGGCGAGCAGTGACGGCCATGCGACGCGCGGCCGGTCCGGGCCGGCGACGGCGGCCCGGAACCGCAGCAGCCCCAGGGGGGCGAACGCGGCCAGGGCCCAGTCCCCTCCGGCGGCGCCGGAGCCGGCGACCCCGCGCGTGGCCGCGGCGTCGGCGGCGGCGAGCGCCTCGGTCGCCGCCGCGAGCCGGCTGGCCCTGCCGTCGGCCAGTCGGAGTCTGGGAAGGGACTCGTGGAGCCCGCGGAGGAGCAGGTCCGCGTCGCCAAAGTCGGAGACGGCGTCCCAGAGCAAGGCCGAGGCGGTGCAGTGGTGTCCGGCGGCAGCTTTGCCTCTTGCAGAAGAAGAAGCAGAGGCGGCGGCGGCGTCTGCGGCGGCGCTCCTTGCGGCGACGCTCCCTCCACCTACCCTCGGAGCGCCGGCATGCAGCAGCGCCCCCCACACGTCGAACGCGGACTGCTTCGCGTCCTTGGCGCCCGAGCGCAGGGCGGAAGCTGCGGCGAAGGTGATGACCCGAGGCGGGGCGGCGGCGGAGACGCTGGGCGGGCGGAGGAGGGCGCCCGCTCCTCCTCCCCCCTCGGCCTCCACGGCGGCGGCCGCCCTCGCCCTCGCCGCCGCCGCCAGGCTCCTTCCGGCCAGCAGCTGCAGCCCGTGCAGGCACGACCGCACGTCCCTCCCGGAGCTCTCTGCCACGGCGACCAGCGCCCTCCTGTCTGCCGCGACGTTCTCGGAGGAGCACACGGCTTTCAGGCGGGAGATCAGCCTGGCGGTGGCCGGGGGGCGGATGTGCACGACGAGCGCGACCGAGCGCAGCGGGCGCAGCGCCGGCGCGAAGGCGTCGTTGCAGATCGCGATGATTGGTCGGAGCAGCCTCCCGGGACCCGAGTGGCCCCTTTTGGAGGTTCCCCGGGCCTTTGAAGAGGAAGCGGCGGCAGCCGCTCCGCCTTCGTCTCCTTCGCGGTCGCTGTCGTCAGAATCGTCGTCGTCACGTTTCGATGGAGCAGCCGCAGCAGCGACGTTTCCTTTCTTCTTCCCCTTCTTCCCGCCGGTCGCTTGGACGATCCTGAGCAGCGCTGAGACGGCAGACCTCCCCTCGGGGCCCCCGGCGGCGCCGTCGATCTCGTCCACGATCACGCACGCCGGCCTCCTGCCCCCGTCTTTCCCGGGGACGAGCCCGCCGCCGGCGGCCATCTCGGTCGCGTCGCGCACGCGCGCCTGCAGCGCGGTCGCGGAGCGCTCGTCCGAGGCGTTGATCTCGATCGGGAGGTAGCCGCAGTGGCGAGCGACGACGTGGGCGAGCGTGGTCTTCCCCAGTCCCGGAGGGCCGGCGAGCAGGAGGATCTTGTGCTCGGGCCTGCCGTCGCCTCCAGCGCCGCCGCCGCCGCCGTTGAACGAGGAAGGATTTTGGTGCTGGTTCCCGCCGCTGCCGCCGAAGACGACCCCGTGCCAGCTCTTGACCCACCTCAGCACCTCCTTGTTGACCTGCTCGTCCGAGAGGAGCTCCATGAAGGTGCGCGGGGCGTACTTGTCGACCCACAGGAGGGACCGGGGAGGAGGCGGGGGGGGAGCGCCGGCGGCGGCGGCGGCGGCGGCCAAGGCGGCAGATCTCGCCTCCACGGCGCTGGCCGCCTCCTGCATGTCCCTGTCCTCCACGGCGGCCAGCGCGCGCTCGAGCGCGTCGCGCTCTGCCTGGTCCTGCAGCACCGAGAGCGGGGCGGACAGCAGGCTCTTCGGAGAGCGAGAAGAAGAGGAAGAGCGGGAGGAAGGAGCTGTCACTTTGGATTTTTCAGTCCTCGCTGCGGTTTCGGCGAGCGCGCCGCGGATGTGCGGCGGCCCGAAAGAGAGGTAGACCCTCTCGCCGCTGGCAGCGGAGGTGACCGGGAAGGCCTCGCCCACCTTGACGTCTCCGGCTGCCTTAAAAGGGTGGATAGGGCGCTGGAAGCCAGGGAGTCCCGGCGCGTCTTCATCTTCCTCGGCGTCCTCAGCTGCCGCTGCCACCGTCGTCTCCTTCTCTCCGCGGGCTTCCTTCTCCGTCTCCGTTGCCCGAGGCGGCGGCGGGGCGCTCGGCGCGACGTCGACTTGCGTCGCCAGCATGGCCATGAGCTCGTCTTCCTCTTCGTCTTCTTCCTCTTCGTCTTTGTCGGGCTGCTCCTCGGCGCGGGGCCTCTTGGCGGCCGGGTCTGCTTTTTTTGTCGATATTTTTTGGTTCAAGGTGAGGAAGGGGGTGAGAGAGAGAGGCAAGTCGCCGCGCGTCGTCGTCGTCGTCAAATCGAAAAATCAAAATGTTTGAGAGAGAGAGAGAGAGAGAGAGAGAAGAAGAACGAGAGATAACTATCTTTCTCTTTGTGTGTGTCATCTTACCGTTCACGACTCGTTGTGCTGTTGATACATTGACTCTGGTCTCTTCCAGGGGGCGCTTTTTAGCAGGAGAGGCTGTGAGAATTACGTGAATTGAGAGAAGAGGATTAGTTTTTATCGTTTGGTCGTCGGCGTCGGGCGTCGCCGATTGCTTTCACCGTTTCTCTCCTCCCGTCCTCCTCACCGGCCTTGGTGCTCGGGCCGCCGCCTCCGACGTCGTCGTCCTCGAAGACGCCCTCGTCGTCGTCGTCGCCAAACGCGGCCCCCTCGAGGTCGAGCAGAGCGTCGAGGTCGTCCATTGCCGCTTTTGAAAAGTCGGAAGGAAAAAACAAACGGAGCTGTTGCGAACCGAAATTTGGTTTCGCCCTCGAAACGAAAATGAGAGCTTGCCTCACTCTCCTTTCCTCTTGTCTTCTCAACTATTTTTCCAACTCCGATCCCGCAACTGAAAAAGACGAAATGTCCTCCCCTCCCGCCGACGACGCGCCGGTCCGCTCCGAGAGACCCAAGCTCAACCTCAAGCCCCGTGACGAGGGAGCAGCGGCGAAGCTCGCGACCGAGAGGGCCGTCGCCGCCAAGAGCGTGAGTCAAGTTTTTGCCGGCGAATGGGCCATTCGAGAGTCTCTGAGCCGCCGGAGAAGATGCAAAGCATCGACACTCGCTTTCTGGCGTTTGCTTCCTCGTTTCGAACGTTAACGTGTGCCCGATGTTGCCAATGTGAACGCAACGCCCAGCTTAAAGTGACAGAATAGAAAGCAAGCAGCCGAAAGAGCTCGAATCCAAGAAGGGGGGGGGTGGCGGGTTGCCGAATGACTTCGCGCGATCGAACTCTCCTTGCTGACTGCTTGGACCTCAAAAAAAAAAACTCCCTCATCTCTTCTCTCTCTCCCCTCGCCTTCTTTCCTCTTCTCCCTCGCTCACCTCCCTCCATCCCTATCTCGCTCTTTATCTCTTTCTCTCTCTCGCTCTTTCTCTCTTTCCCTCCCCCTCTCTCCCTCTCTCTCCTTTCCACTCCACAGAACCCCTTCGGCGCCGCCAAGCCCCGTGAGGCTGTCCTCGCCCAGCACACCGGCGTCAAGGAGGAGGACATCCTCAAGGCCGACGTCCAGAAGGAGAAGCTGCACCTGCGCCTCGACAAGGAGCAGCGCCTGGCCAAAGAGGAGGCGCAGGCCGCGGTCGACGAGGCCAAGGCCGAGCTAAAGGAGGCCGAGAAGAAGAAGGAGGTCGGCGGCGACGCCGAAGCCGCCGCGGCGAAGCCGAAGGAAGGCGCCACCGAGGACGACACCACCGAGGCCGAGGCGCCCAAGCCGGCGCTCTCGGTCGAGGACGCCGCGGCCGCCGTCGCCGCCGCGGAGAAGAAGCTCGAGGAGCTTGTCGAGCAGTTCCAGGCGGCCGCTATCGAGAAGGCCAAGGCCGGGGACTCGGTGCGGCCCTCGGAGAGGAGGCGCCTCGCCGACGAGCAGGAGGGCGGCGGCGGCGGCGGCGGGAACTACGAGGGCGGCGGCGGCGGCGGCAACAGGAACAACAACCACGGGAACAACCGGGAAAGGAATTACGACAACACCAACAGGCAGGGTGGGGGCCGCGGCGGCGGCGGCGGCGGAAGGGGCGGGCGCCGAGACGGAGGCGAGGGAGGAGGCGAGGGAGGAGGGACGGAATACGCCAACTTTGGCGGAGGCGGCAGCAACAACCGCGACTCTGGCTTCGACTACCGCGGTGGACAGGACCGCTTCTAGAAGAAGAAGAAGAAAAAGAATAGAGGTTTGCACGAGAGAGAGCGCGCGGCGCTTGTTGCTCTGCTTGCTAGAAAGAGAAAGATAATTCGTTTTTTTTCACCCTTGCGAAAGGAAAACAAAAAAACATGTTTCCCTCCTTCCCACCGGTCCCCCCTCTCTTATGATTTATGTTTCCTTTTTGAGCGCCGTTTTTTGCCTCCGATTTTCCGATTGGCTTTTGTTGTTGCGTGTGAAAAAAAAAGAGATGACAAGCACTTGCCCCCCCCCACCCACCGACCCGATACGTTTTCGTTTTCTTTCTTCTTGAGGTCGAAGAAGAAGAAAAAGAAAAAGAAGGAGAACGCGTTCAACAAAACTTCGATCGGTTTCATCTTTCCATTTTTTCTTCATCTGTTTTCGTCGCCTTTTCTCCCCTCTTTGCCCCCTTTCCCCAGAGCGTGGAAGCCACCGCCAGCGTCTCCATTGTGATGGTGCAGACGCGATCAAAGGGGGCACCCAAGGGCGCCATCAAGGCTTCTTCCCCCTCGAAAGACGCTTTGCTGCCGTCCTCCTCCTCCTCATCGCTCGCCAACGCTCTGGCAATCGCCACGGGCGCCGCCGGCGTCTACGCGTCCTACCTGACGCAGGGCGTGCTCCAGGAGCGGCTCGCGACCACAACGTACTCCGGAGGGAGGCGCTTCGACGGGCTCGATGCCCTGCACGGCGCGCAGGCCGCGGCGTGCGCCGTCTTCGCCCTGCTGCTGCTCGGCGTTGCGCCGGGACTGAGGCCATCGGCGAACACGAAGAAGGGAGGAGGAAGCAAGTCTCGCTCCTCCTCCGTGGCGCCTCCGTCTTCCTACTGGCGCGCCGGTCTGTCGAACAGCGTAGGACCCACTCTGGGATACCTGGCGCTGAAGAATATCAGCTACCCCGCGCAGGTATGAAAAACAGAAGAGAGAAAGTTGAATGAATTTGTACGGGTTTCGAGGGAACAACCTCGACCTCGACCTCCTCTCTCTCAACCTTTTGCCTTAACCTCTCTCTCTCTCTCTCTCTCTCTCTCTCTCTCTCTCTCTCTCTCTCTCTCTCCCCCTCTTTCTCT
>Ga0114918_10004807_pt1 | contig 11691 bp, 9 predicted proteins | sample LantaG_FD_87015 | JGI IMG/M metagenome (GOLD analysis project Ga0114918, IMG submission 87015) | Deep subsurface microbial communities from Baltic Sea to uncover new lineages of life (NeLLi) - Landsort_02402 metaG | ecosystem: Environmental > Aquatic > Marine > Oceanic > Sediment | place: Baltic... | reverse complement strand
GGGGTGGGGGTGGGGGCGGCGGGTGGGGGCGTGGGGGGTGGGGGGGGGCGGCGCGCGTGTTTTTTGTTCGGGCGTCCAAAAGAGGACCGAGAAGGGGCCTTATTGCTCCCGTCAACAAGCGTAAGAGATGTCTCGCATGCCTGCCCATCCCCTGGAGGAGGCGTGTGGGCGGCAGAGGCTCAGCACGGGGGGAGGGTAGAGCGCGGGCGCGATCGGGAACGCGCCCCCATTGAAACGCTCGCGCCGCGCCGCGGACTTCCTCCTCCGCGGGCCGCCCACGGCCGCCATGCGCGGGTTCGCGCGATCATAGCACGCATGCATATGCCACGTGTACACCCACGCGCGAAGAAACCCCACTTTATTCTCTCTCACCTGGAACAGCGTCGCCTGGGGCAGGCCGGACCGCCCGAAAAAGGCGACCGCCTCCACGCCGCCGACGACGCCGTCCTTGTCGCCGTCCGCGATGCGGAACCAGGACTCGAACAGCTCCTGGTCGCCGGACATGGTGTGTTGGAGAGGGTGGGCGTGGTGGGGTGGGCCGTGTGTGAGGGCGTTTTTCGCCTGGGCCGAAAGCGAGAGTGCGGGTGGGGGAGAGGGCGGGCGGGCACTCTTTTTTCGCACGCTCTCCTAACCTGCATTGCCATTGTGTTACTGTCTCCAAAAAGGTACGGGTTTTTTCGCCGCACTGCGTCCCTTGACCCCCGTCTTTTGCATTTTACAGGTGCACGCACAGTCTGCTTACCGATTGCTGTGGGAGGAGTGAGACTCCGCGGCCTGTGCCTGTGCCCCTGCCTTCAGAGGTGCTTGGCACGAGCGCGCCGATGTGACGGGCGCTAGCCGAAGCCGACGCGCTCACACCGTCTCTTTCTCTTTCCATCCCGCCACAGTTTTCCCACCCGTCCGACACCCCCTCAATTCCAGTCACCATGGGTCGCACTCTGATGGTGAGTTGGGCGTGGGGGTGCAGCGAAGAGCGTGTGGAGAAGCGCAGTGCGCACTGAAACAGCACTGCTCTCTCAGCGGTTGAGCATTCAGGTCGCGCTCCGGCACGCCCGGGCGGCCAGGGCGTGCGCTTGAATGCCGTTCCAACGCCTCTGATGGCTTGCCTAGACAGTGAAGTAACCATCAAAATTGTATTTGGGTCATGTCAAGCCCGGCAGGCCCGCTCAGGGCTCGCACGCTCGCGTTTCGAGAGAGAGAGAGAGAGGTAGCGCCTGACGGCTTCATCCCCCTTCCTCCCTCCCTCCCGCTCCCCTTCTGCTCAGTCCGTCGCCCTGGCCTCCCTCCTGGCCGCCGCCACCCTCGCCGCCCCCGACGGCGCCGCCGCGGGCGGTGACCCCCTTGCCAGCCTGGCCGACGCCCGGGCCGGCACGTCCAAGGTCACCCTGGCCGACCTGCTGGCGGTGCCGGAGGACACCGGTGCGGCCGTGGCCGCCCGGGAGAAGGCGGCCGCCCCGCCGCCCCTGGCCACGCCCGCGCCCGCGCCCGTCAAGAAGGCGCCCGCGCCTGTGAAGACGACCATTGTGGACGACGAGGCGGAGGCGGAGGACAAGGCCGCGCCCGCCGCGGCCGCTGCGCCGGCGCCGGTCAAGGAGGCCAAGGCGGTGTCGGCCCTGGGGGAGGAGGAGGAGGAGGAGGGGGCCGACGCGGGCGCTGCCGCTGCCGCCCCTGCCGCCATCGCGGCCGCGCCCGCCGCCAAGAAGCCGGCGGCCACTGTGACCGCCCCCAAGGCCACGCCCGCGGCCGTCGCGTCCGGCGCTGAGGAGGAGGACGACGCCGTTGTCCCGGCCGCCGCCCCGGTCGTCGCGGCGGCCAAACCCAAGGCGGCAACTGCGACCGCGCCCGCGACCACCGCCCCGGTCGTCGCGGCGGCAAAACCCAAGGCGGCGGCCACGATCGCGACCCCCGCCGCCGCCCCGAAAGCGGCATTCGCAGTCCCGCCCGAGCCGGCGGCCGAGCCCGTGCCCGAGGCCGCCCTGACCACCGGCACCGTCGCCGCCAAGTCCGCCGAGCCCGTGGCGACGGCGACGACAGCCGCGCCGGCTGCCCGCTCACTGTCCACCACCCTCGCCCAGCTGCTGGCGGCCGCGCCCGCGCCCGCGCCCGCGCCGGCCAAGCGGCCGGCGGCGGTCGGCGCGGCCGTCGTGGCCGCCCCGGAGCAGCCCCCTGTCGCGGCCACGGCCGCCCCGGCGCCGGCCCCGGCTAAGAAGGCAGCCGTCGCGGCGGCGGTCGTCGCGCCGGCGGCCGAGAAGCAGCCCATGTCGGCCGCTACTGCGCCGGCCTCCGCGCCGACCAAGCGTGCGGTCGCCATCGGCGCCGTCGCGGCCGCGCCCGTCAAGAAGGCGCAGCCCCTTTCCGCCGGTGCGCCGGCCCCCGCGCCAGAGAGGAAGGCGGCCGTCGTCGCCGCCGCCGCCTTCCCCCAGCCCCTGCGCACGGCGGCCGCCCCCGCGCCCGCGCCCGCGGTCAAGACGTCCGCGACCGTGGCCACCATCCCCCTGACCAAGATGACCGTGGCCCGGCCTGCCGCGACCGTGGCGCCCTGAAAACGGAAAAGGACAAAAATTGTGAGAGCTGGTCCTTTGTCCTTTGAGAGGACCCCCGGCGGGGCTGCCTACCGCTCCCGGCTTGCCGCCGGTGTGTGACAGGCAGGTTTGCAAAGGGCAGAGAGAGAGAGAGAGAGAGAGAGAGAGTATTGTGGGTGTGTGGGTGTGCTGTGCTGTGCGCGCGCGCGTGCTTGATGGATGGAGGGAGAGGGTCGGTGTGTGTTGCCTGGGGGGGTGGTTTTCAACCCTCTCTCCGCCCCGCCGTCCGGCTCACTTCTCCTCCGGCAGCCCGGCCTCCGTCCACGCCGCCCACCCGCCCGCGACGTTGATCACGACGGTGTAGCCATCCGACACCAGCTGTGCCGCCGCCGCGGCCGACCTCCCGCCGCGCAGGCAGGACACCAGGATTGGCGCGTCCTTCTCCGGGAACGCAGCGTTGGCCGCCGCCAGGAAGGCGTCGCTCTGGACGTCCGCGTTGACGGCGCCGGGCGGGCGGCCGCCCGCGAATTCAGAGGGGGTGCGCACGTCCAGGAGCGGGGTGCCGTCCGCCAGGCGGGCGGCGGCTTCCGTCACGGTGATCGTTTCAAAGGAGGACGGGCCGGAGGGTTGGCCAGGGGCGGCTGCAGCGGCGCTCATTTTGCGCGCGGTGATCAAAGAGGGCTTGAAGGCCAGGGACGCGCCACGAGAGTGCGGTGTCACACTGTCGACGCCGCAGGCGAGCTTCAGGCGGGTCAGGAGGGGCCGGGCGGGTAGGGCGGAGCGGAGGGCGGTGGTCAGCATCTGATGCGCGAGTGTGAACCGATCAGGCACACTCATCCTTTTTCGTCCGTCTGCTGGCCCCACCAAAAAAAAAGAAAATGCTCCGCCAGGCCGCCTCGGCGACCACCACCACCGCCTGGTGGGCCCTTGCCCGCCCAGCGTCCCTGGCCGCCCGCCTGTCCAGTTCGGCGGGCGCGTCCGCGTCAGGGAGCACCCACGACAGCAGCCCCACCCCCGTCCCGTCCGTCGCCGGCGGGCCGACCCTGGCCGCCCCGCCGGCCAAGCCGACCGTCCTGCCCGACGCGGGGCCCGCCCTGCGGGATGCGCGGGCCGCGCACAAGGCCGCCATGACAGGTGAGTAGGGTTTGTGTGGGCGCGAACGGGGGTAGAGCGGGCACGCGCTTCCCACAAGCCGCTGATCGGACCCCCCCTCACCCCTCCCTCTCAAACCCTCTCCAGCTCTCCGAAAGCAGTGGGCGGCCGAGGGCGCGGCCAAGGCAGCCCAGGCGGACGCGGCTCGCCAGGTCCGGGTCGCCCGGGCGTCCACCCGCCACGTCGCCGCCGTGGCGGCCAAGGCCGCCAAGAAAGCGGGCGTGGCCAGCCGGGTCAAGGACAGCGCGGCCGCTGGGTCGCACGCGTCTGCGGCCGCCGCCGCGCGGGGAGCGGCCTGGCGGGCCGCGGTGTCGGCCGTCCGGGCGGACGACACCGCCGCCCGCCAGGCCCGCCTCCTGGACGCATCCCGCCACTGGATCGGGGACGACCCGGCCGCCATCGCGGCCCGGGTGGAGGAGGCCCTCATGCATCCCGCACCCCTGTTCCCGGGCGACGTGCCGCCCAAACCGCACTGGCCCAAACCGCGGGCGGTGGCTGTGGCTGTGGCAGCGAGTCCGCCGACACCGCCCGGCGGGGCGGGCCAGCAGGCGTCGTGAGAGAGGGATGGGGAGAGTGGATTAGTGGTGTGTGGTGTGTAACGGGGCAGAGTCGGGCAATGGACGAGATCACGAACAGAAAAACAAAAAAGAAGGCTCCCTCTAACCCAATTCATCATTCCTCCTCCCTGAACGCGGCCACGGCCGCCTCCAGGGCTGCCACCCACTGGCTCCAGTGCGACCCGCCCTGGCAGTACGCGGCAAACGGCTCCCGCAGCGGGCCGTCCGCGCTGGCCTCCGCCGTGGAGCCGTCGATGAACGTGCCGTCCCCAAAGACGACAGGGTCGGCGTACCCGGGCGTGGCCCCGGGTTCGGGGAGGACGTAGGACCCGACGGGCGAGGCCGCCTGGACGGCCCGGCAGAAGGCCACCAGGCGGGAGGCACTGCCGCATTTAACCGCCGTGATGAAGGGCCACGGGCCGGGCGCGCCGGCGGGCGGGTCGGCGGCGGACGCGGGCCCGCCCGCCCCGCCCCACCCCGCCCGACCGGCGACGGCCGCAATGAGGCGCCCGCCCTTCACGGCCTCGCCCACCGTGTGCGGCGCCAAGTAGAGCCCCTGGAACAGCAGGCGCAGGGTGGCCCCATCCACCGCGCCCGCGTCCAGGCCGATGCCGGGCGCGGTCAGGCGGGACGCGGCAGCGGATACGAGGTCTGGCCGGCCGCCCACATACCCGCCGCCGGGGGCGACCGTCCCGCCAGGCGCCTTGATGAGCGACCCCATCACCAGGTCCGCCCCCACGGCCCCGGGCTTGGCGACCTCCGTAAACTCGCCGTAACAGTTGTCCACCGCGACGACGGGACTGCGACCGCCTTTGAAGGCGGCCTCCCCGCCCAGGGCCGCAGCGGCGCGCCGCACCGTGGCCACCGCCTCCCCAATCTCGGCGATCGTCAGGGTCCGACGGGGCGCGTACCCGCAGGACCGCTGGACCAGGACGACCCGGGTGGAGAGCGTCACAGCGGCGGCTAAGGCCGCGTGGTCGATGCCTCCCGTCGCCGCGTCCAGCTCCACCTGGCGGTAGGCCACGCCCCACTCCGCCAGGGACCCATCCCCGGGCGCCCCTCGCCCAGGCAGGCCTATCACCTCCTCCAGCGTGTCGTAGGGGGCGCCCGCGGCGGTCATGAGCGTGTCCCCCGGCCGCAGCGCCCCGAACAGGGCGGCCGCGATGGCGTGCGTGCCGGACACAAAGTGCGGGCGGACGATGGCGGATGGAGTGCCCAGGAGGGACGCCATGAGGCGGTCCAGGGCCGCCCGCCCGGCGTCGCCCTTGCCGTACCCTGTCGACCCCGCGAAATGGTGGGGCCCGATGCGGGCGGCCGCAAAGGCGGCCTGGGTGCGCCGCACGTTGGCCGCGATCAGGGCGTCGATGGCCGCAAAGTCGGGCGCGCAGGAGGCGAGGGCAGCGGCGACCTGTGGGGGAAAATGGACGAGAGAGGTCGGGGGGGAAGGTGAGTGTGAGAGAGAGAGAGAGCGCGAAAACCACCAAACCGGGCCGGAGGGCTGGCTCGCATCCAGTTCAACCTTCTTCGCCCTCGCCCGGCGAGGAAGGCGGTCGTTGTCGCCACCGCTGCCCCCACCCAAACACCTCAGCCGCCTGCGGACGACCATACTACAGCCTCACGGACAAAAGAACGCACCACCTGCTCGGGCGTTTCGTGGCCGACGGGCGGCGTGGCCGGCGCACCGCCAATGCTGGCGGGCTGCGCCGTCGCCACACTCACGCCCTCGCCGCTGCCGGCCCACTTGGCCCGGTTGGCGGACCGCCCTTCACCTGCGACGACGATAGAGCGCCGGAACAGTAGGGGTGCATGGGTGTGGCGTCGGTCCGGCAGGGCCGGGCGGGGCGGGGCCCGCAAGGAGAGGGAGCGCATTTTTCGGTGTTTTCGCGTCTGACCTGACTCGCGCTCAACCTCTCGCCCCTCTTTTTCATTGCTCGAGGCGCCGCCGTACCCGCCATGGACTCATCTGCACGCCCTGTTCTACACGTAAACTCTACGCTCTTCTTCATCCCTGAAAATAGTGTGGCGCCGCCTTAACCAACACCTCCCGCCCCACCACGCACACGTCGGTCATCCCGTGCCACCCCTCCCGGTCGGGCGCCGCGCCCAGGAACAGGACTAAGGGCGGGGCGGAGCCGGCCAAGACCGACGACCGGTGCATGCGCAGGAGGGGCGGGGGCCGGCATGAGCCCTCGTCGGGCGGGCGGACGAGGCGGTACGCGGCCGCGCCGCCCGGCGCCCCTGTCGCGTCGGTCAGCACCGCCGCGTTCACTGCCAGGCCGGCCGCCAGGGCGGCCACGACAGCCGCCGCGCCCGCCCTGGCCCCGCCAGCCGGCCGGGCCAGCCCCGCCCGCCCGCCCTCGCTCACAGCCAGCCCCAACCGCTGCGCGTGGGAGCGAATCTGGCCCGCCATGTCCGCCGCCCGCAGCATGGCGCGGTGGTCGACCCCGTTGGCGCCAGCCCAGGCGGCCCGGGAGGAGGATGAGGCGCGGCCGCCACGGCCGCCCGGCCCGCCCGGCCCGCCACCCCCTGCCTCATGCCAGGCCCGCCACACGTTCAGGTGCGTGACCCAGTCCCCCTCCGCCGCCGCGAAGCGGGCCTTGGCGGCCGCCAGGCCGGACGCGGACCCGCCCGCTGCGGCTCGGGACCAAACCCCGCGCACAGACGCCATGGCGACCGCCGCCGCGAGCGAGTCCGTCACCGCGGGGTCGCCGCCGCTCCCAGCCGACACCAGGGCCCGGGCCAGGCGGGGGTCGGCACAGGGCAGCTCGGCCATGGCCTGCCCCGTCGGCGTCAACCCCTTTCCATCCTCGCACAGCGCGCCCAGGGCGTGCAGGGTTTCTAACCCGCGCGCCGCGGACGAGGACGGCGGGCAGGACGGCCAGGGGAAGGCCAGGGCGTCGCCCACGCTCAGAGCGGCCAGGAGGAGGAGGGTGGGCGCCAGGTCAGCCCGCCGGACGCCGGGGGGGGGGGTCGGGTCGAGGCCAGCAAAGCTCGCCTCCGTCGCCAGGCGCACGCACAGGCCGGGGCGGTCGCGCCGCCGCCCCACCGCCAGCCCCGCCCGCAGGTCCGCCGTCGCCTGGCTGACGGGACCCACGCCCGACGCGTCAAGGCCGGAGGGCGGGTCCCAGCCTGCCTGCCAGGCGAGGAGGGCGTCGACGACCGCTGTGACGCCCGCCCAGGCCAGCCGCCCGCCGTCGACTGCGCTGCCGACGGTGAGGATGGCCCGCCGGGCCGCGCCGGGCGGGGCGGCGGGGGCCAAGGCCAGGGCCAGCTCGCTTTTTGGCACGCCCCCGTGGAGGCGGGCGACGGCGAGAGAGGGGCCGGGCTTGGTGCCCCGCCCGCGTTTGCGGCCGCTGACACCCCGCTCCTCTTCCTCCCGCCGGGCCTCCGCCAGCGCGTCCGCCACCGCGTCCACGTCGGAGGGGCGAGGGAGAATGACCAGAATGTCGCCGGGGCGGTCAGAGGCGTGCAGAGTCGCCACGGCGTCGATTGACGCGGACACAAAATCGGGCACGGGGGAGGCCGCGTACTGGAGGGACGGCGAAAAAGGGTGCGCGCACTCGCCGCCCGTCACCGCCAGCAGGGCCGCTGTAGGGGTCGGGGAGTGGGCATGACCAACCGCCACCGCCTGCCCGGGGCGCCAACCGAAGTAGCGGGCGGCGGCCGCCGCGACGCTAGGGTCGTCCGCCGTCAGTACGACTCTCAAGTCCGGCCGGCGGGGCAGGACGCGGGCCAGGAGGCCCAGCAGGGCGTCCGTTGTCAACGGGCGGGCCTCGCCGGGGCCGCCCAGGGCTACCACCACCGCCCCACACCCCGTGAACAGCGGGTCGGCCAGGGCGGAGCGGAGGAGGGTGTCGGCGGCGTAAAAGATGATGGCCGTGGAGGGGGACACCACGGCCTCGAAGGGGATGGCGTAGCCGACGCGCCCGCCAATGACGCCGCCGCCCGCGTCGGCGGACGCCGCCGCCGCAGCCATCGCGCCGCCCCGGGTTGGGAGGGCCACCGCGACGGCCGTCCCGGGCGGCGCCCACCCTGCGTCCGCCAGGAGGGAGGGGAGCTGAACATGAAGAGAGGGAAAGAGGGGATGGATGGTGAGAGGTTGAGAAAAGGAAGGGTACGTTTCCCTTTATCTCTCTATCTTCCTCTCAAACTCACCACCGTCGTCTTCCCGGTGCCGGGCGGGCCGTACACGACCGTAACGGCGTGGGCCACGGCCAGGAACAGGAGGTCATCCCTGGAAAAAATGGGGAGAGGAAATGATGAGGAAGCGCAAGGTTTGGATGGGAAGGCGCGGTGGGGGCCAGCGCGCCCGTTTCCCCCTTACCTGTGCCGCAGGATGGCCTTGGACAGCACCCCTGCTACCCCTGCACTCCGCCCGCCCGGGCCCAGGGTCACAGGTGGCGGCAGGGGCGGCTGGGAAAGGGGGACGCTGCTCCCGCTGACGCCGCCGACGCCCGCGCCATCCCGGTCCGCGGCCACGGCCAGGGAGAAGCGCAGGCCAAAGGCCGCGCCGGTGGGGCGGCGGAAGGACATATGAGTGGAGCGTGTGTGTGTGTGTGTGTATAGACCCTGCGTGTGGCCACGCGGGCGGAGGGCGCGCGCCGCGCACGAGGATTGAGTTGTGAAAAGCGAGAGCCTTCACTCTCGCCTTTGCGTCGGGAGCCCGAGAGAGAGAGACGGACACACACGCCGCCGCGGCGTCTCGGCCCGCGCTCCGACACACCACACACACGCCCAGGCACCTCACCAATGCTCCTCCGCGCCACTGCCAAGGGCGGCTTCCAGGGCGAGCTCGGCGAGTCCGGGCACGCGGCCGTCCGCGAGAGCGACGCCGTCGTGTCGGCCCGCCTGGCCGCAGCCGGCGCCGGGCTTGCCGCCCCGCTCACCGCCGCCGCGGCCGGCGCGGGCGTCGTCGCCGATGCGGCAGCTGGCTGGACCGTCGCTTCCAGCCCAGACGGCCTGGTGGCGGCCGCGTACGGGTGAGTTGAACACAGGGTGGGGGGAGGGGGTGTGTGACTGTCCTGAGTCTGCGTTTTTCTGCGAGGGAGAGAGCGCGGCCGTCGCTCATGTCGGTTAGACGCCACGTTTCTTTTTGGATTGCGCCGCCGCCTTCCGCGCCCCGGCCGTCCCAATGCGCGTCCGGGTGGATGCCGCGAAGAGATGGACCTGCGGCTGGTGGGGTAGGAAAGGAGCTTGGCCGGCTCCTCTCGGCGCCGGGCGCGGCCGCCCCATGCACTCCGGCCCTCCTCCCGAGCCACTCATTTTTTCCTCTCCTCTCATCCCCTCTCTCTTAGCTGCCTCCCACACGCGGCCCTCGCCTCCTTGGCCGCCTCGGTCGGCGCCCGCCCCACGCCGCCCACCCTGGCCGCCTTAGCCTTGGCTCTCTACGCATCATGTCCGACGGAGGGCCCGCCCGCGCTGGCCCCCCGCCTGCACGCGGCCGCCCCGCCGGGCAGCGCCTGGGCGGTCGCCCTGTTCGACGGGCGGGCGGAGCGCGCGCTGGCGGCCGTCAGCGCGGCGGGGGCGCCGCCGGCCCTGACGGAAGCCCGGGCGGAGGACGGCAGCATGCTCATCTTTGCGGGCGACGGGAGTGAGGGCGGCCTCGTGCCGCCGCCGCACCACCACGCGCGGCCCATCCCGCCCGGCACCGTCAAGTGGGGGTGGCGGGCCGGGGCGGTCCCCTTCGTGCGGCTTCCCGCGCCAACCGCCGTCGCCGCCGCGTCGCTGTCGTCCTCCATGCCGCCGACGCCCGTCGCGCCGCCGCCCAGCCCGGCGGTGGGGCAGCAGCAGCAGCAGCAGCAGCAGGGTGTCCGGACGGTCGGCGGCGGCGGCGCCGCCCCCGGGACTGCAGCGGCCGCCGCCATGGCCGCGGCCGCCTGCCTGCGCGCGCCCGACACGCCGCCGCCGCCGTCCCTGCGCGTCGCGACGGCGCTGCCAGTGCCGGTGGCGGCACGCGCGTCCACCGCCCCTCTGCAACCACCCGCCTCGCCGCACGCCGCCCTGGGCACGTCCCTCCCTGGCTGCCCCTTTGGACTCCCCGAGGGCGCGCGCCGCACCCGGCGCGGCAAGCGGGCGGGCAAGGGCGTGCGCGAGCGGGCGAGTGCGGACCTGGCCCGCGGCTCCGCACCCGCCACGCCCCGCACCAGCTTTGGCAGCATGCCGACGTCGTCCCTGCCCGGGCCGGGGCTGTTTGGCGGCTGCGGCGGCGGTGGCGCCGCGGCCGCCTTCCCCTGGGGCGCAGGCGGCAGCAGCGTCGGCGGTGCCGGCGCCTCCCTGCCGGCCGCCGCCGCGGCCCTGCGAGCGGGCATGGTCGCCGCCTCCGTCGGCACCTGTCCGGGCACGCCTCCGCCCACGCCCGTGGGCGGGCCGGAGGCGCCGGCAGCGGCCCATCACCACCCGCCCTCGCCCGCAGGCGCGCGATCTATCCCGCTCGCCTCCTCCGCCCTGGGCGCCAGCGTGGGCGCCCGCCCCTTTGTCCTGCCCTCCTCGCCGGGCCCGGCCGCCTCCATCCCGCGCTCCCTGCCCTCCCGGGCAGACGCAGACGGTTGGTGGCGGGGCGGCGGCGGCGGGAGCGTGTCCACCGCGGCCACCACCCCGCGCGGCGCGTCGTTTTCACACCCGCGCTCCCACCACCTCCACCCCGCGCACTTCACGGCCCCGCCGCCCGCGGCGTCGCCGCCCTCCCTGCACGCGGGCAGCGTGCGCTTCCTGTACCCGCAGGCGGCGGTGGTGCCGGCCGCCGCACCGGGCACGAGCGCGGCCGTGGCCGCGCCGCCACCCTCGCCCGCCTCGGCCGCGCCCTCCCTGCCCAGCAGCGGCGTGGCGCCCTCCGCCGCAAGGCCCCCCCCTCCCCCCCCGCCGCCGCCCCCGTCCGCGGCGGTCGTCGTCGCGGCCGCCGCCAAGAAGATGTCTACCCCGGACGCCATAGACGCGGTGCGGGCGGCGGCGCGGGCGGCGGCGGGCGCGGCCGCCTCCCCGCCCGCCAACCCGGCCGCCCGGACAGAGGAAGGGTTCACAGTGGGGGTGGCGGGTGGCGCTGGTGGTGGGGCGCCCCCCGCGCCGGTGTCCACCGCCACGCCGGCGTCCACGCCCGGCTCCACGCCCCGAGCCGGGGCGGGAGAGGAGCAGGGCGTCGCCCCTACCGGTCCCGCCCCGCGCCCGCCCCGCCGGGTCGCGTCTTCGCTGTCCCTGGCCCTGGCGGCCGCGGCCAGTGGGGAGCTGCCGCCGGCAGGCGAGGCCGCCGCCGCCGCCGCCACGGCCGCCGCCGTCGCGGCCGTCGCCGCCGCCGCGCCGCGGCCGCCCTCCGTCGCCCTGCGCCGCCTGCGCCTGGGTGACCGGGTCCCCTCCTGCACAGACCTGGTGCAGGCTGCGGGCGCGGGGGCGGGGGGGACCGCGGGCGAGGGCGGGGCGCCGCCCGTCGCGGGGGCGTGCTGAATGAGAGAAGAGAGAAAGTGAGGGGG
>Ga0114918_10004806_pt1 | contig 11692 bp, 8 predicted proteins | sample LantaG_FD_87015 | JGI IMG/M metagenome (GOLD analysis project Ga0114918, IMG submission 87015) | Deep subsurface microbial communities from Baltic Sea to uncover new lineages of life (NeLLi) - Landsort_02402 metaG | ecosystem: Environmental > Aquatic > Marine > Oceanic > Sediment | place: Baltic... | reverse complement strand
TCTCCCCTCCTACCCCCCCCCCACACACACCCCAAAAAAAAGGAAAAAAGAAGGATTAAATAAAAAAAGAAAAAAAAAAAAAAAAAAAAAAAAAAAAAAAAAAAAAAAAAAAAGGAAAAAAAAAGTCCTGGTGAAAAAAAAAATCGCTCGTCCTCTCTCTCCCCAGAGGCCGGGGCCTGGGCTCGAGCCTCGTGAGAAAGCCAGGGCGAGGCAGTTGCTTTTCTCTCTCTTTCTCTCTCTGGATGAGGTATGACTCCTTCTTGTCTCTCTCTCTTTTGCAAGTCGGTTGTCATTTTTTTTGCTTTGTTGCTTCTCTTGTCCTTTCCCATCGGGGCACCCCTAGGCGGGCTCTTCTCGAGGCCAATCGTCGCCGCCGACCAATTCTGAAGCACCGCGCTCATCCCTTCGTTCGCTCGGGCCTGGCCCGGGGGGCCTATAGCACGCGCGAGGGGGAGGGCCTGTTGTTTTGTTTTTTTTCCAAATCAACCCGTAGCTACCTTCTCTCAATCGCTTTTTTGTTTTTTTTTTGTTTTTTCCGTCTCCCAAATCTGCCCCCTCTAGACCGGGGCGCGACGGCGCGGTTCGCACGGGGCGACGCGCACGATAGGAAAGGCGCCGTCTGAGGCACGACCGGGCCCGGAGCGTCCCTCAAGTGAGTGGGAAGGGAGCGCGGAGAAAGAGGGAAGAGATTTTTTTCTTTTCGACGCGCGATCGCTCGACCTTTTTCGCTCAACCACTTTTTTCTTTTTTTTTCAACCGAGACGAAAACCTCAACCTCTTCTTTTTTTTCCTTCTTTTTGCTCATCCTCCTGCTCTCTCAACTTCTCTTTCTCTCTTCCAGCTCTCAAGCTAGAAGAGCGCCACCACCACTAGCGACAAGCACTAGCATCTCACCCTAGAGCAACAGGGCGCCCAAACGGTGCCTTGCACACACATTTTAGAGAGATCGACTAGCTTTTTAGTTGGGAGGGAAGGAAAAAAAAATGGCCTCTTCTTCCTCCTTCTCGGACGACGAAAAAGAAGAGGAACAGCTGCGGCGACAGCGACCACCTCGGCCGCCGAAAACGACGGCGCCGGCGGCGGCGAAAACTGCTCCTTCATTCGCCCCACCACAACAACCACCACAGCAACCACAACCGCCGCCTGCGATCCTCCACATGTGCCACCTCCTCACCCACTTCGACGCGCTCGACTCGCGCAGGGACGCGAGCGTCGACCTGACCGCCTTCATCGCGAGCCTCGTCGGCGCTCCGCCGGACACCCGCGGGTCCGAGGGCCACGCCTCGGCGACGGGGGCGGCCGTGGCCGCCGCTGCCGCCGGGAACCCTGGAAAGGGGAAGGGGATCGCTGCTGCCGTGGCCGCCGAGGCCGCCGCTGCTGCCGCTGCTGCTGCTGCAAAGGCCGCGGAGGCAGCGAGGAGTCAGCCGCCGTCGCCGTTGCCGCCGTTGCCGTTGCCGTCGCCGGCCGAAGACAACGACGAGCGGCGCGCGTCTTCCTCTTCCTTCTCCGCCGCTGCGGGGGCGGGCTCGCAGCTCTCGGCCTCCGAAGCAGCAGCAGCAGCAGCAGCAGCAGCGGTCGCCGCCAAGCAGCCCTCGAGCGGCGGCGGCGTTGGCGGCGGTGACGGAGCGGAAGAAATCCCGCGGCGGCGCGGAGGCTACCTTGCCCCCGCCGCCGACCTCGGCAGGCCGCTGCCCCCGGTCGCGGGCTCCCGCGGGGGCCCCGGGGCGAGGGCGCTGGCGCAGGCGCGGGCGGCGATCGAGGCGTGCTGCCAGCTGACAGCTGCTGCTACTGCTGCTGCTGCTGCTGCTGCTGGTGCGGAATCATCATCAACTGCCGCTGCTGCTTCGGGCCCCTCTTCTCCCGTCGCCGCCTCGAGAGGTGCTCGGCTCTCTGCGTCCGCGTTCGCGCGCCCGGACGCCGCGGCGCTCGCCCCGCTCGTCGAGAGGGAGCTGGGCATTCCCGTCCGGGTCGCGGCTCTGGAGAGGATCATTTCGTGGCGGGATAGGTTCAGCCTCTCGTGAGAAGAAGACGGAAAGGCTTTTTTTTCTCCCGTGATCGATTTTCGTTTTTTTTCCTTTTTCGGGCCGGAAAAAAAAAAAAAAAGCTCTCACTCTCTCTTTTTCGCTCGCGCGCGGGAGAGAGAAGATGAGATTCAAAAAACAAAAATTGGGGCTCCGAGATCCAAATTGAGAAGAGGCAAGAGAGCAGCAGCAGCAATAACAGTAGCAGCAGCGAGGAGCCGAGAAAGAGAGAACTCCAAACTCTCGTTCTTCGCCGCCGCGCCGCGGTTTCACCGTCGTTTCTTCCGCCGCCTCCACCTCCACCTTTGCCTTTGCTCCCCCCCCCCCCAAGCTCCAAATCACATTCTACCGACCCCTCCACTGTCCCATCCGTTCGTCATCATCGTCGTTCCTTGTGCTCCACGATGACGACGAACGTCAGAGACGACGACAACAACGACAACCTTTCAAAACAAAAACAAAAACTTTCAAAAAAAACCAAAAAAAAACTTTTCACCCCTCTTTTCCCCGTAAGTCTCGACGGTCGCATCTGCTCTAAGAACTTCACCTACTTTATACTCTCTCCATCTACGCCTCTCATCATGCATCCCTAGGAAAGCGAGTGACTTTCTCAGTTATCGTCGTTGTTGTTTTTTTTTCTCAAGATATTTTTCTTCTAAAAAAATGAAGTCCTTTTTTTTCCCTCGCTCTTTTCCCTCCTTTGAGAGGTTTCGTTTTTTCCCGGTTTTTTTCTTTTTCTTTTTCTGGTCAAACCTTTTTGACCAGAGAGAGAGAGGGAAAGAAAGAGAGAGCTTGCTTCCCCACCCAGAAAGTAGCAAAAAAGGGGGGAGAAGAAAACGAAAAACAACTTTATTATAAATGCGTGTGTAAAGGTCTCCTCTTCTCTCTCGACGCGGAGAGAGGAGCAGATAGATACAGAGAGAGAGAGAGAGAGAGAGAGAGAGAGAGGGAGAGAGAGAGAGAGAGAGGGAGAGAGAGAGAGGGAGAGAGGGAGAGAGGTGTGAGTTTTTTTTCCCTGCAAGGAGAAAAGAGAGAGCAGAGCGAAAGAAAAAACGAAAAGATGAAAATCGAAAAAATAAATCTCTTCTCTCACCGTGGTAGCTCGTCGGCATCAGGTCGAGGACGTCGACCCCGGGCCCTGCGATCGCCCTCCCTCCCGCGGCGGTGATGATCCGGGCCTGTTTGATTTTTTTATAGAGATAGGGAAGAAAATCGAGAGAGGGAGAAGATAGAGAAGAAGAGAAGTGAGCATTTTTCTCTCCTTCGCTGCTCTTTCTACTGAGTTTGAAAAAAAACTTAAAATTATCGACGAACCATCGGCGCCCCCTCGTACAGCAGCCGGAGCTTGCCGTCCTTGGACTTGCGGTCCGCCGGGTAGCAGAAGACCCCGCCTGTCGTTTCATTTTTTTTGGAGATTTGAGTTGTAGATTTTTCAAGATGAGAGAGAGGAGTTTTGAAAGAGAAAAAAGTGAGTTTTTTGTGGTCGTTTTTTTCCTTTTTTTCTTTCCGTTGGGGGGTTCTCAGTCCCCTCTTTCTGTTTCTCGAACCCAAAGGGGCCGAAATGGATCAGGAACCGCCGAGAAAAAACGCCGTAGAAAACTCTTACCGTAGAGCAGCGTCCTGTGCACGTCTGCGACCATCGACCCGACGTACCGCGCCGACTTCGGGACGTCGCACCTTTCAACCTTTTCGTCGCTTTCTCCTCCGCTCCCTCCTCCTCCGCTCCCTCCGCCGCTGCTGCTGTTGCTCAGCCCCTTGCACCTGTCGATGTACGCGGCAGTCCCTTTGTCCCACAGCACCGCGTTCCCTTCGTTGATCGAGTAGATTCCCCCCCTCTCCGGAACGCGGACGCAGCTCTGCGTGAGCAAAAATTCCCCGAGGGAAGGGTCCAAGGTGAAGACCGAGGGCGGCGTCGACCCGAGGCAGAGCACGAGCATGCACGAGGAGCCGTAGAGGCAGTAGCCCGCGGCCACGAGGTCCCTCCCGGGGCGGAGCGCGCCCTCTGCTGCCGCGGCGGAGGCAGAGGGGGAAGCGGAAGCGGAAGCGGAAACCCCCGCCTCGGACTCGTCGGGCTTGCAGTAGACGCCGAAGATCGTCCCGATCGACACGCCGCAGTCGATGTTCGAGCTCCCGTCGAGCGGGTCGAACACCACGACGTAGTCGCCCGCCGAGGCCTCCTCGACGACGATCGGCGCGTCGTCCTCCTCCGAGACCATCGCCGCGACCTGCCCCGACCTCCCGAGACACGAGATGAAGACGTCGTTCGCCAGGATGTCGAGCTTCTTCTGGTCCTCACCCTGGACGTTCTGGGGCCCTCCGGCGAGGCCGAGGACACCGGCGAGGCCGGCCTGGAAGAGCGGAAGAGAGGGGGAGGGAGGCGGTTGGAAAAGAAGGGGGAGGGCAAGATGGCGAAGGAGAGGGGGTGAGGGAACGGGCAGTCTTTCTTCGGTCTCTTTGCTTTCTTTCTCCACTTTTCAGACTCTCTTCTCTCGCTCGCACGTCTTTCTTTTTCTCACCTTCCTGACGGCGCTCTGCACAAACTTGCACGCCACGCACGTCGCGTTGAGGAGGATGGTGAGGTTGCCGCGAGCCGAGGGGGCGAGGAGGTGCTGTTGTGGGTTTTTTTCGTAAACGCGAGGTGAGGTTTCGAGAGTGGAGAAAGCGAGAAAGACGGCGGCGGCTTTTTTGGTTTCGTGGCTAGCGGCGGTCGACCGCTCGATTTTTTCAAGAAAGAAAAATCGATCAACGTTGTTCGTCGGTCGCTTCAAAGTCCAATCCAACCCTCGTCTCCTCACCTGCGTGGTCAGGATCCACGACGACAGTGTCTCCGGGTTGGTCCTCAGGGTGATGTCATCGCCAGCTGAAGCGGACATCGGAATGAGGATTGAGCGAGCGCAGCGAAGCGGGGAATCGACCGAAGTTGACGACGAACGAGAAAAAAAAGGCGACGAGGCGACCTCAAGACCTCGGGGAAATGAAAAAAAAACTTTTCTCTTCTTCTTTTTCTTTTCCTCCTCTCTCGTCTCTCTCATCAGTCTCGTCGCCTCGTTACACAAAACGCTAAGTAAAAGGCAAAAGAAGAAAGAGAGCACCTCGCCCAGTTATCACGCGATCGGAAACAAAAAGAAGAAGCGTTTTTTTTTAGGAGGAAGAACGCGAAAAAATATCGAAACAAAAGGGAAAGGGGGGGGGGGAAAGGGGGTCTTTAATGTTCTACTTGTCATAATTTCTCTCTCTCTCTCTCGTATCGACAATTCTTCTTCCATCAGTCCATCAGCAGCGCATCGAGCTCGTCCTCCTCTTCCACTGCTGCCGGTGCTGCTGCTGGTGCTGCTGCTGCTTCAGCAGCGGGAGCAGCAGCAGCAGCAGCAGGCGCCGCTCTCACGCTCGCCGGCAACGGAGCGGCGGCAGCAGCCCCGGCAGGAGCAGCAGCGGACCCCGCAGCAGCGCCCGCGCCCGCGCCCGCGCCGGCCTTGATGCCCCCGTCCACGGCGTCGGCGTGGTCCCCGCGCCCGTACACGTCGATGCTGATGTCCTGCTTGATGTTGTCCTCGTCGCTGACCTCGACCGCGGCGCCCAGCACGCGCTTGTCGTCGAGGTTGAAGTTCCAGTTCCCGCGCGGCGGGGACCCCAGCGGGACCAGGTCCATGAGGTTGTCGGCGGCGTGCGGCCTGCCCCAGGTTCGGGCGCAGGCCCCCACGCGGAAGGCCCAGTCGTCGCAGAAGGGCGCCTGGCTCCAGGCGGCGGGCATCGCGCCGCGGTCCTTGGACATGGCTTGGCCCGCCCGCAGCGCGGCGACCTCGACAAACGAGGTCTTGCCTCCGGCGGCCATGCACTCGAGGGAATTCGCGGACACGGGCTCGATGACCATGCGGTCGACGAGCTTCCCTTCCTCGGACTTCTCGAAGCAGTGGGCGAGGCCCTATTGGAGGAGAGTTGGTTTTTTTTTTTTTGGATTTGGATTTGGATGAGCGTGGGTAAAAGGTGCGGGGGAAAAAGAAAAGGGGGGGCTTGGGCTCGAGGAGGCAAGGCAGAGGCTTGGTCTCAAGGAAGGGGATAAGGTCGAGAGGGAGGTCGAGATGCCCTTTTTCTCTGCGTTTCGCGTTTGAAATTTCACCTCGCGATTTGCCCCGTTTCGCTGCAACGAGGCAGCTGCGGTGTCCTTTTGACATCGCTCTAGTTCTCAAAGTTCAGAGAGCGGGATGCGGAGGGCCGGGACGCGATAAAAAAAGCATTGAACCGAGACGGCGGCGGCCCCATGGCTTTTCGCGTCATCATCGGCGTGTTCTCCCCTTCCGCATCCATCCGCCGCAAACTATCATCCCGCAGCCACACTCACGAGCACGATGTACGCCTCCGGGTTCGTTGCCGGCGGTGCGCCGTAGGCCGCGGCCTCCGTGGCCGCCGCGGCGACGTGGGAGGCGGAACGGCGGCGGCATGCGTCGTTCGCAGCATCGACGTTTCCACGGCGGAGTTTGGGACCGACCGCGGCGCGGCCGTTGTTGCTGCTATTGCTGCGGCTGCCGGAACGGGAGCTGCTGCATGTTCCGCAGACGACGCGGGCCGCCGTGCCTCGGACAGCAGAGGAGGAGGAAGAGCAGGAGGCGAGCATGGCGTAGCTGCAGTTTTTTGCAAGAAGAGGCGAAAAAAGAGCGAAGAAAGCCAGAGTCTGAGATCGGAAAGCTGAGCTCACTTTTTCTTTCCTAACTTTTTTCTCTTTTATTCTAGCGATCTGCTTTTTCCAGCTTCTTCTCCGCTGCAGTTTCGACTCTGACTATGCGCTTCTCCACGCCCGTGGCGAGGCCCGCGGCGGCGATGACGACGGCGAGGAGGGGGGCGTCGAGGTCCGCGATTGCTCCTCTGGCGTCTTCATCGCCGTCGCCTCTATCTCTTCTTCCTCTTCCTCGCCGTCGTTGTCCTCGACGGCTCCCGCTCCAGCCTCCCTCTGCTCTGTTTCGGAAGAAGAAGGGGGGAGGCTCAGGTGCTTCTGCTCCTGCTCCTGCTGCTCCTGATGCTGCTGCTTCAAAGTCGAAAGCAAAAAAGGCGGCGACGATTCGAGAGGAGGATTTCGACGCCGGCGATTTCGAAGACGGCGACCCCGACGACGGCGCAGAGACGACGGCGGCCAAGGCCTCGACCTCCTCGGCCTCCGCGTCCGCCATCGAGGACGAGTTTGAGGAGTCGGGCAGCGAGGAGTACAGCGAAGAAGAAGGAGCAGACTCGACTTCCGCGGACCTCCCGCCCGCTCCCGTCCGCAGCGCCGGAGGCAAGAGGGGCGCCGCCTCCGAGGCCCGGCTCGCCGCCGCCCCTTCCTCCTCTCCTTCTTCGCGCTCTCCTTCTTCCCCGGCCGCTCCTCCCCCTCCTTCCTCGAGGTGGATCGCCGTCGGGGCCGCGGGCGTCGCCGTCGTCGTCGCCGCAGCCGCCTGCGCCGCCCTGTTCCAGAGGGTCGTCGCGGGCGGGGCCCTCCCGGCCCTCCGGAAGAAGGTCGAGGGCCGTGCGCTCGCGAGGGAGTCGGCGGCGCGCCTCGACGGCTTCGCCGACGAGCTGCGCGCCGGGCCCGCGGCCGACCTCGGGGCCAAGAACCTCGGGGACGAGGGCCTGGCCTACGTCGCGTTCTCCCTCCCTTACAACAACAGGCTCGACGCGCTGGACCTCTCCAAGAACGGCCTCACGGCCAGGGGCGCGACGACGCTCGCAGAGACGCTCGCGCAGAACTCGCACCTGCAGTCGCTGTCCCTCGACACCAACGGCGTGGGCGACGACGGCGCCGCGGCGCTGGCGGCGGTGCTGGCGAGCAACTGCTCGCTCAGGTCGGTCAACCTGTCCGCCAACGGGATTGGTGAGAGGGGGGTTCGGAGCGGTTTTTCGTTTTTTTTCCTTTTGTTTGCGACGTCGGGAAAAACAAACTCCGAAAAAAGGGGGGGGCTCACCTTTTTTTCTCTCCCTCCCTTTCCTTCGCTCTCTCTCTCCCTCGAACCCTCCCACCGCCCAGGCGACGCGGGCGCGGCAGCGATCGCAGAGGCCCTCAAGACCAACACCACGCTCGAGAGGCTCGAGCTGTCGGGCAACGCCGTCGACGCCGCCGGCGCCGCGGCGCTCGCCGAGGCTCTGGCGTCTTCCTCCTCCCTCAAGGTGCTCCACCTCTCGGACAACTACGTCGGAGCCGCGGGGGCCCTCTCGCTGGCCGCGGCGCTGCGGCAGAACCGGTCGCTGGTCGAGCTCAAGGCCAGGGCGAACGAGCTCGGGGACGAGGGGGTCGGGGCGATCTGCGACGCGCTCTCTGCCCGCGTGGACGCGCCGGGCCCGTCCTCGGAGAGAGAGAGTCCCGACGGCGGGACCCGGGTCGTCGACTTTGGCAACAACGGCCTGACCGCCGCCGCCGCCGCGCCCTTGGCCAGGCTCCTCGCCGGCCGGACCCTGCGCGAGCTCAGCCTCTACATGAACGAGCTGGGAGACGCCGGCGCGGCGACTCTGTCAAAGGCGCTCAAGGGCGACGCGAGGCTGCGGTCGCTCGACCTCGGCGGCAACGGCGTCGGGCCCGACGGCGCGCGGGCGCTCGCCGACGCCCTCGCGGGCAACAGGACCCTCTCCAGCCTCGAGCTGGGCTACAACCCCATCGGCCCCTCGGGCGCGGCGGCCCTCGCCGGGGCGCTCAAGCACAGCTCGCGGGTCAAGACTCTCAAGCTGGGCTGGTGCAAGCTCGGGGGGAAGCCCGACGAGGGCGGCAGCGTGCTGAGGGTGCGCAAGCAGGACGGTTCGGGAGCCAACGCCGCGGCCGATCTGCTGATGTATTGCACCAGCCTGACGACGCTGGACCTGCGCGGGAACGAGCTCGGGCCGGGAGGGGCCGCGGCGGTGGCGCGGGCGCTGCGGGAGCTCGACTCGAGCGGCGCGTCGGCGGCGTCGTCGGCGGCGGCGGCGGCGGGAGGCGGCGGCGAAGGCAAGGGCAGCGAGGCGAGCGACGGGGCGGACCCTTCCCCCTCCTCCTCCTCCCCCTCCGGCGGAGGCCTCGAGGAGCTCGACCTCGGCTACAACGACATCAAGGACGACGGCGCCTGCGCGCTCGCGCAGGCGCTCAAAGCCAACCCCTCGTCGGCCCCCCGGAGCCTGAAGGTCAACGCGAACTATCTGGGGAGGATGGGCCAGGTCGCTCTGACGGAGGCGATGGACATGGTCGCGGAGCTGGGAGGGGGCCGCGACATCACGATCACGTTCTGAGAGTTGGAAATGGGGGAAACGGAGGGAGAGAACGAGGGAATAAGGTTTGAGGCGTGAAGTCAGGGTTGAGTTTTTCTTGTCTGGAAGTTTTTCGGTCTGCAGAAAACGTTTTTTCTTTTTTCGATGTTCTTGTTTCCTTGCTTTATTTTCTCCTCTCTCGCCTCTTCGATTTTCTATTACACAGAGGAAAGGAGTCTCTCGAAACGACAAGGGAAGAGCAGAGGAAGAAACTGCAGGGATTCACAATGCTTGCTATAAAAAATAAAAATAAAAAAGCTTAGGGGCGTGCGTGCGTTTCTTTTCCTCTCTTGGCAAAAAAAACAAAAATCAAATGGAGAGTATGGCTGCCAAACAAGCTGCGAAAACGAAGAAACGAAAGAGAAGGGTCTCAAGTAGTAGCATTACGGCTAAATGAAATGAAGGGGACGAAGAATACCAGTGAAATGCCCCCTCACTCAGATGAACGAAGGGAACGTGCGGGAGAGCTGTCCGCGCACGAGCAAGGCCGCGGCGGCGAGCGGCGAGACCGCCTTTGGCTGCTGCTGCTGCTCCTGCTGCGAAGAAGCCTGCGACCCCCGCTGCTGCCGCTGTTGCAGCAGCGAAGAAACGCCCACTCGAAGCGCCGCGGTGACTCTTCCGGAGCCTGCAGTCCGCAGCGACGCGCTGTAAGGGGACAGCGGCGGGGGGGCGGGGGCCGCGGCGGCGGCAAACGCACTCGTTCGGACGGCCGGCGGCGCCGGAAACGGCAGCGACAGCGGGAGCGGCGGCTCCGCCCCCGCCTCGGCGACCTCGTCCTCCTCCGCGTGGCCCCTGCGCACGTCGACGACGACGTTGCCGCCCCTCCCCTCTGACATCGGCGGCGGCGTCCTCATCGACGCCGCCAGCGCCTCTTCGGCGGCGGCCTCGGCCTCGGCCGCGGCGTCGGCCTCGGCGGCGACGACCTCGGCCCTGAGCGCGCGCTCGTACTCGCACAGAAAGTGGTCGCTGAACCCCGGAACGGCCAGCAGGGCCCAGCGCAGGGCGAGGCGCACCCGGGACTCTCCCCTCGAGGAGGCGGCGGAGGAAGAAGGGGGGCTGAGGCGGGAGGAGGGGGCGGAGAGGAGGAGCCGGGAAGAGGGGGTCGGGCGCGAGAGGAGCTGCCGCCGCCGCTGCTGCTGCTGCTGCTGCCGGCTGCTGTTCCCGCTCCCGCTGCCGCTGCCGTCGACCAGGCTGCTCCTCGAGCCGCCGCCGCCGTGCCTCGCGCCGTGCCTGGCCCGCTGCGGGCCGCTGCGGTACGAAGACGACGGGGCGGACGAAAGAGCAGGAGGACCCGAAGACGCGCGGCCCCCCCCCGCGCCCCTGCCCCACCACCACCGCAGCGGCCCCCCCGCCAGCGGCGACTCGAACCAGCCCCCGAGCCCGGCGGCCGCGAGCGCCAGCTTCGCAAAGTGGAACGCGTGCGCCGCGCGGTCCTCGAGCCTCGCCGCCGCGTTCATCGCCTCGGCGCCGTCGACCTCCTCGCGGAGGATGCGCCCGCTCGCCGACGCGGTGGCCCGCCGCGTGGGGAACGACGTGATGAAGCGCTCGCTGGCGTGGTGGCCGTAGCCGAACCCGGGCGGGAGCTTGCAGACCATGTCGCTGGCGTGGACGTAGCGGAACGCGCGGCCGCGGTAGAGCTCCGAGAAGTGCTCGGCGAACTCCTCGTCGCCAAAGCGCGGCGCCGCAAAGGTGAGCACGCCGGCGACGCGGGCCGAGAGGTCCGGGTGCTTCCCGGCGATGATCGCGGCGAGCAGGGCCGCGAGCCCCCCGCCGAGGGAGTGGCCGCAGAGGAAGATGGGCTTGGCAGAGGGGGGAGGGGGGGGAGGGGGAGCGGAGGAGGGGGGAGCGGAGGGTGGGGGGGGAGCGCCCCCGCCGCCGCCGTTGGCGGTGTCGTCGCTCGCGGCCCCCTCGCTCTCGCTCTCGCCGTCGCCGCCGTCGCCGCCGCTCCCGTGCCTCCTCCTCCTCCTCCCGGCGCTGTTCCCTCTCCTCGCCGGCCTCGACGGCTGCTGCTGCTGCTGCTGCTGCTGCTGCTGCTGCTTCTGGGAAGGAGGAGGACGGGAGGGGCCCGCCGCGCCCGCCTGCCGCAGCGTCTCGAGGATGAGGTCGGCGACGCTTGTGCCGGGCGCCGCGCCGGGCGCCGCCTGGTGCAGCCCCCGCCACAGCCCGCAGTGCACCTTCCCGACCACGCCCTCGCGCGCCCCCTTGGCCAGCGGCGGGTCCGCCCGCAGCGACACCTGCCAGAGCGGGTCCGCGCCCTTGAAGGACAAGATGACGCCGCGCTCCGACTCCGCGACCAGCCAGACGAGGTCGGGGACCCAGTGCGACTTGGTCCAGTGGGCGGGGACGCGGCCGTGGCCGACGAGGCGCATGCGCCACTTGTAGCGCACCTTTTTGGGGGGGGATTTGTTCATTTTTTTTTGGGGTGGGGGGGGGAG
>Ga0114918_10004805_pt1 | contig 11693 bp, 14 predicted proteins | sample LantaG_FD_87015 | JGI IMG/M metagenome (GOLD analysis project Ga0114918, IMG submission 87015) | Deep subsurface microbial communities from Baltic Sea to uncover new lineages of life (NeLLi) - Landsort_02402 metaG | ecosystem: Environmental > Aquatic > Marine > Oceanic > Sediment | place... | reverse complement strand
GCTAGAATTTCTACTGTAGATTCAAATGCTGGAGGTAATGTGAAAATTTTTCATCAAATTACCACTGGGGGAAAAACTCATTTACAGGCTTTAAATGATGCAGTATTTACGACTAAAGAAAACTTTTTAACTTTTGATCATTCAAATGGTTATATAGGTGTTAATAATATTACGCCTTCTGTTCAATTTGAAGTAACAGGTAGTGTGAAATTTACTGGAACTACTACGCTGGTTGGTGATTTTATTGTTGATGATCCAACTTTTAAAGTAGATAGCGTAGAAGACAGAACAGAATTCAATGATAGACAAGTGGTTATTAAAGATGGCCATATTTATAATTATAATGTTAATGCAGATACGGGAAGCATTTGGATCAATTATGAAGGGTATCAAGGTGGTATAACTAGATTTAGGGATTTTAAAGTAGGCGATGGTAAAAATAATACCATAATTGATGTTGATGGTTCTCAAAGAGCTGTTTATATTGGTACTGATCCAAGCAAATCTACGCAAAGAGCCTTGGCTATAGGTCAAACATTTGGCGAGACTGAAGGTTCTGGGTATGCTGTTGTAGTTGATGTGTTTAGTGATATTACAACAACTGCAAGTGAGATGGTTGGTAATTATGTAAGAATGGCACATCAAAACACTGGCACTGTTACTAATATGGACTTTTTCAGTGCTGTTAGTTTGACAAATAGTGGTGGCGGTGTTATCACGAATTCAAAAGGATATGCTTCAGCTTTAAATATCGGTGATGCAACTAATATTTGGAATTTTTATGCTTCAGGAACTGCACCTAATTATTTTAAGGGTTATTTGGGTATAGGAATTACCGCACCAACTGATTATTTACATATTTATGATGCTGTTAATGCAACTGGTGCCATTATAGAAACAGCTGGTTCTGGTACAGATGCAAAGTTTCAATTAAAAACTTCTGCTAGTACTTGGCAACTTTTAAATGATTCAAGTGATTCAGGAAAACTAAAATTTGGTAGCACTGCTTCAAAAGTTACTTTTCAAACAGATGGTAAAGCTGGGTTTGGTACTGAAACACCACAAGCTAATTTTGATGTATATACAACTAATGCACAGGTAGCAAGATTCGGAAATCAGACAACATTTCTTGATTCTGATGCTATGGCTTTATTTGGGATAAATGCGCCTCGATATCAATTTAGTAATGATTCTGCAAATCCGACTCATGCACCGACAATTGAAATTGGTGGCACGGCTACGGCTGGCACTGGATTAGGGGCTATAAGTTTTTTTAGAAGTTTAAATACAGATGGTTATCGAAATAGAGCTTCAATATCTGCAAATGTTACCAATACAGGCACTACTAATCAATATGGTGGAGAGCTTTATTTTTGGACTGCAAATGATGGTGGTGCAAATCCCACGAAACGTATGCAGATCACTAAAGAAGGCCATGTTGCTATACACTCAGAAACACCCGTTAATCTAAACAGCAATATTGATAAGTATGTACATATTTCGGCTGAATCCCCTTCAGGGGCTTCAGGTCTTTATTTAACAGAGTATGATGGATCAGGATTCCCTCAAACAGGCTTCTTGGTAGGGTATCGTGGAGATACAGCGAATAATCGATTTGCGGTACAAGCATATGACGCTGGGGCTGTTGGGTCTACTAGTGTTGGTGGTGAGCATTTTGTTATAGAACGTGTTAGTGGGAATGCTGGATTTGGAACTAATGCACCTTTAGATAAATTAACTATTCAAAGTCCTGAAGCTACTAACGTATTCTTAGACTTGATTGCTTATAATTCTACAACAACCGATCCAGTAATTAGATTTGGCTGGACAAGTTCAGCGACTTCAGCTCAGGTAGATAACATGATTTGGGGTATGGGAGTTGATAGAGCTACTGACAAGTTCCATATATTACGAGATGGTGTTAATGGTGTAACTAATGCTTCATCTGATCAACTGTTTACTATTGATCAAGATGGTCATGTAGGGCTTGGGACGGTTACTCCGGGCACATATCGATTGAATGTAAACGGAACAGCATATTTTGGAAATACAATTAACACAGCTTCACATGGCGATTCTTCTGAATGGAATGCTGCATATAATCATTCACAAGAGGTAACCGGAAATCCTCATCAAATTGCTTGGGGTGATTTAACCTCAGTACCAACTTATGACAACTATGTTTCTTGGAATTTACAAGCTAATAGTTCAACAGTGGATGCTATTGGGACAGGCGAAACGGTAAAATTTATAAATGGTAGCAATATAACCATAACACGTTCATCAGCTAATCAACTTACAATAGCTTCTGTAGATACCATTTATACGGATTGGAATCTTTGGGTTGATGGTACAAAACAAAAAGATGTCACAAGTGGAAAAAGCGTTGATTTTGTAGCTGGTAGTGGCATGGATGTATCTTGGACATCAACCGGAGATAAAGTGACTTATACGCATGAAACACCTTCAAGTGTTGCAACTGATGCGAATAATAGTGGAACAACTTATATTCAAGATATAACTTTTGACACTTTTGGTCATGTTAAATCAGTATCGTCAGTTAGTCATACCCATAGTTTTGATTCTTCTTATGTTAATCTTACTGGTGATAGTATGACAGGAGCTTTGGATGTTACTCAAGGCGGTGTTCTTGCCTATTCAATAAGAGCAAACCAGACTAGTACCGGAGCTTCTTCAGGCATAACATTCGCAAAATGTGGAATTGATTCATATTCGTATGGTTCAAATTCTACAGCAGGAGCCTATAATATCGGAGTTAAAGGAGAAGCTAAAAATAAATGGAATAATGTTGGTGTTTATGGATCAGCAGTTATAGGTAGTGGAGGTACAAGCTACTATAATACTGGTGGTGTGTTTGAAGCTTCTGGTGGAACACAAACAAATACAGGTATAAATTGTTACGGGGCAGACATCGGATTGACCTGTTCTTCAAGCGATACTTCAGGAGCAATTGCTGCTCAATTTTACAATGGTGTCGTGAATATCAGAACTTCAGGAAGCAATGTACACCCATTACAATTACAGTCTACGGGTTCTGGTTCAGTTTATTTAGATTATATTAGTAGTGGTACATACACCGCCACTTTATGGTATAATGCATTTCAATGGGAGAATCACAGTTTCATAGCTTATAACTCATTACAAAGCCAATTTGAAACTCATGTATTAGGTTCTGTATTGTGGCAACAGGATACTAATCCTAATGGATCATCAGCCGATAGAGCAGGTGAATATACTTTAAACATGTATAGAAAGACTTATGTTTCAGGTTCTCCGGGTACTACTCTTACAAATTCTACAGAAGTTGTAAATATTAACACAATCAGTGGAGCTTGGCGATATAGAATTATAGCAAATGTTGATATTGTAGGGTCTTTAAACGTTAGTAGCACAAAGCTTTTTAATATTGTTCATCCTGATCCAGAAAAAGCTAAAGACAATTATAGATTAAGACACAGATCAATGGAATCACCAAAAGCGTTAAATGTTTATCCTTACCAACTGGATTGTGATGAAGGATATAACACTTTTGATGTACCAAGTTATTTTAAATTTTTAAATACAAATAGTATTGTGTATGTGACTCCCCATAAACATTTCGGAATAGGATACGCAGAAATTTCTGAAAATGGGGAAAAATGTGAAATTACCGTAAACAAAAAGGGTAAGTATAATGTATTAATTTTAGCTGAACGATCCGATGATGATGCAGTCTCAGAGTTTAATGAAAATGGTATAGAAAAACAAGAAATCCCAGTTGACAAACAGACGAAAACTGGTGATATTCTAGGTTAGCTCTCAATAAAAGTCATTAAGTCGAATTGTTTGAAATTTTTGTTCAAAATCTTCATATGTTAAAGTAATAAAAATAGTTTTGTTGTTTTTGTTTAATATTCTGAATGAAAATACATATTCGGTATCTTTTTTGATTTCTTGATATTCAAAATTAGCTTTAATAGGTTCTAAGTAAAATTGAAGTTTCATATTGTTCATTTGACCAAATTGATGTTGTGTTGGAAGTTCTTTAGTTACCAATACAACATCATTTGGATCATCAGTGGTAAAAATAATTTCTTTATAGTATTTTTCGGTTTCTTCATTTATAGTACCCGAAATAGACCCTTCTTCGTTTTCTTCTACGATGTCATCTGTAAATTCTTCTTCGATTGTAATTTCTTCTAATGTATAGATTTTGTCTGTATGTTGCGTTGGAATGAAAATTTTTGTTTCTTCAAATCCATCTTTAGAAAAAGTTAAAGAATATGTTGCTGAAGATGATAATGTCCTCATAAATGAAATAATCGAAAAAGAAAAATCACCATTATTGTTTGTTGTATCCATATTTTCATTGTTAAGAATAACGCTAACACCAGAATTGTTTTCTGAATTTTCTAAATTTATAGAACCTTGGACGATTTCAATATTTACTAGACCTGTTGATTCAACTAGTTCGGTTAAGCTAACACAACTTGTGTTTAAAACAAAAGTCAACCCAAGTATTAATAACAAATATATTAGTTTCATAAACACTCCCCTTTTACTGTATAAACATGCAAAAACTATGCCACACTTTTTCTAACTTAAAACACTTCAAAACCCTATAGTATTTCACTACACTGTTGTAAAACACCTCAATATCGAGGCGAATACATAATATAATTACTCAAAGATCCTCGTTCCGGTTGAATAGCGTAATAATGAAATCCAGACCAGTACGCATTTTCAACTAAATAAAACTTTTCAGTAGTTATCGCAACTAATTGATAACTTGAGGTCTCATTAGGATATGCCCACGCTCGATAAACTTTAAACATGGGTGCATCCCCCTTCCACTTAATTAGCACATCTTTATCAACAGATATTAATTGTAAATCGCTAATAGGAAGCGCATGAAAGCTTTCCAGTTCGTTTGTATTGCTATTTATGTTGATTTCTTGGTTTACGTTCACATCGATATTAATATTTGGCGTATGGTTTACTGTAGGCACCAATGAAGCGATTTCTGTCTCTGTGACATCCTGTTTCCCCAATTCGCTTAGATCAGGTAGAAGCAACTTACTACACCCTGAACTTACAAACAGTAAAACTATTAATGTAGGCCAAATTATTTTTTTCATACTGTTGATTAATTCAAACATATAACTTCTCCTAATTATTTTTTATATTGCTAATAAAAATTCTTCTCTACTAACACCAGCTTGCTTTAAAATTAAACAAAGCATTTTTCTTCCTAATGATTTTCTTAGTGGAACTGGAACCGTAAAATTCCCTTTTGCTAGTTTTACGTGTGAACCCTTTCCGGGTTTCACTTCAAATCCTAAGTCCTTAGTCATAACTGTTAGGAACTTCCGAGTATTAACTTCTGGCAATCTCAAAATAAGTACCTCTTTCTAATATATTTTTCTTGTCCTACATTCTTACAACCAGCGAAAAACAATTAACTAACAATCGAAATTTGTTGATATGTTCTTCATAGACTTGTAAATAGTGATAGTTACCCTTTATTATGTCTAAATGAATGAAATTTTGTACGAAGATTTTGATGAATTATATAAAATTTGGGCATCGAAAAATTTTCAGTCCAAAATTAATACTCATGCGTGTTTCGAAACTGCGGATGAAGTTTTGATATCTCAGTTGGATGAATCTATAAAACCCTACTTCCAAAGAAAATGTGAAGATAATGAAACGGTAAATGAAGATTTGCTTGTTGCGATGGTGGAAACACTTGAAAATGTGGACACTGTTTTGTTTTATGCATTAGAAGAGGGAATTAAATGTGGTTATAAAAATTACGCAAAACAAGACCTAAAAATAGGCATTGAACTAGAGATTAAAATTAATGATACTTACGTTAATTTAGGTTTAATTTTTAGTGATATAATCGAAAAAATAATGAATTTAGTACCAAATCATTTTAATCGAAAGAAATCGCTGCGCTATAAATTAATGATAAATTTTGTATGTGATAATTTTCGGCCTTTGGTGTATACTTTTTCAGAGTTAGGGTTCGTCTTAGGATACCTACTTGAAAAAAAGAACTATAAGGAGGAATTTGATGTCTGTACAATTGCAAAGGAAAGCGACCCCATTCAAGCTTATTCTGACAGTATCACCCGATACGGCAAAGTTGGCACTGGATGAATATTGGTCTCAGATAAAAGATCATCTTGAATTAGATGGTTTTCGCAAAGGTCATGTTCCAAAAGAAAAAGCCGAGAACACTTTTGGTTTTGATAAGCTATATGGTGAAGTAATAACAAAATTATACTATGATGAATTAGAAGCAAACAAGTTGGATATTGTACACAGCTCGAATCTTTCCATTCCCAGTTTACCAATAACAATAAGCCTCTTATCATGGAAAATGAAGTTTATTTAAGGCCAGAAGTTACTTTAGCTGATCCTAAAAATATTAAACTTCAAACACAGAAACCTTTTATTACAATAGAAGAAATAGATAAACAAATTGAGCACTTACAAGATCAATTTGCAGAGTTTGAGGTAATCGATAAGGTTATAGAATTAGGTGATTTTGTAGACTTTCATTATGAAGGTTTAGCTTCTGGTAAGCCTTTTGATGCACGAGATACTAGAATAGAAATTGGTGCTAAGAAGTTTATCCCCGGCTTTGAAGATGCCTTATTAGGGTTGAAAACTGCGGAACTCAAATCGTTTAATATTACCTTTCCAGACAAATATTTTGAGCCTTCACTTGCAGGTAAAGAAGTTGTTTTTAATGTTAAAATTCATAAAGTATTAACTAAAGTAATACAGCCTTGGTCAGAAATTCAATTAAAAAAATTAGATGTAGATTCTTTAGAAGCATTAAAAATCAAAATAACAGATCAATTGTTAAACAAAAAAGAAGAAATTTTTGAAAAAACTCAAAAAGCTGAAACAATTACACAATATACAGAATTGTGTGAAATAGAGCCTATCCCAGAAGTAAACATAAAAGATGAACTTGAAAAGGGTTGGGAAGCTCACTTAGAGCGTTTAGGTCAAACTGAGGAAGAGTTATTAAAAGAACATCCAACAGCAAAGGATTTTTTCTTTTATAAAGAAGCTCCACAAGTACAACAAGCAATGAAATCTTCTATGGTTTTAGGCGCAATTGTCAAACAACAAGCTTTTGATACTACTGATGAAGAAATTAAAGAGCACTTCAACCAAAAATATAAAGGACACAAAGATTTGGATGCTTTAATAAAATCCAATTTTGAAAGTCCAATGAAACTTCAACATGCAAAGGGACGAATTTTAGTAGAAAAAGCAATTCAATACCTGTTGATAAATGCCCAAAAAGAAAATTTATGATTTTTCAATATCAGCCACATCTCTAGTAATATTTCAAACATGTCCTATGCAATGGGCATATAAGTATTTATTTAAGCCAATAATCGTTAAGGTTCCACAACGACATATGGTACTAGGGAATGCGCTACATACATTGATGCAACATTATTACCATCGATGGGAAGAACTGGAATGGAAAAAAACATGGTTAATAGACAGTTGGGAAGATTGCTATAAACATCATTTTCTTAAAGCAAAACTCCCAATCTCAAACAGTGAAATAATAAGTGGTAAAGAGCATTTAGATTGGTTGCATGGAGCCCTTGAAAAACAGGGGTGGCTAAAACCAGCTTTTCAAGTGAAGGATAAGTCAGGGATAGAATATTCATTTAAGTTTCCATATAATGGTCATACTGATTTTATTGTTGACATAATTGGTAAAATTGATTTATTACAAAAGAATTCAGTTATTGATGTTATAGATTGGAAGTCAGGTTCAAATCAAGGAAATATTATTGATGATGTTGCAAGTAGCACCCAGTTACTTATATATTCAGCAGCATTAAAAAAAGTGTTAGATATTAATGAAGAGAATCTGTATTTGGTGTATATTTATCTCCATGAAATTAGAAAATTTACTGTTGGTAACGAACTATTTAAACTTATCGTGCAACAGGTAAACGCATTACTGGATGCTTATGCCGTGCAAGAGTATCAATGCATCAAAGGTAAACATTGCCAGTATTGCGATTACAAAATCATTTGTAAAGCCGAGACATCACAAAGAATATGATTGGGGCAATATGATAAGTTTCGAAAACCATACTGATGAAGCGATAATTAGTTATATAAATGAAACAGCAAGCAAGGTAAAAAGAGACTATGCTTTTGATCGATTAATTATGAGGGGAACCCATAATTGGAAAAAGAAAATTGAAATACAGGTAGATAAGTTTTTTAGTAAACACAGTTATGTTAAAAGAGATTTTGATAATAGCGATCTGTATAACTTAATATTAAGTAATATTTTTACTAGTATGAAAAGGTATGATCCTAATAAGAAACCATTTAATCCTTACTGCAATTCATTGATTGCAAAAACCTTTTTAAATGTGTTACGAAATTTTAATACCAAAAAACGAAGAATACAATTTAAGGATTCTAATGAATCTATTCATATTTATACCGTGACCGATTCTTTGGATGAAATTGTACAGTACCAAAATGGTAGTAATAATGTTAACAAAAATAAACGATATGATCACATAGCTAGTGATTATGATCTTGAACAAGAAAATGCAATGCAGGAAATTAGAGACATTATTATTTACAAATGCAAACAATATATGTCCGATTCAGCTTTAGAAATCTTTTTTGAAGATAATGTTACGGCTAATCGTAGAAATGGTGTGTTAGCAAAGAATTTCGACTGCTCACCTTCACGCATAAGCTCCATTAAGTCCAGACAGGTAAGACCAGCATTGGATATCATCAAAAAGCAGTTAGAGCGAGAATTAGACCCTTCTCAATTGAAAGTAATCAAGAGGGGTTACTAAAACCATTAAGGAAGAGGGCTTATAAGTCCTCTTCTAGTATTCTTTTCTTTTTTTTAGGTAAAATTATTTCCTCTTCAAGTTCAGCAACTAGGTTAACTTGGTGCCGATTTTTTGGTCTTACTGGTTGGTCAATTTCTTCTGTGTCTGTGTTTGATTCCGCTTCAGCTTTTATAAGTTTGGTTTCAGCCTTGGGTTCTACTGCTACATTGCTTTTCGCTTTTATCCAAATATCCAAAAGCAATTTTAGGTCAGTAAAACAACGATTCATTGCGTTATCCATACGTTCTTGTTTTTTAATACTTAAAGATTCCATATCGATACCTTTTATATAAGTATCCTTGGCGTGAATTTCATGCACCGTGTTTAAAATCTCAAGTTTTAGTTGTTTATTATTCATAACGCCTCCAATTTTTATTATGTTTCTAATGATTATATTTACGTTTTTTTATTTTTTTTTAAGAGGCTTGTGTAAACAAAAAAAAATATAAGTAAATTATTAATTATGGAAAATAATGAGCAGGGTGGAAAAGCAATGCACTGGTTTGTTTTGTTTGTTGCTGTAGGTAAGGAAGTGAAAGTTAAAGACAAAATTCATAATTTAAATTTGGATGGTGTTGATGAAATTCTTATACCTACAATTACAAGAATAGTTCTAAAGAAAAACAAAAAACAAGAACAGCTGGAAACGTTATATCCAAGTTATATGTTTATTCGTGCCAATATAAATAATGAAATGGTGGATCGAATACAAAGACTTGAGTATGTGTATCGTTTTTTAGGACTATCAAAGCAAGGGAGTTATGAACTTCCCAGTGCGCTAACGAAAAGAGAAATGACTCGTATATTCCAAAATACTGATTATTATCGTGAAACAAATCCAACTGAATTGTTACAAGATAATTTTGCTACAGGAGATTATGTGTGTATCACAAATGGAGTTTTTAAAAACTTAAAGGGATATGTGCATGAACTTCGTAAAGAGTATGCAATTTTGGATTTAGAAGAGGGTGTTCACAACAAAATTACCATAAAGTTGTACAACATCGAAAAAATTAATTAGGGGGTTATAAATGTCTCAATTTAGAAGAACTTTACCATGGAGTCGAAAAGATGAAGTTAAGGATTACGTTATTGCTTTAAAACAAAAATATGCTGATTTATCGCATATACAAGCAGACAACATTTTATATGTTGGTTTCAGTAAGAAAAAAAGTTCTCAGCTATGCTCTATAAAATCAATTACTAATGAATGGTCAATTTTTCGCAATGAGGCTTATATGATTACTGTTCATGTAGAATCTTGGGATCAATTAATTGAAGCGGATCGTTACTACAACCTATATAAACAGTTATTAAGAATTCCAGAAAATGGCTTTTCTGAAGGTGCAAAAGAATACAAAAAATTAACAAAACCTGATTTAAATGATTTCAAATCTTTGGTGCATGAGTTTGGTGTGTATAAAGAACATATCAATCAAATTATGGATGGCATCGACCCTAAAGAAGCTTTGGATAAAATGGAAGATGATTTAAAAAAAGAAATTCGAGTTTTAGATGAGGAAAAAGTTTAATGGATACTAAATACCCAAGAGATTTTGAACATTTCAGTTCAGAAACAAAACGCTTAAAAGTTGTAGGTGGCTGGCTTGTTATTCATCTATGGGATAGAGGCCCAGCAATGTGTTTTGTACCCGACCAATTTCACCAGTGGGTTTTGGAGGATAAGAAACAATAATGTTTATAGTTTTTGAAGGAATTGATGGTACTGGGAAAACCACACAGGCAAGAATGTTAAACGAATGGCTTACTAGAAAAGGTAATCAAACCCTTTTAGTAAGAGAGCCCGGCGAAACTGTTCTAGGTAAGAAATTACGCAAGATTATATTAGAAGAGGATCATGGACTTTGTGATGTTGCTGAATTGGGGCTTTATTTAGTTGATAGAGCCGAGCATATAGATAAGGTGGTAAAACCGGCCTTAGAACAAAACATCATTGTTATATCGGATCGTTATGTAGATAGTACGGTGGCTTATCAGTGTTATGGTAAGAAAATTTTTAGTGAAGCTGTTACCAGAAGACTAAATGGGATGTTTTCTTTTAATGTAATGCCTGACAAGGTTTTTGTTTTAGATATGGATGCACAAGAGGCTTTAGATCGAGTTGGAGTTAGAGGCGAAAAGGATAATTATGAATCTAAAGATATAGAATTTTTTTTCCGAGCCCAAACTTACTATCGCAAGTTGAGAACCTTTGGTCCTCGTTATTCATATTTAAATGCAAATCAAGAGCCAGAAGAGCTACATAATTTGATTAAAAAAGAAGTTCAGCAGTTACTTTTATAGGGGGCGTTATGCGAAAAATTAAAGTTAAAGCAGGTATTGTTGATGCTTATACAGAAAAAGATTTGGCTAAGGATTTATCAAAGCAAACTAGTTTATCAAAACAGGAATGCCAAGATTTAATAGTACTAATTGTTGATTTATTAGGTAAGGCTATTATTAAAAATGACGCTGTTATGATTAGGAATTTTGCAAAATTTACTAAAAGAGTAACTAAAACAAAAATCCACTACCATACTCGTGATACTTTTGAACAGGTAAAGGCTGGCAAAATTGATTTGAAAGATGTTGAATCTAAATCAAAAATCAGTAAACCATATTATCGCATTGGGTTTAGTTTATGTAACTCTATGAAAGTTAGATGTAGAAAAGTTAAAAAGAAAGATTTACCAAAAAAATGATAACTATCGAATGTGGGAATGTTTATTCTAAATTTATTAACTTACCATTTCATGATACAGAGTTAATACGACAGAT
>Ga0114918_10004804_pt1 | contig 11695 bp, 14 predicted proteins | sample LantaG_FD_87015 | JGI IMG/M metagenome (GOLD analysis project Ga0114918, IMG submission 87015) | Deep subsurface microbial communities from Baltic Sea to uncover new lineages of life (NeLLi) - Landsort_02402 metaG | ecosystem: Environmental > Aquatic > Marine > Oceanic > Sediment | place... | reverse complement strand
TGGATCAAGAGTCTCTGGTTTACTGAGGTACTGTCGTCGAAGGACATCTACAAGAAGAAGTGGTTCAAGTATACGCGTCTCTTTTTTGGCGCGATGGAGCTCTTTGATTCATCTCCAGCTGGGGAGCTATTGAAGAGGGTCATCGATCCGAAGAAGGTCAAGGCAAGTGGTGTCAAGTTACGGATGCCCGCGTTCGAGATGGAGACTAAGGAGCTCCACGTCTTCGATGAGAACACCCCCGATCTGGTTACCGCAATCATGTGCTCTGCGTCTTACCCAGCGTTCTTCCCGATGGTGAAGTACTTGATGGGGACATACACCGATGGTGGCATCAAGGAGATTGCTCCATTGGGTCATGCAATCGAGGCTGGAGCGACCGACATCTTGGTCATCCTTACACACCACGACGAGGAGAAGGGACTTCCTGGAAACTACCTCGAGCTGATCTGGCAGCTTATAGACGCGATGTCGACGGAGGTCCTCATGAACGACATCGGGACGTGTGAGCTGGTTAACCAGCTGGTGCTCGCCGGCGGTACAGACAAGAAGTGGATCGATCTTGATACCATCGCGCCATCAGCTCCTTTGGGGGACTCCCTGGACTTCGACGTGAAGCTAGCGAAGATGCGCTTTGATCTAGGGTACGAGGACGCACGGGCCTATTTCCAGGATGATCTCGACTGATGTCTATTCGGATCAACGGACTTCGTCCTCGCGGAACGCGTGGCATCCTCATCAACGGCGTGGAAGTAGTTGTTGAAGGAGGAAGTGGCGGTGGCTCAACCTTCTACAATATCACATCCGATCCTCCAGACATCACTCCCGGTCTCCCAGACAACACCAGGCTGACTTTCGCGTCGGACATCCCTGCGCATGCTCTCTCTGATGTCCCGGATGTTCCAGGAAGCACTACGCAGCCTTCTCCGTTGTGGGGAACCTCGCTGCCTACCCACGCTGTGTATGACATCCCAGAATATCTTCCAGTGGCTGATGTGACCACATTGGCGTATGGTCTTCCTAGCAACGTTCTCTACTACCTATACGACTCTCCGATAGAGGATGTAGCTGATTTGACCACCGCATTACCAACGCCAGTGTTGTGAGGTTGAGATGACTGCATTTGTTCCCCAGGTTGGAAGGTTCTTTGTAGACGCAGATGGATACCCCTCTGGGACCAACAGTACGCCTACATACCAGGGTCCAAAGATAGAAGATATCTGTGATACCCTTGTGAATCTATCAGCTGGGTGGGCGGAGCCTTGGGTTAGGTCATACTCTGTGATTAACAGTACGTATGTGCAAATCATGTTGGAGAGGGCAAACGGATCCGAGAAGTCCCAGATTGTCTTCCATTATGACAGTAATATCGGGTACCTACCCATTAGTAATAGATACTCGTATTACGCCTTCGACGATCGTTTGTGGGTAATGTACAAACCATCGACTTCGGGGGCGAATATTCCGAATGACGGATCACAGAACCCCTATAACAACGCTGATTTCTGCTCTGCGGCGAATGCCTTTCGCTTCTCTATTTGTAGCGACTACACGTACTACTTTTACAATCAGGACTGGTACTACACGTGGCTGGCGGAAGAGTCCAGTCGACGGGTCGTCTTGATATCTGAGCGTACACCCCATGAGATAGCGACTGTAGCTTTCATGGGGGAGGACGTCATCTCTGATCCATACAACTACGCCAATGGAAATTGGGAAGGTGGAGGGATAGTCGCCCATCCTCAGCCAGATACGTATCCAGAGTTGTTTTTCAACTGGTCCAGAAGAAGCGACAGTTGGGTGCCTCCGGATGGGGGTCCACACTCCCTACAATGGTACAAGACAGATGGTTCATGGGAAAGTACTTACCTGAATGGATTCTCGATACGCAATGAATTGCTAGGTGCGAATGCGAGTTCGTCACCCCCATATGCACGGGAGCCGATCATGGTGCATCGTAGCTTCCCAAGCGCGGAGTTTCCCACGAAGTATGGATCTGTTTGGCCAGACTCCGGCGGTGTGGAACCCGTGAGAGGAAATGGCCTGAAGGGACTCATAGACCCAGATTTCGTTTCATATGTAGCCAGTCACAGCTTGGCAGAGTATGCGCTCCTGAATAGCGGAAACTTCATCCACCTATACCAGGGCTTGTATGTTGGCTTCGATCCGGCTTTTGGACCGATGCCATAGGAGGATATCGTGGCTACAAATTTCGCACCTAGTGTAGGTAGAGTGTTCATTGATGCCGATGCGTATCTTGGTGGAGCTGTCTCCGAAGGTACGTATGTACAAGCCAAAGTGAATGATATTGCTAACGCTCTGGTCGCTACGGGGGAAGGATGGACTATCTCCTACACGTATCCAGGTGCTCTTGAGTTGGCGTTTGTTATCTTGGAACGTTTGAATGGTGGAGACAAAGCTCAGATCGTCATAGCGTATACAAGGAGTGACCTTTATATCCATGCAGACAATCAGTACACTCCGGGGTCAACAACGCATAACAGATTCCATATATGTTACAAGCCCTCTACGTCTGGGGCTAACATTGTAGATACTGGAGCGCACACGCCTCTGACTGCTACTTTTTGTTCCACTGGAAACTCTTTCAAGTTCGCCATCGTCGACTACGACTCTACTTTCTACCTCTCAGATGCACGGTTTACGTGGTTCGCAGATGGAGAGCGGGTGATCCTCGTGACCGAGCGACCCTTACATCATCCTACAAGTATTGTCGCTATGGGTCCTGATGTAATCGACACCTTCTATAATACTGGGACTGCGAAATGGGGTGGGGCTGGAGACATCGTCCATCCTCAGCCTGACACCTACCCCGAGTTGTTCTACTGCCGGATGTATGATTCTTTGACTCCTGGGCAAGATCAACCTGACAGCCTACAGTGGTACAAGACGGATGGTACTTGGGCAGGAAGTCAGTCTGCTGGGTCAGCTATCCGCGGAGAGTGGATCCAGAACGCTACACCCAATGGCGCTGAACCGTACCTCCGGGAGCCTATCGTCATATTCAAGAATGAGTATGGGGCGGTATGGCCTGACACAGGCGGGGCAACTGGTAACGGGCTCAAAGGTAGTATAGACATGGACTTCATGTCGGCTGTAAATGCCGGATCAGCCGGAGAGAACTTGACCAGCTACCAACGTCTCGAGAGCGGGACGTTCATGCACGTAGCTGATGGGCTTTGTATAGGATGGGATCCGGCTTTCGGACCCATGCCTACATAGGAGAAGAGCGATGGCAACCAATTTTGAGCCAGTTGTTGATACGGTCGTTATCGACACGACGACATACGGGTCACTTACAACGGGGACCGACAACTCTGATAAACTGGAGGCTCTGGCGGACACTCTGGTTGCTATGGGGGCGGGTTGGACCAGGGTAGCAAGTGACAACTTCAACGGGGTCAACCAGGGGTGGTTTGTGATTCTCCAGCACGGGGCGGGTCCAATATACACACAGATCTGTCTGGCCTATGGGAATGCCCTAGCCGATTTTGATGCAGCGAATCTCGGTGGGCAATACAAGTACTCCAACCGTCTCTACATAGCTTACAAGCCGAGTACGAGTTCGGCTAACTTTGACCACGCCACGGATGACCCTTATGGGGCGACGTTCATCTCCGACGCCAACAGCTTCAAGTTCGTTCTTTGCCACGATCAGGCCACTACTTTCCACGACAACAACTGGAAATTCACTTGGTTTGCCGATGCAGAGCAGGTGGTTCTCGTCTCTAGCGACATGACGATGAACCCGAATGGTGTGACCGTGATGAGCGAGACGGGGATATCTGATGTCTACAACGCCGGTGATGCCCACTCTGAAATTCAGATCAACTGGAGCTCAGCCGACATGACTCCTGGTGTGGAGACGACGCACGGACATCAGTGTTATCGGTCGGACGACGGCGCTATGATGTCTTCGGACGGCTCAGTGTGCAACGGTCTTGCTACTCGCTCCGAGTACATGACCAATCCTTGCAACCCGACTCCTCCGTGGTTCGTTGAGAAGGTGGTTCTCTGGGATGATTCTGTCGCCTGGGCGCATGCCTCTGGAACAGGAGACAACTCTATCAAAGGTGTAGTCGAATCGGATCTCCTGTCTTACATCAATTTTCATGCGCTCGTGGACTGGCAACAGATCGCTAGCGGTACTTTCTTGCACATTCACGATGGCCTGATGATCGGATACAAATCCGGTAATGGCGCAGTTCCTACCTCCTAGAATTTTACAATCCCCCTGAAGAACTTGTTCAGCCTGGTTGTCACTTAGTCGAATCATGAGCTATCCTGCGAAGGGGTAGTGCTGCCCTTGGGGGAGACATGGATGGGACTAAGGATAGTTCAACGGCGTACAGCTTGCAGCAGATGCCGGAATCGCATCGGTCATTCAAGCGCGTTGCATTGGTTTGCTCTGACGCTAGATTTGCTGCAGATTTGATGGAGTTGCCAGTAGGAATCCGCTGGTGTCTATACTCTGGTCGAGAACTTGAACTAGTTGAAATGATGAAAGATGGTTCACCAGCTGGCGTTGTAGTTTGCTCAAATGGTGGGACGTTGATCAGTGGTCAACGTGTTTGTAAAGCGATCCGCAGGAAGGTCACGGTCCCTTTGATGTTCATCAATCGTGGTCAATATCCTACGGACTACGACCTATCAACTTTCTCAGATGTATCAGTTGGCGAACCTAGAGACTTTCGGGATCTTCTGAATCTCGGTATCGAGATACTGCGTCTTGCCAATGATACTCCCGTCCCATCCGTTCGAGTTGGGATGGCTACAGCTAGTCACAGGAGTACAGCGAGATGGATACTAACTGCCGGAGCTCTCATCGCTACCCTATCAGGCGCAATCACACTGACGGCCACCCAAGAACTAGAATCGGCGATCACTGCCGCGGTGACTACGTTTTCAGCTATTACCAGCGTCGAGATTGGAACCCTGGTCAGGCATTACCTGCAGCAGAGACGCCAGCTGTCTTGACACTCTGGGCGTTGGCAATCACCTCGGTGATTCTGTTGTGTGGTTTGTTCTTGGTGGGCTTTCTATTGTAGAACCATAGAGCCTGCGGTACCCTATATCCATGTTGGCCTGATACGGGCTATATCTGTCCCTAACACAAGGAGGACCACATGGACTGGGGAAGTATTGGAATGACGCTCATGTCGTATCTGCTGCCTGTGATCGCAGCAGTTCTCACTGGACTCATTTCTTGGGGACTCACCAAGCTGTTCAAGAAGTGGGGAGTTCAGCTCGACCTCACTAAGGATGCAGCTATCCGCCAGGCTGTTCGTATTGCCATCGGTGGTGCTGAAGAGTGGGCCGCTCGCAAGATGAAGCTAGATGCCAAGCCTGACGGTGCAGAGAAGGCGAAGTGGGTGCACGATCAAGTGTCACGACTCTGGCCACGTCTTCTACCAGATGATCTCGACGGGATGATCGACGAGGAGCTCGCCGCTATGCAGGGAGTCGGGGCAACTGGAAATGCCATAGGTGTAGCCCCTGCTCCAATTCTCACTCTGGCTGGGGAGGATGAGGAATGACTATAGCTGCTGCAATTCTGGCGATCCTCACCGCCCTGTTGCCGCTCTTAGTCAAGTGGATCGACTCGAAGATGGAGGAGCCCGATGCACTCTCTACCCTCGCTCGGACGCACGCAAAAGAAACTCGCGATCTTTATACCGCTATGGATTCCGGTACTGCTGTTGATGTTGCTGCTGTATGGGCTCGACATGATCAGCTGTTGCGAAACGCAGGTCTGTCCAGCCCCGGATCCAGAAGTGATCGTAGTGGGGGAATCCGAGATACAGGCGAACTCAGACGGAACCTACATGGTGACCGAGGGTTGGATGCTGGAGCGGCTCGAGTTCGAGCAGGCACTGCGAGCAGCTTTAGAACGGTGCGAACAGCAAGCGGCGCAGTGATCCCCATCTTGGATTGAAGCTCATGCCTATGTCTCCAGAAGAGATCTTCGACCTAGTTTCCCAGCACCTCCCTGTGTCAGGTCAGCTCGCCAGTGGGGGTTTGGTAGATGCTCGAGGACTTTCTGATGTGGATGTGGCTGCTTATCATCCGGATCCAGCTTCACTAGAATCTGAATTTCCAGAAGGGACTGTCTCTGATCATCGAGATGATCGGTCTATGTATCAGCTCTCTGGATACGATAGGCCGGTGAACGTTTATGTCTCATCAGACAAGAATCGTGCTTTTCGATCTCTCAAGCATCGGGAGATTGAACTCGAGCTGGAGAAGAGGTTCCCTGATTTAGCTATACAAGCCAGAGAGAACAAAGCGTCTGGTATGAATACTGAGCCTGCGTGGTCAGACGTGTTAAGGCTTAGGGGGGATCCTTATGAAGCGATGCTTGATCGCGATCAGGTGTTATCAGCAGCAAAGCGTCGAGGTCAAAATGCTATGGTAGCTTCAGCGGATCACGAGCCTCTTCCATCAGCTGCCGAGATACTCACATTGAGTGGACTAGCTGCGTCTATGCTTCCAATGCACGTCATTCCAAAGACTAGCAAACCATTCCATGCTTGGGTGGATCGTGGGTCAGTGGGAGGTCCAGCAACTCAGGAGACGTTATATAGATTAGCTCGAGCCTCGGGGCGTCCAGGCGATAGATTACGGGTCTACATGGATCCTTCGTACTCAGGTTATGAGGTTGCTGGTTTCACTGGGAAGAACACACATATAGGCATTGGTCCAAAATCTAATGCAGCAGCGATCGCTCATGAACTAGGACATACACAACAGTACAGAAGCCCCATTCGAAGAGCTCTGGTTGCGCTTACACACAATCCATACGTCAAGTACGCACCGATAGCAGCTGCTTTGGCAGCAGACCCAAACAGTATCGAGGGAAAATACCTTGTTCCAGGAGCTGGGCTAACAGTAGCAGCAGAGAGGATGGGCTCCGAAGCAGGAGCGTGGATTCGAGCTCGTTCGATTCTGAACAAAGCTGGAGTGCCGCGCGTCGGTCTGTCGAAAGAAGTCAGCAGAGCGATGTCTTCGCATCTGCCTATGGCTTTGTTGGCTGGTGCTGCACCATTAGCTATCCTCGCTCTCAAGAAGCGACTGAAGGGACACAGTGACGAACCACTGAAGGAAGCGTCCAGTAACCTCTATCACGGCTCACCACATCTGGCAGATACTCTGGAACCTAAAAATGAGCATGGCGATCCAGATATTCAAGCGTCAATCTTCGCGACCCCGGAGCGTACTTTCGCGTTACCATATGTAGGACGTAAATGGAGCGATCGAGACTTTAATCAAAGCACATGGGGTAAAGGTGACATCAGTGAGATGATCATACGTGAGATGCGTCCAGGAGCGCTTGAGGAGACCTATAAGGGAGTACCTGGCTATCTTTACCATCTGGCCGATAAGGACTTTGAGAGACTAGGGAGGAGTGGGTCAATCTGGGAAGTGGTTAGTAAGAAGCCTGTGAAGCCGTTGAAGGTAGAGCGGATCGCAGATGCATTGAAGGAGATGCAAGCTGATCCTAGAATCCGTCTCGAAAAATATGATCCCAAGCATCCTGAAACTAGAGAAGCCATCCGTAGAATGGTAACTAGAATGAAGGATATGGACGATCCAAACACGCCTAACTACTCCTCCTTCGGCAGTGATCAGTATCGAAAGTGGCGACTAGAAGGAGCTCCACCAGAGATCGTCGCACTCTTCAACGAAGAGGAAGGCGCACTGAAAGAAGCAGCCTATAAGCTAGAAGACAAGTACAAGTTCCAAGGGTTTCCCATCTCCATCGAGAACACCAAGGGCTCTACACGGACTGGTACAGATTCAGATGGGCATGATTGGTCGTCTACGATGAACTGCGATTATGGATACATTCGTGGTACTATCGGTGGAGATAAAGAGCACCTTGATGTCTTCATCGGTCCGCACGAAGATTCTACATCGGTCTTCATCATCCGCCAGATCGATCCGAAGACGAAGAAGTACGATGAAGACAAAGTGCTTCTGGGATTCAAGTCGCAGAAGCAGGCGATGCAGACGTACCTCGGAAATTACGACCGTCATGATCATGTCGACGGGATCAGAGAGGTCCCACTGGATGCGTTCCGGGCTATGGTCAAAACTCATGGAGGGAAGAAGTTGACTGATCCAGCATACATGAAGAAGGCAGCACTCCTCTTCATTCCAGGTTATCGTGTAGTGCTGGCAGCAGATGCAGCTTCCGCAGCTCCAGCACGGCCACCGAAACTTTCCGGCGGGTTGAAAGGAACAGGATCGACAGCGATTCCACAACCCCCCACCCCAAACATCAAGCCAGGAAGTATCAATGTTCCTGGAATGAGACAGTCGGCTAATCAGCCCAGCTCATCTATTCTTCCCAAGATGCAGTTCTAACTACACGTCAGCTACAACCTACTATACACATGAGCCCTTCTGTAGTATAAGGTGGCGCATGCAAACACATATGTACCACTACAAAGGAGGCAAAAAATGCCAGCTGAACTAGACAGCATGTTTTGGGTAGCAGAAGACGGAGCTCCGTGGCATCAGCAGGGAACACGCGTTGAGTACAAGGTTGACTCAGGAAAGGAGGCACAAACACTCGCTGGATTGGATTGGACTGCTGACCTCAAACCGCTGTACTTCGAGTCCAACCTGACGATCAAGAAGGTGACTGAGGAAGGGCATTGGTACCGTGAAAACCAGAAGGTCGAATCAGACCGCTTCGCAGTGGTAAGGTCTGATACGGAGGCCTATCTCGGATCCGTCGGCAGGAAGTTCGAGCACATGCAGAACGATCAACTGTTCGCTCTTCTCGACGAGATCGCAGGTAGCGGTGACATCGAATATCGCACCGCCGGCGCGTTGAAGGGTGGACGCATTGTGTGGGCGTTGATGTCATTGCCCAGCTTTATGCGGGTTGGGAAGGACGACATCGTCAACCAGTTCCTGTTGGCGTCAAACGCCCATGACGGAAGTCGGTCTCTTCGCTTGAATCCCACTGATGTGCGGGTGGTGTGCAACAACACTCTGACCCAAGCAGATGCCATCGCTGATAGCCAAGAGAAAGGTGGAGTGATCAGTATTCAGAAGTTTTGGCACACCGCGGGAATCAATCAGCGTGCTTGGGATCACGCCAAAGCGATGGCCGGTATCCGTGAGCTCTCCAAGAAGACTGAGGAGCTGTACAACGAGCTCGCCAAGCATCACGTCGACCAGGTTGAAGTGGATGGGTTCATGGATGACATCTTCCCGATCGCGGAGGATGCGAAGAGGCCTACCAGGATGCTCAACATGCGCGAGAAGGTCCTCAACAGATTCGAGGGATCCGAACTCGGGGCAGATCTCGAGACCTCCAGAGGGACCGCGTGGGGGCTGTACAACGCACTTGCCGCGTACACTGATCATGACCAGGGAAATGATGTCGACCAGCGCACGTTCAATGCTTGGTTCGGTAGAGGCGTCACCATGAAGGAGCAAGGACTCGCCTATGTCTCCGGTCTGCTGTAATAGACCAGATGGTCTCTACAGAAGCAGGAATCCCGGTCACCCGGGGTTCTTGTTAGCGTATGCTAAGAAACATGTGAGGTTTCCAACGTCTCACATGTGTGAAAGGTTTCACTCGAACCTCATCTACTAGACGTGCTGTGTCTGTCCTCGACATCTTCCAGCATCATGCGAAGTTGGGAGATTTCCTTGGTCAGGCCGTGATACAAAGCTCCGTATATACGGGCTTCGTAGTTGGCTGTGTCCCAAGCTTCCTCCACTTCACACTGAAGGTGGTAGATGTAGAGAAACAAACATGATAGCACTATCACTGCGATAATGTTGCGCATGATTTCCTCCTTACCTACTTATACAGAACCTATGCTAAAAACACGCGGGTCCGGCTATTCTCTTCTGCCTCACCGCGTGAGTTGTAGTCCACTTCGTTTAGATCACGACTTCGCCTTGGCCTCTTTCTCCATGACATCCAGAGCGCGCCCTCGCTGATATCGCACTACCTGGACTCTCGCCCAGTTGTACGACAGCTTGAACTGCGCTGCAGTTGTCAGCATGAAGATGAGAAGCCACCATTCGATGTCCATTGTTTCCTCCCGTAAGTTTCTTCTACAATTACTTATACTTAGCACAAGCTAAAAACGAATGACTCTCGTTCCCTATGTTGTGCATCCTCGATTCCGGTTCGATAACGTCCGTACATATCCTCTCAATCTCTTTCTAGTATGTGGACGAATCCTCATCGGACTCTTTGATACCCTCGCACTGGGTTTACGGGTGGTCACCCGTTTTGACGGATTGGCTAGCTGAGGAAGTTCAGTAAGCCATTTACGATGCCGCCAGTCTTCACTCTGTCGATCTTGGTAACGGTCCTAGCTTTTTCCTGCTTGATCTTAACCGCTGTTGCGGTTTTGATAGCAGAGATTCGCTGTTTCCCTTTGGCCTTGATCGCATTTTGCGAAGCCTTGCGAGCTTGTCGTGACTTGGGCATTATTATCTCCTGTGATAGTTTCTCTCCTGTCACCATACTTATACATATGAAATCATTGATTTTTTCACATACTATATGGTGCATGTGGTATAAGCGTGCATTCAACACAGGAGGAGAATATGCGCATTGAAGTGTACACAGATGGAAGCTGCTACCCGAATCCCGGGCCGTGGGGAGGCTGGGGTGTAGTCATCTCAGCTCCAGATAGTGTGATCCTGGCATGTGGAAGGACAGCTCCTGGATTCGGGTCCGTCATGATGTCGACGAAAGATAACAAAGAAAAGCGGATGCTCACCACCAACAATCGCCAAGAATTGATGGGGATCCTGATGGGTCTACGTCTTCTGGAAGCCGGACATAATGTCCGGATCCGATCTGATTCAGAATGGGCTCTCAGATCCATTAGCGGTCAGTACCGTGCCTCAGCAAACATAGATCTCCTGGATCAGATCAAGGCGGAGATCAAGCGGCTGGGGTCGGCTCGTTGTAAGTTCCTACACGTCAAAGGACATGCAGGTGATCCTTACAACGAGCTGACGGATAGATTGGCTGGGACAGGTCTAGCAGCTTTGGAAGTGGTGGAGAATGGGAAGTGGATGGGCAAGAGTGTATCTGTGGTTGGTATTAGCCCCATCGCCAAATTTGGGGGCGCTGAGTATTTATATCGAGCCGATTCCCACATGTTCGCTACATATCACCACACCATCAGGTACAGTTTTCACTGACTTCATCAGCCGTCACGGGAGACCAAAATCTCCCGGGCGGCCTTCGCTTCCTCACCTGTGAATCCCATCCTTTTTAGCTCGCGTGGGAGATTCACTACACCGTGATGATCGATGTGCACCATCAATTCAACGGCCAAAGTATCCGTACGTGTATGGGCGACCCGCACTTTCAAACAACCTTTGGTACAATCCACCACTACGACAGCTCTATCGTCATCACGTGCCACGTGAGGAATGGTACGCTGAAGAGCACGCTCGTTCATCATCCGCATCACGAGTGTGGCGGTGTTGGATGAACGAAATTTGTTCCGCATTCTTCTCATCATCTGTTGCAACTCTCTCCAACGATCCAACCCTTCCCTCTCTGTCAGCACCACATCCAAGCTATCTACGATGAGGATGTCATACTTTTGTCTCTGAGAGACGCGAAGAGCTTCCTCGATCTCGTCTAAATCTGCCACGCGCGCGACATGGATTGTGGATAGATTCA
>Ga0114918_10004803_pt1 | contig 11695 bp, 10 predicted proteins | sample LantaG_FD_87015 | JGI IMG/M metagenome (GOLD analysis project Ga0114918, IMG submission 87015) | Deep subsurface microbial communities from Baltic Sea to uncover new lineages of life (NeLLi) - Landsort_02402 metaG | ecosystem: Environmental > Aquatic > Marine > Oceanic > Sediment | place... | reverse complement strand
TGTCTTCGACAACTATGGGTTTTCTCAGCCCAAAAGAATAAAACATATAGACTTTGGTTTAAAAAGGATTGGAGGGTTTCTAACAAACTCAGAAAGAGTTGGTCTTCATGAATTTAATTCTTACAAAAGAGAATCGAATAAACAAGGTAATTCTAAAGACTTGATTTCATTAGCTAATTGTAATTAGGCTTGGGAGTACTCAATTTAAGAAACAAGCATCCTAAAGGGTGTTTAGTTAATAACCGTTTAAAAGGAGTTCCTCTATCGACTAAACTCGATAGTTTCCCTCCTAGAAAGATATTATGAATAATGAAATTTACAAAAAAATTTTTACAATATTTAATTGTTGATAATAATAATCAAGCAGAACTAATTGAAGATACAATAATAGGAGTTGATATTAATAGAAATTATCATATGATGATATTTAAATATAAGAATCGATTATATAGAAAATATTATAATTGTAATAAGTCGGGTGTATATCCATTACCACTTGAATATGATAATAATAAAATAGAATGTGAGGAAGTTATTATTGTAGAAAAAATAATGACTGTGTATGAAAATATAAAAGAAAGTGTAGGAAGATAACATGGAACATATAGAACGAATTAAATCAATCATCGATAAAGTTCACTTTTCTAATAATAAAGATAGAAATGTTATAGATTTTGATTATAATAGATTTGTTAAGGCTACTCAAATATTTTTGTATGATCAATTAAAAGAATTACCTTATAGCAAATTTCCAAAAATAAATATTATAATTGATTTAGATTTTGATACAGTTAACTAACAGGAAATCTACTAAATGACAAAAAATGAACAAATCAAACTATCTGGTAAGGCCACACGAAAGAGACATAAGTCCCTGTCTTGTAGAGTTTACGAACTAAAGTTTGATAAATCACACTTATCTAAAGGAAAATTAAACTATCTAAAACGTTTGTTTCTAGAAGCTAAGTGGTTGTATAATTGTATGTTAGGTACAGACGATCCTGTTAGTTTTAATACTAAAATAAACGAAGTTTTGATTTATGGAAAAGACAAACTCCCTGAAACTCGTCCGCTTAATATAATTTCTTCTCAAATGAAGCAAGGCATCCGAGAATGTCTATTTCACAGCATTTGTAGTCTATCTGCTAAAAAGAAAAAAGGTGCAAAGGTAGGTCGTTTGAAATTTAAGAGTTTAGTAAACAGTATATATTTAAAACAATTTGATAATACTTACAAATTGAAAGGTAGATATCTTAAATTACAAGGTTTTAAGAAGAGATTCAAACTTGAAGGTCTGGATCAGATCCCAGAAACTGCGGAAATCACAACTGCTAATCTTGTACGAAAGTGCGATGATTACTATCTCAAGGTAACTTGTTTCGTTCCGAAAGAAGAGCAACTCTTTGAAAATAAATCAGTTGGTATTGATTTTGGAATTAAAACATCTCTCACTTTCAGCGATGGTGAAAAGTATAACTTTCAGTTTCCAATTCCAGATGATTTGAAGAGATTACAACGCCAAAAGAAAAATAAATTAAAGAATTCCAGAAATAACAAAAAGCTAGATTCCAAAATGAGTATTAAATACAACAAGTTAAGTAACCAGAAGAAAGATGCTAAAAACAAAATAGTATCATATATCACGAAGAAGTACAAAATCATCTGCATTCAAGACGAGAACATCAAAGGCTGGCACGAGAAGTGGTTCGGTAAACAAGTACAACTCTCAATACTAGGAGGAATAATGAGTGATTTAAAGAAAAAATCGCATACTCTTAGTCTCGTAGACAGGTACTTTCCGAGTACACAACTCTGCCCAGTCTGCCATAATAGAAACAAAGAGTTGACTTTGAAAGATAGGGTGTTTGTTTGCAACTGCGGCCATCAAGAAGATCGAGACACCCACGCTGCTAGAAATATTCTGACTCAAGGTTTAAAACAATTAACAACTGATATGGGACGTACCAGTTTAATGCCTGTGGAGAGATTGACCTCTAACTTGGTTGCTATTATAGAACCTTCTCAAGTTGACCTTGTTGAAACAGGAAGCCACAACTTGAAGTTGTGGTAGTTCATTAGAAACAAAACCAGATGTATTTAAGTTTGATGAATTGGAATGGGAAGTTATGAAAAATAATAAGTACGATCGGATATGGGATTGCGGTAAATTAAAATTTAAACTAAAAGAAAGGGAGAGCTAAACTGACTCTCCCTTTTTTATACCAATATATAAATTATTTAATAAAAAAGTTTAATAAAATTTGTTCAACTATTCTTGTAGGATTTAGTGTTACATCGAGATGTATTTGCTTGGCTTTTAGTTCATATTCCGTGGCCCCGACATTTACACTAAAATTATACAAGCCCCTTTTATTTTGAATTACTTTTAGGAACTTATTTACTTGCGTTGAAATGGCTGACCATGTTTGAGCATCATTTTGTTCGAACAGAAAAAATTTGGAAAATTGTTCAATCGCCCTTTTAATATATAATACCAGTCGTATAATGTTCAAATCTTGCAGTGCACTTGGTCTCTTCTGGGTTGTCAATTGCGAAAACATTGTATAACCAACACTAAACTTAACTATAGGATTGATTTGTTTCAAATAGAAGTTATCACGCTCGCCTTGACGCGGACTAAATCGTAACTCTTTGATAGTACCTATTGTAGCCCTATTAAAACCAGCCGGTGCATACCAAACTTCTCCTACGTTGTCTGTATATGGAACAATGTTGGCCATATGATATATAGGACTAACCCAGATATCTCTACCCGTAAACGTATCATATACTTTAGAATAACTCTCATACAAAGCCATATATTTTGTATTATAAGTATGGTTATCATCTCTCTGTGTTAAAGCATCGGCAGGACTTACATTATCGCCATTATCAACTAATGCAACACAATCTTTTCTAGTTTGAACTAGAGTATATATTTGAGATTTAATATCTGTAGGATATCCACCATCTAAAACTATTGTAAAATAAGTATTTTCTGTATCTAAAATTTCATCTACATATAAACCAGTAGTAGTCTTTGATAACTCACCTTTATAAGCCTGTCCTAATATTTGAGTTGCTACAGAACCAACAATACCAGCCGTATCAAATAATGTACCAGTATTACCATTTTGAAGATTTATAGGACCACTAATAAATGGTTGAGAGAAATCAGCCTGAACAGTACCACTTACAGATGCAGCACATTTAGTCATATCAGCAGTACATTTTACATATCGACTGTATCTATTAATAACATCTTCGATGAACATACTTTCCCCAGAACCATCTAATCTAACAGGGTTAAAGGAAACCTCAAAGGAAGAAATAATTTCATATTGTGGATTACCTTCTTCGTCATCTTCAGATTGTCTTTGATAAATATCAACTACATAAATAAGATCATAATTTCCAACAATTGTAGGATCTGATAATTGTGGGTTTGAATGTTTGCTAATTTTGATTTGAAAATTATTATAATAATCGCCTCTACCAACTCCATAGAAAACAACACATGTACTAAGACCCGTTAATAATGTATCTAACTCACCGTCTGTATTAATTCCAGTATCACTTGTTACCGTAATTGTTGATGTGCCATCTACTCCAAAGGAACCTTCTTGTTCTGCCAATAGACTCAGATTAGAAAAGTCTGCATCGTCTGGTAGACATCTAATAACATAAAGAGAATCACTCTCTCTTAGAAAAGATCCTGCTATATAAGGACCCTGTCCATATGATTTTCCAGCATAGCCAATATTTGGCTCACCAAAATCAACATAAAAATCTTTTGCATTTGTTTGAATAAGTTTGTTATCTGGACCTTGCTCAGATATGATTGGAATAAAACCTATTGTAGAAGGTACTCCACGAACATACTCTGAAAGGTCTATTATTTTGGTATATACACCAGGGGATACGTTTGCCATAATAGTCTCCTTGTTAGGGTTTTTTTAATATTGTAAATTAAAATGTTTATCCTTAATGTCTTTATAGTTTGTCCTTTTAAATAAATTTTAAAAAAATAGTCGAAATTGTTTTTATAAACAAATAGATATAGGAATTATAAAATGAAAGATTTAATTGAAGACTACCATCTACATGCAAGTTCTATAGATGGAGCAAGAACATATATAGATTATCTAAGCAGAATTGCAGAAGAACACGGTAAGGAGTTTAAAATAAGTTTTTCTCAACACGACAGCTTTGACTTTTATCACAACTTTCCCTTAATAGATTATGGAGAAAGTTTGAATATAGAAATAATACCCTCTATCACATTTGTATCAAAAGAAGGCATAGAATCTATAATTATTAATCCTAAAGAAAATGCATTAAAGTTATTATCTTATAGGATTAAGAAACAATGTAATAGAATTTGTAATATATTATATAGACTAATGGATATGAAAATATATATAACCCCCAAGAAATTATTACAAAGTATAGGTAGGAGTAATATGGAGGACTTATATATTATAAAGGATGTTGATATATTAAATATTATGGTTGAAGAAGAAATTGAGGGCTGTGAAACAATTGATTCTGCTAATTCTAACTATCTATCAAGAGCAAATCTAAAAAAATTATATCCTAGTTTTGAAGAGATTATAAACTATTTATCAGATGAGGATGTTTCAAAACCAGAAAATTTATATATTGCAACACCAACTCTTTATTTAGAATATATGCAATTTCTAAAAGATAGCCAATTAAGAGATTTATATAATAAATGTAAACAAATTAAAGGGATTATAATAGATCCAAGTAAGATGGTTTGTGAGTTGGAAGATTTTTTCACATCAAATGAGAAGGAAATTAAATTTGGTACTGGGAGGACAGTAGATTAATAACAAATAAGGAGAGCCTTTTAATAGGCTCTCCGATATTATAATCCTAAAAAATTTTTTTGTCCTATTTACAAACTGGTTAATACGAGTTAACTTTTTTAGAAAAAAATGTACCATGAAAACACTAATTCTCTGTCCGCATTCTTTCTAATAGTAGAAAAACATACTCTTGCAAATAGTTCAATCTCACCAGACGCTGGGGGATCACCTACTGTATTTTTATTACTTGTGAACAAACCAGCTTCTGAAATATCTTGATAATCTTCTGGATCTGACCCACCATTGCACTCATTAGATGCAATGGTTACTTTTACCAATCCTATCAAAACACTATCACTAGGATTAGTCACACTATTAATGTCTGTAAAAGATGTACCATAAACAGTCTCAGTAACATCTGTATCATGAATCAAGGCAGGATAACCTGAATCAAAATCATGATATTCTTTAGCATCAACGGTTATATACCTAGAACCAGAATCTATAGAACCATGTGTATTTAATAGATAATCAGGAAGAGCTGGACTAGTAGGTGTTAATGGATTACCACCAACTGCACCACCCGTACCTACTGCTAACCATGATATATATCTATCTTGCCATGCTCTGTCACCAAACCCTTTATTGAATGCTCTTTGTAGTAACCAATCTCTACCTCTATATACTATGAGATTGCTAGTATCTTCAACTAGATATAGCTTACTATCTCCGACTTTTCTTTCATGGATCATAACACGACCCCTGGGTTTCAGATTATCCCCTCCGGATACAAAAACATCTTCTAAATTTTTTCTTTGGTTATCGTTTATACTGATAGGAATTCTTTTTACCATTTTTAAATCTCCTTTTTTTTGATAAACACTATTTTGGTTTAATGTTTAATTAATAATTATATTCAATTATAGTACCAGTAGATATTATTGTTTCTTTTATATGTATACTATCTCTAGTCAAAGAATTATCAAATTGTGTACCATCTGCTTCTACAATCGGTAAATTAATACTTGTTATTAGATCATGTTTTGCCACACAGTCTTCTATAATTTTTTCTGCAATAACATAAGAAAGATCATCCCAACTATTCTCATCTAATTCTGGATTTAATACACGATTATGTGTTAATAAATTAATACTTGTTGTCATGTTATGATCTGTCTCATAATTATCCATAAATCTTTCTGAAACACTATGAGAAAAAATATCCCAGTTATACTCATCTAAACCAGGATTTAACACGCTATCTTTCATAATATTAGATATAGGTGAGATTATTAAGCTGTCTCTTGATAAACCATTATCAAATCCAAACGTACCATGTTCTACAGGCATTTGTTTTATCAAGGGATACATTCTATCTAAGTGTGTTAAATTGTCTTTTGCGACATTACCTATGGGTGAAATCACTATACTATCTCCCAATATATAGTTGCCATATCTTTCTACGGGATCTTGTTTTAATGAACATTTAAATATATAATTTAAAAGTACATTGTCATCATTTTTTATTACTTGTGACATGGCTATGTCTGCAAAATAATCCCTTACTAAACCATAATCTAATCCTTGATAATTTATTTCTGCTAACATCTGATTTATTAATAAACTATGATTATCATTTGTATTTACTTCATTCGCTACACTGTGTAATATTTGCTGAAATATAGTATCATTCATAGAAAGGTTGACATCATCCCTATTCATCTGATAAACACTATTTATACACATGTCTCTAATAATAAAACTATCTAAGTCTTTTTGATCTATTAACAAAATATGACCATCTGTTATAGTTAATTTGTTTATTGGATTATGTGATATTTGTTGAAACGTTTCATCCTTAAGAAAGAAACTAGCATCGATATTTAATCTCTGGGTTATAGTACTTTTTATTATATCCTCTAGTGCCTCACGATCAAATAAATTTTGATATATTGATATCATATTATTATCATCTGTAGATACAAAAAGCTCGTGTATCTGTGATACACTAAAAGAAAATATATCATGTAAATAGTTATCTAAATCTGTTACTGAGTCATAAAGTTTCTGTGTTATAAAAAAGCTAACACCATCTTCTGCCAACCCCATGTTAAAACCAAGTTCATCAATATACCCATATTCTCTTAATATTTGATTTACACTATCATTATATGCATCTTTTTCTAATTGAGAATCACCTAATCTATCATCTATTGCTAATGTTGTTAAAAAATCTCTTATCCTCGTTCTATAAGGCTTGAAGAAATCTATAACTTCTTTGAGAGAGTCCTCTATTGGTGCATCTATAGTAAGATAACTAATAGGATATTCCATTATGTTTATTATCTCCATTAGATAATATTCTAGATCATGTAAGAAATCTTCTAATAAACTATCTCTCTCACCATTAGCTATATAACTGTCTATTTCTGCTTTAAACCCTGAATTTATCAGTTCTAATTCTGGTCCAGGATCACGAATAATATTGTTTATAGAATGTTCTGCAACTAACCCTGTAAACCTATCTCCTCTTTTGGTTAAATTTATATCTCTCTCGTCTCTTGTTAATGGCCTTTTGTTTATATTGTTGTATTCATCTATAATCAAACCATAATCAACATCGTCTATATCATCTCTAGCACCAGTATTATCTGGGAGATCAAGTGGTGCATATTGTCCTTGATAATATAAATGATTTCCATCATTGGAGTCTGTAGAACTGTTGAACAAATAACAAATAGCCAATGTTAATTCTAATAAGGATACATCTGTAGTAATATTTCTTAAAGAAACATCTCTATTAAGATCTCCTGTAGCTTGCCAATATTCATATGATTCTTGTATCTTTCTATTTAAAATAATTAGAGCAGTATTAGATCCCATAATACTTACAGTTGCTTGTAATGAGATATGTGAGGTTATAGAAGGAAGCGTTATCTTTGATGTATTATATAGTAGGTTTAATTCTGCCTCTGTTAATTGCCATAATGGATCGTCTAAAATAAAATTATAATATGAAATTTCTGTGCTTAATAGTTGGTTATCTCTTAATCCTTTTGGGTATATAGGCAGCGACTTTGCAAAATAAGTTCCTTCTGCATTTCTTTCTATCCACCATTCTGATAATATTACATTGCTTAATCCAAAATATGTTTGGAGAGCACTAACCAAAACAGAAGGAGTTCCCTTTTTATGATAAAGATTTATTAGATCTAGAATAAATTGTGCTTTTCTAGTTGAGGATATTATTTTATGTGGATAAGGAAAACCAAAACTTTTTATCATTTCATCCAATGCTTCGGATTGCATATTAAATGGATCTGTTCCTTGTTTTGTTTGAGTAATATATGTTCTATGAGAAGAATACCAATCTATTAAAAACTTCCTGAGTCTTTTGTGATCATTAGTAGAAAATGCAGGCTGATCTATAACAGTTTCAAAATACGATTTTACCTTTTGTTTTTCATCATATGCCAATTGCTTTTTTTTATAATCTAGATCAGGATATTGTAGTAACCATTCTTGAACATCTTCTAGCTCATCGTTATTAGTTCCCTTTAGCCACTCCAGCAACTGAAAAAATAAAGTTATTTCTTTATCACCATTTGCCACTAGAACAATCCTCCATCAATCATCCATGACATAACTTCTTCATATGGTACACTGTCTATATATGGGGTTTTCTCTTCGTCTCCTGGTTCTATATCAACATAATATTCCATTACGATAGTATCCCCTTCTTTTATATCTAAATTTTTACCGTGCCATCCCACCTTAGTAAAAAAACAACCACAATCACCATCCCAAATTCTGTATAGATCATATTCTTCTTCATATACCAATTTTCTATCATTCCACCATACCCATATATCTAGGTCATATGTTGGTGTTGACATAGGTGCTTGTTCGTCTGTAATCATGTCTTCTGTTAACACAATAGCATCATGTACTAATCTCAATTCTAGCAAATTAGCATCTATTACAAATGACCAGTTTTTCATAGATTTATAGGCTTCGTTTACAACATATGTTTCAAATAAATTTTCCAATAATATATCTTCTGTACTTAGTGTTTCCAATGTATTAAATGCATCGTATTCATTAAATACCATTATATCCAGATATATATAAATCAACTTAGAAAGAGTTGTATTTAGTACGTCATAATCAACATCATCAAGAGTTATCTCAATATCTTTTCTATAGTTTAATAACTTATCTAACATTACAAAATCATCAGATTCTAGAGAAAATATATTTATATCATTTGTAGAATCTGTAGATATATAACATTTTATAAGAGATGAAGATGATTGTAACCTCTCCCTTATATGTTTAGAGAAAGTTGTAATCGGAACCTCTTTTAATCTATAGTTATAATCATTTCTATTGAATACTTGAGAGAAAAGTAATTCTAGAAATGAACCTTCTGGAAATTTAGAACTATCATTTTCTAAAACTGGTATCTGAAAATCATATACTGTTAATTCTCCTCTACTATTCCAATAACTCTCAACACTGTGATCTAATTCTGGTATATACTGATAGTAACTCATATAATAGCCTCTTTTTTGTTGAAAGTCTTCCAATTGTTTGTACAATCAAATGCTTCTAATCCATTTCTAGTCAATGCATATGGAACAACATATGCCCCTCTAAAAGTTGTAGGTGTTAAATCTAGATTTATTTCAGATCCTTTAGGATTTTTTTTATTCACTAAATATTTATTACTAAAATCAAACGACAATAATTTAATCAATAATTTTCTAGACACATCTATATTCATATTTTTATTAATATGAAAATGAATATGATATCCTTTAGAAGTAGATATTATTCTATGTGTTTTAATCATACCTATTTTTGATATAGATGAATTTAGAATATCATTTATACATTCTTTTAATTGTAATTCATTAACAGAAGGACCTGGATCTATATCTATAACCCATGTGTTTGTAGATTTTCTTTGTTCTACAGATATCGATACAGTTCTCCCTGATATTATCTTATCATAGTTATTTACTGTTAATGTGAAAGGTGCATTCAATACCTTTCTTTTAACTATAAACTTATTTAGTTCTGTAAAAATAAATAATATAACTGGTCTCTTATCAATTTCTTTTAAAATTTCACTTTTGTTTTTTTGATAATGTACCCATACTCGTCCTTCTGTTAAACCAGATGTATAATATTTATTATTAAGAATTGTTGTTTGTGGTATGGTTGGAATCGACATTACTTCTTCAACCCTTGTCTTATATCATTTGCCTTTTGTAAATACTTTTTTGCCTTTTTTAATCTTTTCTTTTTCGTGCTTTTGCATTTTTTGATATCTGTTTTGGTTTTATTAGTTTTTTCACAATTTTTCATCATAGACTTTATTTCTTTGATGGAATCTTTTATCTTAGAAATATTTCTTTTAACAATGAATGTATTATTCTTTTTTTTCATTATCTTATCTAAAAAAATCTTTACTGCATATCCTTCTTTTTTAATCAGACTATCTTCTATTTCTTTTTCAAGTTTTTCTTTTTGAGGATCTAATAATTTATCATCAGCAGGGGATTCATATGATGCAATACAATCTACTGATGTTATTTCTTTTCTTATCCATTCTTTTGAAAACATATTTATCCTCATATGAAAAAGCTGGGGTCAAGGTTTACTCGACCCCATACTTAAAAAATTATTATTGGTTAAAAAATATTAATATTTCGCCATTTTTTCTTTCCATCTATTCAATTCTTTTTGAGCAGATGCCATACACCGGTCTGGGTTTCTTGCATCTTTACAATTCTTCATCTGTCCTTGAATTGTTCTCATGGCAACTTGTGCTGCGGCTTTATTACACTTGCTCAAAGAATCACCTTCTAGACCACCACATTGTGACTTTTTCTTTCTCCATGCCAATGCAGCAGCAGTAGCCAATGCAGCAGCAGTAACACCAGCAATAGCACCACCTTTTCCTAGTTTGCCCATTGATTTCCATTTAGCACCTGCTTTACCAGGAGCAGCCTTTATCATACCATATCCAGCCGTTGCGCCCTTTGCAATACCTTTACCAGCAGCAATGGCACCCTTCTTAATAGCACGTCTGCCTCTGAGAATGCCCATATCAACAGCGTTTACGCCCCTGAGAGCAACCCTACCAACAGAAGTTTTGGCAATACCCTTAGCAGCACCAGTTGCGCCCTTTGCAATACCTTTACCAGCAGCAGTTGCACCTTTCTTAGCACCACCATAAGCAGCCGTTGCTCCCTTTTTAAGACTAGTCCTACTGGTCTTTAATAAAGATTTTTTCTTTTTAATTTTATCTTCTGCTGTTTGTAAAAATCCTGGTTTCTTTTTTTCTAATAGTTCATAATCTTCTAAAACCACATGAAATAAAGGTTCGTTATTCGTCTCTGCTAAAATATTATAACCCATAACAATACTAGTTATTTCATCTAAAGAAGGAACTAAATTATCAACACCGACTTCTTCTAAAGTCTTGATAGCAGCTTCTAAAACTTCATCTCTTTCTTCATCTTCGATACCATATCCTTCATAAATCTCTTCTAGGTGTTCATTTATTATATCTTCATTTGTAACCTCTCCCAATACAGATTCTTTTAAAGACATTGCTTCTAATTCTCCATCATTTGCCAAAGAGAGTGTCAATGCTACTTCGTAAACTGGTAATGATACAGGTGTGTGATCTTCGCCACCAAGATCATATGTATCATCTATAAAACCAGCAACCTCTAGAATAGGATGAATAGTCTCGGTCATAAATGTATCCATTTGTTCCTTTGTGAACTCTGCGTCTTCGACTATCATAAGATGGTTTAGTTTAACATCATCCGAAATAGAACTTTCCA
>Ga0114918_10004802_pt1 | contig 11697 bp, 10 predicted proteins | sample LantaG_FD_87015 | JGI IMG/M metagenome (GOLD analysis project Ga0114918, IMG submission 87015) | Deep subsurface microbial communities from Baltic Sea to uncover new lineages of life (NeLLi) - Landsort_02402 metaG | ecosystem: Environmental > Aquatic > Marine > Oceanic > Sediment | place... | reverse complement strand
GTATTACTGCTTCAATTAAGGACCATCTTAAGTATTTATTACCTTGTTTGATGATTCTGCCGTGATAGGTCTTGCCCCCGGAAGAATAAGTAGAGGGTACTAGCCCGGCATAGGCACATAACTTATTTGAGGTAGGAAAACGCTCACTTCTATCTATCTCATGCCTAATTAACATGGCAAAAATTCACCTATACCAGGTATGGTCTTTAAACGTTCCACTATCTCGTTGTTTTCTTTAAGTTGGTCTAAAATTGACTCTACTGAGCTAATAGGTGTTCTCAATTCTTCTAGGGGTTCCAATTGACCATCCAAAAACTTTCTTTCTAGGAGAGGTAATCCGACACTCCTTAAGAATTGCATCCCCTTTGCTCCAAATAGATCAGTAAAGCTTTGTGCCTGTTCTCTGGCCTCCTCTTGTCTATCAATAAGAACGTGAATCTTATTCTTTACCATAGTCTTAAGTCTCACTAAAAACATCCTCTGTCTTAATACTTGTTGTATTCGCTGGCTGCTTTTACCTCTGACATAGCATTCAGGTATTAAATCTGCCCTTAGTAGATGGGCTAAGATATCAGCCGAAATCTTATCGGTCTTTATCTTGGCCTCAGCTATGGCCTTTACGTTAAGGGGGTGGCCACTTTTACTTCTAAATCGCAATCACTGACCATATCGTAAAGTAATTCACAGTTCCAGCTTGATTCCAAAACAGCTTTTGAACCATCTTGAGTATAAGGACTTAAGGCTATTTTTATGCTCTTTCGATCATTGTCTACCTTACATCTATTAATTATCTTTCCGTTTTCTTGCATAATGGTTATTTGTGAATACCTTTTATGAGTATCTATACCTATTGAGTACATCTTACACCTCCTTATGGCTTTAAGGTTTATTCCCCCCTATTTTACCTTATATGAGGTGCATTTGGCTTTTATCCTACCTTTTTATTATTTTTATTCAAATTTTTAAGTCATATTAACAATTTGTTTAAAAATTATATACATGCTCTCTTTCCTAATAAATATATGTCCTAAAATATTCAAAATTGGAAAGAGAACAGCATATATGAACAAAGATAAGGGAATTACCATATTGACAATATAATAAGTAAGTGAGCAATATGCAAATAAACCAGAATATTATAATATATTCATACTTCCTATTTATACTGGAAAAGACTTGTAATTTAAAACCTCACAAGCGTGCCCAGGCAAGACATGGTCAATTTTAAATTGTGCTTTCTCATGAATTAATGCAATGCTGGCCCACATATCATCTAAATTTGTATATACCCCTGAGGGCAAGTATTTAAGCCCATTTTCAGGTTCTCCCTTTAAGTTGTCATAACTTGGAACCGCATCTCCAGCAATTACATAAGGACCATCGACCGTTTTGACAATTATAGAAATTGAACCTTCTGTATGACCTGGCGTTGGTAAAATAGAAATCCCCGGCATTATCTCTTGCTCTCTAAAATCGACAGTTTTAACTCTCGGCATGACTGTCAAATATAAAGGTATCACACCAAGTTGGGGAGCTTCATATGCCACATTAAGTATTGGTGATGGATGAAATGCATATAGCAGTTCTTTTTTACTTACAACAAATTGAGCAGTCTTAAAATAAGGTATTCCGCCAATATGATCCCAATGTAAATGTGTAAAGAAAACTACTTCAATATCCTCACATTTAATTCCAATTTTTTTGAGTGCGTTATTAATTTTTTGTTCTTCCGAAATTGTAGGACTTGTATATGGGTGCATTTTTGCTGAACGTTCTAGATCTGGTGGTCCTGTATCGACTAATATTTTCCTTTTTCCATCAGTTAAATACCATGCAATAAAACTATTTTTTATTTTCTCTCCTTGTCCTCTACGTAGTATCTCTAATGATCTATCAACCTCTGCAGTTCCAACATCTAATGGTATAATTTTCCACATAATATTACCTCTTTCTTATTTTTTAATTTACTTAATTAACTGTATAACCTTTAATAACCTTAATTTTTCTCTAAAAATTTATTAGGCTTGCTTTAATTCATAAAATATCACCTTACTCTATCAAGTAATAATGTAAACATTGTTTCATTAATGGAATTAGCAAATAATTATTCCAGAATATTTTTCCCCCTATTATTTTATTTGGATTGCTTCACGCTGAATTTTTTTAGTATAAAACATAAAAAATAGTGTAATCATTGCTATTGCTATACCTAAAACGGTTGTTTTTTCTGGAATCCCAATTAGCATTGCAGAAAAAATTAAAACAATACTTGTTAATTTTCCAATTAATCCATTAAAAGTAAAAAATCCTACACCAAACATATATTTTTCAAGTACAGAACAAAAGATGAAAATAGCTAAAAAAGTTCTAGCAAATGAAAACAAACCTGCCCAAACTCCACCCTGCAATAATAAATTAGGATCTAATACAAAAATAAAAGGCAAAAAAAGAAGGGCTACTCCTAATTTCATAGATTGTTTTCCTACTTTGCTGATTGAACTCTTTGCAAGAACAGCTGCAGGATATACAGCTAAGGCAACAGGGAGTGTGATATATGAAAGCATGCCACAATAATATATAAATAAATGTGCAGCCATTGGATTGATACCTGCGTTAACTAAAGCGGGGGCCATAATAATAGCCAAAAAGATATAACATGCAAGAGCACTCATCCCCATACCCAATATGTAACTCGAAGCCGCACAAGCTATTAAAATGAGGGCAAGATTCCCTTTAGCAGCAGCCAGTGTCTCCCTTGCAAATGAAAACGCTATACCAGTGACAGAAAAAGATCCTATTAATAATCCAACCCCTAAAATCAAAATTAATAACATAGCACAAGATCGCCCAATTTCCTCGATTATTTGAAAATAGTCCTCTAGAACCATTGCCTTTCTTTTTTGTACTTGAGAAAATAAAAGTAAACATGCAGTAGAAATAAAAGCCCCCTCAGCTATTCTACGTAAAAAAAATAAAAAATATATCAATAAAAGTGTTGAAATTATAAAACCCCAACCATTTTTTAATGTTTTATAAAATGAAGGTACTTTATCTTTTGAAAGTCCTTTAATTCCTGTTCTGGCAGCATAAGCATCAACTTGTAAAAAAATAGGGGCGTAATACAATATAGCGGGTAAAGCTGCTGCAATAGCAATATCGGAATAGGCTACACCCAAATAAGAAGCCATAACAAAAGCTGTTGCCCCCATAACAGGGGGAGTAAAAGTACCACCAGTAGATGCACAAGCCTCAACAGCACCAGCATAATAAGGGGGGAAACCTGTTTCCTTCATAACAGGAATAGTAACTGACCCCGTAGTTATAACATTTAAAACTGGCTGTCCATTTATTGACCCAAATAATGCACTAGCTAATATTGCTACTTTTGCTGTCCCTCCTCTAAGACTACCAAAAATAGATAAAGCCAGATCTAAAACAAACTTTCCAGCCCCAACTTTTACTCCTACTGTACTAAAACATATAAAAGAAATTATTATATTTATATAAACTACTAATAACATTCCAAAAGCACTATCGAAGGTAAAAAAATGGTACCGTGTTAACAAAGGTAAAGTTAAGCTATTTCCTCTAAAAAAACCAGGTAAGCTATTAGCAAACAGTGGAAATAATGATACCACAAATACAACTATAGTCAGGGGCATACCTGCTACCCGTCTTATTCCCTCTACAATAAAAAACCAAAGGATTGCTGCAAGTATAGCTGCATGTATCGGAGCCACTGCTCCCCATCCAGTTGCAATGATCTTATATCCATTGATTGTAAAATATATTAATGTTACAAAAAGTAATATAGAAATCAATACATCAATTAAAAATGTCTTGTTTTCTAAATCTTTATTTATTGGATAGAATAGATAGACTAATGGTAATGTAACTGAAACAAAAAAATAATATATTATTCCCTCGAAAGGAATAATATTCATAAATAATCTAAAATCAAAAACAAGATCAACAGCATAGTATATAAATGTTAATGATAATAAAATAGTAATCCATCGCCAAAATCCTTTTAACGATCTATGATGACCAGCCTCAATTACCTCTAATGAATTGTATTCTTCATTGCCAATTTCTCTTCTTTCTGATTTATTATAATTATTGTCCATAATTTAAATTAACTCCTTTATTATTGCGGCTGGATTTCAATACGCCCTATAACTTTTTTAACTCCTCACAATGTCCATATATTCATTAACTATTTGGGCAGTTTTTGTCTACTCTATATTATCTGCGTAATTTAACTGTATATTCAAAAACTGCCCTTTTTTGTTTAATTAATCTTTGCCTTTATGAACCTATATTTTTCAACCAATAAAAACCAGCTTCTTCTCTTTTTTCCATCCAAAATTCGGGGAAAGCTTTATAACTAATATTTTGAAGTTCTGCCTCTTCTACTACACTATCCCATAGACTTTTTAATTCTTTTTCGTGAGCAAGACGATTTTTATTCATTTGTTCCCGCTCAGGAGTCCAATAACCTATCTCCTTTAAATATTTAATAGCTCCATCATGCATAGGGGTTGAGTCTGTATCCCAAAAGTTCATAAATACATCTATACTCCAATCTTCTTCAAAGTTAGGATCTCTTTTAACGTAGTATTCTTTCGACTCATGAATAGCTTTAACTATCCAGTAAGCTATATCTTCATCTAAAAAATCATATGCCCAAAAGGTTGGAGCGCCTTCGACAGCAAGCTCTATTGGTTTCTCTTTAGTTATACCACCGGCACCTGTTGTGATTATCATTGGTTTATAATTTTTAGTATAGTTTAACATTCTCGCCCAGCCTTCTGTATCATCTATCGGCATTTCTAAGTATCGAATACCGTGTATGGATTCTAGTTCATAGGCAGCAGGTGCAGTCGTATTAAACATCGTAACATCAATTCTGCCATCTTTTACAGCACGATAAGATTCAGCATGACCACCAAATTCTACTGGTACTACATCATCCCACGTTAATCCGCCAAAAGCCAGCATTGCATTCATAGCTAAATGCGAACCTGGGTAAGTTGGAAAACTAGCAACTTTTTTACCTCTTAAATCATCGAAGGTATATATATCAGAATCTCCCCTAACGGCAAATCCCTTGCCAGGAGATTTTGAAATCCATAAATGTCGAACAGGTTGAGGCCCCCACTCTCTAGAACTATAGAGTGCCGTACCTTCCCGCATAGTATCGCTAAGAAATGTTGCACCAAAAGCAGTATCACATTGACCAGTGCGAACCATATATACCCTAGCTTGCTCTACTCCTGATGGTATACTTCTTATTACAGCATCAGGATACTTTTCACTAATACCTTCGAGTACATTGGACATAATCAAATGCCCAGCAGTTCCAATCTCATTGTTAGCGACAACCAACTTGTCGAAAGGAAATTCTTGATCTGATGCAAAGATTGAATCTCCGCACACAATAATTAGAGAAATTAATAAGATAATCAATAAAAAGATTTTTTTATTTAACATTTTTTACTCCTTTTCTTAATTTTTTTTTCTGAATATTAAGGCTAATTTAATTCTTTCTCCAGTTCTTTTAATAACTCATCTGTAGCTTCAACTGCACTTCCCCTCATAACTTCTTTATATGTTCCTTTCTATAAAAGAATATTGGAGTGCTATCATCAAAGCTAAAATATTCCAATGCCATTTACTCCAACAAAGCAGTCACCTCCTTTCATTCCTTCTTTTCTTTCATCAGCAAATCCATGGTGCGAATATGTAATGTAATCCAATAAATTCCTCATAATTATAGCGTTTCCCTGGCTTTCTTCCAATCCACACCCTTGGGCTACGAAAAATTCACAATAGTTTAGCAACAAAATTGCCCTTATCCAATATCCGTTAATTTTGGGTCAGGTGCATTACAACTAGGACAGTTATTTAATTTAGGTCCTATAACTAATAAATTAAAAGAAAGTTTGCTGTATTAATCATTTTCCTTAGGTGGTCATGTTTAATAAGGTGTATAACTCTCTTGCCCAGTTACAGGATGATCTGGATCAGTTTATCTGTTATTACAATTTTAAAAGAACAAATCAGGGTTATCGATTAAAGAGTAAGATACCTTACCAGAAGTTTTTGGATGGTAAGCGAAAATATATTTTACCGCAATCTCGATAAATAGTATCATCTTTCTATAGGAAAGAACGGGAGATCCAAAGGCTACCTGAAAGTAACACATTTTAATTTATAGAAAAATTTAAACTCTAAATTTATTTTATGTTCTGATAGACCTGGTCTTTAAGGGATAAGCAGTTTTCCAAATCTTCGAAATATTCTTTCATAATTCTCCCCTTCTCTTCCAAGATTAAACCATTATTAGTTATATTGTATACTGTCGATTATATATTGTCAACAAATATTTCATATTTTGTTGCTAACAAAATAGGCTCCCACGCCTTTACAGGCGTGATACTCGCCTCAACAGACTATTATCTGCCCCGGTTTACCGGAAATTTGCTCTCATCCCCACCTTAACAGATGGGGAATTCCCGCTAAATTAAAAGTGAACTCTTAGAAATAACTTAAAAAGGTGAAATATTTTTTCCTATTTTATTTCCTTAATTATCAGTAGGTCAATGTTTAAAATATAAAAGTTTTTTACTTACAAGAAATTAAAAATCTAAAGCTTTATCAACTTCTTCTTTGGGGACATCAAATTCAAGATTTTTAGGTGTCAATTTTTCATTATAGAAAAATTCTGGTAATTGATCATCGATATTAGTAAATCCGGCTTTCCTGTTAAATTCTCTCTCTGTTCGGAGCACCTCTTTACCCATCTCAATAATACTATTAATATCTAATCCAGTCCCGTATTTAGCATTAATCAATTCAGCAGTTATTTCCATGGTTTCTTTGGTTGAACCCACAAAAAAACATAAACCAGCAAAATCACAGACAGCAGTCATTATTTGCAAATCAAGTGATAAGTCTGCTTGACCTTCTGGTTTTTGTGTATCTAAAATTTTACTAGTTTCTGGTCTAAATCCTATACGTCCTGGTAAACAATTACCTGCGGTATGGTCTGCTCCTTGAGAAGAAGTAATGTAAGTTACCCCAGTTCCCTTTGCACCTCGAGGGTCATAACCAGAAAGCCCTTGATTTTTAACTACAGGAATTCTTTTTACTCCTAACACTTTTCCAGTTAATGCTGCACCTTGAGCAATCAATCTCCCTAAAATAGTTTTTTGTCTGATTTGTTGCAGTAATTTCAATGCTTCTTTTCCATCTCCAAAATTTATTAATCCTGACTCCATGATTACTCCTAGGGTTACTCCCATTTCCATAGTGTCTACGCCAATATCATCACAGAACCGATTCATTTGAGCAATTATATCTAGATCGTCTATACCACAATTTGCACCCAGTAAAGCTAAGGTCTCATACTCCAACCCTGAAGTTAAATAAATACCATTAATATCATTAAAATTTTTAGAACATTTAATAACACAACCTGGGTGGCAGGGAATTCCTTGTTTCCCTCCCCTTTGTTTAATTATTTCTTGCAATTTATTGGCATTTATCAAAGAAGCTCCTTTAAAGGTTCCGTAACTAAAGTTGTTCGTAGGCATACAGCCTAAAGTATTCATAGGTTCTACTAGATTTGCTGTACCATATTCAGTTAATACTTTTTTAGTCGAAACCAATGTTTTTATCCATTCTTTTGCAATCTGTTTAAATCTAATTTTATCTTTTATTTCTACTCCTAGAGCTTCCGTATCATCTATTAATATGGCTTTTAGCTTTTTGGATCCCATAAGTGCCCCCAAACCTCCGCGTGCACAATGCCTTGTAGGAAGACCTTCCATATCTGTAATAGATATTGAGGCTGCTTGATATTTATTTTCCCCTGCAGGGCCGATAGATATAACAGCAATTTTGTTTCCGTACTTCTTTTGATAATATTCTACAGTTTCATAATTGTCCGCACCTATAATATCTTTATCAGTAATTATTTCAATTTTATTAAACCCTATTTTAATACTATACCATTCGTTATCCTCTGGTATATTTTCTATTATTACTGCTTTTACACCTAATTTGGCTAGTTTAATTGCTGCGGTTCCACCAGAATTACTCTCTTTTATTCCACCTGTAAGAGGACTCTTTCCACCAATGGATAATCTTCCGGAACAAGGAGCGCTAGTTCCACCTAATAATCCTGGTGCAATAATTAGCTTATTCTTATAACCTAATGGTTCACAAGTTGGGTCAACTTCATCCAATAGAATCTTTGAAGTCAGACCTCTGCCACCTAAAAGAAAATACTTTTCCGGAACCATTTGTTTTAATATTTTTTTTCTTTTCATGTCTATTCGTAAAATTAATTGACCTTCATTCATTTTAAAGTTACCTTTCTTATAAATTTTATTCACCGGGATGCAATATTATTTTAATAGACTTCCGATTATAAGCTAATTCAAGAGCTTTTGCCATCTCTTTTAAAGGAAGTTCGTGGCTAATAATTGGTTCAGTTTTTACTCTTCCAGAAGAAACTAACTCAATACAATCTTGAAAATCTTTCCAGGTATAACAAATGCTTCCTTTTATATTAAACTCTTTCCTTACAATAGGACCTAAAAAAATACTAGCAGATTGGTGAAATATTCCTGCTAAAGATAATCTACCATTCTTACGCAAACTCTTTAAACAAGTATCCACAACTACAGGTACTCCTGTTGCTTCAATTATTACATCTGCCATTTCGCCATTAGTGTAATCTTTTATTTTTTCAACAGGGTCTTCACTCTCGGTATTTATAACTAAATCTGCTCCGAGTTCTTTAGCTAAATTTAGACGTTCTTTATCACCATGAGCACCAATAGAAATTATCTTTTTCGCTCCTTCTACTCTAGCAACCTAAAGAGCATAAAGTCCGATAGGAACAGCATTATTTAATAATATTTTAATTTCTCCACAATGTTCCATCATTTCTTTAACCATATTTTTAATGCTTTTGATGTTAGCTAGATCTGCTTGTATTGGAAAAGATATTACTCCTTTTTTATTCACTTCATTTGCAGCTGTATAAGCTTTCTCTGAAAAAAATCCTGCAATTACCATTTCTCCTCCATATTCTGGAAATGCATTTGTCAATTCTTTTCCAATTCCACTACCTCCACCTGTAATTAAAAAAGTTTTTTACTAAAATCTAAAGCATTTTTATATCTAAATTTTTTATCCCTAATAATTTAATCTCTTCCTTTTCAAATTACTATTTAATCTATTTTCATTAATTAAACTTACTTTATATTGTTAAAACCAGATTCCCTTCATTGTTAAATTTTATTTTTTCCCAACTACTCAACGGAAAAATATTATTTCGACCTTTAATCTCTCCCCAAATCGGTTCAGAAACAAGTATTTCATTCAATTTTAAAGTATTCTTTATCATTATAATTCTTGGTATTGTTCCCGGAAGATTTCCTAAAGCATTAAGACAAGTTTTAAAAGCTTCTTCTTCGGTAGGGAAAATCATAGGGATACGTGATTTATTGAGAAATCCACTGGCAATAGAATTAGTATAAGTAGCTTGAAAATCTATTTTATCGTATAATCTCCGAGTAATTGCAGTAGCGAGGCCTACTCCATGAGCATTACCATGACTTTCTGGAGTAAGATCGAGTAAAATTATTTCTTTAATTTTGGGAGGATGAAAACTACCTTTAGGAAATTCACTAATCCCCCCTATAACATTGGTGTCCATAACTGTTCCACTGATATTTTTCCCGATCTCCTCGACAATCAATATATCAATATCCAATGCTGGCAGTCTGGGTAATATTCTTTTACATTCTTTTAAAAACTTCCTATCTAACTCTTGGAAACTTTCTGGGTTAACTGCTCTAATTTTATAAGTTTTATCATATCCATTTTCTAAAATACCAATTCCACATAAAATAGGAGCTTTTTGTAAAATTACTTCTGCAAACTTTACCATATAATCAAATAGCCCCTTCACTCCCATAGAATGTACTAAACTAGCACCTTTATGGTTTCCTAAGCCCACAGCCAACATCTTACATAACCCACTTTCAATGTCTGATTTAAAGCTGGTATGCATTTTTATTCGATTAATAATTATTAAACCATCAAAAGAATAAGCAATTTTATTAAAATAAACCGGTAATCCATTTGGCAATTTATCTAATTCAAGCACCTCGGTAGTTGCCTTTACCGGAATTCCCATTTTTTCTTCAGTAATACCATAACTCTCTAATATCGATAACTGACCTGCAACAGTTGCGCCACCATGTGACCCCATTGCGGCAATAATACATGGAGATCCTCCATATTTTTTTATTTGTTGAACTACTGTCTTTATGATTAAATCTAAATTACCAATCCCTCTGCTACCCACAGTTATACCTATTTGCATTCCAGGCTTTATCTTCTTCTTAAGTTTTATCCTCTCAAATTCTTTAATGATTTTTTCAGAGACATTATCTATTTTCTTATTTTCAAAAACTTGAGAAATGCGACGTAATATAATTTTTTTCATTTAAACAAACCTTCGTTGAGATAATATAGAGTATTTCTTTTCAACCTTTCTGGTAGCTATTAAATCTATATCCTCTCCTAATAAATTTGAAGCTATTATATGACCAATCTCGACGGGAGCCTCTACTTTAATCCGATGAGTAATCTCTCCAATTTTTTTTAGATATTTTTTGAGAACAGGAACGGGAGTTTTTACGCTTACCAAAGAAAAATCTCCGTTTTCTACCAAAACAGAACCGGTAAATACCCTTAAAGGATTAGTAATTTCGTTTTTTACATAGTCTTTTCCTTTAGGACACTCATCCCCTTTAATATTTTTAATATTTGTTCCTTCATATTCTGCCGATATTCGACATCCATTGGGACAAATGATACAGACAAATTCTCTCTTCATGATTAAACCAACTTTACCTTTAATGTTTTTATATCCTCTAATTCTGAAGAGGATAATTTTATTCTTATCATCTCTGCAGGGTTTACCCGTCTTAAGAATTTTTTCTTGATTATTTTTTTACCATCATTAAACATTAAAACCTTCTTTTCTCCTGGCTGGTTAGCCCGAAAGGAAAAGATAGTATCTTTAGGTCTCATTAAGGTTTGAGGAACTACGTATCTTAAATCATTTCCTAATTCAACTTTAATCTCCAGCTTTTTAGTTAATTTTTCCCCTAGGTATCCTGCTACTCCCTCAACTATATATTCGGCCTCCAAAGATACGTTATCTACGATATCGTGTACCTGTAAGACATTCCCACAGGCAAAGATGCCCGGAACGCTGGTCTGGCCTCTTTCATCTACTTGCGTTCCCCCGGTTATAGAGTCTAAAACGATACCTGCTTCACGAGAAAGCTCATTCTCCGGGATTAGTCCTACCGAGAGGAGTAAAGTATCACAGGCTATCTTTCTCTTGCTCCCCGGAATAATTCCTCCTCTTTTTCCTAATTGGGCAATGGTAACTCCTGATAAGCGCCCATTCCCCTCTATATCCACTACGGTATGACTTAGTAAAAGGGGTATATCAAAATCATACAGACATTGATTAATATTTCGGGGAAGGCCGCTACTGTAAGGGAGTTTCTCTGCCACTGTTATTACCTCTGCACCTTCTAAGGTTAAGCGGCGAGCCATAATCAGACCAATATCCCCTGATCCTAAGATGACTATCTTCTT
>Ga0114918_10004801_pt1 | contig 11703 bp, 6 predicted proteins | sample LantaG_FD_87015 | JGI IMG/M metagenome (GOLD analysis project Ga0114918, IMG submission 87015) | Deep subsurface microbial communities from Baltic Sea to uncover new lineages of life (NeLLi) - Landsort_02402 metaG | ecosystem: Environmental > Aquatic > Marine > Oceanic > Sediment | place: Baltic... | reverse complement strand
TCTTTCCCCACCCTAGAAAAAAAAAAACAAACCACAAAAAAAAAAAAAAAAAAAAACAAAACCTCCAACCCTTTCCCCCCCCCCCCAAAAAAAAAACACTTGAAAAAATATCCCTCCTTCCAGCCGACCTCAAGCGCTACATCGTCTCTCAAACAAACGTCCGCTCCCTCGAGCTCTCCTCGGACGCCTCGAAGTGGTGCTCCGCGGCCGCCGTCCCCGACTGGGCCAGCCTTGGGAAGAGGCTCGGCCGCGGCGTCTCCGCCGTCCGGGCCGCGCTCGCGGCCGCCGGCCCGGAGCTGCTGTCGAGGATCGAGGCCGGGGGCGAGGAGAGCGTCGAGATCGCGGGCTTCGAGCTGGCGCCCGGGGAGGTGCGCGTGGTGCGGTCGTTCGCGCCCTCGGAGGAGGCCCTGGCGGCGCTGGGCCCCGGCGCCTCGGTCGACGGCGCCGGCGACGCCAGCGGCCTCTTCGTCGCCCTCGACCTGTCCCTCGACGACGACCTCCTGGCCGAGGGCGCGGCCAGGGAGGTCGCCTCTCGGGTCCAGAAGGCGAGGAAGACCGCGGGCCTGAGCGCGCAGGACCCGGCCGTCGCCTGGCTCGGAGGCGGCGTGGCGGGGAGCGGGGAGCAAAGGGCGCTGCCGGCCTCGCTCGCGACGGCGCTGGAGAAGCAGGCCGCGTGGCTCAGGGGCGCGATCGGCGGAGAGTGGAGGCCGCTCGGGGACCTGCCTGCCGGGGCCAAGGAGCTGATCCGGGAGGAGCACTCGCTGCCGGCCGGGAAGTTTGAGCTGGCGCTGACGCGCGGGGAGTAGGCGAGAGAGAAGGGAAAAGGGAGAGGGGGCGAGAGTTTTTTTTCTTTTAATTCTTTGGGGGGGTGGGGGTTGGAGAGTGCAAAAGAAAGCCGCCGCCGGCTAGTTTTCATCACATTTCCTTTTCTCTTCTCTTCTCTTCCCTTCTCCTCTTCTGCTGTCTTCTCGCCGCGAGGAGAGAAACCCGAGAAGAAGAAGAGAGACTCATAACGATGGCTCGAGGACGCGGAGGAGCGGGCGGCGGCGGCGGCTTCGGCGGCAGCGCAGCTGCTTCTGCTGCGACCGATGCCAACGCCGCCGCTGCGAAAAGCTCGACGGCCACGGCCCTCAACGTCCCGGCCTCGGCGCTCCAGCTCTTCTACGACCTGGCCTCTGTCGACGAGGTGCATCTGTCGACTGTTTGTCGAGAGAGGCTCTCTCTTGTGATCTCGCGATCGAGGGGGATCGGAGGGGGGCTTGATTTCGAGACGGAGCGGGGCCAGGAGAAAGGGAGAGGCATTCGTTTCGTCGTCCGTCGCAGCTCCGGCATGCGTCGACTCTTTTCCGTTTCTCAACTCTCCATCTCTCTCTCGCGCGCTCCTCCTCTTCTACCCTCCTTTCCTCTCCTTTATTGGACATGAGCAAACTAACGATATCACCCCACAAAACAATACGAAAAAACAAACCAAACAGGGCGCGCGATTGAGCGCCGCAGAGGCCCTCGTCGCCGAGCTCTCAAAGTCGGCCGCCGGCGGCGGCAAAGGAATCGACGGCGGCGACGGCCAGGGGCAGCAGCAGCAGCAACAGCAAGCAGATGCCCTGCGCAGCTACGCCCTGCGCCGCCTCGTCCGCGGGCTGGCCTCCCCGCGCGGCGCTGCCAGGCAGGGTTTTGCCACGGCGCTGTCTGCCGTGCTGCTGGCGAGCAGCGAAGGAGGCGACAAAGGAGCCGCGGTGGCGCTCAAGGTCCTCGACACCATCGACGCCGAATTGCCGTCGTCGTCGGCTGCGGCGTCGGGCGCCGCCGAGCACGGCCCGAGCAGCAGCAACAACGCCAGGGACGCCTCCCTCGGCCGCGTCTTCGCCCTCGCCGCCGTCGCCAGGTCCGGGGCCTGCGCGCGAAGCGCCGAAATCTCCTCCCGAGTCGCCGAGGCGCTCGCCGAAGTCGCTCTGCGCGGCAAGTCGTACTCGAGGGAGGCGGCCGCGGCGGCGCTCGCCGGCGTCGCCGGCTTGCTCTCGGCCGAAGGGCTGTCTGCCGCCGCCTCCGTCCCCAAGAGCGGCGGCGGCGGCGGCGCCCTCGCCGCGATCTTCAACAGCAGAGACGTCGAAGCCTCCGACGACGACGGCGGCGGGCAGGAAGAAGAACTGGGAAGCAGAAAGTGGGCGCCCCTGCCCTCCAATCCCGTCGCGGCGTCGCCCGAGGCCGCGCTCGTCGCGCTGAGGCTCTGGCCCCGGCTCCCCGCGTCCTTCGACTGCTCCCGGTGCGCGTTCCTGCCGAGGGAGGAGGGCGCGCCGCGCCCCGCTGCGAGCTTCTTCGACGACCCCTCGGCGGCGGCTGCCGGGGCCTCCGACGCGAGGGCGGCCGCCGTCGCTCTGCTCTGCCTCCCGTCGCCGCCGCCGCCGCCGTCGTCGGCCCGCGCTCCCTCCGCGCTGACCTCGGCGCTCGTCGCCGCGGCGGCCACCCACCCGAGGCTCCACCGCCTGTGGACCACCGTGCTCGCCCTCCTGCTCCCGGGCTTCGACGCCGACGGGCGAGGGGGAGCGGGAGGAGGGGGCAAGGGAGAAGGCCCCGGGGAGGCGGAGGGCGGGGGAGGGGGCGGCGCGGGGAGGCCGCGGCGTGCCCCCCCTCCCCCGTCGACGCTCGCCGCCCCGGACCCGCGCGCCCTCCGCGCGCTCTGGCGCTCCGCCGTCGACGGGGGCCTCCTCGCCTCGCCCTCGGCGACGAGGCGGGCCGCGGCCATCGCGCTCTTCTGCATGCTGCTGCCGAGCCTCTGCCACGGCGGCGGCAGCGGCGACGCGAGCGGCGGAGGGGGGGGCCGGCGCGAGGAACGGGGGCGGGGTGCTGCCCCCCGGGCGGCCCTGGCCTCGCTGCTGTCGCCGGCGCTGGTGCGGGAGCTCGCCTCGGCCTCGCGCGACCCCAGGGCTCCGCTGCACGCCGCCGCGTCGAGGGCGCTCGACAGGCTGGTCGCGGCCGCCGCGTGCCCCGCAGCGGGGGGGGGAGGGGAGGGGGCTGCCTCCGCCGCCGCCTTCGCGGCCTCTGCCGCCGTCGCCGCCGGCGTCGCCGTGGCGCTCCAGGCCGGCGCCGGCCGCGGCGGCTTCGACGCCCGCGCGGGGGGCAGGCCCGTCGTCAAGAAGCTCCTCGCCAGCCTCGGCAAGGGAGCCCAAGGAGGGGACCCTGCCGCCGCCGCGAGCGGCGTGGGGTCGTACGTGAGGCAGCTGCTCGCGAGCTTCGAGCGGCCCCAAGAGGACGAAGAGGAAGCGGACGAAGAGGCCGAGAAGGAAGGAACCGGCGGCGGCGAGAACGGCGCCGACGGCGACGGCGGAATCGGGGAGTCCCCGGCCGCCTCGGCGCGTGCGGCGCTGCTGGATCAGGTCGTCGCCGCCCTCCCCCGCGCCGCCGCCTCGGACCGCGCCGCCGTCGCGGCCTGGCTCGCCTCGCGCGCGTTCTCGAAAGAGGAAGGGGAGGAGAAAACGTGCCAACCGCCGCTCGACGCCGCGACGAGGAGGGTGTGCGCCGCCCGCCTCGTCGGGCTCGTGGCCCGCGGCGGCGGCGGGGACTCCTCCTCCGCGGTCGCCGACGCCGCCTCGGCGAGGGTCGACGAGCTGCTGCTGCTGTCTCCCGGAGCTGTCGCGGCCTCGGAGGAGGCGCTGGAGGCTGCGGCAGCTCTCGGCAGGGTCGCCAAGGCCTCCTCCGCCCTCTCTTCTTCCTCTTCCTCCTCCTCCCTCGAGACGAAAAAGTTCTTCGCCGCGGCCGCCTCGCTGGCCTCGCTGTGGAGGCTCCACGCCCTCGCGGATCCTGCCTCGGCGGACCTCGGGGCCGTGGCGGAGCTCGAGGCGCTGCTCGAGGACGCCGAGGCGGAGATGATTGGAGGAGAAGGGAAGGAGGCTGCTGCTGCTGCGAAAAAGAAGAGCAAGGGCAAGAAGGAGAAAGCCTCCAACGATGACGATTCCGCCGCTCCTCCCCCTCCATGGGCGGACCGCCTCGTCGACGTCGCCCTCTCGCTCTCTGCCTCGCAGCCCCCTCCGCCCTTGCCCGCCGCGCCGCTGCGGGAGCGGGCCGAGGCGCTGCTGCGCGCCGCTGCGGCCGCGGGCTTCGTGACGGCAGTCGGCGTCTCGGACATCGCCGCGGTCGTCGCCGACGGCGGGGCCGCGCTGGAGGGAGGTGAAGAGGAGGATGAGGGAGACGAAGACGAAGAGATGGAGGAAGGAGACGGGGAGGAGAGCGATGGCGAGAGCGGGAGCGAAGAGAGCGAGGGCGACGACGACGCCGCTGCGGTTGTTCGCACCCCTGCCTCCGTTCCCCCTCAGAAGAAGAAGGCCGACGGCGCCGCCTCTTCCCCCTCCTCTTCCGGCTCCGACTCCGACTCAGACGGCGAATCCAACGACTCGGAGGCCGACGACGAGGCGATGTTCAAGCTCGACGGCACGATCGCCGCCGTGCTGCGCGGCGCCGCCGACGCCAGGGCCGCGGCCGCGTCCCGCTCGAGGGCCGCCGAGGCGTTCAGGCTCCGCGCCGCGGGCCTGCTCGACGGCGTCGCCAGAGCGCTCCCTCCTTGCAAAGTGGGAGTGCTCGTCGCGGCGGTTCCCGGGCTGCTGGCCGCGGCCATGGCGCTCAACAATAAGGCGCTCGCCTCTTCTTCGGGATCTTCCTCTTCCGTTGCTGCTGCTGCTGCCGGTGCTGCTGCCGCCGGTGCCCCCTCTGCTGCTTCTGCTCCTCCGGCTTCTTCTCCTTCCAGTGCCCTCGTCGGCTCCGAGGCCGCCCTGGCCGAGCGCCTTCACGGCCTCCTCACCAATCGCCTGCCCTCGCTCAAGCCCTCCTCGCAGCAGGGAGCTGCTGCCACGGGAGAGAGCTCGAGCTCGTCGGCCGAGGAAGCGGAGGAGCGGGCCCTCTTTGCCGCGGCGCTCGGGGCCGCGGCACGCGCCGCCCGCAGGGGCCGCGGGGCCCGCACGCCCGCCGCCGGCGCCGGGGCCCTGCTCTTCCTCTTCCGAGTCGCCGCCAGGACTCCCGTCTCCAGCGGCGCCCTCGAGGCGGCCTGTGCGGCCGCGGGTGAGCTTGCGGCGGACCTCGTCTCGTCGAAGAAGAGCCGCGCCAGGAGGGCGACGCTCGTGAGCGCTGTCGCCCTCGTCCCAGCTTCCGCTTCTTCGCCTTTTTCGTTCCCGGCCGCCGTGGCCGAGGGGGTCGCCTCGGCGATCGCGCAGCCGGCCTCGGACTGCGCCCTGGGCGACGGGGCCGCGGTGGCGGCCGCGGCGCTGGCTGCGGCGCGCGGCGCGCTCCTCGGCAGCAGCAGCGGCGGCGGGGTCGGGAGCGCCTCCTCGTCTGCTGCTTCTGCTTCCGCGGCCGCGACCGCTGCTGCCGCCTCGCGCGCCCTCGCCGTCGCCTGCTCCCCCGGCTCCTACTACTCGAAAGTCGCGCGCTTCGCCGACGCGGCTCGCTCGATCGAGACCGGGGCCAGGGCGCTGCAGGCGCTGTCCTCCTCCCTCGCTGCGCTCCTCGGGGAAGGAGGAGAAGAGAATGAGAAAGAGAAGAAGACCGTCGAAGAGGCCAAGAGGGCGCTCGTCGCGGCGGTCAGGGCCGCGAGGAACGCCTCGCCGCAGCCCGCTCCGAAGGTCGAGCGCTCCCTGGCCCGCGCCGAGGCCGCTCTGACCGCTTCTCCTGGTGCTTCCGCTGCTGCTGCTGGTGGTGGCGGCAGCGACGAGAAGAAGAAGGAGAGGAAGGAGAAGATGCCCGAGAAGAAGAGCAAGGCCAGCGACGACGACGGCCTCGCTCCGCCCGTCGCGAAAAGGGTCAAAGCTTGAAGCTTTACCGTTTTTTTCGTTTCGTTTAGGTTTTCATTTTCCAGGGAGAGACACACGCTCACCAAAGCGCGCGCGCGAGAGAGAGAATTGTTAAAAAACGGATGTTCTTTGCTTTCTCTATTTTCATTCTCAACACGGGGGGGGGGGGGCAAAAGCAAAAGCAAAAACAGAGATCTCGAAAAGAAGGAAACTGGCATTCTCTGAAAGTCTCTCTCTCTACTCTCTATTATAAGGGGAAAAAAAAACCTCATCTCGCTTCTCGCTCCTCTCTCTCTTCGACGTCTACTCGTCGGCCCCGCCGGCCACAACCGCCTCGTACCTCGGCGTCCTCACGTCCGGTGTGGGCTTGGTCGGGCCGAGGGACCGCAGCGCGCTCGAGAAGGCGTCGGATTGCGTCCTGTTTTTTTTGGGGGTTAAAAAGAAGGTGAGATTTTTCTTTCTTCTTCCCCCCTTTCTCTTTCGTTCTCTCTCAACCTCCCTCCCCCTCCCCCCGAGCCAAACTTCCTTCTCTTACCTCATCACGTCCGCCACAAACGATTTCAGCCATTCGGCGTCCCCGATCAGCTGCGCCAGGTGCTGCGCGACAAGCTCCTCCTCGGCCAGGTAGCGGTTGAGCGCCGCCGTCTCCTTGCCCTCCTTGTGCCTCAGCCGCTTCTGCAGCTCCTCGAGCCTCGACTCGTTCTTCGGCGACGCCGACGCCCCCGACGCGCCCCCACGCTCGAGCCCGGGCCTCCGCCGCTCGAGGTCGGCGGCCAGCGCCTGCGTCGTGTGCCTCCGCGAGTCGAGCTCGAGCCGCATCGCCTCCAAGCGGGCCATCTGCCTCGTCACCGTCACGAAGCCGGCGCGCCAGCGCTCCATGGGCGCGAGGACGTTGTCGGTGAGGCGCGCCGCGGCGTCGGAGCCGGCGGCGGTGAGCGCGTCGCCGTCGAAGGCGCCGCCGATGGCTCCCGCGTCGACGGGGGAGACCGGCTGCTGGCCCGAGGTCGAGGCCGCCCCTCCGGGTCCTCCTCCGTTCGACGCTGCGCCGCCGCCGCTGCTTCCTGCCGGGGGCTTGGAGAAGACGCGCGGGAGAGGGGCCGAGAGCACGGACCTGGTGGTGCGGAACATGCCTGTTTTCGGGTTTCTCGGGGGGTCAACAAAGAAGGAGAAGAAGGTTCAGAAGGAGGGAAGAGGAAGAAAGGAACGCTTTCTCTCCTCTCTCTCTTCCTCTTTTCTTCCTTCTCTCACCACTCACCCTCAGTCGCCGCCTTGATGCTCGCGATTTCCTTCTCGAGCACCTTGAGGTGCGCGTCGAAGCCCGAGGCCTTGATTGATTTGTTTTGGTGTTTTCGTTAAAAAAAAGAGAAAGAGGTTGAGTTTTTTTTGAGGTTTCCGAAGAGACACGCTGTCAGCGATGGATACTTCTTTTTCTTTTTTTCTTCTCCATTCTCGCACCTCCTTCAGCATCAGCTCGTTGCGCGCATTGCTGGTCGGGATGAACGTCGCCGGAAGCAGTCCTGTGCCTTGTTTCACCTGTGAACGAGGGACAAGAAGGGGGAGAGGTTGAGATTGACTGAAGATGCCCGTTCGCCCACCGGAGTGGGCGCTGCCGTCAAATGAAAGGGATGGAAGCCGGCCCTCTCTCTCTCTCTCGCAGCCTCTCCCTTGCTTTCAACGGCGCCGCCGGGGAGACAGAGGAGGAGGCTGCTCTTACCTGCTCGGTGAAGCGGCGCATCATGACGCCCATGGCTGCTAGGGAGAGACGAAAAAGAAGAAAGAGAAAAAAGAGGGAGAGAGGAGAGAGAAACGCCGATTGCGCTTTCTCGTCAAAGAGAAAAATGGAGGAGGTGCGCTCTCTCTTTTTTCTCCCGCCTCTTCCCTTTCATCTAAAAAAAAAAAAAAAGCAGAGAGCCTCCCTTACATAGAAGCGCCTTTCTCTCCCTCACGAAATCTCCCTCTCTCCCCCTCAGGAAAGGAAAGCAGCGTCAAAGCTCAGAAGAAAGGGAAAAAACTGCAGAAATAGCCGACTGCTTGCCCCAGGAGCGGCCCAAGAAAAGAAGAAGGGAAAAAAAAAGTCCTCAAAGCCCGAAAAAAAGTAAAAGAAATACAGGGGAAGAAAAAAAACCTAGCTCCCGTGCCCGAGCTTCAGCAGACCCGCCAGCACCACCGCGGCCCCGACCACGTTCCCAACGCTCACCACCACCAGATTGCCCACCACCCCCGCGACCGGGGCCCCAGCCCCGGAGAAGGCGGCCAGCGCGAAGACGAACATGTTGGCGACGGAGTGCTCGAGCCCCAGGCTCGCGAAGCACGACAGCGGGAGCCAGATGCCGATCGCCTTCCCGAACATGGAGCGAGCCGACGCGGCCTGGACAACGGCGACGCAGACGCAGACGTTGCAGAGGACGGCGCGGGCGAAGGCCGCGAGGACGGGAAGCGAGGCCTTGGCGGCCGCCATCGCGGCGGCGGGGGCCGCCGAGGGGGGCGGCGGCGGCGGCAGCGCGGAGAGCGCCGCGGCGCCGGAGACGCCGGGCCCGGCGCCGCTGCTCCCGAGCACCAGCAGGGCCGCCATGGCGGCGACGCCGGCCAGGTTCCCGATCCAGCACGCCGCGGCCCTCGGCAGGATGTCTTTCAGCTTTGCCCTCCCCTCCAGGAGCGCGGCGGCGAAGAAGAAGCTGTTGCCGGTGAAGAGCTCTGCGCCCGTAATGGCGATCGCGAGCAGCCCGACCTGGAATCCCACGGCCCCGAACACGAGGCGCTGGGTCGCCGGGTGGACGGCGCCGCTCAGGCAGCCGCCCAGGGCGAGCGCGAGCGACGCGCCGTAGCCGATGAACGCGCCAGCGAGCACCGACAGCGGCAGCACCCTCGCGAGGGGGGCGCGGGACTTGAGCTCTCCGGTGGAGACGGCGAGGTCCCAGAGGGCGGGGCCGATGACACACTCTGAGACGGGAGTCGGCGCTACGGTAGCAGCGGCGATGATGGCGGCTCGGGGGACCTGGAGAGAAGGAGTCGAGGGAGGGAGAACAAAGAGTGAACGACCGAGCGAGCGAGGTTGAGGTTGAGTTTTCGCTGATGTCGCTCGTTTTCTTGGTCGGAGCTTTTGTCCTCCTTGCTATCAATTCTGAGGCTGAGGAAGCGAGCGAGCGACTGCGGATCCGATGCCCCATCCGAAAGTATCTGTCGCAAAGGATCGCACGCTCCCAAAAGGGGGAGAAAGAAAAGGCGCGAACGAGGGCGGTTTTCACCTTTTCGAGGCGGCGACGAGGGATCACCATGGTCGAAGCAGGAGGATTGAGGGCGGCGCCGGCGACACAAGCTCGCATCGCGCTCCTCTTGCTCGTCGCTCGGATTGCTCCCTTTTTCTGTTGCAGAGCGCAGGCTGTGTAGGCGACCGCCGGAGAGCGCGCCAGCAGTGTCGAAGAATTCATCTTCGAAAAAGGGGGAGGGGAAACGAGAGAGAGAGAGAGAAAGAAAAGAGCTTTTGTTCGTCGCAGCGAGAGTGCGATTGGGTTTCATTGTTCTTTCGTCTTCATCTTCTTCTTTCGTCTTCTTCTTCTTCGTCTCTCCTCTCTTTCGGTTTTCTCTCCTTGCTTCAAAATGGCCGACCCGGACGCCGTGGCCAAGGTGAGAGCGAGCTCGCGTGGAGGTTTGCTATCCGAGCTGCCAGAAGCAGATCTCAGAGAGCTGATTTGGAACGCCGAGGACGACTGGTGGAAAAGGACGACGCCTGCATCGGAACTTTTCAATCGATGCAACCCATCGAATCGGTTTCTCTCTCTCTCTCTCCCCTGTCGCCCTCCTGGAGCTGTCCTCGCGTCCCTTTTCTTCACCACGGGAGCACAAGCGCGACGGTCGCTGTTTCGTCAAACGCACGAGAGACCCAATTCGAAACCTCTTTCGTGGCGAAAAACTCGCGTCGAAATCGGGAGATCCAAAACAAAATGAAAACAACGCTCAAAAGAACTCCACCCAAAAAAAACTCAAAAAAAGGCCTTTGTCGACCACTACTACGCCATCTTCGACACCAACCGCGCCGCGCTGGGAGCTCTTTACACCCCGGAGGCGACGCTCAGCTTCGAGGGGCAGAAGTCGGTCGGACAGGCAGCGATCCTGACCAAGCTGACGGGTGAGAAGATAAAATTTGAAGCTTTCCCCCCCCTTTTTCCGGTCTTCGCGGGGCCGTTCTCTCTCTGAAGAGCGAAAAAAACTCACCTTTCTCTTTCTCTCTGTCGAATGCATTCCCAGGCCTCCCCTTCCAGCAGTGCACCCACCGAGTCTCCTCGACGGACGCGCAGCCCGCCGCGGGGGGAGGGATCCTCGTCTTCGTCACGGGGCAGCTGCTGGTGAGAGAGAGAGAGAGAGTTTTTGAGTTTTGAAGTTTTTCCCTTTCTTTTTCGGGTACTTCGAGCGAGCGAGCGAAGCGTGAGCGGAGCGAAGAAGCTTTCTTTTGTCTTTGCTTCGAGCGAAGCGTGAGCGGAGCGATGAAGCTTTCTTTGGTCCCCTTTGGTCCGTCGTCGTTCTCTCTCTCTTTCTCCAAGAAAAAAATCAAAAACCAAAAAAACTCAACTCTTCGCCGAAAAAAAAAAAAACTAGCCCGAGGGAGAGACCAACCCCCTGAAGTTCAGCCAGGCCTTCGTGCTCGCCCCCCTCGGCGGGTCCTGGGCCGTGACCAACGACGTGTTCAGGCTGAACTACGCCTGAAGAGCGTGAAAACCCGAGAGAGAGAGAGACAGAGAGAGAAAAGGGGGAGAGGAGTTGAGTTTGTAAACAGAAGAGAGAGGAGAGAGAAAGAGTTTTTTCCCCGTCGGTTTCGCTCATTTTCTTCTCTCAGACTTCTTCTTCTTTCTCCCTCTTCGGCTCCTTCGATGCGCGCGCTCACTGCATCAGCGCCTGCCCCGCGCCGCCTCGCGGCAGCAGGAAAAGCTACCCGTGAACCTCGCATTGTCGCCGCCTCAGTCGCAGCGCCTCGGAGGAGAAACTGCTTGCCGATTCCTCCTTTGACGCCGCATGCTGTTCGTCGACGACGCTCCGTCCTCGCTTCCTCTTCCTCCTCCCCCGAGCAGCAGCCCTATCCTCCTCTCAGCCCGGACGACGTCGTGGACGGCAGCAGCGACGAGGCCGCGCTCGAGTCCGCGGCGCTCAGGGCCCTGCTGCTGTGCTGGTTCGGCATGCAGGTGAGTTTTTTTCTAGAAAGCAAGCCGTCTGTTAAGTTGCTTCGATGGCGATTTCCTCCGACGGCGCCTCGGCCTCGACCTCGACCTCGACACGCGTGGATTTTTCTTATCTCATCCGCCCCTCTTCTCCGAACACAAAAAAAACTCAACACCGACGTCAGGAGCGCTCCGTCTTCGCCACCCGCTGCCTCGTCGAGACCTGCCTCTCCCTCTACCGCCGCGGAGTGCCTCCCTCGACGCCAAAATCCACTCTCTCCTTCGCGAGCCTGAGCTCGGGCGGCGCGCTGCTGTCCGAGGACGAAGTGCAATTACTTTCCTCTTGGGTCGGCCTGAGCTACATGACGCTCGACGACGTCGGCTGCCCCCGGTTCCCGGGGGCCGCGGCGACGCCGATCGCGGGGCAGAGGGGAGGGGCCGAGCCCGCCAGCAGGGAAGGAAGGAGCGCCGCGCTCGCCGGGATGGCCGGCTTTGTCAGGACGACCGTCGCCGCGTTTGCCGCCGGGGGGGGCGGCGGGGCGAGCGCGAGGAAGCTGCCCCTGGCGCAGGCGATGGCCGGAGGGGAGCTCGGGGGCGCCGCGAAGGTGAGGGAGCTTTTTCTTTCCTTCATTTTTTGAGGGGCCGAAGAAGAAAAGAGAGAGCAGAAACGGATTTCTCTTGCTCAAAACTTCCGACTTCAAAAATCCGGGAAAAACTCTCTCTCTCTCTCTCTCTCTCTCTCTCTCTCTCTCTCTCTCTCTCTCTCTCTCTCTCTCTCT
>Ga0114918_10004800_pt1 | contig 11705 bp, 10 predicted proteins | sample LantaG_FD_87015 | JGI IMG/M metagenome (GOLD analysis project Ga0114918, IMG submission 87015) | Deep subsurface microbial communities from Baltic Sea to uncover new lineages of life (NeLLi) - Landsort_02402 metaG | ecosystem: Environmental > Aquatic > Marine > Oceanic > Sediment | place... | reverse complement strand
CCACTCGATATGAGGATTAAAAGCCATCGCATATCGACCGTCATTTGTCTTCTGGCCCCACGCCTTGGCACCGGCCGTAATAATCGAAGGAATCTTCCTTGGTCTGGCCCAACTGTTTCCCCCGTCGGTGCTGATAGAAGCGTAACCATGTTTCCAAATCCCTACTATTTTGCCGTCTGCGCGAGTATACCAGTCAAACGCCTCGCACGAAAACTCACCGTCCGCAGCTATGCTATAGAAACCGTCCGTGCTGCGTTCCTCTTCCCACCATTGCTGCCGATACAACTTATTCGAGAGCAGTTCCTTGCACACCTCCACAAATCCCGCATCCTTCGAAGCAGTATATAAAGGATAAGGCGTATTACTTTCGTCCCATTTTTTCCCGGGAGACCCCTTATGACGATTGTACCGTATGAAATAAATCGGACTGAGCGTCCCATCCTTATATACCTCCCGAACCACTCTGCCGACGCCCAATCCATCCTGCGCATTATCATCCAAGTCATAGAATGACGAAACCAGAAGACGATTATTCGAAGATACATAGAACCCCATCCGGTGATGCGCAGCGGTCCTCCCCGAACCATCATCCAGCCTAAATGCCGGGAATATCACCTGCGGAGTACTCCAAAATCTGCCTGTCTCGGAAACCGCCAATACCGCAGGCTGCGGAGCCTGATTCTCATTCTTGGGAGAGCTTACGAACTCCACATATATTTTACCATTCCAATACGCGATAAACGGCTGATGATGATAAGTATTAGTTCGCCCATAAGCATATTCCGGATGCTCGTGGTTCGCGCGAAAGACCTGGTAATTGTGCACACCGACAACGGGCGGAAGCCCCCCGTCCTGGTAAGAGAAATTCAGCACTTCACTGCTCTTGCCCGTAAATTGAAATGGAGCGTCCTTCTCCCACCACTTGCAATCCATTATCTCGTGCATTATGAATCTTTCATTCTCCTCAGTATGGTACAGGGCCGACGGAGCAACTATCTCTTTGGCCTGCCCCTCCCAGCTCCAGTAAAGACGAAAGTAGGCCGGGTATCTGCTGGTAAAAAATGAAAACTCGACAGGATACGCCTTGCCTTTAACCATCGAGAACGACCCGCTGCCCTTTTTATCCTTTCCATCTATCACCACTTTATCATCTATCTTCAGAATCAAGCCATTGTCAGCTTCGGCGGCAAAGTTAACCTTGCCCGTAAACGGCCCCACGATAAAACCATACCAGCGACAGGAATAATCTTTCGAGCCGTGATTCCAGTCCTTATCAACGCTTGTGATTATTATCCTCGCCGCCCTATCCAGCCCCTCAAAATCCGACCCGCCGTACCTGGCCCCCAACAGACCGGACTTCCTCGCCAGCTCTGCTTTTGCCTCACCCGAAAAAAATGCAAATACCACAACCACTGCCATAATCACCAATACTTGAACCGTTCTCTTAGCCATTGATTCTCATCCTTTCAATCGAGATTACCCTATCAACCGGTCAATAAGCTGGGATTCCCATTTAACAGACTTAGAAGCACTTTTACACCTTTCAATTTCACGATAATAGCGGATTACCCACGTATTTAGGTGTTCTTTATTTATTTGACGTTCAGGACGGAGAAATTTATGCATTACCTGGGGATTGTTCATATACATCACTTAATGACACCGCCATAAACGACTAATACACAGCATCGACAGCTTGAGATTTTTGGGCCACAGATTTCGTGAATTGCGATGATCCTTCGACTACTTCGGCGCCGCTCAGTATAAATGCGCTCAGGCCAAGGCCATCCCCAAGCTGCGCTTGAGGCTGCCACCCGCCGCTTGAGGCTGCCACCCGCCGCGATAAGGTGCAGACGTTTCCCACGTTTTGCCGTTGTCAGTGGTCTTCATAATGTAGAGGCTCTTGAGGTCGTCGCCCTGGTCCTTCAACCCGCTCAGCGCCAGAGCCAGCTCGCCAGTACTCAACGTAATCGGAACGTTGCGAACTCCCCAGCCTAATTCTACGCCGAATTTTACGCCGAAGGGCTTGTCCTTTGTCCAGGTCTTACCGTTGTTGGTGGATATACGATACATCAGCCGGCCCGGCCCACCCGAACCTCGACGTCTCGGGCGATCGCCTTCCTTACGGCCCCACACTATCCAGATGCGCCCGATACCATCCGTGAAGATAATCGCATTTCCCGCAGGCTGAACCGGATGGCCTGCGACCGCCTTGGGTTTTTCCCAAATGCGCTACCCCTTTTTCTTCCTGGCCAGGAACAGCTTCTGATCGTCACTGGCCTCGTAACTGCTGCCGTACCACAAACACAACAGATCGCCGTTCGCTGCCTCGGTCAGCGTCGAGCAGTGATAAGCCACCGCACCAGGGCAATATCAAGGACTTAAAAAAATCTCAGAAAATGCAAACCTTTTATATATCCTTGTGCTATTTTGCTGACGTCAGACAGGTTATATTTTCCGGTAACGGCTCAAGGGTCTCCCAATCAGGCTTTTCGCAGCTTGCGCTTTTGCTAAAGGCGGCTCTGGCCAATTCAAAATAAAGGCGAATATCCCAGGGACACCATTGGATAGCATTTTTGAGAAAGCGGGCTGCGGCGCGGTTGTTTGCGAGCGATTGAGAAATTTTAGCGGCCTTGCGATATTTGTGGCTTATTTTGCGCGCTGCAATTTTTCGCGAAACGTATTTGTCGCCCTGAAAATGCAAATAAAATCGCTCCAAACTTCTGGCACCATTAAGCGGTCCCAGCGGGTCTTGTATGTTCGAGAGGCTGTTGGGCAGACTTCGTTTAATTATAAAAGCTTCGGGGACAAACAGAAAAGGGATTTTAACGGAAATTCGCAGGAACACATCGTAATCAGTACCTCGCGTAATGGCTTCGTCCCAGAAAATATTTAGCCAGGCGCTTTTGCGAAAAAGGATTACGGATGGCATAAGGCAGGGCATACCGTGGAAAAAATATTTTGTGAGCCAGCCTGATATGCAGCGATCTGGCGGACTCGTATCCTTTTTCGAGCCGTCCGGATATAAAACAATCACACGTCCATATGCGGCTCCGTAGTCTTTATTCGCTTCCAATTCCGTGACAACTGTCTGGAGATAATCCGCTGGCCAAAGGTCATCAGAATCGAGAAACGCGAGGTATCGACCTGTCGATTTTTGAAGGCCAAAATTGCGAGCCATGGATTGGCCGCCTTTTTTTTTGTAAAAATATTTTACTCTGTCGTCGGCGATTCGATTTACAACGGCAGCAGTGTTATCGGTTGAGCCATCGTCGATAATCAGAATCTCGAAATCCGTGAAGGTCTGCTGCAGAACGCTTTGGCAGGCTTCTCTGACGAGAGCGCTGCGATTATACGTTGGGATGATGACGCTTATGGCTGCCATAAAATCTTTAACTGGGTATTGCAACTCTTATATCTTGTTCTGAAATCAGACGTTCTGCGAGTTGTTTGCTTTTCAAAAAACACTGGTCGATGTTGATGTATTCCCATTGCCCAAATCTTCCTATGCTATAGATGCCCAGATGCTCAAGATAGGCGTTCAGCGAGTCCATTATGCGTTTTACTTGACGGCCCCGAACGGGATAAGCATATTTTACAAGTTCATATCGGTGGGATAGAATCTTCATTTTGTCTTTTATCAGCCCGACATCACAAAGCCTTTTAAAGATACGCGCTGTTCTGTCGCAGCAGGAGCTTTTGCCAAAGTCGCCGATGGATGTTTCGGAAATAATGGAGTGATATGGTTTGTTTCTTTCGTTTTCAGAAGACAAACTATTGAAAACAATTTTGTGAGCGGGCATATCGGCATCGGCGCAATACAGCCTCTGCGGCACGCCGACAAGAGGTTCGCTCGTTACAAAAAAATCCACCTGCAAAGAAACATAAGGCAGCTCGTTAGCTAACTGCACGATATGGTTGGGAACGTCCCTGACCATTGTAACAAGTTCGGTGACGGGCATAGTTGATACAATTTTTTCCCATTTGAAGACATCGCCGCGGGAGGTTCGCAGGAGATTACTGTGCGGGTCGATAAAACAGACTTTTTGTTCAAATTGTATGTTGCTGAGTCTGGCTGCCATTTTTTTGAATATTACGTTAAATCCACCTTTCGCAGGATATCCCACCAGACTGTTCTCGTCCAGGGGCGTTCTTTGCTCACTGGCGTTTATTTCTGCAGAGGGTTTATTTCTGAAGCTCACAATTCTTTCCGACGCCCAGTCACAACTGATTTCGCCAAGATTATGCCGCCAAAGTTTTCTGTTGTAAGGAAACAAAAAATGCTGTGCGATACCAGTCCCGTATTTAACAAGTATGAAGTCGTGCAGATTCTTCGGCTGGCTATATTGCGGCCTCATCTCAAGACCTTTTATGCAATCCTCAACAACTTTTTTGTCATCAATCAGGTGGAAAAATCTCTGCCAGGGGTAAGGGATGACACTGCCTTTGAAAAGAATCCTGGCATCTCTTTTTTGGAGGAAAAGTTCTACGCCGAGTTCATTTGGGATGAATGAGCGTATCGTGTTATGCGCTGTGTGAAAAGAATGTCCGCCAATATCGAATACGACATCGTTCATTTCAAAGGAACGGCACAAGCCTCCTACGACAGGCAAGTTTTCTAGGACAATTCCGTTGCCATTTAGATGATAATCTACCGAAAGCCCCGTCGGCCCGGCTCCGATAATTATTGTTTTTACAAGCTCCATAACAGTGAACTTTCGCACTTTTAATAGAATGTCAACTTGGGTAATTTGTGCCGATAGGCTGATTTAACAACCATCCGATTATTTTTAGCAAGTTCGGGGCTTTTGCCGAACTTGTGTAAAACACAAAAAGCCGTATAACTACTTATAACATAAGGTTTTCCTTAATAAAAAGTGCGAAACTTAACTAACAAATACTTTATCTAATCTGGGATTTCCCATATAACGTTGCATATTCTTGCTCATCTGCACCGCTGAGCATCATTTCCAATAGAATATCAAATCTGTCTTGAAAATTCAAGCATTTTGGTTGCTTCTCGATGTTTTTACCCACCTGGAATTTATCATAATGAAAACTGTGTTGAATGGCCTCGATAAGTTCTATACTATCAACTTCTTGATTCTTTGCACGACTTCATATGGGAAATCCGGGATGAAGAAAGCACAAAGCGAAAAACGACAGCGCAAAATTCCGGGCAGGAATTGCAGACTTGTAATCCGCAGCGAAGCAGATATACTTTACTGGCAATCGCTACAGTTAAACACCGGCGGCGGTTGGGAACTGTTGCATTTTGTGGGTTTAGCGGGCTTCCCAACAGCTTTTGACAGCCAAACGTATTTTGTTGCGAAAGAGCGTTTTGTATTGACGGAGGGTAGGCTATGCTGAAAAAAATTGTTGTTTTAGGAGCGGTATCGACATTATTGTTTTGCTCCTGCAAGGATGCCGAACAGGCAGAAGGAGGTAAAAAGATGGAGATTAAAATTGCAAGTACGGCTTTCGATGAGGGTGGTTTAATCCCGCCCAAGTACACCTGCGACGGCGCGGATATTTCTCCGCCGCTGCATTGGGAGGATGTTCCCGAAGGCACTAAAAGCATCGCTCTTATATGCGATGACCCCGATGCGCCTATGGGCACCTGGGTACACTGGGTTCTGTTTAATCTGCCGGCTGAGACCAGAGAATTAGCAGAGAACATTCCGCCGGATAGAACCCTGCCCAATGGGGCCCGGCAGGGGACCAGTGATTTCGGCAGAATTGGTTATGGCGGCCCCTGCCCACCGAGCGGCACGCACAGGTACTTCTTTAAGATTTATGCTCTCGATACACAAATTGACCTGGCCGCCGGTGCCAAAAAAGCCCAGTTGCTCAAGGCTGTCGAAGGGCATATCCTCGACCAGGGACAGCTAATCGGAAAATACAAAAGGCAATAGCTCCGCTTCCGTCCCGGCGCACTGAAACCTCCTGGAGAATCGCGTTCGTAGTTATGAGTTCGTAGTTCATAGACTACGAACCACGAACTATGAACTATGAACTATAAAGGTGCACGGCAAAGCCGCTATCAGAACTTTTCCAGTATAGCTGCCGTGTGGATTGCAAGCAGTATCAGGTAGTCCAAATCACTCAGACTGTAGTGCTCGCTGTCCATAGCGTTGTCAACATATAACACGCCGAAACAGCCGGCCGGATGCATAATAGGCGCTATTATTGCAGAGCGTATCCCTTCTTCTTCTTCTATTTGGGCGGAAACGCGCGGCAGAACCATGAACTCGCCTTTTTCAATCGCTTCCTTGATTTTATCATTAAGTCTTATTACGCTTATCTCCACCCTTTGGCCGTCTTGTTGTTTTCCCGTGTGATGGGTCATTGGGCCGGCAGACTGCGTCCTCAAAGCACACCATGCATGATATGCGCCGAACTGTTTTAATGTGACATCCAATAAGGCCAGGAGCAATTCGTCGAGACTGTGGGTTCTGCAGAGCGTCTCGGTGGCCTCCGAAAAATCCATCAGTCTTTGGGCCGGCAGTCTCATAGCTGGGGCGTGCCCCGCATCCGGCTTTCTTACTATAATCTCGTGAGGTGGTGTTGTCAGTGCTGCTTTCATATTATAAGCTGTTTTTGTGAGCGTATCTTCCAAATCAATTGGTTTGTCGGCGTCGGTATCGTCTTCGAGATTGACCTCGATGGTAAAATCACAGATGCGCAGAATATTGCCGGTTTTAATCTCGGCTTTGTGGATTGGTTCGTCGTTTAGATATGTCTTATTGGTCGAATCCAGGTCTTCGACCATCCATTTACCATCCTGTGTCCTGAACATTACCGCGTGCTGCCTTGAGACTGCTCTACTACGCAGAAAAATTTGGCTGTTAAGGTGTCTGCCGATATAAATAGGCCCCTCAGTGAATTCAAATTCGCTGACAGTGCTGTCACTTTGTCTTACAATCAAACGCACAGATTCTGCTCCCACGCATTTGCGTTCTAAAGCTCAGATATCTTATTATCGGCAATTTGGCACCGTTTGTCAAGCGAGTAATTCTTCGGTTTGGACAAAAGCCCAGCGGGATTTCTTTTTTCCATTTATTGCGCCTGGATAGACAATTGCGAAGCATCACCAGGTCTCGCCCGGATGTGAAAAATCAGACCAGCTTTATTCTAAATCAGCCGTCCTTATTACTTTTCCTGCACCGCTCTTTATGTAATTCTTGCCGAAGTGCTTTTCGAATAAGCTTCTTGCCTTCTCGCCCGAGCAATGACAGGGGCCGGCATAACACACGCCCAGTTTCTTGAAAGCCGCGATGATTTTTTCGACTTTGCCTTTCGTTGCCCATTCGAGATGGAAACCACCCATTACCAAAAGAATATCATCTTTTAGTAAGTCCTTTGCCGTACCTACGATTTTTACGATACCCGGATGTGCACAGCCCGTTATTACTACCAGCCCTTTGTTTGTGCGAACAATTAAGGACTGCTCTTTTATCAATTTTCCAAGCTGACCGGTCGAATAAACATTTTCACAAATCTCCAACGGCTGCTCTACCTCAACTGTTTTTGCTCCGCATCCTTTCACCTCATCTTTAAACTTTATTGGAAACGACTTTGGCAGATAAACAGTAACGCCGGAGTTCTTTTCAAGAAAGCTCTTCAGTCCGCCCGTATGGTCGCCGTGAATGTGAGAGAGAACAACCAGCTCCACGCTGTTGGGTTCAGTTGCTAATTTCTCCATATTATTCAGCAGTATTGACCCGTCCCCGCCGGTATCGAACAGAATCGTTTTCTCGGCCCCCGTTATCAGGCAGGCAAATCCCCAGGCTGTTTCCAGCCCTTGTTTGTACGGATTATTGTCGTAAACAACCGTAATGGTCAGGTCGTTAACACCATTAACTTCAGGCGCCCAAATTACCTCGTTTTCCTCATTCATAATCTGTCCCTTTCTTTGAGCATACGCGGTTAGGAACACAGTTGCTCCCAAAATGAAAGCACCAGCTATCAGTAGCAAAATAAAAAAACCGCCGTTATCCGTATCTGTTTACCCTTTCATATCCGTCAACAATTATAAGCACCAACGCCGCCCGAGCAAAAAGAATCTACATCCCCCCACCCCCGTCATCCTGAGCGAGGCCGAAGGCCGAGTCGAAGGACCTGGCCATCGAACATAATTCACCTGTCGACGTGCCTCCTGTCATTCCACACTTGCTGAAAGTCCGGCACTGACGGGATGCGGAATCCACTCCACCCACGAGCCACGAAACCGCCGCAAGAATATTTGTCTTTCTACAATAGGCTTCATATACTATCGTAAATCAAGCTCAGCGCCGTAGCTGAGCCAGGTGTAAATGGGAAATTCCAGTTAAATGGATAAAAACAATTGGAGGTACTCCCAATGGCCCTTCGAGTATTCATTTTATATCTCAGTCTTTGTTTGCTAACTTCCTGCGATTCATCAAAGGTTCTGACAGGTCAGCCGAAGAAAGATACGCAGCAGCCGAAGCAGGAACAACCGCAAATTTCCCAAAATATGCCGCCGGGCGAAGTCAGTCTCTTTGACGGCAGCAATCTCGGCCAATGGAAGATTACGGATTTCGCCGACCACGGAAACGTCTATGTCAGAGATGCAAGCATTATCCTCCAGACCGGCGACAGCCTCACTGGCGTCATCTGGGCCGGTCCGGTCCTACGTATGAATTACGAAATCAATCTCGACGCGATGCGCGTAGATGGAGACGACTTCTTCTGCGGCTTGACGTTTCCGGTCGGCGATTCCTGCGTAACGTTTATAGTAGGCGGCTGGGCCGGGTCCGTCTGCGGTATTTCAAGCATTAATTACTATGATGCCTCCGACAATGAAACCACGGTAAAAGCATATTTTGATAACAACCGCTGGTATCACATCCGCGTCCGCGTCACGCCCGGCAGGATTCAGTGCTGGATTGATGATGAGCAATATGTTGACCTGCAAACCGGCGGCAAAAAGCTCACTGTCCGCATAGATGTCAAAAAGTCCAGACCTCTCGGCATCGCTTCTTGGCGCACCGCCGCCGCCATCAAAAACATCCGACTGACCAAACTACCGGACTCCGCCAGCACCCCAGAAATCCATTAACAAATGTCATTCCCGCGAAACTTGCCCCGCGCAGCTGGGGGGCAGGAATCCACACGAAATACGCTTCACGAAATACGAGATACGAATTCGGGACAACAAACACGAAATTCCGCTTCGCCTCCATCTACCTTTCAAGCCACAAAATATTCATCCGCCTCCGGCGTACCCCAAATCAAACCAAAAGTCAAAACAAAAAAGCCCTTTTCTCCTCCGGCGTTTTCTGCTATAAAACTCTAAACCCAAATTCCTTGCATTGGTCCGGATATTCTATTCTGTTTCGCCTAAGGTTAAGGATTGTGGAAGAGAGCTTCGAACTGGAAACACAAGCCCTGAGAAAGTCGTGGATGCAGTACGGCAGGACATTGCTTCGCGGCTATCTCGTCCGCGGCGTCCAGGACCCGCGCATCAATGTACAGAGCATCCTAACGCGGCACTTTCTCATTGACCGCGTGTTCCCCGGACAATTTGCGCTCGTGATGGACCAGGAACTACGCTTTAGCCTGGTAGTAAATTGGCTCCTCAAGCTTCTCAAAGCATCGGTCACTGGCGACCAGCTCCGCGCCGTGCTCGACGCGCTGCTGGACGACGAAAACAACACGGACGGGCTTCAAATCCCACAGTTTATTTCACAGACTTTTGCCTCTCTGGCGTTGCCGAACTATATCTGCGACCTCTTTACCTGGGCTCCAGTTGAGACAACAGATGCGCCAATTCAAGAATACCTTTTGAACACCTTTCAGGCGGTGTGGCGCGAGTTACTCGAGAACGAACGGCATCAGCCTGTCTCGCTGTTGGAGCCGGCCTGCGGCTCTGCCAATGACTACCGCTTTATTGACGCATTCGGCATCGCCCGCTTCTTCGACTACACCGGTTTTGACCTTTGCGAAAAGAACATTCGCAACGCAAAACGAATGTTCCCGGACATGCGCTTCGAGGTACGCAACGTATTTGAGATTGATTCGCCTGACAAAGCATTTGACTGTTGTTTTGTACATGACCTGTTTGAACACCTTTCGATAGAGGCAATGCAAGCGGCAATTGCGGAAATTTGCCGCGTGACACAGCAAGCCATCTGCATCGGCTTTTTCAATATGTATAACGGGGCTGAGCATATCGTTAAAGCTGTTGATAGCTATCATTGGAACGTTTTGAGCGCAGCGAGAATGAAAGCGGTCTTTGAACGATATGCCTCTCATGCAGAGGTTATACATATCGACTCGTTTTTGCTTTCACGATTCGGCTGTGACCAGACCCACAACAAAGGTGCTTATATATTTATCATCAAAATGTAGGACCACCGCCGCTATCAAAAATATCCGCCTGACCAAACTACCGGACACTCCCAGCATCCTGAGCACCCGTTAATCTTTCCGTAGAGGGATACATTACTAAACGAATATTGAATTTAGGCACTTCCCGTGGGGTACAGAAATACATACGCACTATAAATTATGCGCAGATTGCATAAAAAACGGGTTCCGATGCGTCATAAAGTTTAGACTGGACGACCAGGAAAAGGAAACGTTGAAATTCGCAGCGCCAATGCTGATATGCAGTCTGCTCCAGGAAATATTTGTCAGGCACATACGCTATCTTCAAATACAAAGGAGTAACCGAATGCAGAAGACAAAAGCAATGTTGATTATGGTCTGCTTGTTGGGTGCCGGGTTGCTTACGGCCCAGACTTTGCAGGCCGAAGGGTTCACGGACTCGCTGCCGATGAAGATGATTAAAATCAACCCGGGCATGTTCACCATGGGAGCGGATTTGTCCGCCGACTACATCACGGCGCAGAAGGGCATCTTCATCCAGGACGAGTTCCCGACGCGGCAGGTGACCATCACCTACAAGTACGAGATGTCGAAGTACGAGGTCACCAACGCCGAGTACGAAAAGTACGACCCGGGCCACGCTGCATTGCGAGGAAAAGCCGACGGTATTTCCCGGGACGACGCCGAAGCCGTCGTCTATGTCAACTGGTATGACGCGATGGGATTTTGCCGGTGGCTGTCATCACATGATGCTCAGTACGATTACCGTCTGCCGACCGAGGCGGAGTGGGAATACGCCTGTCGCGCGGGGACGCGAACGCCCTACAATGATGGCGTAAGCGGAGATATCTACTCGATGAATCCTCTTGGGCCGTTAGCAAAGCAATGGCGGGTCATCACCGAGTGGTTCACCACCCGCGGCAATCGGCCAACGAAGAATATTTCGTGGGGCTCTCCGGAAGATGTGGACCTGACGGTCGGCCAGGAGGGACCAAATGCGTGGGGCCTGTATGACATGCACGGCGGCGTGGAGGAGTGGACGCTCGACTGGTACGGCCCGTATGTGGCCTCTGACACGGTTGACCCCGTTGGTTATGTGAGCGGCTCTTCGAAGGTCGTGCGAGGAGGCAGTCACAATGTTCACATGCAAACACTGCGTTCGGCGAACCGCTCTTCGTCCAACAGGACCGACAAGCATTTCCTGCTCGGTTTCCGAGTGGTGCGAGTACCGAAGGGCCAGACCCTGCCAAAGCCAAAACTGCAACAACCGGTAAAACGCTGGGCAAAGGAAGTCTCTCAGAAGGTATATAAATGGCCCTCTGATAGTAAGACGCCGTACTTCAAGCTGGTTT
>Ga0114918_10004797_pt1 | contig 11709 bp, 9 predicted proteins | sample LantaG_FD_87015 | JGI IMG/M metagenome (GOLD analysis project Ga0114918, IMG submission 87015) | Deep subsurface microbial communities from Baltic Sea to uncover new lineages of life (NeLLi) - Landsort_02402 metaG | ecosystem: Environmental > Aquatic > Marine > Oceanic > Sediment | place: Baltic... | reverse complement strand
TGGGGTCGCTCTCTACCTGCAGAGTTCCGGTGTGCTGGGCTTTGCCTTGGTTGCTGGTTACGGGCTCGATCTGCCGTCCGAGATTGCCGGCATCGAAGGGGTCAGTCAACACAAGGTGGTTGACGTAGCTCCGGCCCAGGGTGTTTGGCAGCAACAAGGGGTCGTATGGGTGCTGGCGTTGGGTCGGTCGGACTCTGAGCCCGTGGGATGGCTGTTGCTGGGTGAAAAGCGCGAGGATGACTTCTTCGAGGACGCCGATGTCAAGATCCTGCAGACACTTCGAGAGCAAGCGATGTTGGCTGCCGAGAACGTCTTGCTCTTTGAGGGCCTGCGAGAGACCGCCCGCGCCCTGGAGGTCGCACAGCAACAGCTCCTGATGGCACGCGAGGAAGAGCGGCGCATCCTCTCCTGGCACCTGCACGACGGCCCATTGCAAGATCTCATCGCCTTGAGCTATGATCTCTATAGCTGCCGGAGCGAAGCCTGGCAGATCGCGCCGGAGTTAGGGGGCCGGCTGGAGGACATCCGTCAGGAGACCCTGCGTATCAAGAACATTCTCCGCACGGTGTGCCGGGAGATGCGCTCCGATCTGTTGGATGTGCTTGGGCTGGGACCAGCCATGCACCGCTATGTCTACGATTTCATGCAAGAGAACGATGTCGTGGTCTACCTGGATATTCCGCGGGGAAGGACGGAACTCCCCGATCTCCTGAGTATCACGCTCTTTCGCATCTTCCAGGAGGCTCTAGCAAATGCCGCAGCGCACTCAGGCGAACGCGAACTCTGGGTCTATCTTGGCCTAAACGCAGGGGCCTACGAACTGCGGGTCTGGGATCAGGGGAAGGGTTTCTCCGTACCCGAACGGCTGGAGGTTCTGGCGCTCCAGGGGCACTTCGGCCTCATCACAATGCGCGAGCGCGCTGCATCGGTCGGCGCGCTCTTTGAGGTGCGCGCGCAGCCGGGTCAGGGAACCGAGGTGCGGGTGTGGGGCGACTTGGACGCAAAGGATGGATAGCGCCTTTGACTGCACAGACGGATAGGGTATCATCAGTCGATGACCATAGACATCACAACCTATCTGATTGTCTTTGCGGGGGCACTGCTCCTGGCCGTTATTGGGACGCCGCTTTCCCGAAAGCTGGGGCTGCGGCTGCACGCCATCGATCTGCCTGACCCGGGTCGCAAGGTGCATACGGTGCCGACTCCGCGGATGGGGGGGGTCGCGATTTTCATCAGCACCTTGATTGCCGCAGTGCTCTTGCGGGGCGTCTATAACGAGCTGAGCGGCATCTTGGTCGGTGCGACCCTGATGTCGTTCGTCGGCTTCTGGGACGATCGCCACAGCCTCAGTGTCTGGGTCAAGCTGCCGCTGCAGCTGGTGGCCGTCGGTCTCGTGATGCTGTCAGGGGTTCAGGTGACTGCATTTCCATTCGCGGCGGTGAACCTGGTTGTGACCGTCGTGTGGCTGCTGGGCATCACCAACGCGCTCAACCTGCTGGACAACATGGATGGCCTGTCGGCCGGGATTGCGGCGATTGCGTCAGTGCATTTCAGCATCATGTGCGCGCTGAGTGGGCAGTATCTCGTGGGGGCGCTCTCGGTGGCGGTTACCGCTTCGTGCGTTGGGTTCTTGATCTACAATTGGAATCCGGCGACCATTTTCATGGGTGACTCCGGCAGTCTCTTCCTCGGGCTAACGCTGGCCTCGCTGGGGATCAAGTTGCGGTTCCCTGAGAACGTCTCTTTTGTGACCTGGATGGTTCCTCTTTTGGTCCTGGGTGTTCCCATCTTCGACACGACGTTGGTGACGATCTCGCGGCTGCGACGAGGGCTGAACCCGCTCACAACCCCGGGTACGGATCACACCTCGCACCGTCTGAACTACGCGGGGCTCACCCGACGCGAGGCCGTGTTGGTGCTCTATGTGGTGGCGTTCATCTTGGGGTTGGTGGCGATCTTCGTGACCCAGGCCACGGTCTTCGAGGGCTACCTCGTGGGGGGGCTGGTTGCCCTCAGCGGAGTGGTGGCGCTCTGGCGATTCGAACGACCGCCGTTTTGGACACATCATCCTGACGTACCCCCGCAGTCATAACCTCTGGAGATCTGACCACCATTTGGGGTCAATTTACTGGTATAATGTCTTCTAAATATCAATGGATAGGAGTCAGTAAGATGAATAGGCTATGGTGCAAGTTGCCGACCCTTGGGTTGGCCACAATAATGTTAGTGTCTGCCTGTGGCTCGGGGACGGACGCAATCCCGACTGCGGTTGCGACCGATGTTCCGGCGCCCGAACCGACCGCAGCTCCGACTGAGGCCCCCGAGGTGCAGCCGACAGTGGCGTTGGCGGACCCCTCCGAGCCGGTGTCGGTGACGCCGCCCCAAGAACTTGGCTATTGCGAGGCCGCGCCGCTGCCGGAATCGCCGGTTCGTCCCGTGGATGACACGGACTGGGTGAAGGGCGCCGGCGCCGAGGATGCCGAGGTCACGATTTTCGAGTACTCTGACTTCCAGTGCCCCGGCTGTGGTGGCATATACCCGATTCTCCAGGCGTTCCTGGAGGAGAACCCCAACGCACGTCTGGTTTACCGCCATTTCCCCCTGGATTTCCACCAGCATGCGTACATCACGGCTGAGGCGGCTGAGGCAGCCGGTGTGCAGGGCAAGTTCTGGGAGATGCACAATCTGTTGTTCGATCAAGCTGCTGAATGGAGCGTGCTTTCCGAGGTTGAGGTTCGCTCTCTGATGAGCGTCTACGCCAGGAAACTGGATCTGGATGTCGAGGCCTTTGATGCAGCACTGGACAACGGCACTTACAAGGAGAAGATTCAGGCTCAATACGAGGAATCGCTTGCTCTGGGGCTCCCGGGCACGCCGAGCTTCCTTTTCAACAATGTGCTCTTCCCGTCGGATATCGGTCTCTCGTCCCAGGGCATGCAGTCCTTTATGGGAATCCTTCAGAATAAGGACGAGATCTTCTTTGATGCCCCGCCGGAGTTGAGCGTTGCCGCTGATGATACCTACGAGGCATTGCTGCGCACGAGCAAGGGAGATCTACGCGTCAACCTGCTGCCTGAATCAGCGCCGACGATGGTCAATAGTTTCGTGTTCCTGGCCAGTGAGCGGTGGTACGATGGCTCGCAATTCTTCTTCGTCCGCGACAACTTCGTGGCTGTCACTGGCGATCCCACGAACACGACGGTGGGATACCCCGGATACTACTGTGCGGGTGAGGAGCAAGGGACCTTTGATCGCGCCGGCCTGGTGGGCATGCTGTCAAACGGGCAGTTCTTCATCACGTTGGGCTCGGATGCTCTGCAGCTTGACGGTCAGTTCGCGCTGATCGGGCAGGTAGTTGAGGGGCTGGAGGTCCTTGACGAACTAAACCGCGTGGTGGTCGGTGATCCGGCCGCGCCGGTGCCGGACGTCCTGGAATCGGTGGAGATCGTGGACTAGCCCCTTCGTAACCGATCTGTGACCGCAGAGTCAGGGGAGATCGTGGGCTTCGGAGTTGCTTCTGGAGATTCGCTCTCCCCATTTCTGTTGTGGTCCGGAAGGACGCTAATGTGACCGACGACGCACATATGCCTCAATGGGTGTGGGCCTTGGGAGGGCTGGCAGGCCTTGGGTTCATCGCTTTGGGGGGGCTGCTTCTCTTTCTGCCGTTGATCATGCTGGCCGCCTTTGAAGGCGTGGTGGTCGTCGTTGCAGGCTACGGTCTCATCTCTCTGACCATAGGATTGTGTCTGTGTGGGATTGGACTCCGTGGATGGCAGAGCCGCTCGGCCCGGCGCTTCTACTCCAGGTGGGCATGGGGCGTATTCTTGGCCCTAAGCCTGATCATCGGGGCGATTGGGGTCAGCTTTCCGGCGGAACGCCAGTCCGGCTTTCTCTTTACCCCGTTTCACTTCGCTCTGATCACACTGCCTGGTCTGATGTTGTTCTCCCTCGTTTCGCTCCTGGCGGGTTCGGATGCCGCGATCTCGGTCCGTCGTATGCTCTTAGCTGTGATCGGCGGCGCATCGAGTATCATTTTGGCGCTGCCCGTCGAGTTCGTTGGGATGATGCTCAGCGGCCTCGTCGGTGTGGTCTTCGCCCTGCTGACGCCCGGCGGTGAGGCAGAGATCGGCCGCATCATGCAGCTTATGATGCGATGGATGGAGACTCCCCCGTCCGATGAGTCGGAAATTGTGGGGCTGCTCGGGTCCCCCTTGGTTCTGATCACCCTGGGGTTGACGCTGGCTGTCATAACTCCGATAGTTGAGGAGTTCGGCAAGACCCTCGTGATGGGATTCCTCGGGATTTGGTCACGTCCATCATTGTTACCGTCCTTCCTGATGGGAGCGGCCTGCGGTCTGGGCTTTGCCTGGTTTGAGGGTGTTGGCAACGGCGCTCTTGGCCTTGGGGCGTCGTCAGCTTGGGGGATCAGCGTCAGTATGCGGTTTCTGGCAACAGCGATGCACGCGCTGACCAGCGGCATCCTGGGCTTGGGATGGGGCTGGTTCTGGCGCCGCCGGCGATGGGCGCTGCCGCTGTGCTACGCAGTGTCCGTCTTGCTCCACGGCTTATGGAATCTCAATGTCGTCCTGAGTCTGGCGGGTGCGGCGCTGAGCGCTACGTCCGAGCTGATGGGGACTGTGATCATCACCTCGGGGGTTTTGGTTCAGGTTACTCTGACCGGGATGGTCCTGGTGGCATTGGTCTCCATCCCCCTGGTTCTTCGCCGGCGAGAAGGGGCCGTCCTGGCGACCTCGTGACCCCGCACAATCGTCTCGAACGTCTGGTTGGCCAACTCCAGGCCGACCCACGCTTCATCCGCAATGTGACGGCCTGGCGGACACTGCCAAGCCGTCAAGCGTATATGGCGGATTGGCCGAGTGCGCTCGACCCACGATTGCTCGATGTTGCCGAGCGGCAGGGCATAGCGCATCCCTACACACACCAGGTGGCCTCCATTGAAGCTGCCCTAAGGGGAGCAAACGCGGTTATTGCCACCGGCACTGCATCCGGGAAGACGCAGGGCTATACCCTGCCGGTGCTCAATGCGTTGCTCCACGATCCCAACGCAACGGCGCTGCTGCTGTACCCCACCAAGGCCCTCGCACACGACCAAATCTCGGCGTTGGAGCGCTGGATCGGGGAGCTGAACGCGCCGATTGCGCTGCGTCCCTACGATGGAGACACCCCACAGCGTCACCGCGCCGCGATCCGCAAGGAAGCACGGATTCTAGTGACGAATCCGGACATGCTGCACCTGGGGATTCTGCCGCACCATACGCGCTGGATGCGCTTCTTCCAGGGGCTGCGATATGTGGTGCTGGACGAACTCCACACATACCGAGGCGTGTTCGGGGGCCACGTTGCCAATGTGCTCCGCAGGTTGCACCGTGTTGCCGGGTTCTATGGCAGTGCCCCCCAGTGTCTGGCTGCTTCAGCCACGATCGCGAACCCTCAATCCCTCGCCGAGCACCTCTGGGAGGCGCCGGTCAGCGCTATCGATGTGGATGGCGCCGCCTACGGGATGCGCCACGTGCTCTTCTACAACCCTCCGCTCATCGATCCGGCGTTGGGGCTGCGCGCCAGTGCCTACGGAGAGGCGCTTTCTCTCGCGGGACGGTTGCTGGAGGCTGAGGTTCAGACGATCATCTTCGCGCGGTCGCGCCTCTCCGTCGAGCTGTTGCTGCGAGAGCTGCGCGCCCTCGCCCCGTCCCTCGGTCTTGATCCGGCCACCGTCCAGGGGTACCGGGGAGGGTATCTTCCACAGGAGCGGCGAGTGATTGAGCTGGGGCTGCGGAATGGGTCTGTTCGGACGGTCATTGCCACCAATGCTCTGGAATTGGGTATCGATATTGGCGCATTGGACGCGTCAATCCTGGTCGGCTATCCGGGTACCATTGCGGCTACGCGCCAGCAGATGGGCCGCGCCGGCAGACGCGCCGGCACCTCGCTCTCCGTCTTGGTGGCCACGCCGGCGCCGCTCGACCAGTATCTGGTTTCGCACCCGGAGTACTTCTTCGGCCGTTCTCCTGAAGAGGCGCGAATCAATGCTGACAGCCTGAGCCTGCTAGTGTCACATTTGACGTGCGCCGCCTTTGAGCTTCCGTTCCAGCACGGGGAGCGGTTCGGTCGGCATCTGGAGGTGGGTGACCTACTGGAGGCGATGGCGGCGGAAGGCATACTCCATAGCAGCCGCAACCAGTATTCCTGGGTTGGCGAGTCCTATCCGGCACAGATGGTGTCGCTGAGGACGGCGACACCGGACAATGTCGTCGTCCGTTCGGCTGAGGCGGGGGTGATCGGCACCGTGGACCGTCCGAGTGCTCCTTTGTTGGTGCATGAGGGGGCCGTCTATTTCCACGGCGCGGTGCCCTACTTGATCGAGTCCCTTGACTGGGAGCACGGTATCGCCTTAGCTCGCGTAGTTGATCTCGACTACTACACAGTGGCGTCGATGACCACGAAGGTGAAGTGTCGTGAGATGCGCCGCCGTGTTCCCGCAGGACAAGCATACACCAATGGCCTGGCGCTCACCGATGAAGAAGTCATCGTTCATACCAAGCCTACCGCCTACCGGCGTGTGCATCTCAATACGCGCGAGACACTGGGCTGGGGAGAGATCCGTCTTCCGGAACAGCAGATGGAGACCGAGGCTTTCCGGCTCACTTTGGGGCCCACTGTGGTTGACGCTTTGGCCGACGAGGGAACGATGCTCGCGCCGTTGGATTATGGTCCCGAATGGCCTGAGATTCGCGGAAGTATCCTCGACCGTGATGGACACCAGTGCCGGCTCTGCGGACAGCCTGCGGCGCCGGATCATCCCCTTGAGGTCCATCATCTGACGCCTCTGCGAGTTTTCCTGGCGGAGTATACACGGCCCGTGGCGCGGCGGCTGGCGCATGCGCCTGAGAATCTGCTGAGTCTCTGTCCTGTGTGCCATCGACAGGTGGAGCGGGCGCGCGGCGCGCGGACCGCGCTAAGCGGTCTGGCTTACCTGCTGCAGCAGCTGGCGCCGGTCTTCCTGATGTGCGACCCAGGTGATCTGGGAAAGTCCGTGGAGGCGCGTGATAGTGAGTCCGGCCAGCCGGTGATCATCGTCTACGACGAGGTGCCGGGAGGGGTGGGGCTTACGCCACGATTGGTGGATCTCTGGCCGAAGTTGGCGGAGGCGGCTTTGGAGCGCGTCACCCAGTGTCCCTGTCGTGAGGGGTGCCCCTCGTGCGTCGGGCCAACCGGGGAGAGCGAGCCCGGAGCCAAGCTAGCCGCAATTCATCTTTTGGAAGTCCTGTTGCTTGGTGTATAATAGCCTCATTCCATTCAGAGACCAATGCCAATCCTAACGAAAGACACCCTGGAGTTTATCAGCCGTAGCGCGGAGCAGACGTGTCGTCTCGGCGCGCGACTCGGTCGCTACCTCAACGGCAGCGAAGTCGTGGCTATGGAAGGAGGTCTGGGTGCGGGCAAGACGGTCTTTGCGCAGGGCGTGGGGATGGGATGGGGCGCTACTTCTCGGTTGGTCAGCCCAAGCTACGTGCTGATCCGGCGACACAAGCGTCACCAGGATGCTCTCTTGCTCTACCATATTGATCTCTACCGGCTGAACTCCTTCGCTGAAGTGGATATGCTGGGGCTGGATGAGATCATGGGCGATCTGGGTGCGGTGTGCCTGGTCGAGTGGCCGGATCGGCATCCCCCACTCATCCCGGGCGAGCACATCTGGGTGCACCTGCGCGTGCTGGATGAGTACCGACGATCATTGGTCTTCCAAGCACGGGGTGGACATCATCAGGCAATCTTAAGGGATTTTCGTCAGGAGCTCTTGGGGAACTGATGTTACTGGCACTTGATTCTGCAAGTCTGCGCGCGAGTGTTGCGCTTCACGATGGTACTACCCTGCGTGCGGAATGCACGTGGGAATCGTCTAATCGGCACACGGTGACTCTGCTCCCTCGCGTTGTGCAACTCTTGGCCTCGTCAAACATGACGCCCCAGGATCTGACGGCGATTGGGGTGTGCATTGGGCCTGGATCCTATACCGGCGTACGGATTGGCGTTGCCGTGGCGAAGGGCTTGGCGTCTTCGCGTAAGCTGCCGCTTGTGGGGGTAACCACGCTGGATATTCTCGCCGCGGCGCAGCCTCAGGATTCTCGTCCCCTTTATGCGATCTTTGCAGCCGGACGTCGACGTGTTGGGTACGGACGCTACCATTGGAGAGAGGACGGATGGCGTTCCGAGACGGGCGTCCAGGTCGTCTCTTGGGAAGAGCTTGCCGGAAGGATAGAGCTGCCGGCCATCCTCGTCGGTGAGATTGAGGCACCTGGGAGAGAGGCACTCCGCAGCCTGTTCGGACGGCTGGTAATACCGGCCCCGGCGCGCCATCTGCGAAGAGCCGGCTACTTGGCAGACATTGCTTGGCAGCGACTAAGGGACAACCAGGTTGATGCCCCTTCCGCCTTGCTGCCGCTCTATGCTAGATGAGTGATAGCGCCTTCCGCATTCGTCTGATGGAAGGGCGGGATATTCCCTCCGTAGTATCTCTGGATCGTCAGGTCTTCGAGGATCCCTGGCCTGAATCTGCGTATGTGCAGGAGATCTACTTCAATCCCAGCGCCCACTACTATGTCCTTGAGTTGTTGGATCCCGCGCGGGCCCGCACCTGGTACGGTCATCGCCGGCAGCGTTCGGCTTGGCTGTTGGGATTTGTGGGGATGCGAGTTGAAGGTACTCGCGGCCACATCAGCACGTTGGCGGTGCGCAGTGAATGGCGCGGGGAGCGGCTCGGCGAAGTGTTGTTGTTGACCTCCGTAGACCAGGCCGTACGAGATGGTGCCCATGTTGTGGGGCTGGAGGTCCGCGTCTCCAACAGCGTCGCTCAGGCACTGTATGCGAAGTACGATTTTGAGGCACGTTCACGGTTGCACTGCTACTACGCCAATGGCGAGGACGCCTTCTACATGCGGGTACATCTGAGGGAGGATCCCGGTTACTATCAACGCATATCGTCACAGCTCAGTGCGCTCTTGGCGGAGCTGGAAATCAAGAAGAATGCTCCGCCGTGATCTCTTGGTGTTGCTGGTTGCCCACGTGCTATCTTGAATAAGGAGAACCCAGGGATGGATCGAGCGAAGGCTCTGAAGGATATTCACGGACAGATACGTCAGTGTACCCGGTGCCCTCTGCATGTGGGGCGTACAAAGTCGGTGCCCGGTGCCGGTCCAGTGGATGCGTTGATCATGTTCATCGGCGAAGCCCCAGGTTTCCATGAAGACCAGCAGGGCCTTCCCTTTGTCGGGGCCGCCGGGCGTTTTCTGAGCGAGCTCCTGGACCAGGTTGGGATTGACCGCAGGCGCGTGTTCATCACGAATGTCATCAAGTGCCGCCCACCGGGCAACCGCGATCCGCAGCTGGTGGAAGTGGAAGCCTGCAAAGACTACTTGGACCGACAGATTGACGTCATCAAGCCACGGGTCATCGTGACGTTGGGGCGGCACTCCATGGCCAGAGCTTTTCCTGATGAAAGGGTTTCCGTGGTTCACGGACAGCCGCGAAAGGTCGGTGACCAGACTTACTTCCCGATGTACCATCCTGCTGCTGCGCTTCACCAGCCGAGTCTGCGACGTGTGCTGGAGACCGACTTTGAGCGCCTGAAGGATCTTCTGGACGGCAAGCTGGAGCCCGCAGTCTACAGTCCTCCGCCAGAGGCAGAACAGCTTTCGCTCTTTTAGCCGCCATGTAGGTCAATCTGTCAGATTGACTCTCCCCGGCCTCCGCTGATTCGGACATAAGCAGCTAAACTCAGTCAAATCTCCAAACGTCACCGTGAGCGGAGCGAAGCGCAGTCGAAGGGTCTCTGGAGCGAGGTCTCTCGATTTCCTTCGACTATGCTCAGGACAGGCTGCTGATACTCACTCGAAATGACGGTTCAGCTTTTCACGTTCAGATCAGTGGTCGTCGCCGGTAGTGTCTCCCTGATAGCGCCCGCGGATGTTGGGTACCAGATACTCCGCAAAAGCCCGCTCGACATCGTACTCCGGCTTCCATCCCCAATCTCGCTGCGCAGCACTGTCGTCCAAATCCGCCGGCCATGTGTCCACGATCTTCTGGCGTTTGAGGTCCGGACTGAACGAGATTTGCGCATCGGGGAAGTGACACAAGACCTGCCCCCTGAACTCCTCTGCTGACAAGCTGAAGCTCGTCACGTTGTAGACAGGGCGGGTGAGGCACTCGCGCGGGGCGTGGGCCAGGTCTACCAGCGCCTTCACGGCATCGGGCATAGCCATGAAGGGAATCCTCACGTCCTCGCGCACAAAGCAGCCGTACGGGACACCCTTGGCTGCGGCGTGAAGCATCTCCGGTCCGTAGTCGCTCGTGCCGCCGCTGGGCACGGTATAGGCGCTGACCAGCCCCGGGAAACGCACTGACCGGAAGTCCAGGCGCGTGGGCTGATCCGCTGCCAGCTGGCGGTAGTGCCGGCTGAAGTAGATCCCGAGCATCTCACAATAGAGCTTGTTGCAGCCATACATCGTTGTGGGGTAGTTCCATTCCCATTCACGCACGCGGGCATGGGTCTCTTTTGTCTGGAGGTCGGGAAGGCCGAAGACGGCAATGGAGCTTGGGAAGATGAAGTGCACCGGGTCGCCGCGCCATTCGGACTGCTGGGCTGCGAGATGTAGCAGGCCCATTGTCCCCTCCACATTGACGCGATGGGCCGCATCCGGAGAGAACTCGGCGCGCGTGGAGAGCAGCGCGGCCAGATGGTAGATCTCCTCGATTTCGTACTCGCTGACAAGACGATCCAACAACGCCGTGTCGAGGATGCTGCCCTCTACCTGGATGACGTACTTCGCTATTGCAGGGGGCAGCGGCTTGAGATCCAGTGTCAGGATATAGTGCTCGTCATCGCTAAAGGGCTGTCTGCCATTTCCGGGTTTCGCATAGGCTCTTGTTTCAGCAAGACGCTGGATGAGCGCCTGACCAACTTCACCGGCAGCACCGGTGATCATAGAGACTTTCGCACGCATACGGCCTCCTTCATAACGATTTTGATCCTACTATGCTAACATTCGCCGGATCTGTGTACAGTGTCGATACGCTCAAGCTTGAATTCCAATGCTCACGTGTTATACTGTATTTGGACGATATTTCAGTCCTGATGGTGTTGAGGTGCGTCTGTGCAGATGCTTGACGTGTCTGTCTGGCGCTAAAGATGAGGAAGCCCGGTGAGAATCCGGCGCTGTCCCGCAACGGTAACTCTATCTTGCTTACGACATGATAGGGAAGCCCGACACTCTGCCTCAATTGTGCTGACTGCCCTTCGCGGAGAGGAGGCGGCATTTGACAATGTCTTGTTGTCAAAGGGCCTTCCCTATTGCTGGGGAAGGCCCTTTTTCTTTTGTTGGATTCCGGAGGGGGTTAGGTATGAAGAAAAGCGCCGTTGTTTTTGCTCTGGTGATCGTTGCTTTGGTCACTGCCTTGCCGTCACTCGCTGCTGAGACCTCACAGTCGGACGCCGCCATCGCGTGGCTACGTCGGGCTCAAGAGCCGGATGGTGGTTTCTCCAGCGGCTTTGCGGAAGGATCTGACTTTGGCTCAACGGCTGAGGTGATCCTCGCGGGCGCAGCTGCCGGTGAGGATGTGAGCACGTGGGTCTCAGCCGAGGGTAATTCACCGCTCGACTTTATCGCCTCCCAGATTGCCGGTGGGACGGTTGAG
>Ga0114918_10004796_pt1 | contig 11710 bp, 9 predicted proteins | sample LantaG_FD_87015 | JGI IMG/M metagenome (GOLD analysis project Ga0114918, IMG submission 87015) | Deep subsurface microbial communities from Baltic Sea to uncover new lineages of life (NeLLi) - Landsort_02402 metaG | ecosystem: Environmental > Aquatic > Marine > Oceanic > Sediment | place: Baltic... | reverse complement strand
TTTATGATGTTGACAAGACCTTTATAAGAACCTACATATGGCCAGATATTATCGCCTTCTAAAAGCATCTCTCGCCTTTTTGCATTTAATAGCATGTAGTCAGGATAACTTTCGTTTACGTCAGAATCACGCAAGATAAGTTCTTGGTCTATCGTAATATCTCTACCAAAGTTTTCTAATAATTTTCCAAGTCTTTCGTCTTCAGCAACAGTTTCACCTTCATATAATCCTGTAAAGATATTAATTGGTGTAGCAAACGTTACATCATCTATGTTAATAGACGCAGCATAAACTCCTTCAAAGTCAGCTTGTAAACCTATGTTAATCTGTAAGGCAGACTGGTTAAGATTTACATCGTAAACTGTTCTTATATAAGTAGAATTTCCAGTTGTTGGAAATGTGTCAGGAATTGCTGATTCGTCAGCATCATCTAATTCAAAATAAATTTCTTTATTCTTGGTAATCGTTGGGTAGTCTTCATTATACTCAACGGTAAATAAGAAAAACTCTTCATCGCTGCCATCACCAACATAAGTACGGTATATAGGAATAGCACCATATTGCATAGTTGTTGTAGCAGTAATTGGTATATCCAAAAAAGAATCAAAATATATTCTAGTGGCTGATATAGCAGTTACTGCGTGTCGTCCATCAATAAGGGTAGAGCCAAGAGTGTCAAAAATTCTTATAGTATTACCAACTCTTAAGTTATGAGCTTTATAAGATTCAACAAACACAGTACCTGTTATGGTTAAATTTGTCGATAGAATTACATGGTTATACGCAGTGTTGAGTTCAGATATTGTAGTGTTTTCTGTTACACCTGTTCCGGTAACATACATACCGACTGATAAGTTTGCCATAACGGCTGGCGAAACACTAACAATTTTATTAGGTTCAACAGGATTAACTGTTCCTGTTATAGCCTCGGTTTTAATCTTAACATAAGCAGACGTACCATTTGAAGAGTATTCTTGTATGTCAAATGGACCGTATTCGTTAACCCTTGGAAATACATATGTTTCTTTACCATCACTATCCAAAACTTTTTCTGTTATGAATATATGATCGGTAGCAATTAATCTAGTTGATACAGGCTCTAAGTATTGATTAATAAAGAAACCTCTAACAGGATAAGAAAAACCTTTATTATCCAAAGATGATGGCAAGGTAAATGCTGTGATTGTTCCTGTTAGCGGATCTATGGTTAAATCTGAAGGGTCAGTTGTCCATATAGCACCTGTCTTAGTATCACCAAAAATCAAAAAGGTGTTTTGGTCATAATCTTTTCCGCCACTAATAATTTCTACGTAAATAATCTCACCAAACTGATTAGTATAAGGTCTAACAAAAGCTCCTTGTCCTAAGTTATCATCTGGGCCTGCATAGGCTATCACAATAGACTCGTTAAAAGATGGGTTTAACGAATTACCCGTCTTTTCAAAAATCTTAAAGTTGTTTGTAAATACCATTAATTTAAGTTCTTATAGTTTTTGTCTACCGTATAATTAAATGCTTTCTTAATGTTACTTGCATAATCCATAATATATGCAATGAATACCTGAAATCTACCAATTACTTCTTCTCTCTTTGGGTCATTTAAAAGATAAGATGACAAAGACCTTTTAAAACTGTTATCACGCCAGTTAAATCCTGTGTTCTTTATATCATCAAATTGGTGATGCAAAGCCTCACGATAACTTCTTCTAATTAAATAATTTCCTTTACGAGGTTCCATTACGTATTCTTTATGTTATCAACGCTTATTCTATGTAAGTCCATATTTAAGCTTTTTCTTGTGTTTTTCCCAAATGCTATGTTTATACTACCAGGTTTACTCTGATCTTTAGTATCATAATAAGTATACCCATTACGATCGTCCCATCCGCCTCGAATTATTGCATATTCACCACGGCCGATTATCACATCACCAAACGAATCAATGCCTTTATCAGGTTCGGCTACATTAGCTGCATTAGATTTAAAGAATTCATTTTCTTCAGATATAAACCACAAGTTAACAGAGTCAACACCAGCAACATCTTCAATTATTCTAATAAGGTCAGATTTAGGTATACGGTCACGACGGCGGTTTGCTAAAAAGTATTCGCTGCATTTTGAAATAATATCTTGCCTGATAGTATCTTTGCTGTATCCTTCATACGCAGTTATATTAATGTTTACTACATACTTTTTAATAATAGGATCAACTATCTTTACCTCAGAACCTGTAATTTTTTGACCGCTTTCCTCAATTAAATCATAAACTTTTTCCTTTTCGTTATCAGTTAGGGTAAAAAGATATAAAGGGGCCGTAAAGTAATCATCGCTTGCAGGTTTTCTTTTATTTACATCAGGTATTAAAAAAAGATAAACAATATTATCATCTGATATATCATTATCATCAAATGTAGAAAAAGCGTCAATCACTGAAAAGATATTAAACTTTTCTAAATAATATACGTAAGAATCAGCATTTCCTAAAACATATGCACGACTAGTTTTTGGAGCAAGCACCCTTGTTAAAAATATAGGTTCTTGGTCTGAGCCAAAAATAATAGGTTTTTCTATACTTACATCAATGGCTTCATCAATCTTTATAACATTACCGATAGTGTCAAATACATCGTCTGAAAATTTAAAGTCTGGGATTTCACCTTCTATGATGTTTCCGCCAGATCCAGCTGTTGACATATATTCAACTCTAATTGTTGAACCAAGTGAAGGTTCTTTTCCAAAGTATGTATTGCCGAAATATAAATCTATCCCTCCACTTATACCTGTTTTCACAACAACTCCTGTATAGTCATATGGCATATCATATATTGAATCATATGTTTTCCATAAGTCATTATTTACATAAACTCTAACAAAAAAGTTATCTACTTGAGAACCTTTTTTGACGTTAATAGGGTATGCCTGTAGAGGCGCACCTGTGCCTGTTAGTGTTTGTGTTTCTATGACGCCTTGGGTCACCTTTACTTCTAGTGTACTTTTACCTGATACTTTCATACGAACTTCTTCGCTATCAGTGGTAATCGTATATGTTAACCCGCTGCCGTTATCAATTAATCGCGTAAAGTTTGGGATAATTAAAGTATCCCCGTACATATCTAAAGGATTTCCGTTATATGTTAGTTTGATTGTGCCTGTTGCGGATATTGCTCTGGTTGGGTTATGTCCGGCAATTCTAGCCAAACTTCTAATCGAAACATCGCGTGTTGCTGTAAAAATGTTTAATTCGGTTATGCTATCTTCTACATAATAAAAGATTAGTTTTCCTAAATTAATCATTACAGAAAGTAATTGCCCATAAGCTCCTGCTGGTGAAAACACCTCACCCGCTTGCAAAAATGTACTTGTTAAGTAACTTTTTGCATCTTCATATAGCTGTTCAAAAGAAATTCTGTTTCTGTTAAAGATATCTAATGCCATTATGATGTATTATTTTGCTACAACACCTAAGTATTTAGTGCCATCTATGTATATATCTACATAACAAATATCTCTTACAGTTCCGGGCGTAAAGTTTACCTCAATCTTGATATTAAAGTTTTTTGCATCTGGAACATAAAGATTAACTTGGTTATAAAATTGCTGCTGAACTTGAAATGAATTAAACGTTAGCTCAAACAAAAGTGTATCAAGACTCATACCTAAATCAGGATAACCTAATACTTCGCCTTTACGAGTAAAAAGTATCATCCTAATCTTAGTCAATAATGCTTCCAATGCACTTGAAGTTTCTAACTGATTAGCATTGAAATTAGGATCATTTTGATTTCTACAGTAAATTTCCTTTAGCATAATCTTAATAGACTTTTAATTCGTAAGTAAAGCCAGAACGAACTGTTGCATCTCTTTTATTATTTATCCAAAAATCTCTAGACAACGTGTATTCGCTTTTTACCTCAATCACTTTATTTTCAGATATTACATATATATAATACACCAGACTTACATAAATAATGAGCCTAGAATGCCTGTGCTTACTATCCAAGGAGCAAGAGAATGATATATCATCAGCCAGTCTGGTGCATTTTCATCATCTATCCTTTGTTTAATTGCTTCAATTTCTTCTTTTCCTGCCGCTTCAAGTTTATCACCTGAGACAGCAATACCGCCTGGTAAATTAAATTGGAAAAATCCTAAAATGTTTGCCAACGAAACTTTTGCAGTGGCTGTTACGTATCTTTGAAAATTCCAATCATCATATAATCTGCTTTCTTCTATTTGCACGTATGTCTCAAGAAAAAGATTCTTTTTAGGATTTCTTCCTATGATCTTTAATCGATGTGTGTTGTGATTAAAATCATAGCTTACACGTTCTAAGATAAATGCTTTAGTAAGGTCCCAATATGAATACTGTGCAGTACGAAGAACAAGATCATCAGAAGCAAATGGCGCAAGATAAATTTCCGCAGCAAGTAAACGGTTGTCACTAAAGTCACGGTCAATGGTTCCAAGACGGCCGCCACCAGATATCTCTTTACACTCATAAACACTGACAACACAATCAGGCAATACAACACTACGTGTCTTCTTAAACTCAGGATCTTGAAACCATTTTCTTTCAATTACGTAATATTGTGTTTCTACAGCATATTGGTAATTAATGTAAAACCAATTCATAGCCTGCTTAATAATACGCTCAAGTTCCCTTTCAGGAAGTGAGTAAGGAAGAGCACCACTACTAGTGATCTCGTCATTAACCATTTGCATTAATTCACCTTTTGTCATATTAAACTTATTCTATTTCAGGATATCTCTCTTTTTGCTACATTAAAAAACTTTTAATGTGCATCATGTTCTAATTTATATTTTTGCAGAATATCGTGATTCTTCTGAATTCTTTTTAAAGTCTTCTTTAGATTCCCCGAATTACGAGGCATTCCCTGTTTAACTTTTCTTGCTTTTGCCACTTTATTATAATGTTATTTTTTATCAGACGTTTTTTTTATTTTTTTCGTCTTGTTTTGGATCATAAAAAACAATACCTCCACCATTTCCTGTTTCCGCAGGAGGTGCTTCAACAATTAGCGTATCTTTTGATATCTTTGCTAACTTACCGATTTCGCCATTACGAATAACTCCGTCATTTACTTCGCAGTTTATGATAAGTTTTTTGTTTTCAATATAACAATCATTTAAAACATTTCCAGTATGTAATTCGCATTCTGATACTTTAGATGATTCGATTTTATTATCCTTCATCACAAACGAATCAGTTATTCTAACATGCTTTAATTCGCAACCCCAAAACCAAGATCTATCAAGTACACCTTCAAGTTTGCAGTTAATGAATTCCATTTCACTTAAACGACAATTTTTTAATTCAGTATCTTTAAGTTGAAACTTAGCAATTTCAGTGTCGTAATTAAACTGTCCTTTATTCATACCTCCTGTAATAATTACATCATATAGCTTTTCACGAATGTTACCCCACATAGAAGTAAGAACTTGCGGGTCATCGTTTAAATCAACAGTTACAGCAATCTTTGGATATTTTTTAGCAAAACTTTCATACTTTACAAATCCTTCATAAGATTTTCTAGCAAGATCCATCATCTTTCTAAATTTATCCTTTTCGTTATCAGTAAAGTATTCAAAATTTAGAACATCATGTAAATGAAGAGCAAAGTAATCAATAAGATCCAATATGATTTTGCTTTTCTTTTCATAATCAGCTCCACCTAGATAACGATATTCCAAATAACCTTTTTCAGCCTTTAAAAAGTTTACACCATAATACTTTTCATCAGCAGGAAGAGTTAATGTTGCTCTGCTAAATTCTTCCAAACTAGGATCATAAAATAAAACTTTGTTTGGTCTTATAGATTTTATACTTCTAGCATAAACACTATCCTTACGAGAAGGAAACTTTTCAAAAATCTTATCTTCATCAAAAGATAAAATGAATTTTGGAATGTTCATCTTATCAATTGTAAAGCGCGTAGGTATTACATTTGAATCCAAGCTTATGTTTACATGTATTGAACATCTCTCATTGGTATAACCATTTGATTGAATCCATTCAAATACTTTAATTAATATGTTTCTTGCTTCAGCATATTTCATTGGCCCTGTTATCAACTCACACATTTTCTTTCCACCTGAATAATCAGGTTCTAATTTGAATATGTCAGCTGTGGGTTTAACAGGCGAATGGACTAAAGGTTTTTCTTGACCTAATGCACTTAAAGACATTGGAACAACCACACGTTTTTTAATTCTTTTAGAAATCTCACGAGCGGTTTTTATAACATCAGCAGTATTTGAATAAAATTCAAATTCGAAACCACATCTTATGCTGTCTAATATCTCAGTCTTAGTATAATTCTTTTTAACCTTCATTTGGCAAAGACAAGAAAATTTTATCCTGATGAACACGATCTATGGAAACCATAACCGTATCACCAATGTTAAAGGATTTCTTTTTTGTTTTAATTTCCTTTTGCGAAATCAAACCAACAATATCCTTTTGCAATTTAATTAATGTTCCAAAGGGTTGAACTGCAACAACCTCACCTCCTTTTATAGAACCTAAAAACTTTTTCTTAAAATCCTCAAGTTCCATACGTTTAATTGTAGGATCTTCATCAGTTAAGATAATCTTTTTATCTGCGGTAATTTCTTTTATCCAAAAAGAAATCACTTCACCTGAGTTATACAGCCTCTTAGAAAACTTTTCTTCCATTTCCGGCGTCATTTTGCTTCTATGTATTAAACCTGTAAAGATTTCATCAAACTCAACAAATATACCATACTTAGCAATACCGGTAACTGCACCTGTGTATTTTTTCTCAGTATCAAGTTCTTCTATTTTAGAAGGAAGAACCCTGTTTACATATTTCTTATACGAAAAAACAAATGTATCGCTGTCTCTAAGATAATCTTCAACCATTACAGGAATTTCTTTACCTATCATTGAATCAAAGTCCCTAACAATGTTTGTTGCTGCCAATGACCCTGGTAAAAATCCGTTAATACCTTGAACATTAATAATAAATCCTCCGCCATTTTTTTCCTTAATTGTTCCCATATAAGCAGATGTAGCAGTGGAGATTTCAGCAAAGAATTCTTCGCGAATTTTATTTTCATGACCTTTAGATATTGAACCTTTAACGTAAGGAATAACTTGCTCCACCACTAGGTAGTGTTCTTGCCCTAAGAAAGTCGTTTTTCCTTCAGGTGTTTTTAGCCATTCAACAAGTTCTGCCGGTGTTACATTTAATAAATCACAAAATTGTTTTTCCGTTCTTGGCTCTAATATAACATCAATAAAGCCTGATATGACAACAGAAATTTCTTTATCACCAACTTTATAAATGTCAATGATTTTGCGTTTATCTCCTATTTTTACTTCTTTGCTTTCAATATCAGCACCTAAGTAAACTCTTTCATAAAAGTCAAGCGCATACGGTTCATGGTTACAGATTACTTCTCCGTACTTTTCTAAGATAGCTTTATTTGGCCGTTTATTTATTGTAGCCTCAAGCGCTTCCCAATTAAAATCGTTAATTGTTTCTATTTTTTTAGTTTCCATCTATATGTATTTTGATATATATCTTTTATCATTTTTACTTAATTCCACCAATGAATGTAATAGGTAGTTTTGCTGCTTCTAATGCAGGAGGTAAATTAAACCCTGGTGTAAGAGTCAGTTCAATCGGAACAGGATTTAATATAGAGGCTACACCTACACCAATGGTTAAAGTACCAGGTGGTATTGTTACAACAAGATCAGCTCTCTTTATATTATCGTCTATGATTGCTGCTAACATTGGAGCTAACTGTAAAGACAAGGCATTCACAATGTCAGCTGAAATATGAGCGGATAAACATTCAGACCATTCTTTCGCAAAAATAGTCCATAATTCGTTTTTCCAATCAGCGCGTTTTTGTGTTGTGTCTAGATTACCTGGCGCATTTTCTATAGCCCATTTGTCAAGTTTTTCTTGAACAGAATATAAGCTATTCGTAGTATTTTCTACAACTCCGCCTTCCTTATTATTCTCATTCACACCTAATGCAGTATGCCGAGGCAAAGGATTGGCAAAGTGTACTAATAGAGATGCTTTAATAGTAGGCTCTAGTGCTTTAAAAGCAGCAGCAATTTCTGTTGCTAATAAGGGTGTTTGTAAAGGCATATATTTTGATTTTGAATTTAAACAGTTTTTACTATAGGTTTACCTACGAATCTACCGCTAAGAAAAGTGTCAAGCATAGGGGCAATAGGAGGAGATGTAGGTAAACCTGCATTACCTATATGTATATGATTATTAAATAGACCTTGAAAAGAATCTCCTAAGACCAGCCTTTCACTCGCTCCTGCACCAAGTTCGATAATATCCGTATGATCAATAACAACCTTTTTAGTTGTTATGTTAACTTCTTCACGAGACACTATATTAATTTTTGAACCAACAAGTTCTATAATACTTTCAGTACCTTTATGTTCTATAGTAATTGAAGAATCAGGATTAATGATTATTTGCGAATCTTTATGAAATAGATTTAATCCTTTTCCTGGTGTGTAAAAGATTTTCATTTCTTCATCAACATCATATGCAATTACATGCGAATTAAGATATGAATCAGAAATCTCTGCTTGTACGGCTTTATTAAAATTTTGGATGGTAGTGTATTCAATAGAATATATCTGCCCTTCAACAAATTTTACTTGTACAATTGAACCTACCTTAGGTACAGAGATATTAGCGAAACCGCCGTCGCCGCCAGCAAACATATTTCTACTTGAAGGGTTAGCCCACGGCAATTCTTCATCGCTTAAATCATCAAATACCCCAAATACATTTATCTTGCATCGGCCTTCTTGGTCCGGATCATTATTGTCTACTATTTTACCTAAATATACTTTGCCAGCTAATTCTTTAGGTTTAAGTGTTCTTGCCATATATTATTTTTTACTCTAGTCCAACATTTCCTAAATCAGGGTTTTCTAAATCTTGTGAAGGCTTAGTTGATGATATACCAACATTACCTGCTTTAGGTCCTTCTAGGTTTTCGGACGGTTCATCCGAAATATCGACTTTTGAAGTGCCTGCTTGTAGATTCTGTGAAGGTTTTTCAGTTATTCCTACTTCTCCACCTTTGCTTTGTAGTTCTTGTGAAGGCATTACATTAATATCAATTGATCCTGCATCTTTTTCTAAACGGTCAGACGGGTTTTCTGAAATCTTTACTTTGCCAACAAATCCTTCCAAATCTTGGGAAGGATCTGTTCTGGAGATATCAGTAGCTGCATTAATAGCTTTATCAATTGTTGACCTGTTTCCTTCAAGTTCAACCGATGATAGATTACCATCAGATGTAGCAGTATTACTTTCTAATTCAACAGCAGATGATATATTGTTGCTTACTGGTGGTGCTGTTAAGTCCGCTGATTTTGGTAATCTGCTATTTTTATCAGGACCTTCAAGAGTTTCAGACGATTGAGTTAATTTACCAACCGGAGGACCTTCAAGATTAACTTTACCGCCGCCATTGGTTTCAGTAGGTGCACTTTCAAGGTCTACATTTGAAGGACTAGGCGAATCACCTACAGGAGGCGCAACAAGTTCTTGTGATGCAGGAGCTCCTTCAATGGAACCGCTACCTTCTAAAAGAACTTTAGACAAAAGACCGTCCAATGAACCTATTCCAGTTCTTTCCTGCTTTGCTGGAGATATTTCACCTTTAGGTGTGTCAGGAAATGCAAGATTTCCTAGAGTCCCTATTAGGTTTTCCGATGCTTCAGCGCTCTGTATTAATTGTCCTAACGATAATGATTCTAATGATGTGCCAGCAACTATACTTGATATTGTTTCCAATGATCCTATAAAATCTTTTAATATATTTACTTCAGGACCTGATAACTCTACTTTACTTGACAGAGTTGAAACATCTTGTGGCAAAGATAAGTTCTTTACAACGCTAGCAATTGTATTAAAAGGGTCTTGTTGTAATGCTTGTAAGTCTGATAATAGGCTGGCAGGACTTAAACCGTAAACATTTCCTAAAAATGCTCTGCCTATTAAATTATCAGCTATACCAGAGAAACGACCAAGAGCGCCTGTTAAATTTTGTCTATGTGTGGTATTTTTAAACCCTGCTATAATACGAGCAGTTTTTAATAACTGACTTCCTTCGCCATTTTCAACAGTTGTGTCACTTGAAAAGAATCCTGTTGCGGCGGCTTTACCTCGGCTAAATGGTGAAAAAGTGTCGGATAAAACCCCGCCTAATAAACCGTAACTATTAAATTCTCGTATTCTTCCTACTTTAATTACTACTTTTACTTTACCACCGTCTGATCCTGCAAATGTACTCAAATCTCCTAAAAATTGAGGTCCACCTTCATTCGAAAAATCAAACTCACAAAAATCAAGGTTAAACTCTAAAAAAGTGTTGGGTTCAAACACTTCGCCATTTCTTTGTAAAGTTCTTATGTCAGTTACCACAAGAGACATTGAGAAATACCTTTGCGTCTCAGGTAACATATGCCGCGCATATTCAACATCATATGCAGCTTTTCTATATAAATCAGCAAGATATGTAATTCTTAAACTTAAGCTATCATTACAATCAAGTGTAATTTTCTTATCTTTAGCTCTAAAGTTTTTTCCTGGATCAATTTTCCATAAGTCAGCAAGTCCTGATACCTTTTCAAATACCCAAGGCTCATTCTCTGCCATATAAATCATTCCTTCTCTAAACTCTTTCATCATAGCAGCACGATAATATTCGCCTCGCCTTTGTAAGTAATTTACAGCTGAATCAGGGTGTTCGTTATTTGTTGATGGCGATGCACCCGATGTATCAAGTTGTGGGTGAGCAGCTTTTGCTCCTAAAAAAAGACCTTGGGGTAAATAGTCGAGATCTTGGTTATTAGGATCTGCTATTGTGTTAACGTTAAACTTTAAGTAAAATCCTAAATATGTAGGATCTTGATATGAAGACCATCTAGAAACAAGAAGTTCATCATCCAGACTTATACCTAATTGGGTCTCAAGCGCATTTTGTCCAGGTAAATTTAATTTCCTCCGTGGTAGAAAAGTACCCTTTCCGGTTAAAAAACCTTTTGTTACAGAATCTGTGTATTGCATATATTATATATCATCCAGTTGAAGGTACCGGCCATTCTCTTCGAGATAATCTAAAAACTTCAATCAAAGAAGAAGCAGGTTCAGTAGGAGGGTTTTCTAGATTGGTTGATTCGGCTGTCATATTATACATAATCTTTAAGCCGCTAACCATATAATATCCGCTGTATAGTTGGTCCATAACAGCAAGGGTTTCATCGGTTGAAACATTAGATTCCGCGCCCGGAGTTGAATCTTTTTGCCGTTTTGCATTATCAGTTGCAGTGTGCAAGATGACTGGAATTTTCTCACCATAATATATGTTAGGATTCCATCTTTCACAATTTGCTAATACATACATTTTATCAAGTTCTTCGTTATTTCTATTATTCCAAAGGTTTGCATACAGGTACTTATCATGAACATCTTTATATTGAATACCTAACCAAAACTTTTTAATCTGTGTTTGCCAATAATCTTCAGACGCTGATGTGCCATCAGCTTTTTTAGGATACGGCCTACCTTTTAACAGTATTTTACTTTCCGCCGCGCCTTCTGATACAATTGGGTCAACAAATATATCCCAATATTGTTCACTTTTTTGATCATAAAATTGCGCATGACTT
>Ga0114918_10004795_pt1 | contig 11711 bp, 14 predicted proteins | sample LantaG_FD_87015 | JGI IMG/M metagenome (GOLD analysis project Ga0114918, IMG submission 87015) | Deep subsurface microbial communities from Baltic Sea to uncover new lineages of life (NeLLi) - Landsort_02402 metaG | ecosystem: Environmental > Aquatic > Marine > Oceanic > Sediment | place... | reverse complement strand
TTTAATCAACGTATTTAATGCGGTAGATGGTATCCACTTTTATGATACTTTTTTTTAATTCGTAGAGAATAATTTTTTCTGCTTGTTTTAAGGATTTTTTATCCTCAGCATAAAAATATTTATGCATATTTTTTGATGAGGAGCATCCTATGATTATTAAAAAGAGGGGGATAAAAAGGAGTTTCATGGTAATGCTCTTTATTGTTGTGTTTTAAATAGGCGTGGAAGGATTCGAACCTACGACTTCTTCCTTGTAAGGGAAGTACTCTGTACCAACTGAGTTACACACCCATTTTTTACTTTCATCATTATCTTTTTAAGATATCCTCAGGAGTTTCTCCTTTAGAATCTCTTATTTTTAGAGCTTCTGACAAGAAATATTGATACTCAGGATTAAGTATCTCAGTATTTCCCCTACGTGCTAAAAAATGAAGAGGAGTATACCCCTTTTCACCCTGGATTCTAAGAATACCCATATATTCCGGTTTAAGTATCTCTGTTTTCTTTTGATCCGCTAAATAATGAAGAGGGGTATACCCAGATATATCCTGAACTTTAAGAATATCCATATATTCCGGTTTTAGAATCTCTGTTTTCCCTCGGAGTGCTAAATTATGAAGGGGAGTGATCCCGTATACATCCCGAACTTTAAGAAGATCCTTAAATATGGGTTTAAGGACCTCTGTATTCCCTTGATCTGCTAAATGATGTAGAGGATTCCAACCTCGTATATTCTCAGTATTAAGATAAGTCCTATATTTAGGGTCTTCTATTATAGAGGTATCACCATTCTTTGCTAACGCGGTAGTAAGGTAAGGAAGCAGCTCTGGGATGATCTTAATCCCTTGGCCATGCATTAATAAAGCGCGTTCTTCTCTCATATAATTATCAGGAAATTCAAGAGCTTTAAGCTGGAGTTTTTTTAATTGCTCCTCAGTCATCTTATGCTTGAATCTTAAGATTTCATGAAGCTTAAGCTTTTCTGCTGCTGTCCTTCCCCTTTGTTTTAAGATATCCTCAGGAGTCCTTCCCCTTTGATCCTGAATTTTAAGAGCTTCTTTAAATTCAGGATTTAGGATTTCTTCTACCCCTTGATCAGCCAAAAAATGAAGAGGATTTTTCCCAAGTCGATTCCTTATTTTAAGAGCTTCTTTAAATTCAGGATTTAAAATTTCTTTTACCCCATAAAGGGCCAGGTGATGCAGAGGAGTCATCCTAGCATTACTCTGTATTTTCAGCATATCTTTAAATTCAGGATTTAGGATTTCTTTTACCCCTTGATCAGCTAAGTAGTGAAGAGGAGTCCAGCCCCCTAAATTCTGTATTTTTAGGATATTTTTATGCTCAGGTTTAAGAAGAAGGTCATGGGAATGGAGAAGCATTAAATCTTTTTTTGGATTTTTACTTTCCTTAACAACTTTCTCTATCAACTTCTTAATTTGCTCCTCAGTCATCTTATTTTTGAATCTTAAAATCTCATGAAGTTTAAGGTCCTCAGCAGCAAATCTCAGATTATCAGATATTAGTTTTTTCATATGCTAAGGCTTTCTATCAGATCCTCTACATTAAGATCATCATTCCACATTTTTTCATAAAGAGGAAGAAGAGTATCCTTTTCTCTCCTTGAAACCAAAGAGGGTTTTTTATCTAGTACTTCTTTTAAAAAATCTCTATCATTTTCTGTAATGAGATCTAGGACACTTATATCATTCATTATATGATCTGGGATTTCTTTTATCTCATCTGACATTAAAAGAGCCTTAATAGCTGGTAAATATGGTAGGAATTTTTTAAGATTACCTCTAAAGATTCTATTCCCACTAAATTTTAGTTGCCTTAATCCTTTATCAGAAGTCCGGTCTACTGTTATATGTGACTTATTTTTATGATCCCTTAAAGAAAGCAACTCCCCTCCTGTGGCTACCCCACAATGGCCCATAGCGACTGCTTCCCCCCTACACTCTGAGATCGGATTTCCTTTCTCATCCGTTATAAGGACCCATTTTTGGTTTGGGGGCATATTAGGGACTTCTAAAACTTTATGGTGCGGATTATTACTTTCTTTATAATCTGTATCCTTAAAATCCTTAATATTAGGATATAAAAGTGTCTCCAGTGCATCAAAAGAAGTATCACTGTCTTTGAGCTTACTAAAAATTTTTTGGACAACTTTATCAGTATCTGACTGGAGGAAATCCGGATGCTTTTGAAGAAAATCATCTAGATTTGATTTTTCATTAAGCAGCTTCCAAAGTATGAAGTTTTCAACAAAAGTTTTAGCTTTAGGAGAGACTTTACTTAGTAACTTCTGATACCTGGGGTCTGATATATCTTTTTTAGCTTTTTCTAATTTCTCATCGGAGAGTCCCTCCGCTTTCTGTAGAAGCATTTTAATAGCTTGGCCAGCTTCTCTATTTAAGAAAGCATATACCACCCTTAAACTTTGTTCCATTTAAACCCCTTTTAGTAATTTTCTATAATTTATTAATTAATAAATTATTAAGAGGAGTATGTGGGGGCCTTACTTAAACGGGTATGAAACAGCTTATAAATGTCCATGTGTTATCTTAAAGAAAATAGCAGGTAGGCCAGGATTCGAACCCGGGAGGAGTTTTCACTCAATGGTTTTGGAGACCACCACCTTCAACCACTCGGTCACCTACCTATTTTAATAGGAATTTTTCTTGGTGCTCTATCCTTATATATCTGCTGAAGATTTGTAGATACCTCTGGGTTCTTATAGTTGCCTAGAAGTTCGTCTATAATTTTGCGACACTTCAATCGAGCATCCGGATCCCCTACAGCCATAAGAGGGATTTTAACAGTAACAAGATATGTTTCTTCATACATGAGTGTCTCCCTCCTGAAGGTTTAAAGAACTAAATAGGTATAAAAAGAAAAATCCGAGTAGAGGATGCGCATTTTTTGCTGAATTAATCCCCCTCTAATAAGACTATATAACTCTTATTAGAGGGGGATTCAGGATTCGAACCTGAGACACTTTGCTGAGAATGCAAATATTCTTTCCATGTAGGCATTTTCCAAGGAGGATTTTTCTTTTTATATCTACTTATGTATATGGCGGAAGATGGAGGACTCGAACCTCCAAGGGCTTTCACCCGGCGGTTTTCAAAACCGCTGACTTGCCAATTAGCCTAATCTTCCGAAAAAGAGGATAACTTATAGGAGATAACTATTAATTTCCTTCGAGGGCATCAATTTCATTTATGCCTGCTTGCACTTTAGGGCTGTGTTTTGATCCTATCTCATCATTCATTTTTTCTTGTAAATCTTTGTGATACCTTGTATTCCAATCACGATCCTGCTGTTTTTCATTTATGTGGTCATTATACATAGAAAGGTAATCAGGGATATTTACGATGAGGCTCAGTGCTACCAGTACCGTAAATGCTACTATAACTCTTATAAAGGTAGGATTTTCTGCGATAAACAAAATTGCTACTATCGCAAAAGCACCTGAAAGAGAGAGCCTTAATATTCTCCAAGGATTAACCCATTTAGGTAAACTCATAATGCTCCCCCTTTAGAATCAATTACAACAGCCATTAGTACAAACCAGGCCATACCCGCAATAACCCATGGTACGAAAGACCTGGAAATCCATAGATTAATAGGAGATTCTGTTATAAAATCTATAGGAGCAGTACTTAAGTGTGCGATTCCTTTAGATAAATAGAAAGTGAGTAAATAAACAATAAACCCAATAAAGAATCCCTTAGCCCCCATATCCATTGATACAAATAATCCGGAGACAGTACTACACAAAAGAATCCAGATAAATTTTAAAAATTTCAGAAGTGACCCCCTAATAGTTTAGTATCTGTTGTTTCCGGTATTATACTTTTTTATAATACTTTTATAAACAACTAAATAATTTTTAGGTATCTTTACCTCTGAAAATTTAGATATCCTTAATCTTTTGTAAAAAATGGTAGCCCGTAGCAGAATTGAACTGCTGTTACTAGAATGAAAATCTAATGTCCTAACCACTAGACGAACGGGCCTTAAAATAAGGCGTACGAACCGAAACATAGTTTCAAATCCGTAGCCGGGGCAATGGCTCCTGAGGTAGGGGTCGAACCTACGAATGCCTGAATCAAAATCAGGTGAGTTACTATTCCACCACGCCTTTATAAAGATAATTCGGAGCTGCAGGATTTGAACCCCACCCCCTTGCGGGACTCGGACCCAAACTGAGTGGTTGGTCAGACTAACCTAAGCTCCGATAACTTATTTCTTTTTTGACAGCCTATATTTTCTCATTCTTTCGTTCTGGTGTCCTTTGCATAAATCACATCGACACCCATGCCTATATCCGGATTGAGTACCATGCTTTATTACAGCAGTGCCGTACCTTTCTTTCATTTGAAATTTCACGCTATGTGATAAAGAACAAAAATTATGACCATATCTTATTTTACATCTCTGTCGTTCAAATATTTTCCCGCAATAGTCACAAGTCAGAGTATCTACTGTCGGTTCTTTTAAACTAGCTTTCCCTAGGGTATCCTTTATGTGCAGCTTCGCATGACTATGTTTTGTTTGGAGTTCTAAATTTTCTATTCTATTGTCTAATTTATCTCCATTAATATGATGTACTATCTCATCAGGTTTTAATAATCTTCCTAAATAATTTTCCATCACTATTCTGTGCTCATACACATATCTATTTTTTATGTACGATTTTCCTAAGTACCCTTCTGGAGCAGGAAGCATCCATCTTCCAGACCCGCTTAGAATTCTCCCTTTTTTTGCATGCTCGATTTGACCTTTAATATCTTTTGTTATTTTTTTACGCCCAGCCTTTACCCCCTCCCTAACTTCTCGAAGTCTTTTTAACCTTTCTTTCTTAAGCTTACTTCTATGTTCTACTGTAAATACCTCAGGTATCCCTAAATGCCGAACCCATAAGCTCACAGATCCCTTAGAGACCCCCAGGATTATGGAAATCTCTTTTAGGGACTTACCATTTTTTCTTAGTGCTATAGCTTTTTTCCGCTCTATATCTTTTCTTTTCATCTGAACCTCCCGAGTTATTATATAAATCGGGAGGTTCAGTTGTGAAAAATAAGACTGAATCGGAGGGCTTCGAACCCCCAACCCCCTGGTTAACCTTCCCACTTCGACTTTCGCCGCCCTTAATTAAGGTTTGTGGTCTGGACTGTCTCTTTACCCGGTCTGGGTATCTCCCGTACAGTTTCTACACACGCCTGGTAATTGCTTACCTGCTTGGCTCGGGATTGCCTCCAGCACTACCTGAGGGGTTTCCCCGAATTTGAGAGATTATCACTTAAGCATTCCTGCTTAAGCAGCCGTTTTCTTCAGCCAGGTGCTCTGCCAATTGAGCTACGATTCAATAATTTTAATTGCAGATTCTGATTAATACCGAAACAAAAATAATAATACTAAATAATAAGAGCCAATAGATAGGATCCTTTAGAGCAGTCAGCCAGGATTCCTTTAAATTTTTATCACCTGTCTTAAAAGATTTAAACCAGTTAAGCTTCATAGCTACTTTTTTATTTCTGTATGTCCTAAAATGACTACCCCGTGGACATCAAAAAGTTTATTAGGGTCCTTTTTTACAGCGAGGAGCCTTATAGGTTTTTGGGGTCCTGTAAGTCCACCTACGTACTTTTGTTTCTTGGAGGTTACTTTAAAGATTAACTCACAATCTTTATAGGTACTAACATACTTTTTTGAATTCTGTACTCTTTTTAGAATGAGCTGATTTTTGGATCCTTCCCATTCTCCTCTATTTATCGTAGTGTCTGCTTCTAATTCAAAGGCATCGTCCAGACTTCCATCATTGTTTTCTTCTACATAGAATAGTAGAGAATCATATAAATGATTGGAGGATTCTGAGGGATAAACAAGACCTGATTCTTTTTTTACCATACTGTGTACTTTTTTCATACTAACCTTACGATTAAAAACTAAGAGCATATTACCAAATAATATAAATATGTCCTTAAAGGATTAGTAATGTATAAAAATGGTGGGCCGGGATAGATTTGAACTATCGTAGACCGAAGTCAGCGGATTTACAGTCCGCTCCCATTAACCGCTCGGGCACCGACCCATTATATAAAAGTATCTATCCGAGTAGCTAGAGCATTTTGTTTTCTTGCGAATACTGTTTTCAATACAGTTGCCTTTACCAATTTGGCCATCTCCGCACTATGAAAACTGTTAATTTGCATAGTGCGGAGACCTAGAGTCGAACTAGGAAAAAGAAATGTAGGCTTTGAGCTTAGAAAGATAGATACTATAATTTACAAAATAATGGAGGCGGTACTCAGAGTCGAACTGAGGGTCAAAGTTTTGCAGACTTCTGCCTTAACCACTTGGCCATACCGCCTTAAAAAATAGCGAGAAAGAGATTCGAACTCTTGACCTATGGATTATGATTCCAGTGCTCTAACCAACTGAGCTATCTCGCCAAAGAAAGTATAGGGGACAAATATAGTCCCCTATACGAATGGTAGCGGGGGCTGGATTCTAACCAGCGATCTCTGGGTTATGAGCCCAGTGGGTTAACGGACTTCCCCACCCCGCAATCTATTTATACCCCTACTTGGACTTGAACCAAGGACCCCATCCTTAAAAGGGATGTGCTCTGCCAACTGAGCTATAAGGGCTTCATTGCATTGTTTTAGAATATATGGCTGAGCCGCAGGGATTCGAACCCCGGTTACTAGGACCAAAACCTAGGGTCCTACCACTGGACGACAGCCCAACATTATTTCTAATAATGTGCTTTACAATCTTACCCAAAATGTCAAAGAACATATATCCTTAGTTGGACTCAAACCAACAACCCCAGCATTCGGAACGCTGTGCTCTATTCAGTTGAGCTATAAGGGCGTATAAGCTTTTAAGAGAATTAGATATGTTTAATAGCTCTAGGTCTCTTTTCGGCTAATTGCTCCCAGAATTCTACATATTCTTTGTTTACACCAGATACTTCATTCAGTACCCTGAGAACATGCATATTCGGAGATATCTTATTCAAAGAACGAAATTCTGTTTCATCTAATTTTAGATACCTGCATGCAAAAAGACCAACTGCTCCTGACCGACTGATCCCTGCAGCACATTGTACTACTAGGGTTTCTACGGTCTCTTTTACTTCTTCTATAAAATTGATGATTCTTTTAGCATGCTCTTCATTAAACAAAAAGTTAAGACTGTATGCTTCTATCCCTTTAACTACCGTTTCAATATCTCGGAATCGAAGACTAATGAACTTTTTACCTTTAAGATTTTTAAAAGAGTCCATCCGGTCAAAAGTTCTCATAAGTTCCTGTTGGGCATAAATACTGATTAGTGCCCAATCTCCTATGATATCCTTATTAAGAACTTTATTGTCTAATGCTTTTTCTACTTCCTTTCTTGATAAAACCACTATTCGTTTTACCATTTTTTAGTACCTGTAGAACAGGTGTCGATACATGTTAAGCACTCACAAGGTGCTAGTTCAAAAGTACAGCAGGTTCTTTTTGTACAGCCATCGTATTCTACTTCTCGATACTCAGCACACTTAGGACTTTTCATACATGGGCAACACCCTATAAAAATCAAAAGTATGAGGATAAGATGGCTGGGGCACTTGGATTTGAACCAAGGACTTCCTGATCCAGAGTCAGGTGCTCTACCAATTGAACTATGCCCCATCGTTAACTCCCTGCTAATTAAATCGGGGTAGGAGGATTCGAACCTCCGGCAACCTGGCCCCAAACCAGGTGCGCTACCTGACTGCGCTATACCCCGTACATAACAAAAAAGGCCCCTGGTTTCCCAGGAGCCTTTTGGTTTTTTCTAAGATCTTGTTAGGTTTTAGATAACCGGCTCCTGGGCTGACGCTCTTGGGTCAATATAGCCACATTCACTATTTGCTACGAGCATATTTTGCTTCAGTGATGTGGCATGCCACAATATGGGCGTATGTTTGGATCCAAATAATGATCCAAATATTTTTCGCTGTTTTAATGTATCGTTTAGTCGTAACATCGAAAATCATACTCCGTTAAAAAAATCGGCATCTAAAACTTCTCTCTAAAGATACCACTAATAACCTTGTAAGTCAACATCTTTTTTTACTGATAACTTTTATATAATATAATAGTATTTGATACTATTATATTTACAAAAAGAGTACTAGGATAGGTCTGGGGGTGGTTCCCCCTTAATCTATAGCACTAAATTTATAGCATCGTCCATTATATTACTATTCGTATTTTTTAAGGCATCAGGTGGCACACCCTTACTATTTACTACAACAAGAAGGTAATAAGAATTAGCATACTCGACAGCATTCTTAAGAGATTTGAAAGGTAATGTTTTAACATGTATTGGGTCAATTCTATAATAATAGCTTAAAATTGGGAGATAGTCAATAGCCTATTAAGTTATTATGGCGGGACTAGCTTTTTTGAAGTATCCTTGTATTCCTACTTTTCTTAGGGTAAAGGAACTGTAGGTCTATAGACAGTTTCCTTTGTCCCAACCTTCATAGCTATTATAGTTCCTTACAAACGTAGGAATTTTCTTTTTATCTTCTATTGCGCGGGATACCCTTTTAAGCCACAGGTATCTTATGGCAAATATTTTTTCACCCGAGGGATCTACCCATTTACCATTCTTAAATATATAGTTTACTCTACAGACGTCTGTTTCTTTCTTTTCCTTAAAAAATTGGTAATAGGTATCTTGTACCTCAATACTAGTACTTATTTCAATTAAGGCGCTCTCTTTTTTCCGGTGACCGATGTATCTAAAAGTGACTGATCGTATTCTTCGTTTTAGTGATATATAAGGAGAGATAAAAAGGGCTCCTATTATGACTGCAAATAGGATGGTTAGGGCTATGCTTAGGTGTAAGAATTGGCTGATCATATAATCTCAATATCAAGAGTGTCTAGGGCCACTTTTCGTACATACATAGAACTAATAGTAAATGAAGCATGGTTATCTTTAATCTCTAAAAGATGTATATATCCGTTATGTGCTAATCTCTGTATGTGTTGGACAGTGGGATTCCTGTAGACTTCTTTTAGGATTAAATACTCAAAAAGAGGCTCTTGGTATCTGCAGTAATTTTCTTGCAAGTTATAAATTATAGGTGGAGTTAGATGAAAACACCCCCTATCTCTTCTAAAAAGGACGGTACCTATATTTTTATTTAGAAGTCTAGCTCTCTCTTCTAAAGTAAAACAACCCTCACCGGAATAAGGTAAGTCTTTTATATGTAAATAAGAGACTCTATCTATTAGGTCTAAGCTATCTAAACTGTTCACCATTAGAAGGGATTCTATAAGGAATGTTCTAACTTTAATTATAAATTTTTCATCATTAGGGAGAACATAAACAACTGAGGGTCCATTTACATTCAGTGTCGAAACTTTATCCATAGTAGTTAATATTATTTTAATTTTTAATCTCCTTTTAAGCGGTACTCGTATGTGGAGCTTCCTCCTCGACTCTCTATCCATTTACGCTCCATCCATTGTAGCCAAGCAACTTCCTGTCCTTCTTTTAGAGGTAACCGCCCTATAGGTTTAGGAAGGATCGCAAAGAATGTCTCCCATTCTTTTATAGGTTTTGACCGATATACCCATTTCATTTGGGGATCCTTTCGGTTTTATCATTAAATTTTTCAAATGTTATAGAGCAGCAATAAGCAATACCACATATGGGACAGATGTTATCCAAATGCTGCTTGTTATCCCCATCCCCTATGGAGTCACTGCCTAATTTCTTATAAGAAAACTGAGCGTGACACTCTTCACACTCTACGAGAGTTTCTAGGTATTTAAAAGAATAATTAGGAACGGGAGTAATAGAATGTACTAAGTTTACAGACTTTCTTAGAGATCCAGATGAATCTTTCACAGGCATGCCAGGGACTATATGGCTAGTTTGTCCTGCATCTTCATTCTTTTTGATACTATTAGAATCTACTCTAATGAGATACCGCATAATTATTTGCCCCTAAAAAAGTAAAAGATGCTTTTGTATAGATAATTCAAGTTTAAGAAGATAGTCCCTTGACAATAGTCCCTATAAGAATATCCTTAGCTTCCTTTGCTTTTATGTCTGTTGCTATCTTATGACCATTAAAATCTTTAAATGTAAATAAGTCCGGATTCGTTATAGCTAGGACTGTTAGAGGATCATAGCAATAAGATATGTTATCCGTGCCTTTATATATTCTGTTATATATCTCAGGCATCTTAGTCTTAAATTTTTCATGAGACATAAGGGCATGCTCTTTTATAAATACTCCTACAGGGTGCCTTGTTGCTGCAATATCCTCGAAGTCCTGTTTTTTAAGAGGTACTTTATAGGCTATATCCTTACCTATAAAGACTGATCCTACTTTATCAAGAGACTTAAAAGTATCCTCAGCGGCTTTAGGATCGCACCTTAAATTATATGCCTTAGTATCTGGTAAAAGTTTTTTACCTTCCTCTAGAGCTTGCGCCATAAAGTAAATAGATTTTATTTCTGAGTTTTCAAGAACAGTAGGGATATTCGTTAGGGGTCCTATAGCGATTATGCTGCATTCCTTAAATTTATGTCTTACGGGGTGATAGCACTCTATGCTAAAAGCCCCTTCTGAGAATCCCCCCTTGTATATAAGGGGGTCATTTAAGCCCATAGTAAGAGGTTTGTTACTTCCATAGTATAATTCGATATTACTTACATCCGGATATAGCTTTTTTAAGTTTTTTAAAATATTCTCACAGATGATAGCAGATTCTATTGGATCATATGAGGTAGTAATAATAGCTTTTATAGGTACCCCAGCTGCTATAGCATAAGTTATAGCTACAGCATCATCTACATCTTTTCCGATATCCGTACTTATTATAAAATTTTCCATGCATATTCCTTATCTCTTTTGTTTTTATTAACATAGTAAAATGATGCGTAAAAATATAATTATCTTTTGATACGTTGTTGTATATGAGTAGTGCCCAAATTTAATAAAGGGATAGTATGAGCTTATTACCAATTTCAGGGATAATTATAAAGGCAGCTAAAAATATAGGTAAAAAGGAATCGGACTCAGAACCTATGTTTAACCGCCTTACTTCTTTTCTTGAAGATACAAAAGATGATTGGAATTATATCACCCCGAAAGAGTTTAATAAGCTTCAGGAAGAGGGAAAGGATAAAGATTATTATATAATCGATTTAAGACGCCCCGAAGATTTTAAAAAAGGTCATATCCAGGGGGCACATAATATCTTTTGGAAAGATATTCTAAAAGAGAGTAATTTATCTAAGTTGCCCCAGTTAAAGCCTATACTGTTATATTGCTACGTAGGCCACACATCTAGTCAAGTATTAGTCCTTCTAAAACTGCTGGGATTTGATGCAAAAAGTTTAAAATTTGGGATTGGGGAGTCTCCCGTGGAAGGTGTCCCTATAGCAGGCTGGAAGACTTTAAAGTATAAAGTAGAGAAATAAAACTTTACTCAAAAGATGGCTCTAGGACCCAACTAAAGAGGAGAGCTTCCGGGTTTTCTTTACGTATTTCGGGCATAAGCTGTTTTTCAGCATCTTTAACAACGAAATTCGTTTCAACTTCTTTCCCATATAACACAAGTCCTTCTGTTTTTTTCTTCAGTTCCTCGTGCTGGTCTCGTAATGCATTGATTTCTTCTGAATTGGATTCGAAG
>Ga0114918_10004794_pt1 | contig 11714 bp, 6 predicted proteins | sample LantaG_FD_87015 | JGI IMG/M metagenome (GOLD analysis project Ga0114918, IMG submission 87015) | Deep subsurface microbial communities from Baltic Sea to uncover new lineages of life (NeLLi) - Landsort_02402 metaG | ecosystem: Environmental > Aquatic > Marine > Oceanic > Sediment | place: Baltic... | reverse complement strand
CCGAGTGTCTGAGCGACTTGCAGTTGGAATGCTCCCAGCAGGACATTGCTGTTGGTGTTGCTGCCGGTCATAAAGGCACCCAGGGCGCCAATCCAAGGCGAGATCACGGGGAAGAACTGCCCCGCCAATGCGGCCATGGCTGTCGCGAGCTCGGAAACCATCCCCCCGACCTGCATAGTGGTTGCCATTGCCATCATGGCCAGGATGCCCAGCGTCGACTTTGTGCCGCTCCTGAGCACACCCTTGCGGATCTTCTCGCCGCTGCCCGCGGGTAGGCTTTTGCGCTTCTTAGCCAGCAGCAGCGCGATCAGGGCTGCGTAGACCAGCTGTGCCCCAGGATGGCCGAAGATGGAGATGCTCTTGGTCTGGGATGCCGTGATCTGCGTGCCGTCCTGTAGGGTGTGGGCCGGCACCTGCACCGCCACGACCCAGTGGTTTAGAAGTGTGTTGAGGGAGGGTAGGAAGTTGACGGCGAAGATTACAGCAATCAGCAGCAGATAGGGCAGCATCTCAAGGACGATCTGTCGCGCCTGCAAGGGCGCCGTCTGGGATTCATCGGACTGTCTGCGCCGTATGGAAGCCCACAATGCGCCCACGATGATGCCGGCCAGCGATCCCAGCATGGCTGCGATGTTCTCGATGCCGATATGCACTGCGAGGTACTGCACCAGCACCATGGCGGTGGCCATGGATAGCATAGGCACAATCTCTCGCCGCGGTAACTTCTTGCCCGCGGCGATCCATAAGACGATGAAGCCTACTATGAAGCATACGAGGCCGAGCATAATAGCCATCCAGGGGGCGATGACGGCGCCATCAAGACCGGTGGCTGTCACCAGGGCCTCGTAGGAAGCCCCCAGAGAGCCAAATGAGACTGCCCAACTGTGCCCCAGCGAGGCCATCACTACGGCGTCCAACGCCGGAACTCCCATAGTGACGAGGATCGGTGCGACCACTGCGACCGGTACCCCGAAGCCGCCCACTCCTTGGAGGAAGGATGTGAATCCCCACGCCAGCAGTAACAGTTGGAGTATACGCCCGGGTGCCAACTGCCTGAGTATCTCGCTCATCGAACGGAGTGTGCCATCAGCTTCGGTCACGCGGAAGAAGAACAGCGCTCCCCAAATGATGTAGAGCACATAGACGGCGCGGAAGAAACCCTGAACCTGGGCCCAGAGAAGGGCCTCCGGGCCGACGCCGAATCTGAGGAAGGCGATGATCATGGCGGAGATCCATCCGGCTGCGCCGGCCTTCGATCCGCTCCAGCGGAGCCCTACCATAAGCGTGAGAACTACAATCAGGGGAACTGCGGCCAGAACTATGTCCATAAGACCCTACCTCAATCTCTCAGACAATCACAACATCATAAACAGAAGAGAAGAGACGTCGGCACTGTCTTATGCTGACGTCTCTTCTGTGGGCAGCCGCGGGTGTGACCCCGCGCCTATGTCCTTCATGGATGATGAAATGCAGATCAGTTCTCTCCGTAGAGCTTCCCCTTCAGCAGCATCAGTTCACGTTTGAATTGATTGTCCTGTTCGACACGGGCTCGCACGCGTTCGTAGCCGTAAAGCACGGTGGTGTGATCTCGTCCGCCAAGCTCGGCGCCGATCCGAGGAAGCGACGCGTCCGTTTCCTCTCGCATTAGGTACATCACGACCTGGCGCGGATGGGCGATGCGGCGGGTTCGGCGTGAGCTGCGCAACTCTTCGGGCGTTACATCATAGAAAACACCCACGGTCTTGATGATATCTTCGGCACAGATTTCCGGGCGGTTGGGCAGCAGGCTTGCCAGGGCCTTCTCCGCAACGTTTCTGTCCAGCGGGAGATCGGTGAGTTGACTCACTGCAATGACGCGATTCAGCGCCCCTTCGAGCTCTCGGATGTTGCTCTCGATGTTTGTCGCGATGTAGCTCAACAAATCGTTGGGAACTTCGATGTCGAGCTTCTCGGCCTTGGTCTGCAGGATGGCCATACGCGTCTCATAGTCAGGTGACTGAATGTCCACGATCAGGCCCCACTCGAAGCGTGAGCGCAGCCGCTCCTCCAATGTTACCATAGCTTTGGGCACCCGATCACTGCTCATCACGATCTGGCGACCGTTATCTCGCAGTGCATTGAAGGTATGGAAAAACTCCTCCTGTGTGCTTTCCTTGCCGGCGATGAACTGGATGTCGTCAACCAAGAGTACGTCGGCCGTCCGGTATTTCTCCCGGAACTGCTCCGTCGTATGGGTTCGAATTGACTCGATCAGGCCATTGGTGAAGGTCTCGGAGGTGACTAAGAGCACCTGCATGCTCTTTTGGTAGCAGTGATGGCCGATGGCATGGAGCAAGTGCGTCTTCCCCAAACCCACACCCCCGTGGATAAACAGGGGGTTGTAGGCCTCGGCAGGGGATTCTGCGACCGCTTGCGAGGCAGCCTGTGCCAAGCGGTTGCTCGGTCCAACGACGTAAGATGCAAATGAGTAGTCGGCATTGAGGCCGGGATCACGTGGCAGTTGCTGTGGCATTGATTCCTCTTCTTGGAAAAGCGCCGGGACACTCCGGTCCGGGCGTTTGCTCTGCCATACCACAAAGCGCGCTTCCACATCCTGATCTGTCAGGCGGGTGAGCGTGCGTCTGATAACCGGATAGAGCCGATTCTCCAGCCATTCTACCGCGTAACCATTCTTGACGCCAACAACCAGGGTGCTTCCATTCTCTAGGCCGATGCTGTGAGTGTCGCGCAGCCAAGTATCGAAGGTTGCGCGAGCCATCTTCAGTTCGAGTTCGCCCAGGGTTGCCTGCCATAATCTCTGAGGGTTTATCTCGTCCATACATATCCTCTTGAATAGTGATGGTACTAGAGCGCTCGTACATAATCGCGTTCTGCAAAGCGCGGCAATGTCTGTGGTTACTCAGACGCTGCAAACCTGTCCCGGGAGTGTCCTGGGGCGGTGTTCATACCGTCAGCCCGTAGTCGCTGGCTGGAGTTTTGCGTTCACTGGGCGCGACGATTTCAGATCACCATAGATATTCTACCAAAAAGCCCGCCATCAAGCAATAGCTCAGCGGCGCTATTGCCTTAACAAAGTATAAACTTTAATCTTGCACTCCTGTATGTGGAGAGCAATCTGTGTTAGCCCTAGATGTGCCATTCATGGCGATGATGTTACCCATATATGCCGTGGCAGATGTGGATATATCTGTGGATAACGTTGAGTCATTTGTCCACACATAGCATTTTGCCAAGTAGTGGTTGTCATGACACAGAAAGCTCATTGCCGGCCTAACCGCTACGTCGTCCTTTGCACTTCCATTCTCCGGACAAAGGTCATCCACCCCTCCACCGGGATCACCAGACCGGTCGCTTTGGGTGCGCCACGAACCGGTTGTCATCGCAGCTGACGCACGCGCGCCCAGCCAGCAGCGTGTTGATGACGATCAGCCTCCGACCAGGGAAGAAGGGCTGAAGGCTAACAGGGCTAGCGGGCGATCCTCTCCCCATAGCGTGGGCAGAGCCCAGTACAATGCCGCGCCGGCAGGTATCATCAAGAAGGCCGGCCGGCGCCACCGCTTGGCAATGACGCGGTAGGGCAGCCGAGGAAACCGTGTCTCGGTCGTATTCATGGTTAGCCTGACTCCTCAAATCGCGTCGCATAGGTGATGCAGACGTCTCTGAGAACGCACACTTCACACTTGGGAGTGCGAGCCACACATACGGTGCGCCCATGGTGAATCACATTGAGATGGAACGGATAGTAGAGGGACTCGGGAACAAGTTCTTCCAGGAGTATGTGCGCCTTTTTGCGCGATGCCGAGTTAGGAATCAAGCCCAGGCGTTTGGTGACGCGATGCACGTGTGTGTCCACCGGGAATGCCGGACGCCCCATCGAGAAGAGCAGCACGATGGCTGCCGTCTTGGGGCCGACGCCATTCAGGGCCAATAGCCACCGGCGGGCTTCCTCAAGCGGCTCGTCGCGCAGGAACGCCAAAGAGATCTCACCTTGACGTTCGGTGATGGCTCTCAGGGCCTCCTGAACGCGCGGACCTTTGGTGGGCGCAAGACCGGCGGGGCGTATGGCATCGATGATCTGCCCCACGGGCGCGTCGCGTACGGCTTCCCACGTTGGAAACCGCTTCCGGAGCCGGTTGTAGGCGACGTCACGGTTGCGATCGTTAGTATTCTGGCTGAGGATGGTATTGACCAGGGCTCCTACGGGGTCAGGGTCCAGCTCCGGATGCCATTCCGGCATCCCGTATGCTTTACCGAGGCGCACGTGCACTTCCAAGCTCTTCTCGCGGAGGTGGTCTGTCTCGGTCACTTGCCGCGCTCCCATGCTTTCTGTGCTCGTCGTGCCCATTCCTGCTCGGCCTCAAACGTGAGATTCTCCTCCACCGCGTCCCATGGCACCCAGACTGTGAAGAACTGCTGCTCATCTTGGTGAGGACGTTGCTCTCGCCGGGGCGTGCGGGTTTGCATCAGGAAGTAGTGCTCCGTCCGCTCTACCCGCTTGCCGTCGAAGAAGAACGTGATCAGTTGCTCGCCAAGGTCGGCGATGATTTCCAGGTCTCCGTAGCCGGTCTCTTCCTGCGTCTCGCGTAACGCGGCTTCGGCCATGGACTCATTGGGTTCCAGGTGACCCTTGGGCAGGCGTACCTCATCACGGCTGGGCCGGATCAGGAGCAGAGCCTGGTCTCCGCTCTCGTTGATAACGACGCTGCCTGCGGCTGTGTAGGTGACCGTCTTGTGTGCTTCTGACATAGTTTCTCCGGGTGCGACTTCTCTCTATGTATACCGAATATCCCCCCGCGCGCCAGTCGCCCCTGTGCTATTCAAGCAGCCGCCGGTTGAGCGCCTGTACTGCTGTCGTGTAGGTGGTCAAGTCCTGGTGAAGCCGCGTGACGTCATTGCCGTAGCGAAGCCGGCGGGCCAGGAAGGCGAAGGCCTCGCCCTCTACGGGCGGCACCGTAAGGTCTTTGGCGTTGCCGCGAACCATCCGGAGCCCGTCTATGAGCCATCTCAGGAAGGTGTGGGCCTTGCGGAGCTGGGCATAGTCACGTTCAGAGAGCAGGCCGGCGTTGGCCAACGCCTGCATAGCATCGCGGATATTGGCGTGACGCAACGACGGGTCTTTGTGCCCGTGTTTGATCTGCAGCCCCTGGACAAGGTATTCGATGTCGACCAGCCCGCCGGGGCTGTACTTGGCGTTGAAGGTCCCGCCGGTAACGAGGTGCCGGATCTGGCGTTCGCGCATGGCCCGCATTGCTGTGACATCGAAGACGCCATCACTATAGATGAAGGCGTCTCTCAGAGCCACGATGTCCTGGCCCAGGGCAGCGCTGCCGGCAATCGAGCGCAGTTTGACCAGTGCCTGGCATTCATAGGCCCAGGCCGGACCGTCCGGGGCAAAGTAGCGCCGGAAGGATCCCATCGCTACCGCCATGCTGCCGCCCTTGCCGTAGGGGCGCAGGCGCAGGTCAATCTCGAAGATGCCCTCGCGCTTGGCCTGAATGACCTGAAGGAACATCCGTACGAGTTTTTCATAGAACTCTGCGGTGGAGATCACCGTCGGGCCGGAGGTCATACCGTTGCCGCTGTAGAGGAACATCAGCTCGATGTCGGAAGCAAACCCCAGTTCGCGCCCGCCGCACTTTCCCAGCGCACAGACCGCCATCTCACTGATCCCACCGTTCTCAAGGTAGGGTGTACCGTACTGGCTTCTGAGGTCCTCGTGGCACAGGTGGTAAGTCGCGTTGACAGTCACCTCGGCCAACGCCGTCAGCTCCTCCGAGAAATCCCAGAATTCCGTCGTATGGCCGAGGATGTGGCGCATATCGATGCGGAACATCTCGCGGTCCTTGAAGGCATTCAGGGTCGTCTGCCATTGGCTGCTCTCAAAGGGGGGGAGCGGGCTGGTGTGGACCAGCGCCAGGGCGCGTTCCAACTCGATCTGTAGTTGCTCCCGGGATTTCTTGGTCTGCAGGGCATCGATGTTACGAACCACAGGGAAGAGGTTTGCATACTGCATCCGGAGGAAGTCGTCCCACAGGAATTCACTGACGCCCAGCAGACGTGCCAGCCGGTTCAGGACTTCCGGGCTCTGCAGCGAGGCCAATTCGTCGGGCCAGTTGGTCTGCCGGAAGAGTTGGCCGATGAACTCCCGGAAGTGAAGTAGCGCGGTCTCAGGATCCGGTGTATGGGGCAGCAAGTGGGTGAAGTGCTTGATCAGAACGACGGCAGCCCGCAACTCGCGCCGGCGTTCCTCTGATTCGATCTTGCGGCCGTTTGCGTCGGTCACGAAGAGGGTATCGTGTGCGCGCCCCCCGTACGACTCGACATTGACGCGCGCGATGTAGATGCGACTGTATGCCAGCGCATTGGTCAGCTCATAGAGGAAGCCCATCGTGTCCGGCGCGTTGATGTGCAACACGGTATAGTCCTCTGAGGAATCGTTGTCGATCTGGATCTGGACAGGGTAGAGGGTGGATTCGGTCGCGGCCTCATTGGGAATCACCGACGCGACCCGTTTGACCAGCGTCCCCTGGGCCTCTTGGCTCCGGCCTGCCTGCATCTTGCGCAGCAATTTGCGCAGGTCATCGGCATAGACCCGCCAAGTAGTCTCATCCACGTCGCCGTGGATGGCCTGGACTGTGAAGGTATCCACGATCTTGCGCGGCTCACGGCCTCCGCGCCGTGTCTTCTGGGCTTCTTCACTCGGCCTGTAGGTGAATACCTGACCTTCGACGATCGAGAGCCCATATCCAAAGAGCAAGCCGCAGATCAGGGAGAGCTCTCCGGGATAGTCATATCCGACAATGGTCACACGCCAGTAGTCGTCATCCAAGGGCTCTGCTTCCACCTGAGCCAGCGTATCACGATCGATGCGCGCGGCCATATGTGCATGATGCTGTATCTCTTTTGGAGAGAAGACACTGGTATAGGAGGCATCCATCCGCGCTGCATGCGCGCTGCTGACATCGTTCGTCTCGGGCACTCTTCCGGATTCGTCCATGGGTCTCTCTCCGAGGTATTTCAAATAGACTGTTCTGATAGCAGCGCGGTGCTGTTCATACCGAGCTTTGAACTGCTCTCCAGTCTGCGTTCCCTTAAAGCCCAGCCGTCGGGCTAGCTGTGTGAGGGCGCCAGTATCCTGCGGTAGACTGTGGGTCTGCCGGTAGTGCATCATCTGCAGATAATGCTCAATTGTCCGTAGGAAGATGTAGCCGTCGCTCAGGATCCGCGCGTCCTCGGCGGCGAGGTATCCCAGGGCGGTTAGGCGACCGAGACTGTCCAGCGAGTTGTGGCTGCGGACGCCGGTTTGTCCCGCGCCGTGCGCGAGCTGCAGGTATTGCACGACAAACTCGATGTCGCGAATGGAGCCCTTACCCTGTTTGACTTCGCCCCAGGCCAGTCCTTTCTGATGCAGGCGGCCTTCGGTGAGGGTTCGCATCGCGAGTACACTCTCACGGGCTTCATCGGCCGCGATGTCAAAGACAATGGGCGTCGCATCTCTCAGGAACGTCTTGCCGGTGCTCAGGTTGCCGGCTACGGTGCGCCCCTTGAGCAAGGCTTGCTTTTCCCACACGCGGGCGTGCCGGTCCAGGTAAGAAAGGTAGCCCCGCGTCGAAGTCACGAGTGGCCCTGACCGTCCCCACGGTCGCAGACGCATATCCACCCGGTAGAGAAAACCCTCGTCAGTTACCTCGGTGAGCGCCGAGATCAGGCGTTCCCCCAGCTGCCGGTAGTCGCTGGCATCCTTCTCGGCGAGGAAGAGTAGATCGATGTCGGAGCTGTAGTTGAGTTCCTGGCCCCCCAGTTTCCCCAACGCCAGGACCACGAAGCGATCCAGCGCCGGATTCCCCAGTACCTGGGTAGCGGCACATGACAGCGCCGCCTGGACGAGGCTGTCGGCCAGGTTGGACAGCTGCGCAGTCACGACCGGAAGGTCGAAGAGGCCGAGTAGGTCACAGGTACCGATTCTCAAGAGCTCCCAGCGCTGGAAGCGTCGCAGCGCGTCGAGGTAGTCCGTGCCCCCGTCACTGTCGTGCATGGCCGGCATGTCGGCCCAGAACTCGGCAACGGTCTTGGCGCGCGCCAGACGATGGTGTTCTACCAGTACATCAAAATACTCAGGATTGCGCAGCAGGATCTCGGTGAGGAACTGGCTGCCGGAGAAGAGCTTGACCAGGATTTCCATCGCCCGCAGGTTGGTCGCCAGGTAGTGGAGCTTCTCCGGGGCAGCGCCGGTGGCCTCTATAAAGCGCTCCAGGTTAACCAGCACGTGATCCGGGTTGCCGGTCTCTGAGAGCATGGTCAATAGGTAGGGCAGCAGATCGCCAAAGCTCCGCCTTCCCGCTGCTCTTGACGCGATGCGCAGCAGGCGGCGGTGCGTTGCTTGCCAGTTCTCGAAGCCCAATGGAACCAGCCAATGGCGGATGCTCTTGGCGGGCAGGGACTCCAGAAGCAGCTCTCTCGACTCTCGGTAGACGTCAAAGGTCATGGATCGTGGCCCGGCAGTCCTTTCAGGGTCTGGCAGCCATTATAGGAAGCGCACAGGCCTTGTCAATGGGTGCACTAGAGGGGGCGTGTTTCAGATTGGGCAAGGGGCACTCCGATGCTCTGTCGATGGTCCCTCTCTGGGCATTTACCCCAATCTGAGACATGCCTTGGAAGTTTGGGCCGGACCAGGTCGGACAGAGTGTCTGACTGTGGCCCAAGAACTGCATGGGCCTCACTGTCTGTCCAGGGATGCATCCGCCTGTGGATACCTGAAATGGCCCGTTTGGGTCATAGACGCGGGCAGCCTGACCGGATATCATGGTAGGCGTTATCAAGGTTGCTGCAGATCAGGGCGGTTAGCAGGACATCAGTGTGTGGATGATCTGTGATGATTACAGGAGGATAGGTGCAATGCTGACGAGTGTGGCTGACGTCATCAAGATGGGCAAAGACGTTGAGATGGTGGACCTGCGGTTCACCGATCTGTTGGGCATGTGGCATCACTTCACCATGCCTGTTGGGGAGCTGTCTGAGGAGCTTTTCGAAGAGGGTACCGGCTTCGACGGATCCTCAATCCGGGCGTTTAAGGAGATCCACGAGTCAGATATGATCCTGATTCCTGACCCTGAGACGGCGTTTATGGATCAGATCTTCGAAGTGCCAACCCTGATCATTATCTGCGACATCTACGACCCCGTGACTTTGCAGCCCTACACCCGTGACCCGCGCTACGTCGCCAAGAAAGCTGAGGCCTACCTCAAGCAGACCGGCATTGCCGACATCAGCTATTGGGGCCCTGAGGCGGAGTTCTTCTTGTTCGACAGTGTCACCTACGGAGGTGCCACCAACGAGGCCTTCTATCATATAGATAGTTCAGAGGGGTGGTGGAACAGCGGGTTGGCAGGTGGCAAGGGCGGTCAGATCTCGTCCAAGGGTGGCTATTTCCCGGTGCCGCCGGCCGATACCAAGCAAGATGTGCGCAGCAAGATGGTGATGGCATTGGAGGCCGCCGGTGTTCCGGTGGAGATGCATCATCACGAGGTGGCTACCGCCGGACAGTCGGAGATTGACCTGCGATATGGGACGCTACTGCGTATGGCCGACAGCATCCAGATCTACAAGTACTTGGTCAAGAACGTGGCTCGCCAGAATGGCCTGACGGCTACTTTCATGCCTAAGCCGCTCTTTGGTGACAACGGCAGTGGTATGCACGTGCACTCGAGTCTGTGGCGCGGTGAGAACAACGTCTTCTTTGATGAGACCGGCTATGCGCAGCTATCTGACACAGCCAAGTACTACATCGGCGGTCTGCTGAAGCACGCGCCCGCGCTTCTGGGGATTGCTGCGCCGACGACGAACTCCTACCGCCGCCTGGTGCCCGGATTTGAGGCACCCGTGAACCTGGCGTACTCGCAGCGGAATCGCTCGGCTGTGTGCCGTATCCCGATGTACTCGAAGAGCCCGAAGGCGAAGCGGGTTGAGTTCCGTGCCCCCGATCCCTCGACCAATCCCTATTTGTGCTTTGCCGCGATGCTGATGGCCGGGTTGGACGGTGTGCAGAACCAGATCGATCCGGGCGAGCCGATGGACAAGGATCTATACGATCTGCCGCCGGAAGAGGCCGCCAAGGTCCGGCAGGTACCGGGATCGCTGACTGCCGTGTTGGATGCCCTTGAAGCGGACCACGAGTTCTTGCTGAAGGGTGACGTATTCACGCCGGATCTCTTGGAAGCCTATGTCAGCTACAAGCGATCGGCAGAGGTTGACACCGTCCGGATGCGGCCACACCCGCATGAATTCACGCTCTACTTCGATATCTAGACGGCAGTTTGTATCGCTGGTTCGTCAGGAAGGTTGGGAATCTATCCTAAGGCAGATGTGCGACCTTCCTGACATCACCAGACCCGGGCAAGTCTTCTCCACAGCTAGCGTCCAATGGTTTGGAGGAGATGGATGGGGGAATGCGTTGCACAGTCTACATCGAGAAGACTTGCCAGGGGTTGCGCCTGGTTATAGGTTGTTTGATCCATTCGACGTGCTAGAATTAGCTTGGCAAGGGCATGCTCCGGCATATGGGTATCAGGTGCCTTGGGCAATTCTAGACATATGTTAGACTCAAAGTCAGCTTTATCACAGATGCCGTCGGTCACTGATGCAGACCTTGCACAGACTGATCCTCGGCTGGCCGAGGCTTTACTTACCCTCAACGAAATCGGTGCGGCGATCAATCAACTGACGCCGCGAGGCCACGGCGGTGTCGGCCAGACGCTCAGGCTGATCGCCGAGAGCGCGATCAACGTGGTTCTCGGTTCTGCGGCCGTTATCTACACGTATGATTCCTCGGAACAGCTCTTCGAGGCATCCTCTCGCGTCTCCGCAGGAGAGCTTGGGACCGAGGTGGCCTACGACCTTCCGCGCCACGACGGCATCGGGATGCGGGCTATCCGCCAGCGCCGGAGAGTGCTCTCATATGAGGAGCCCGATGTCGAGCTTAATCCCGCTGCGGCCAAGGCCGGCGCAAGGGCCGCCGCCTGTTTCCCCTTGGTGGTCGCCACCCTACCGGTCGGTGCCCTCTATGTCTACCTCCGCCACGCGCATCGCTTTGGCCGATTTGAGCTCCTCATGCTCGACGGGCTCGTTAACCACGCGGCCATGGCTATCTATCAGGCTCGCCGGCTCTCCAATGTCCAACAGGATCTCGTGCGCAGCGAGGAGGCTCTCCAGCGGCTGCGCAATGCCGGCATGTTGATCTCGTCACAGCTGGGGCTGGAAGAAACACTTGAGTCGATTCTGGAGATGGCTCTGGACGTGACCGGCGCCCAATACGGTATTTTCCGCCTCGTGGACGAGTCGGGCACCATGCTGGTGACGCGCGCTGTGGCCGGGGCGTCCGGACGCCCGCAATTGGGCGTGCTGCCCATTGACGGCACCAGTATCATGGGGTGGGTGGCCAAGCACCGCCAGTCGTTGTGCATTCATGATCTGGAGTCGGCGCCGTGGGTGCGGCTCTACCATCCGCTTGATGCCGACATCCGCATGCGCTCGGAGTTGGCCGTGCCGTTGGTGGGATCGAGTGGGCGGCTCGAGGGGGTGCTGAACCTGGAGAGTCCCTTGGTGGGTGCCTTCAGTGAGCAGGATAGCCACCTGCTGAACTCGTTGGCGACCCAAGCGGTGATCGCTATCCAGGAAGCCCGCTTGTTGGATGCGCTGTTGGAGGTCGCCCGGCTCCT
>Ga0114918_10004793_pt1 | contig 11715 bp, 10 predicted proteins | sample LantaG_FD_87015 | JGI IMG/M metagenome (GOLD analysis project Ga0114918, IMG submission 87015) | Deep subsurface microbial communities from Baltic Sea to uncover new lineages of life (NeLLi) - Landsort_02402 metaG | ecosystem: Environmental > Aquatic > Marine > Oceanic > Sediment | place... | reverse complement strand
GGGGGGGGGCGCCTCCCCGGTCCCGTCCCTGGGGGCCGCCTGGGAATGTCCAAGGGCGGCGCCCAGAGGCCGGCAGAAGGAGGCGGGCGGGTGCGGAGGGGCGGGGGGGCGGGGAGGGGTTTTTGACCACCACCCCTCCCCCCCTCACTCACCCTCGCCCTCGCCCTCTTCCTCATCATCCGGCGCGGCGGACGCGAAGTGGGCGGCCAGGCCGGACGCGTTCCAGCCGCCCACGTCCTCGGCGGCCATGCGGCGGAGGCGGGTGCGGAGGAGCTCGTGGGCTGTGCGGGGAGGGAGGGAGAGAGGAACGTGAGTGAGTGAGTGGGCGAGAGCACAAAAAAAAAGTGACGCGCGCGCGAGGCGGGGCCGCAGCGGGGCCGCTCGTCCCCAGCGCGCGCGCCCACTCGCGTGCCTCCATTGCCCGCCGCCGCCGCCCCTTTTGCCCGCCCTTTGCCTTGCGCACCGCCATCCCGCTGCCCAGGGCTGGCACTAGGCACCCAAGCTTGCCCCTTTTCGCAGGGAAACGTCATCCAAAGCCCACTCCGAGGCCGCCCTTTCCCCCTCGGTCTCTACCTGCCGTCCGTCCGCTGTCTTCCCCACGCACCTTCGGCCGGTGCGTGCTGCTTCTTCTTGCGCGGCGGCAGGGGGACGACGTTGTTGGCTGGCTCCTGCTGCGCGCCGCCCTGCGGCAGCTTGGCCGGCGGGCCGCCCTTCTTCGCCTGGGCGGCGAGCGCGGCCGGGCGGCGCGGGCCGGCCAGGGAGAAGGAGAAGGAGAGATGCATTTTTTTTTTGAGGGTCAAGGCAGGGGAGGTGCAGGAGGGGGACGCTTTCGGAGCGCTTCCGGAGTCAGCAGGAGGAGGGGAGATCTCACAGGCGCTCGCTCGAGTGCGGGAGGGGGAGGGCCTGAGGAGTGTGTTTGGCGGGCGGGCCGTCACAAGAGAGGGGAAAGGCCTGTCTGACCGAGGAGTGTGGCGCTGGCACGTGACGTGCCTGCGCCCGCGCCTGCAGCTGCCTCCCTCCGTCAGACCCACAACCAGCAGAGAGGTGAGAGGAGAGGACGCTTCCGACCACGACCAGGCACCCACCCTGGTCCGCCCGTATCAGCGCGCGCCACGCCCCCCCTCCCCCCCAGAGGGCGGCGGGTGGACCCTCGCCCCCTCTCGCGCCACACTGACACGTGCCACCGCACGCGCCCGCTGGAGCGAGCGCGCCGCCGCCCGCCCGTCGCCGTCCCTCTCTCCCCCGGCACGTGCCCTCCCCTCCCCTGCGGCGGACCCTTCCCGCGCTCTCATCCCCCCCCAAGCCAGGCCCTTGAGGTCCCACCCCACCCCACTAGACCAGGCCCGCCCCTAACTGGATCCTCCCTCCCACCCCAAAAACGCAGAAGAGAGAACGAGGTGGACTGCTCTCGCGCTCGCCATGTTCTCCTCCTCCAGCCGCGCCGCCGCGGCGGCCGCCCTGCTGGCCCTGGCGGCCGCCCTGGCCCTGGGCGCGCCCGTGCAGCGCCAGATGGTGACGAGCCCGCCGGCCGCGAAAGGTTAGAACCAGGAGAGAGGGCGCGAGTGGCGGAGGAACCTCCGCGAACGGACGCCGCGCGCATGCCCTCCAGGCGAAGAGGAAAAAAAACACCCCTCACCTCAACCCTCTCCTCCTCTCTCCCCCCTCCCCCCCTCCAGGCGCCCCCCAGGGCGGCATGACCGTCCTGCCCGCCGCCTACCCGGCCACCCGGCGCGACCCGGCCGCGGGCGACACGCACGGCGGCGGCGTGTGGGTCCCCGACCCCTACCGCTGGCTGGAGGACCCGGACGCGCCGGAGACCAAGGCCTTTGTCGACGCCCAAAACGCGCTCACGGCCGCCACGCTGGCGGCCCAGGCCCCCGACCGGGCCCGCTTCCTGGCCCGCCTCCAGGCCGTCTTCGACTTCCCCAAATGGGGCGTCCCCAGCGAGCGGGGCGGGCGCCTGTTTTACTTTTACAACCCCGGCCTGGCCAACCAGGCCGCCCTGGTGTCTGTCAAAGCCGCCGAGGGCGGGGCCGCCACGTCCACCGACCCGGCCCCGGGCCACGCGTCCGCCGTCACCCTGGTCGACCCCAACACCCTGTCGGCCGACGGCACGGTCGCCATGCATGAGGAGGCCTTCTCCGACGATGGGCGGTTCATGTCGTACCAGCTCTCGGCGGGCGGGTCGGACTGGCGCACGGTGCGCGTGGTGGCGATCGACCAGGACACTGGGCGGGGGACCCTCCTGGGCGACGAGCTCAAGTTCGTCAAGTTCTCCAACGAGGCCTGGACGGCGGACTCCAAGGGCTTCTTCTACGCCCGGTACGCGGCGCCCGAGGGCGGGCACGACGCCGGCGCGGCCCTGGGCACGGGCAACGCGGCCGTCAAGGGCCAGCAGGTCTGGTACCACGTCGCGGGGACGCCCCAGTCGGCCGACCAGCCCGTCCTGGCCCTGCCCGACCTGCCGGACTGGACGATCGGGGCGGACGTGTCGGACGACGGGCGGTGGGCCTTCTTCTCCCTGTCCCCCGGGACGGGGCCGGAGAACAAGCTGTGGGCGCTCGACCTTGCAGCCCTGCCCCGCAACGCGTCCAACGGCGGCGCCCTCTCCTTTGCGGGCCTGGGCGGGCGGGCGGTCGGGGACGGCCCGGGCGGCACCCTGCCCGTCGTCCGCCTGGTGGACGACCTGTCCGCCTCCTGGTCGTACGTGGCGTCCCTGGAGCCGGACGGCGATGTCGTCCTGCGCACCAACGCGGGCGCGCCCCGGTACCGCCTGGTCAAGGGCAACCCCGATGGTGGTGGTGCTGCTGTTTCTGCTGGAACCGCCGCCGCCGCCGTCTCCACCCAGTCCATCTCCCCGGCCTCCGCGGCCACCTGGGCCGACCTGCTGCCCGAACACCCGACGGACACGCTGGAGTGGGCGACGGCCCTCCAGGGCGACACGGCCCTGGTCCACTACCTGCACGACGTCGCGTCCGTCCTGCAGGCCCGCTCCCTGGCCGACGGGACCCTCCTGGCCGACCTGCCCCTGCCCGGCCTGGGCTCCGTCTCGGGCGCCTCCACGCACCGGGGCTCGCCCGTCGCCTTCTTCAACTACGCGTCCTTCACTGAGCCGGGCACCGTGTTCCGGTGGGACGGGTCCAGCCCCGGGGCGCCGCCGTCCGTGTTTCGCCGCACGGTCGTGCCCGGGTACGACCCCGCATCGCTGGAAACGACTCAGGAGTGGGCGACCTCGGCGGACGGCACCCGCGTCCCCGTCTTCGTGACGGGGCGCCGCGGCGCGCCCCGCGACGGGCGCCGCCCGGCCATCCTGTACGGGTACGGCGGGTTCAACGTGGCCATCACCCCGTCCTTCTCCGCCTCCCGCGCCCTGTGGATGACGGCCTACGACGGCGTCTTCGCGTCCGCCACGCTCCGCGGCGGCGGCGAGTACGGCACGGCGTGGCGGGATGCCGGGTCCGTCCTCAACAAGCAGCACGTCTTTGACGATTTCGGGGCGGCCGCGGGCATGCTGTCTGCCAAGGGCTTCACCTCTCCATCCCGCCTGGCCGTCCAGGGCGGGTCCAACGGGGGCACGCTCGCCGCCGCGACCGCCAACCAGTTCCCGGACCGCATCGCGGCCGCGCTCGTCCAGGTCGGCGTCCACGACATGGCCCGCTTCCCCCGCTTCACCATCGGCCACGCCTGGACGTCCGATTTCGGGGACCCAGCGAATGCGACAGAGTTTGCGTCCCTCGCAAAATGGTCGCCCCTGCACAACGTCGCCCGCCCGGGGCCGGACGGCACGGGCCAGTACCCGGCCATGCTGCTGACGACGGGCGACCACGACGACCGGGTGCCGCCCCTGCACTCGTACAAGCTGGCCGCGACGCTGCAGCACACCCTGGCGGGCGCGCCTGGGGGGTGGACGACGGGCGCCGCGGACGGTGTGGGCCACGCCTGGCCGGTGAGCGGCGCCGCCGCGGCCGCGGCCGACGCGGCCTCCCCGCAGCGCAACCCCATCCTGCTGCGCGTGGAGACCAAGGCCGGGCACGGCGCGGGCAAGCCGACCTCCAAGTCGCTGGAGGAGCTGGCGGACCTGTACGGCTTCGTGGCGGCCGTGACGGGCGCGCGGTGGAGCGAGGCCGCGGCGATGGGGCACGGCGCGGTGGAGGATGGGTGGGTGGAGGGCAAGGCGTGAGGGGGGAGGACATGTGTGAATGTGAACAAGACGCGTGAAGTGCTGTTTCATGTCCAGATTCATAGGTGCGCGGGAGTGCAGGGCGCGCGGCAAGGGGAAAGAGAGGACGGAGAGAGGGGGGGGGATGGAGAGAGAGAGGGAGGGTGGGCGGTGAGCGCGCGACCCCGGCACTCTCTCCTTTTCTCTCCGCCCGACACCGCCCCACACACCCGTGAACCCTCTCTCCTCGCCCATCCCCCTGACACCATGGAGGACAACGTCCCCTGCCTGACCATCGACACCGCGCCCTTCGAGGGCCAGAAGCCTGGAACTTCTGGCCTGCGCAAAAAGGTGCGAGAGGGGAGAGAGAGGAATGGGCGTTGGGTGCGGAAGTCCACATTGACCGCCCCGCGCCCAGCCGGCCATGCCCTCGCACCCAGGCCCGCCGCGCCTGGCTGGGGCTGCAAGGCTAGCACGTTTGTTGCCTGGGGTGTAGAATGATGGAACGGTCCTGGGCGCGCGCGGCGCGGCACGGAACAAAAGAGGGGAGACGCCCGATCGGCCAAAGGCGTGCCCCTGTTTCCTCCTCATCCCATTCATCCTCCTCATGCATCCATCCACCATCTCCCTCTCCGTCATCCATCCATCCACCATCTCCCTCTCCGTCCACACAGGTCACCGTCTTCCAGCAGGAGCATTACCTTGCCAATTTTGTGCAGGCCACCTTTGACGCGCTGGACGGGTCCCTGAAAGGTAAGAGAGAGAGAGAAAATGGTGGGTGGGGGTGGGGGTGCTCGCTCCCGCCTGGAGAGAGGTTGTCCAACCCTCACCCCCCCCCTCCCCCTCTCCCTCTCTCCTCCTTCGCCTCTAGGCAAGACCTTGGTCGTCTCCGGCGACGGCCGCTTCTACTCGGACACCGCCATCGACACCATCGTCCGCATGGCCGCCGCCAACGGCCTGGCCGAGGTCTGGGTAGGCGCGGGCGGCCTGCTGTCCACGCCAGCCGTGTCCGCCATCCTGCGGGTCCGGGACGGCGGCCGCGCGTCGGGAGCCTTCATCCTGACCGCCTCCCACAACCCGGGCGGGCCGACCGAAGACTTTGGCATCAAATACAACTGCTCCAACGGGGAGCCCGCGCCGGAGGCCTTGACCAACGCCATTTTTGAACGCACCAAGACCTTAAAGCAGTACCACATCGCCGACCCGGCGGCCTTGAAAGTGGTCATCGACTGCCCCGGCCGCCACGACTTTTACGTGCAGCACGCCGCTGCGGCGGGCGGCGGCCACGGCGGTTTCCGCCTAGTCGTCATCGACCCCGTCGACGATTATTTAAGCTTATTGAAAACCGTGTTCGATTTCGGCGCCCTCAAACGCCTGCTGGCCCGCCCAGACTTCTCCTTCGTCTTCGACGGCATGCATGGCGTGGCCGGTCCCTACGCCCGCCGCCTGTTCGTGGAGGAGCTGGGCGCGCCCGAGGCCTGCCTGGTCCGGTGCGAGCCCTTGCCCGACTTTGGCGGCGGCCACCCGGACCCAAACCTGACGTACGCGGCCGACCTGGTGGCCCGGATGGGCCTCCCGCCCGCGGCCGCCGCCCACGACGACGGCCACAGCCACGGCCACCCCGCCGCCACCACCCCAATCTCCACCACCCCGCCGTCCTTTGGCGCCGCCTGCGACGGCGACGCCGACCGCAACATGATCCTGGGCCCCCGCTTCTTCGTCACGCCCTCGGACAGTGTCGCCATCCTGGCCGCGCACGCGGCCGCGTCCATCCCGTACTTCAAGACGGGTCTCAAGGGCGTGGCCCGCTCCATGCCGACTTCGGCGGCCCTGGACCGCGTCGCGTCCGCCCTGGGCGTCCCCTGCGCGGAAGTGCCGACGGGGTGGAAGTTCTTTGGCAACCTCATGGACGCCGGGAAATGCTCCCTGTGCGGGGAGGAGTCGTTCGGGACGGGGTCGGACCACGTCCGCGAGAAGGACGGCCTGTGGGCGGTGCTGGCCTGGCTGTCCGTGCTGGCGCACGCCAACCACGCGGACGGCGCGGGCGCGGCCGTGGCGAGCGCGCTGGCCAAGCTGGGCGGGGTGGTGGCCGCGGCGACGCACCACCACGAGGAGGGAGGTGCGGCCGCCGCGCCCGCCGCGCCTTCCCCCTCCTCCTCCCGCCTCGTTGGCGTGGAGGACATCGTGCGCGCGCACTGGGCGACGTACGGCCGCAACTACTACACCCGGTACGACTATGAGGGCGTGGAGAGCGAGAAAGCGGACGCCGTCATGAACCTGTTGAAGTCCAAAATGGGCGAGGTCACCCAGATCAAGTCTTTTGCCGTCGAGAAGGCGGACGAGTTTTGCTATACCGACCCCGTGGACGGTTCCGTCTCCGCCCACCAGGGCATCCGCTGGCTGTTCACCGACGGGTCACGCATCATCTACCGCCTGTCCGGGACGGGCAGCTCCGGCGCGACGATTCGGATTTATGTCGAACAGTACACCCCTCCCACCGCGGGCCCCGAGGCGCTGGGCAAGGACGCGGCGGACGCGCTGGCGCCCCTGGTCAAGATCGCGCTGGCCCTGGGCGACGTGGCGCGGCTGACGGGGCGGGAGGCGCCGACCGTCATCACTTGAAGAGAGAGAGGGGAGGAGGGATGCTAGAGGTTGGGCGTGTGCACGTGTTTTGATTTGAGGTGAGGTGAAGGTGAGTGGAGGGTTGACAGTGAAAAGGGGCGTGTTTGTGACCCGACCCCTCTCTCTGTTGCGGTTCCTCCACGCGCGCTCCCGGGCCTGTGCGCGTGCGTGCGTGCATCCGCCTCTCTCTCGTTGTCAAACTCTAACACGGCCCCGTTTCTCTTCTCTCCTCATTCAACCTCCTGCCGCTGCTGCCGCCTCAGCCCTCGCCCGGGCCGCCTCCGCCTCCGCCTCCGCCGCCTCCGCCGCGGCCGCCCGGTCCGCCTCCTCGCCCGCCTGCCAGTCATCCTCGTCCGCCCAGGCCTTACCCCCGCCGGCGCCGCCCCCTCCGCGCCCGGCCAGCGGGCGGGCGTGGTTGACGCGCAGCACCCGCCCGCACAGCTCCCCACCGTCCAGGTTCTCCATGGCCGCGGCTGCGTCGCCTGCCTCTTCGAACTCGACGATACCGAAGCCGCGGTGGGTGCCGGTCGTGTGGTCCAGCGGGATGGTGACGTCCTGTGTGGCGCGGAGAGCGAAAGAAGTGAGGGAGGTGCGGGTTGAGTGAGCGAGCGGTGCGGGCGGCAGCGTCGCATGCAGTGGGCGCCCCCGCCCAGCTACCGCTCCTCTCCCTCACGCGCACGCATATATGGCGAGATCCGTGCCCTAGCGCGTCTAGCCCATGCCATGCGCAGCCCTCAAAGCCCCTCCCTCACACACTCTGCAACACACCTTGACCTCGCCGAACGGGAGCACGACCGCGTGGAGCACCGCCTCCGTCACGCCGTCCGCCAGGCCACCCACGTACAGCGTGGTCTTGGAGCGGGCGGACACGGCGCCCGGCGGGGGCTGCGTGACCAGGGTCGTCTGCATGGGTGTGCGTGGAGGCAGCTGAGTGCGGACGGGGCCCCAACAGAATGGAGAGTGAGGCATTCGGCCGTCACTCGGCAATTCGTTTCGCCGGCGGCTCTACTTTCACACTTAGTAAAAGGCGGTGCCAGGCCGTGCCTCCGACCCGATGCCGGCTTTGACGCGCCGCGCGTGACAAGGTACAGTGCTTGCACGCGCCCGTGGAAATCGGGGCGGTGACGCGCCCGCCCTGGCGGGCGAGGAAAGGCGGCGCGCGTCTCTCTCGTTCCCTCGACCTCCGCCCGCCCCTCCCTCCCTCCCTCCCTCCCTCCGGCGCTTGATGATTCAATTTCATGAAAAGCGATTGCGAGAGCCGCGGGGTGAACACACCCGCGCGGCCGCTGAGCTCACATTTTGTATTCGTATTCTGACGCCAGAATGAGAAGGGAGGGAGGAGAGGACGGGCGGGCGCGCGGGCAGCAGAGAGAGATCCGCGGTCCTGACCCTTCATCCATCCATCCATCCATCCATCCATCCATCCATCCATCCATCCATCCACCCACCCACCCACCCCCTCTCTCCAGTTGATTTCGTGTTTCGAAGTGTTTCACACTCTCCACTCTCTCTTCTCTCCCCGCCGCGTTGCGAAGTGAAGTCCAAAAATTGAAGGGGTGGAAGGACAGGGGGCAAGTTAGGGCGAGAGGAGTAGGAAGGAAGGAGGGGAGGGGCGCGGAGAGAGAGAGACCTTGTTAGAGCAGGCCTTCCCCCATCATCCCAACCTTTCTCTTCTCTCTCTCCTTGCCGAGGGCCGCCTCCGCAGCGGCCTCGCCGTCGCCGGGTCGCCCCGCTGCTGCCGCTGAGGGGAGGGCGGCAGCGAGGCCCGCTCCCGTACCCCCCAGCCCTCCTCCTCCTCAGTCCCGCACCGCCAGCGACCCGACGAAGCTGTCCGCGGTCGGCTGGAAGAAGTCGGCGAAGGGGGACGGCTCGGCGCCGGCCATGGCCTCCTCCGCCGTCGTCGCCTGGTACTGGTACCGCCTGGAAGAGGAGAGGGGGGGAGAGCGGAGAAGGGAGAGGGTGAGAGGGTGGGAGGAAGCGAGGGGGGGGCGGGGAGGGTGAGGTCGGGGAGCGAGCGGATTTTCGCCCACGTGTCTCGCTCTCTCTGTCTCTGCGTCCGCGCGCCTCTCTCCGCCTGGCCCTGTCAAAAAAACTCACTTGGACCGGCGCATGCGGACCTCCTTCAGCTTGCGCTTGGCCTTGTCCTGCGTGTTCTCAAACTGGCGGCGGCGCTTGGCCTGGAGAGAGGAGAGAGGGGAGGAGAGTGAGCGTGAGAGGAAGAGCCGCCGGCGGCGGCCATTTCTCAAGGCCCCGCACGCCGCGTCCTGCCCTCGCCCATTCCCGCCACTCCCTCCCAGTGTGTGGCTGAGATGCCAGTGCATGCACTCAGCCCGAGTGAGGGCAGGCCGGGCCCTGCCGAGCGCGCGCCAGAGGAAGAGAACCGCGCTTGCTTCGGGCCGCCGGCGCCCCTTCTCTCTCTCTCTGCTCAAGTCTCTCTCACCTCCGTCACGACCGCGGCGTTGCCCGCCAGGCGGCGGAAGCGCTTGACCGCCATCTCCGGGGCCTCGTCGTCGCCGACGACGACCTGTGAGAAAGAGGAGGGGGAGGGGTCAGCGGGGAGGCGCCGGCGCGCGAGAGGGGCTTCGGCTAGGCGTGTGGCCCGATTTCGCTTTCGCCGCCGCTCCCTCGGTCCTGCCCCTGCGTGCCTCCGCACGCCCAACTCCCGCCACGTGCCCCACCCCTTCTCCTCCCCGCAGCTACTAAGGTGCGGTTGAGACACAAAAAACACATTAAAAACGGACCTCCAGGTGCATCATGTTGCCCTTCTTGCCCTTGGCGGCCGGCGGCGGCGCGAGCACGCGGGGCGCGGGGGCGGCCGGGCGGCGGGCCGCGGCGGACGCGCCCAGAACCGGCCGCTGGGCGGGGGCCAGGAGGGAGGCCATAGATGTAGAGTGGGTGTGTGGGGTGTGTGTGTTCCGTGTCGGCGGCGACGAGCAGGCGCGGCCAAGAAAGAGAGTGTGAGAAGGAGAGACTGAGAGCATTTCTCTCTCTCTCGCCCACCCTCTCTCCATTTTTCCGTTCCACCTCCACAGTGCCCCCCCGCCGACACTCTCAACACCCCCATGCTCGCCCCGCCCCCAGCCCCGCCCTCGGCTCCCGCCCAGGCCATCACCGCGGCAGTTGCGCCCACCCCCGGCACCAGCCCGGCTTTTGCACCTCGCCCCCCTATCCGGTGCACCGCACCAGTCCCCGCCTATCGCTACCCTGTCTTCATCCACGCCCGCCTGTCCCCCAGCTCCCCGTCCGACCCGCAGGCCGTCGCGGCCGCCCTGGCCGAGTGGCTGTCCACGCACCAGGCCATGTGGGTGGGGTTTGAGGGGGCCCTGTGCCTGGCCACCGCGCCGGCAGGTCTGAAAAACGCGGTCGCGGCCGTCCGTGTCGTGGACGGGGAGGCCTCCGCGGCCGCGGCGCCCGCTGCGGCGCCCCTCGGCACGCCCCTGCCCTTCTGGCGCCTGGAATGGCGGGTCACCGCGTACGCGTGCGCGGATGGCGGGCGGGCGGGTGGCGCCGCGCCGTCCGAGGGCGCGGAGCACGAGGGCACGACCTCGGAGGAGGAGGAGGACGGGGAGGGCGGGGGCGGCCCGCCCGGCGGCCGCGCCGCCTCCCGCGCCCTGTTCAAGGAGACGCCCCTGCCCTCGGCGGCCCTGGACGCGGCCTGGGACGCCCTGATCCTGCCACCGGGGTTAAAACCCCGCCTGGCCCGCACGGCGGCGGCGGGGCTGGCCGTGTCGGCGGCGGGCGTGTCGCCCGCCTTGGTGACCGCCTCGCGCCTCGCCCTCCTGCACGGCCCCCCCGGGACGGGCAAGACCTCACTCGCGTCCGCCCTCGCGCACCGCCTGGCCATCAGTGCGGGGGCGGGGGGGGGCGCGGCCGCGGTCTGCGGCGGGGCGGGCGGCGGCGGCGGCGGCGGCGGCGGCGGCGGCGCCTGGGCCGCCCCCACCCCCCCGCCCTCCGCCTCCTCCACGCCCGCCCTGCCCCCCTTCACCCGGGCGGCCCTGGTCGAGGTGCGCGCCCACCACCTCCTCTCCCGCTTCTTCGGCGAGTCGGCCAAGCGGGTGGGCCGCGCGTTCGGGCGCCTGGCGGCCGCGGCGGCTGCCGCCCCGGACACGCTGCTGGTGGTCCTGCTGGATGAGGTGGACACGCTCGCGTCCGCGCGGGCCGGGTGCGGCGGCGGCGGCGGCGGGCCGGGCGGCCCCGCCGCCGCTCCCTCCCCCTCCGAACCAGGCGATGCGGGCCGCGCGGTGACCGCCCTCCTCACCTCCCTGGATGCCCTCCGCGCGTCCCGCCCCAACGTCCTCGTCCTAGCCACCTCGAACCTGCCCGGCCGCCTGGACGGCGCCTTCATGGACCGGGCGGACGCCCGCCTGTTCCTGGGGCCGCCCGGGCCGGGCGCGGCGTACGCCATCCTCGCGTCCGGCCTGGCGGAGTGCGTGCGGGCGGGGCTGGTCGTCGGGGCGGGAGGGGCGGGGGGGGGCGGCTGCCCGCCTCCGCCGCCCCGCCTGGAGGCGGCCCAGGCCGCGGCGGCGGCCGGCGACGCCGCCGCGGCCGCCCTGCTGGCCCTGGCGGCCGGCCCGACCGTGGCGGGCCTGTCCGGGCGGGCCCTGCGCCGCCTGCCCTTCCTGGCATTCGCGGTCGTCGGAGCCCCGGCGGGCTTGGCGGGGGAGGGGGGGCTGTGCGGTGGCGGCGGTGGCCTCTGCGGTCGCGTGGAACTGGTGGCCTTCATCCAGGCGGTGGCGGCCGCGGCAGCGACGGTCTCCGCGGACCGGGCGGAGGAGTGAAGAAGGGGGAGAGAGGCGGGGGGTTGAATAAAAGAGAAGAAAGGGTGGAGGAGAGAGGAGAGAGAGCGACTGGGGACCGCGCGCGCGCTCTTGTGACCTCCACCCCAGCCATGCACTGCCTTTCACATGCTTTCCACACGCCCCCTCTCCCGCCGG
>Ga0114918_10004792_pt1 | contig 11716 bp, 5 predicted proteins | sample LantaG_FD_87015 | JGI IMG/M metagenome (GOLD analysis project Ga0114918, IMG submission 87015) | Deep subsurface microbial communities from Baltic Sea to uncover new lineages of life (NeLLi) - Landsort_02402 metaG | ecosystem: Environmental > Aquatic > Marine > Oceanic > Sediment | place: Baltic... | reverse complement strand
TGTTCTTTTTTTTGCCTTCCCCCCCCCATCCGAAACAAAAATAAAACTAAGCTTTCGTCCCCCCCCGCCATCTGGCGCAACCCACACAAATATTTTAATGAGAACTGTTCTTTTTTTTGCCTTCCCCCCCCCCCCCCCGATAAACAAATACGCAAACAAGCAGAGAGAGAAAAACGGCCGAGACAGCCCCTTACAGTCCGTTGTCCCCTCTTTTCATTGTAAAAGCTCCACTTTCTTTTTTTTCGAAGTCCAGAGTTACATCTTTTCGCTTCCCTCGTCGGTTTTCGCCGCCGTCGCGGGGAGCATCCCGGCTCGGTCGAGCTCGGCGAGCAGCCTCCTCTCGGCCCACGCGTGCAGGGCCGCGGCGTCCGCCGAGGTGCCGCCGGCAAGAGCGGAAGAAGCGCCCGCAGAGAGGCTCGGCAGGTTCCACGCGACGGCGACGGGCCTCCCAAACCTCGCCGCGAGCCTTCGCGCGAGGGCCACGGAGCCGTCGTCGTCCCTGCCGGCGGAAGAGCCGCTGCCGCGGAGCAGGGTGGTCGCGGTCGCCCTTGTGCGCGAGGAAGGAGAGGAAGACGAGGACGAGGACGAAGACGACGAGGCGGGGGCGCCAAGGGCGAGGGCGCCCAACAACGCCTCGTCCCTCCCTTCGGGTGCGGCCCACACTAGCAGCTGCCTGCCAAAGTCGAAGACGGCGAAAGAGACGGCGAGGCCAGCGCAGTCGTCGGAGAAAGCGAGGAGCGGAGGAGGGCGCGTCATATTTCTTTTTTTCTTTTTGTTTTGCTTTTTTCTCGCTCTCTTCTCCCTTGGAATGGAAAAAGGAAAAGAATCAAAGGGAAAAGATTTTCACAGAGCGTCGATGAACGCCTTGAGCGATCGCAGTTCCTGAACGTCTTTCGATTCCAGTTGTGCTCGCTCCCACATCACCGCCTTGACGCGGCTCATGGACTTGCGGACTTTCGTCGCGCGGAACGGGTTTGCGAGGCGTTCTTTTCGGGCTCGCGCGGCGTCTCGCTCGGACAGGAGGAGGTTCCTCTCTTTCAGCAGGACGATCCACAGGGAGTGGAGGTCGTCCCAGGACTTCTTGCGGAGGTCTGCCGCTGTCCAGGCGCGGCCTGGTTTTGGGAGGAGTGTGAATGCGAGTTTTTGAGGAGGTGAGAGAAAAAGAGGTCGAGAAGAAGGTCGAGGTCGAGGTCTCCGTGTCGAGACCGCCGTCGCCAAGCCGCGGCCGTCGATCAAAAAAGCAAAAATGACACCACAACCAAAAACTCACCAGCGACGCGCTTCTCTCCTTCTTTGAGCAAAGGCTCGATAAAGTCCGCGAGGCCCGCTGCTGCCTGTTGCGCTGGAACAGAGACGAAAGTGGAGAAGGAAGAGGAGCGGCCAGAGGAGGACGCGAGCGAAGAGTTTGCGATGCGGCTCGCCGCCGATGCAAGCCACGACGAAGAAGAAAAAGCCGACGGTGCGCCTTCCTTGAGCAAGATCGTCGACGACGAGGCGCCTTCGAGGAGGCTCGAGCGAAGCGCGTGGCCTGTCTCGAGGGCGAGGCGCCGGAGCATCCGGCGCGAAGAGCGAAGGCGGGCGAGACGAAGAGGGAAGAGCGTGAAGAAGAAAACGAACAAGTGAAGAGAAGAAAGGAAAGGCTTAGCCCCGAAATTTTGCATTCTTCGTCGCTGTTCTCGACCGACAACACCATGAGCCCCTCATCGCAGCCCTTCCTCGTCCTCCCTACTCACGCGGAGGACGGGCAGCAGCGGGAGCTCTCCTCCTCGGCCACCGTCAAGCGCCGAGCCTATGCCTCGCTCGTGCTGCTCGTGCTCGCGGCCACGGCGGCGATGCTCCTGTTCGACGCCGCGATCCTTCTCGAGCCGGCATCGTCGCGCTCATCGATCTCCACCTCCACGCCTCCGCCCCCACCTCCTCTGCCCAAGTTCCCCTCCGCCTCCTGCATGCACTTTGTCGGCGGCGGGGCCGCCCGCCCCGGTGGGGCCTTCCCGCAGCCGCGCCAGCGCTCCCCGCGCTGCTGGCCGTCGGTCAGGGCCTACTTCGAGCGCGGGGACTACCTGGCCGACGTCGCCGAGGCCGTGGGCGACGCGCGCGAGGTGCTGCGCTTCTATTCCAGGCCGTCGAGGGACCTCGTGCTGGTCTTCGACGTCGACGAGACGTCGCTGTCGAACGCGGACGAGTGGATGACGGCGACGGAGAGCAGTGCCAGCGAGGAAGGGGGAGACGGCGGGGAGGGAGAGAGGAACGAGCCTCTCCTCTTCGACCTCGACCCCCTCGCGGCGCTCGAGAGGCGCGCCCTCGCGGCCTCCTCCCCGCCGCTGCAAGCGACGCTCGCTTTTTATCAAGACGCCTACGCCGCTGGGTTCTCCGTCGCTTTCGTGACGGGGAGGACGGACAGGGATGGAATGCGGGAGGCGACAGTGAGGAACCTCGCAGAGGCAGGATACGGAGCAGATTGCGGCAGCAGCGGCGGCGGAGGAGGACGAACAGCCGAGGGCGAAGAAGCCGCTGTTCCGTGCTACCTCTCTCTCATGATGCGCTCTCCAGGGGACGTGAGGCCCGCCAGCGTCTACAAGCCGGAGGCGCGGGCGAAGCTTCTACTCAGCGGCGGTGGGAGCGGGGGTGGGGACGGCGGCGGCCGGTCGGGCAACCTCACTATAGTCGCCTCTCTCGGCGATCAGTTCTCCGATCTGGTGGGCCCCGCGGGCGCGCACGCATCTTTCAAGCTCCCAAATCCCGTGTACGCCATCCTTTAGAAAGGAGAAGAGAAGGGAAGAGAAAGACGGAAAGAAAGTAAGTAAAAATAGAAGGAAAAAAACAGAAAAACGGTTTCAGTTTTTTTTCACAAAAAAAAGAAAAAGAAAACCTCCAAAAAATGCCTTCTTTTTCTTCTTCTTCTCCCCTCCCTCCGGCCGCGGCCTCTGCCGTGTCGGCCCTGGAGGCGGTCGGGACGGACCTCGACGCCCTCGCGGCCTCCATCGGCGCCGCTGCCTTCTTGGACAAGATCCCGGGCTCGGCGAGGCAAGCGCTGAGAGGTAAGAGAGGAGGAAAAAGAAAAAGGAAGAAAAAAAAGAAGGAAAACGGCCGCGCCGCGCCCCTTTGCTCCCTCCTTCCTTTCCTCTGACCGTTTCCTCTGACCGACCCGATCTCTTTCCTCTCTCTCTTCTCTCTTCTCTCTCTCTCTTCCCAACCCAACAAAAACAACCAACAGCGGCCCGCACCCGCCTCCGGAAGGCCCTCGCCGACGCCGCGGCCAAGGCCCAGGCAGCTGCAGCCTCCGCCGCAGCCGACGCCTCCCCCTTTGCGAAACCCTCCTACGACGCCGCCGAGTTCGCCGCGCTGGCCTCGGGTTTCGAGTCGCTGGCGTGGAGGGCCATCGCCAAGCCCGGGGGCGCCACCGTCAAGCCCGACCCTTACTATGAGCTGCTCGCGCTCAACGCGCAGGCCAAGACCGGGGACGTCGTCGGCGAAAGGCCCATGTGGGCGGAGCGTGGGGGGCTCGACTTCGACGGCCGAGCGCGCTGGGACGCGCACGCGGCGCTCAGGGGGGTCTCGAAGGAAGAGGCCAAGCTCAGGTTCGTGAAGCTGTACTGTGAGTTTAGCCCCAGGGCTCTTTACAGCGAGGGGAGGGGCAAGAAGTAAAACGTGGGGTTCAAAAACGTGGTAACGTTTGAAGGAGGAAAGAGAGAGAGAGACGGGCGTTTTTTTTTCTTTTCTCTCGTTCCGTTTTTTTTTCTTGTTGACTTTGGAAACGTTTCTTTTTCTCTCTCTGTCTCTCTCTTTCTGTATCTCTCTCTTTCCCGAACAACAACAAATTACTCATCGTCGTCGTCGTCGCTGACGACGCGACGCTGCTGCAAAGGCGTCACCTGCATCGCTTCCGCGGCTCCGACTCCAGCGGAAACGGCAACGCTGACTGCCCGGGCTCCCCGTGCGGCGGCGGCGTGCTTTGCTCCCAGCGCGGGGGGGGTCACCTCGGCGACGTTCCCGGCGGCTCCGGCTTCGCCGAGGGCCGGGGCGGTGCTCGGCTCCCTCGCGGGAAGAGGAGCGGCGGCAGGGATCCCTGCGTTCTCGTCGAGAGCGGCATCGCCGGGCGGAGACGAAGGGCCCGCGGCCGCCTCGTCGTCTTCTCCTCCGCCGCCGACGAGCGACATCCTCCGCACCGCGGCGGACAGGCCCCGCGCCGCCCGCGCCGCTTCTTCCTGCGCGCCCGCTCCCTCCCCCTCTCCCCCCTCTCGCGACAGCCTCTTCCCCGTGATCTCGGCCCCGGTCGCGGCCACCCTGGCCTCCCACGCGTCCGCGTCTCCCTTGAGCGCCGCCCCCGCCTTCGGAAGCCTCCTCGCCCGCGCCGCCACGGCCCGCAGGTGCGCCGCGACCTCCTCGTCGCCGCACCAGCTCTTGTAGCTCGGCAGCAGCTCCATGACCCTGCGGACCCCTTTTTCGGAGAGCGAGAGGCTGGCGAGGCAGAACGCCGCGGCCCTCGCGGCGGGCCTCCTGACCTCGGGGCCCATCCTCGAGGCCAGCTTGTCGACCAGCGCGTCGGCCTGCCTCTCCTTGCCCACGTGCGAGAGCAGGATGCCCATGATGCGCTGGAAGTCGGCGGGGCTGAGGCGCTTGGGGATGGCGGTGGAGTTGGCGGGGGGAGCTTCTGGGGCTTGCTCTTTCTCGGCCTCGGCGGTTTCGTCGCCTTCGGCGTCCGCCGCCGCTCGCGCAACAGCCTCTCCCTCCCCCTCCCTCTCCTCTCCCTCTTCCTTCTCGACCACGGCGGCGGCCAGCGAAGACAGCACGTCGGGAAGCATGTTGTACACCGGGTTGCCCCCCTTGGCCGTCGCCCTCCGCGCCAGCTCGTGGAAGAACAGCGCGGCCAGCGCCGCGACGGCCGGGTCGCGGTCGGCCAGCCGGGCTGCGAGCGCGGCGCCGTGGCCGCGCACCTTGACCATGTCGTTGAGCACCAGGTGGCTGAGCACCAGCAGCCCGTCGCGGCGCACCTCCGGCGGGTTGCTGCAGGAAAGGGGGGCGTAGAGGCAGGCCGTCCAGGGCTCGATGGCGTTGGGGTGGCGCGCGGCGAGGTCTCCCGAGGCGACGACGAGCGAGCAGCGCGCTCGCGGCGCGAGGGCGCCGTCGGCCGCGGCGGCGAAGAGCGCGCCGGCGTGCGCGGCGCAGGCGCGGCTGTCGACGGCGGCGAGCGCCGCGAGCGCGAGCGGTGCCGCGGCGCGCAGACACGGGGCCGCGGCGAGGGCGTCGCGGGAGCCGCAGGCCGCGACGATGAGCGGGGCGAGGGCGCCGGGGGCCGAGCGTGACGAGAGGACCGAGGCCTCGGCGGCGTCTCGCAGCGCGTCGAGGTCGGAGGCGGCGGCGCTGGCGGCGCCTCCTTTGGACGCGCCCCCTCCTCCCCCAACGGCGGCAAGGTCGTCGTCCTCAGAGGCGCCCTCTTCTTCCTCTCCGTCGCCCTCCTCCTGCTCCTCTCCAGCAGCGGCTGCGGCGCCGGCGGCCTCTTTCGCGGTCGAGTCCTCGGCCGCCAGCCTCCTCTTCCTGGCGACGCGCGCGTTGGAGTCCGCGGCGACGAGCTGCGCGAGGGCGACGCGCGACGCTAGGAACAGGAGGCGCGCCAGTGGTCCTGCCTGGAGCGGAGGCGGGGAAGGGAGGGGAGGAGCCTGTTGCTTGTCTGCTCCTTCTTCTTCTTCTCCTTCGACGGCGACAGCAGCCTGCGAAGGAGCAGCAGCAGCAGCAGCAGCACGAGCAGCGGCAGCAGCGGCTTCGGGAGAGCCGAGGGCCCTCCCGGCCGCGGCCCGCAGCACCTCGACCGCGACCGCGTGCGGCGCGGGGTGCAGCGCCAGCAGCGCCCTCAGTGCCGCGTCGGCGGCGCCGTACCACCCTCCGTCCCCCAGCGGGGAGCTCCCAGATGAACAGGAAGAGGCCGAGAAGGGGGGAGACGATCCCCTCGCTGCCGTCGGCGCGGGAGAGAGGATGACGCGGACCAGGGTCTTGTGGACCTGCTCCGCGAGCTCCGGGGAGAGTAGAGCAGAAGCAGAAGCATCGGCATCTCCTCCTCCTCCTGCGAGCCTCGAAAGCGCCTCCGCTGCCGCCCTGGCGCACGCCGCGTCGCGCGCGCCGAAGCCCGAGGCCAGCAGCGTCGGCACGCGCGCCGCGGTCTCGCGCCGGGGAACCCTCGCCGCGAGGCTCGCCAGCAGGCTCAGGCAGCCGCGCAGCCTCGGGAGCGCGGCGGCGCGCGTGGGCGCCGAGGGCAGCGCGGCGCGGCCCAGCGCGGCCGCGAGGGGCCAGAGCGCCGCGGCGACGGCCGGGCGGAGCAGGGGCTCCGCCGAGGAAGAGGAGGAGGAGGAGGAGGAGGGAGCGTCGCTGCCCCCGCCAGCCGCCGCGGCACCCGCGGCGACGGCGGGCTTGCGCAGCAGCAGCCTCCCCATCACCTCGTCGAGCGCCGACAGCTCGCCCAGCGTCGCTCCCGACGCCAGCTCGACCAGGGAGGCGGCCGCGGCCTCGGGCGAGCGTCCGGCGAGCCTCAGCTCGGCCACGGCCCTCACCGCCGCGTCGGGCACCCCGGCCTCCCTCGAGAACACCAGCAGCAGCGCCCGGCGCAGCGCCGGCTCGGCGCCGCCGACCTCGAACCGCGCCGCGCAGACCAGCGTCGCGAGCGCCTCGGTGACGTCCGAGAGCGTCGCCGACGCGAGCAGCTGGACGACCGTGGGCAGGGCCGCGGTCAGCTGGGCCGAGAAGGCCGCGGCGCAGCGCAGCGAGGCGACGAGGGCGCGGAGCTGCTCGGCGGCGGGGTCGAGCGTCACGGGAGGAAGGTCTTCGCCTTCGGCGTCGCTGTCGACGAGCATCGGCGCTCCGCCCTCGGCCGCAGGAGCGGCGGCGGCGGCAGCAGCGGCGCCGGACTCTCCCTCGACCTTGACCGCGGCCTGCCCCCAGTTGGACGCAGCAGCAGCGGCAGCGTTCGCTTCTCCCTCCTCCCCGCCCCTGGTGCTCTCTCTTTCCCTCGCCCTCGCCTCCCGCTCCGCCGCCCGCAGCCTCGCCTCGAACTCCGCCGCCGACGCCGCGAACCGCTCCCGCGGGAGGACGGGCCCGAAGGGGTTGTACAGCATCAGCGCCGTCAGCAGGTGGAGGGCGCCTTTGCGCACGAGCGCGACGCGGTCCTCGAGCCTCGCCGCCGCCAGGGCCGCGACCGCGTTCCAGTGCCCGAGGGGCAGCGAGCCGCGGTCGGCCAGGTAGGCCCAGGCCCCGAGCACCCGGGCCCGGGTGAAGGGGTTCTTGTCGCGGGAGCGCTCGAGCAGGATATCGAGGAGGTGCTGCTTGGTGCGGAGGCGGGCGCGCGTGACCGCGGAGGGCTCGGAGCGCTCCCGGGGCTGGTTTCGGCCCTCGCCACCGCCGTTGGCGCCGCCGGCGCCGCCGTTGGCGCCCTCTCCCTCCGCTCCCTCCTCCCCTTCCCCGGGGTCGTCGCTGAAGGCCCTGTGGACCAGGATCGCCATCGTCGCGACGATCCCCGACCGGAGCGCAAAGGCCTTGCCGCCCAGGTACGGCACCAGCAGCGCCACGCAGCCGCCGACGGTGCGCGGCATCCTCTCGGCGAGCTCGACCAGGAACGCGCCCGCGGCCTTGGCAGCGGCGCCCTCCCCGGGGACGACGCCGCCGGCGCCGGAGGCTCCGACGGCCGAGGCCGCGGCCGCGGCCGCGGCGCTCGACCCCTCGTACTCCCGCGGGTCGGCGCCGGCGACGGCCCGGAGCATCTCGCCGGCGAGCCTGTCGTCGCCGCCGTACGACGCCGCGACAGCCGCGGCGAGCTCGGCGAGCGGCAGCGGCAGGTGGGCGCCGTCCCTGCCCCTCAGGGCGTCGACGAGCGAGGCCGCCACCGTCTCGAGCTGCGAAGAGACGCCGCAGTCCGGGTCGTTGTGCACCTGGCTGCCGCTGTTGCCGCTGCCTCCTCCTCCTCCGTGGTCCCCGTGCGCCGCCGCGCCGAGGGCGGTCGCCAGCGAGGCCCTGAGGGCGCGGTCGCGGCACGCGGCCTGCGACGAAAGCAGCGCGACGGAGCAGCCGACCCAGCGCGAGAGGAGTCCCGCGTCGACCCGCCCCTGGGCGTGCTGAGCGGCGTTGTTCGCGGCTGCCGCCGAAGTCGAAGCTCCCACGGCGGCGGCGGCGGCGGCGAGGCGCCAGAGGGCGCGGAGGTCGACCCCGGCGAGTGCGGCCATCGCCGCAGCGACGCGGGGCCTCCCTTCGTCCCAGGTCCAGGTGATCGAAGGGCCCGCCGCGGCAGCGGCGCCGCCAGCGGCACCAGCAGCGTTCTTCTTCTTCCTGGCCCCCCTCGCCGTCGTCGCGGCGGCAGCGGCGTTGGCCGCCGTCGCCGCCGCGTTCGTCAGCGCCGCCGACGCCGACTTGTCCTCCTCGTCGGCCTGGGCCTGCAGCCAGGAGACGAAGAAGACGTAGGCCTTGAGGGCCGCGCGGTGGAGGGCGGCCTGTGCGGCGCGCTCGGCGGGAGAAGAAGAAGAAGAGGGGAAGGCGGCGGCAGCGGGAGCGGCGGCACCTCCCCCACCTCCGCCGGCGAGCAGCGACGCCGCCGAGGCGCAGACGGCGCCCAGATTGGAGCAGAGGCCGTCCGTTAGGCGCTTTCGGGCGACCGTGAGGAGGGAGGGGTAGCCGCTGAGTTTCGGTTGGTTTGGGTGGGAAGAGGCGTGAGCGTCAAAGGGAGGGAGGTCGAAGGGGGGGAGGGGGGAGGGGGGGTCGTTCGCCGCCAATGTCGCGCGAGAGAGAGGAGGCAATCCTTCTCCCTCTCTCTCTTCCTCTCCTTCCAACCCCCAACTCACCGCACGAAAAAGTAGACGCGGTCAAAAGTTTCCTGCTCGAGCAGAGAAAGAGCGTCGGAGTTGCAGACGTCGTAGAGCGCGCCTGTTTTTTTTGGAATGGTTTCATCGGTCGAGAGAGAGCGTCGAACAGCGTCGAGCGTGAGAGAGAAAGGGAGAGGACGAGAAAAAAAAACGGTCGCCAAGCGGTCCCATTGTCTCGCACGACGGGCAAACGAAAATAATTCCTTCGAGGCTCTGGTGCCACATGATACCATTCTGCTCAGAGAGAAGAACCAATGCGCGTTCTCAGGGCTGTTAGCTGTCGAAATTCTTTTCGCCGCAAAGCAAAAGCACGCTGACGCCGACGACGAAACTGAAAAAAAACGGAACCAAGAAACTCCCACGACGTACGGTCCACAAACTCGTCCAGGTCCTCCCTCTCGAGCCCCGAGACGTCGACGAGGTCGACGCATCTCAGCGGGAGCTCGCAGCGCGGGTCGCAGAGGTCCGCAGGCCTGTCGGGGAAGACGAAATCGTCCTCCATTTTTTTGGTTGGAATTTGAGAGAGAGAGAGAGAGAGCTGTTTTTTCTTCCTATTTTTTGCGGGCACCGACTCTGATTCACGGCCACATTAAAAAAAAAAACATGGCCCGTCGCATGCGGCCCTCGCAGCCGCGCAGCGGCCTCCGTCGCAGCGACGTCGCCCTCAAGCCGCCTCGAGGGGCCGCCGTCGTCGCAAGGGCGTCACCACAGGCGAGCGGCGGCAGCAACGCGGCCCCCAACCAAATGCTCTTCCGTCGCTCGGCGTTCGACGTCGCCGTCGTCGGCGCCGGCGCCCCGGCCGCGGCCGCTGCCGCCGCTGTGCAGCGCAGCGGCCTGCGCACCGTCTGGCTCGACGGCGCGCCCCTCGGCATGCCCCAGCCCTCGGTCTTCCACCGCAGACCCTCGCACGCTCCCGCGAGGCTGGCCTGCGCCGACGCCAGGCTTGTCGCGCTCGCCTCCGAGGGCCTCGACGCGTGGAGGGAGCTCGGCGAGCGCTTTGCGGGAGGAGGAAGCGGGAGGAGGGCCAGGGGAAGGTCGGGCGGCGGCAGCGGCGGCGGCGGCGGCGCCGCGCTGCTCTCCGAGGGCGGGTCGCTCGACCTGGCCTCTTCGTCCTCCTCCTCCGGCGCAGAGATCCTCGAGGCGTGCGCCGAGGCGGCCAGGGAGGCCGGCGTCCGAGGGGCGAGGCTGCTCGCCGCGTCGGAGATCGAGGCCGCGCTCGGAGCGACGGCCGGCGTCGGCGGAGGGGGAGGCGGTAGCGGCCTCCCTTTGCTCTCCTCCGCGCTCCCCTCCCGCTCCGTTTCCGGCCTCCTCGTGCCCTTCGGGGGGTCCCTGTCGTTCGCCGCCGCCGACGAGGCCGCGGCCGCGGACGCCGCCTCCGCGGGGGTCGAGAGGTGGGGGCCGAGGTTCGCGCTGGCCGGCTGGAGGGACGCCGGCGGCGGGTCGAGGTTTGAGCTCCGCGGGAAGAGGAGGGACGCCGCGGCGACCGCCGCGGGCGAGGAGCCGGCCCCGCTGGCCGAGGCGGAGAGGCTCGTGCTGGTCCCCCCCGAGCGAGGCTTCGAGGAGTTTCTGGCGTTCTTTGGGATCTCGCTCCCGAGGCGGAGCGAAGCTGGAGCCGGGCTCGTCGACGTCCCTTGGGCCCCCGCCGGAGGAGGAAGCAAGGGTTCTTCCGATTCCAATTCGAAACCTTCATTCTCGCAGCTGACGCCCTGTGTGCTCTGCCACGGGCTCGCAGACCGCGCCGCCGACCCCGGAGCCCCGCGCGGGGGGGCCTTTGAAAAGTGGCTGTTCGTTCCCTCCAACAGCGGAGGGAGCTTTGGTGGACTTGTTTCGCTCCCCCCGGCGTTCGCTCGCAGTTCGCTCTCCGCCTCTGCCGTTTCCGAAGCCGCTCTCGCTGCTCGGGAAGCGTTCCTGAATTCGGACGACTTCGACGGACAAGAGAAAGCGGCGGAAGAGTTTCTGTTTTCCCCCTTTGCAGAGGACGCCGAGGCCGCAGCAGCAGCAGCATCGACAGCGCTGAGGCCGCTCCAGGGCTCCCCGCCCCCGAGGTTCGCGTTCGCCTCCCGGACGCTGGTGACCCCCGATGGAGCCCCGCTGTGCGGGTGGGCGCCGCTGGAAGTCGTCGCGGAGGAAGGAGAGGAAGGAGGAGAAGGAGAGGAGGGAGGAAGAGGAGGCGGCAGCAGCGGGAGCAGCAGCAGCAGCGGGAGCAACGGCAGCGAGGAGAAGCAGCGAGAGCGAAACGGTCGCGGGAGAACAGAATCCCGGCCTGCTTCCTTTGGCGCCTTGGGCTCACAGTCCGGCCGCGTCCTCGTGCTGTCGCCCGCGGCGGGGAGCGCTCCCTCCGCGGCTTCGGGCCCCTCGCACGGCCTTTTGTCCTTTCCCCTCGTCGCGGGCGTCGCAGCCGACTTGCTTTCGGCCTCCTCTGCTGTCAGGGGTCCCCTGGCCGCGGAGGATCTGTCTCCGACTCGGAAGGCCGCGGGCTTGCGGTGCGTCGAGCTGGCTCGGGACTCTTGGGAAGGGTCCAAATGAAGCGAAAACAATGTAAAAAAAAAAGTCAAATGTTTCATTTTGCATAACGTTCTTTTTTCCTTGAATTTTGTTCAACTTTCTCTCTTTCTCTCTTTCTTTCTCTCTCACTTTTTCGAGTCGTCGCGAGGCGTCCTCGGCGTCACGGGCGCGTCGCGGGCCGCAGCACCAGCCAGCCTCGAGCGGCGGTACTCGGAATACGGGACGACGCCGCTCTTTTTGGGAGCGGCGGCGGCCTTTCCGCCCTCCTCGGCCGCCGAGGACGCTTTCGCGGCAGGAGCGCCGGCGGCGACCTTGCCACCGTCCGCAGCCGCCGCGGCCCCTCGTGCTGCTCCCCCTTTTGCTCCCCAACCGCA
>Ga0114918_10004791_pt1 | contig 11716 bp, 7 predicted proteins | sample LantaG_FD_87015 | JGI IMG/M metagenome (GOLD analysis project Ga0114918, IMG submission 87015) | Deep subsurface microbial communities from Baltic Sea to uncover new lineages of life (NeLLi) - Landsort_02402 metaG | ecosystem: Environmental > Aquatic > Marine > Oceanic > Sediment | place: Baltic... | reverse complement strand
TCTCTCTCTCTCTCTCTCTCTCTCTCTCTCTCTCTCTCTCTCTCTCTCTCTCTCTCTCTCTCTCTCTCTCTCTCTCTCTCTCTCTCTCTCTCTCTCTCTCTCTCTCTCTCTCTCTCTCCCATCGCATAGGTGCAACGAGCACACAATGACGAGCGCCGAACCGATGGAGACGCGCGCCTCTGCCGGCGCCTCGGCCGGAACGAGCGGCAAGGATGCTTCAAAGGCATCGGCGACGGCGGCGGCGGCGGCCAGCGCCGGCGCCTCTGAAAAGCAAAACGACCAATTGCTCGCGCCGCTGCTGCCGGCCAAGCCCAAGTTCGAGGCCATGTCCGCCTTTGACGCCAACGGGCGCAAGATCGAGTTCAGGAGGGTGCGTTAGTCGTGGTGGTAGTTTTGAGCGGAGAAAAGGGAGGAGAAGAGAGGAGAAAGAGAGATTCGAGCATTGAACATCGACGACGCCGAAGCCGACGACGGCGGCTGCAGAGGTCGCTGCCCTTGACTCTTTCGACCTCAACTTTCACCCTCCGCTCTTTTTTCCTTCCGACCCCCAACCAACCCCCACCACCTCCTCCATCTCCAGGTCCCCGTCCCCCAGCACCGCCTCACCCCGCTCAAGCAGTCCTGGCTCGACCTCTACAAGCCCATCACGGGACATTTGGGGCTGGACATGCGCATGAACTTAAAATCAAAACGTGTCGAGATCCGGACGACGGCCAACACGAAAGACGCCGGGAGCCTGCAGAAGGCAGCGGATTTCGTCCACGCGTTCGTGCTGGGCTTCAATTTGAAAGATGCCGTCGCTCTTTTGCGATTAGACGACCTCTACGTCGAAGGGTTCGAGGTCAAAGACGTCAAGATGACTCTGCGAGGAGAGCACCTTGCCCGGTGCGTCGGCAGGCTGGCTGGTAAAAACGGCAAAACGAAATTCGCGATCGAGAACGCAACGAGGACTCGAATCGTGCTGGCCGACACGAGGATCCACATCCTGGGCAGCTTTCAGAACATCAGGGCAGCGAGGGACGCCGTTTGCTCGCTGATCCTGGGGAGCCCGCCCGGGAAGGTTTACGCGAAGCTGCGGTCGGTTTCGGCGAGGCTGACGTAAACGAGAAGAGAAGAGTTTTTGAGTCTCTTTTTCTTTTCGAGTCCCCACCCTGAATCAACGAACGAATTGTGCTCTCTTTTCTGTTTTTATTTTATCGCAATGTAATCAATCTGGCTTTTTTTTTTTATGAATGGCATGCAGAAGCGGGAGAGACCTCGAGAGCGGGCGGGGTGGATGTTTTTTTCTTCTTTTTTTCGTTTTCCGTCGAGCAACACCTCTCCGCCTCCGTGACTCTTCTTCGCTCGAGCGATCGAGCTTAACGAAAAAAAAATGAAGCTCTTCTCTCGCGGCTCGGCCGCCAAGCACGACTTCGAAATCACTCTGCACAGCGTCAGCCCCTGGCCCGTCGATGCCTCCGCCAGCGATGCGCTGGTCGTCAGCTGGCGTAGGGGCGCGAGGCGAGCCGGGAGCGTCGCTGCGGTGGGACAACGGCGTCGATGGATGATCGATGGCGCAGGCGACGATTCGACCGCCGTCGCTCTCGACCTCTCTGGCGCGACCATCTCTGTCCCAGCGACGCTGTACAAGGTACGAAAGGGTAGAAGCGGACACATTCTCGGTTGAGCATTTGGTCACCGATGATCGACGTTTTTTTCTTTCTTTCTTTCGCTCGCTCGCTCGCCTCGCTCACTTCATCTCTCTCAAACAAAAAACAAGAAAACAAACAGGACGGCTCCGTCGCCAAGCCGGGCTCCGCGGGCCCCTTTGACAACAAGTGGCTCACCTTGGATCTCTCTGTCGGGGACGAAGAGAACGCGACGGGAACGGGGAGGCGAACCTCTTCTTCTTTGGGAGGGAGCAGAGTCATCGGCCGGGTCGCGGTCAACCTCGCCGACTTTGCCGAGAAGAGCTCCTCGTCTCCTTCTTCGTCACGAGTGACGCTGCCAGTCACCACGGTCTCTGGGAGCAACCTCGGGGGCTCGCCCGTGGCCTCCCTGTGCCTGAGCGTGTCCATAGGTCGAGGAGGAGGAGGTGGAACTGGGGTTGCTGCTCCTGCTGATGTTCCTGTTTCGACGACGAAGAGCGACGCGAACAAAGGAGGAGAAGAAAAGGAAGAGAAGGAAAAAGAGCCCGAGCTGCCCCTTCCTCTCAAGCCCTTCGTCTCCCGCGCCCCGCCTCCTTTCGTGCGGCTCGCCACCGAGGGAGAAGAAGAGGGAGCGAAGGGCGGCGGCGGAGGAGGTGAAGACTCCGATTCGGACGACGGCTTGCTCGCAGCGGCGGCGGCCGCAACAGAAGGGGACGAGGTCGAGGGAACTGGAAGCGAGGCCGCTGCTGCCGCTGCTGCTGCTTCCGTGCCCGCTTCTTCTCCTCCGGTCGCTGAGGTTGCGGCACCTGTTCTTCCTCCTCCTCCTATTGCTGCTGTCGTGGAAAACGACAAAGCGGTGGCAGCAAAGGAAGCTCTTGCTGCTTTTCCTCGTCGTCCTCCCTCGCCCGTCGCTGCCGTTGTTGCCGAAGTCGAAGACGACGACGACGCCGACGACGACGAAGAAGAAAAGACAAACCCTTTCCTGCTGCCTCCGGCTCCGCCCGCCCCCGTCGCCCGAGCCCCTTCTCCGCCGCCACCTTCTTCTCCTTCTCCTCCTGCTTCTCCTCCGAAACAGGATCAGGTGGAGCAAGAGCCGAGAGAGGAAGGGAAAGTCGAGGAAGAAGTCGAAGAGGACACTCAACCCCCTCCTCCTCTCCCCGCCTTTCCTCCTCCTCCTCCCCTCTCTTCTTCTGCTTCTCCTTTCCGCCGCGCCACCTCGGCCATGGGCGACGGCGGCGGCGGCCGCGCCCCCGTCTCCGACCCCCTGGCGGACGCCATCGAGATGGAGCCCCCGCTCGACGCGATCGACCTGGCCCCGGAGGACGCGGACCTCTTCGAGCAGGCGTTTGGCGAGGAAGGAGGAGGAGGAGAAGAAAGGGATGACGGAGGCGAAAAGGACGACGGCGACGACGACGAGCGTTTTGCCTCTGCTTCTTCTGCTTCCCAACTCGCCGTTGTCGTCGGTCCTTCCCCCGCCCGCACCCTGCTCGAGGAGACCAGCGCGGCGCTGACCGCCTCCAGGCTCGCTGCGGGGAGCAGCAGCAGCAGCCGAGAGGCGACAGCAGCAGCTTCGAGCAGCGCTGCTCTCTTGGCCTCGCCTCCTCCTCCGCTGCCGGTTTCATCATCTTCGATTTTGGCGGCGGCAGGAGCGACGACAGCGACGCCTTTCAAGCAGCACGCTTCCCCTTCGGCCCCGATCTCTCTCGCGCCGACACCGGGGGGTTTGTTCACTTCCTCCTCTTCTCGCCCGGGGAGCAGCAGCAGCAGCTTCCTTGGAGTCGGTGGCGGCGTTTCGACCCCCTCAAACGCTGCCGCTGCTGCCACCGCTGCCGCCTCTGCCGCCTCTGCCGCCGCGGCGAGCGAGGCCCTCGCAGCGGCGGAGGAGTCCCGCCGCGCGCTCGAGTCCGAGCTGCTTTCGGTCTCCGCGCTCGAGGCGTCGGTCTACCTCGCCGCGGCCGGTGGGAGGCCCAGGCGAGGGAGGAAGAAGAAGAAGAGCGGGAGGGCGGGCTCCTCGCGGCGGCAGTCGCAGCAGTTTGAGAGCAACGGCAATGCTGCTGCTGCTGCTTGTGCTCTCGGCGACGACGACGAAGACTTTGGTGCCGCGGGTGCCCTCGCTTCCTCTTCTTCCGCTTCGTTACCGCCTCTCGACCCGCACGCCCCGGCTCGACGCCTCACCCGCACCATCGTCTCCATGGGCCCGCAGGAGGGCAGGGCGTTTGGCGAGCGCGCGATTCGGTGAGAGAGAGAAGAGTTTTTTCTGGTTTTCATTTGTTCTTCTCTTCTCTCTCTCTCTCTCTCTCTCTCTCTCTCTCTCTCAGCTCACTCTTTTTTTTCCCTCCTAAACTTTCAAACATCCCCCCAACGACAGCGCGATCGAGGCCGCCGCCGAGGCCGCGGGAGACGGCGCCGCGACCTCCGCGTCCTGGTGGTCCAACGCGATGCAGCTGCGGTGGGCGCTGTGGGCGATGGCGATCGGGAGCTCCTCGTCGTCTAAGGAAACTGCTAGGACAAAAGCTAGTAAAAAGGCTGGCCAAAAGAAGACGAAGAAGAAGTCTTCATCTCGCGGCACCAACAGCAGAAGAAGTTTGTTCCGCAAGGGCAGCAAGAACGGCGACGAGGAGGAAGAGTCGGAGGAAGAAGAAGAGGAAAACGAAGAGGACGACGAAGAAGAACAAAGCCTCCGCTGGGCCGCAGACGCCCTTCTCCCTCGCCTCCGCACGCTCGAGTCATCGCTGCTCAACCGGGCCGTCTCGGGCCTCTGGACCCGCGCCCTGGACGCCGTCAAGGCCGAGAAAGCAGAGGGAGCGAAGGGAGAGCGCCGCCGGTCGAGCTCGGCCTTTGGCGAGGCGCAGCAGCAGCAGCAGCAGCAGCAGGAGCGGCAGGTCTCTGCGGCCGAGGAGGCCGCCGGCCGGTGGGTCGACGTCTTGAACTCCGCGGCCCGCGACGCGGCGTCCTCGGCCCGGGCCTCGGTCCCGGAGCCCCACGCGGCGCTATTCGTGGCGCGCGCCTTGGGGGCCCTGCTGGATAAGGTCGACGCGCTGCTCTGCGAGGCCGCGACGGGGGTGAAGGAAGAGGTGGAAGAGAAGAAGAAGAACCAGAGGTCGAACGACGACGACAGTAACAACAACAGAAGAGCAACAACAACCTCTCCTCTGCTCCCTCCTTCTTTCCTTCCCTTTGACCCTCGCTACCCCCTGACCTTCACTTCCGGTGTCGGGATCAAGCTCGCCATGGGGAAGATCGGGCTCTGGGCTGCCGACGCCGGGGTGATGAGTTCGAGCGCTTCGAGTGCTGCCACTCCAAACGAAAACGACGACGGCAACGACGAAGGCGACGAAACCAACAACTCCAGCTCCGCCCACCACCTCCCGCGCCTCTTCCCGCGCCTCCGCGCCGTCGTTGACCTCCTCATGATGCCCAAGGAGGCCCTCACCGACCCCGTTATGCGCCTCGAGGTCCTGCCTCATTTATCATTGAAATCGGTCTGCGGCGCTCTGGCGAGGTTCAAGCCCGACGACAACGCCCCGGACCCGCTGCCTCCCGGTCTGCTCGACGTCTTGCGAGACCAGGCGGAGGAGCAGGAATACGAAGAAGAGGAGGAAGAAGAAAAAAGCAAAGAGCAGCAGAAGAGGAGGAGCCTGGAGGGGCTCCTGAGGGCAGCGCTGGCCCCCGTGCCGGAGAGGGCGATGCTCGCGCGCGGCCTCGTGCCCGAGCCTCTGTCTCTGGAGCAGACGCCAGAGAGCGAGGGGGAGCTGGACGAGCTCGAGGAGGCCGTGGGAGGGAGTGGTGCGGGGGACGCCTGCGTGGGGTTGCGGTTTGACCTGCTGAGGGAGCTGTGGTCGAGCGCGAGGTAGAAAGAGAGAAAGAGAAAGAGAAAGAGGTCAAGTGCAAAAACGAAAGGAGAAAAAAAAACACAATTTTTGTTCGAACGCAAACGAGACTCGACGACGAAGAAAAGAAGAAGAAGAAAAAAAACCCTGCCGAAAAAAATGCCCCGTCCCTTCGCCTCCCTGCTTCTCCTCGTGCTCGCGGCTCTCGTCGCAGGTGAGTGAGGAAGGAGCTCGTGTGTGGAGAGAGAGAGAGAGAGAGAGAGAGAGAGAGAGAGAGAGAGAGAGAGAGCAGAAGAGAGAGGGAAGTGGGAGAAAGAGAGAGAATGAGGGAGAGAACCAAAACAAAACGAAAGAAACCTCGACCTCGGGGGGACAGCTCAACGACTCGACACGGAAAAAAAAACTTTTTTTTCAAAATTCAAAATAAACCTTACAGCTTCTTCGGTCACCGCGCAGCCCAGAGGAGGAAGAGGAGGAGGAGGAGGCGGCGGCATTGTGATCCCGGAGCTCGGCCTCCCCTGCGCAGGCCGCGCCAACTGCCCTCGCGCGCAGCAGTTCCTGACCGAGAGAGCGAGGGCCCCTGCTCTGTCGCTCCCGCCGCCGCCCCTGATGAGGATGAGGATGGGGATGAGGGGCCCGCCGCCGCAGCAGCAGGAGGGCCGGCGGCCCCTGCTCTTTCCGCCTGGAGAGGGACCGTGGCTGTACCCTGGGAACGAGGCTGGGCAGGCGCCCAGGCCGCAGGCGAGGCTCGGGTGAAAGAAAAAAAGAAGAAAAAAAGAAGAAAAGAGGAGAAGAAGAAAAGAGAAGAACAAGAGAGAGAAATAAACGAGCAAGAAACAATGTTTCTGAAGAACAAAGAGAGAAAGAAAATAAACCTTCCACTGCCTTGAAAATCTGAATCACTTTTTTTTAATCGTCCTTGCCCCGCGCGGAAGCAGCAGCAGCAACAGCAGCAGCAGCGGAAGGAGCGCAAGTCGAAGAAGAAGGAGCGGAAGAAGAAGCAGAAACAACAGGAACACTCGCCGCGCGCCGCCGCTCTGCGCTCGCCAGCCTGAGCGCCTCCCTCCGGTGCGCGGCCTCTGGGCCCCTCCTCTTCGCCACCCCCCCAACGATCTGTTCCTGTTCCTCTTCTTCTCTCTCTTCGGAAGAAGCGGCGGCAGAAGCGGCGATGAGGGCGCGCTCGAGCCTGGCGACCGCGGCGTCGACCTCTGCCCCCCAGCGGTGCCTTCCTCCTCCGCTTCCGCCGACGCCGACGCTGCTCATCGCCCGCAGCAGCGCCGCGGCGTCCCTCCACCTCGGCGCGGCAGCAGAGCAACTTATCTGCTCCGCATCGTCGTCGTAGCTCTCGGAGATCACCTGGGCGAGCGGAGCCGAAGAGAAAGGCGAAGAGGAGGAAGAATAGGAAGAAGAAGAAGAAGAAGAGCCTTGCTCAGCAGCGGCTGCAAACAGCGCCGAGAGCATCAGGCCTTCCAAACTTTTCTCTCGCTTGCTCGCCTCCACGACGAACTTCCCGGCGGGGGAAGCCGCGAGATACCGCGCCAGCTCGGGCGAATGAGCCGAACCCAGCACGGCTGCCTCGAGGGCTCCTCGGGGCAGAGGGAGGAAACCATCTTTCTCTCCTTCTTCGTTCTCGTTCTCGCTTCCGTCTGCTGCAGCCGCCAACAGGCAAGCGACGCTCCTCCAAGCGCCGCTGCCCAGCATCCCTCGCGCGACCTCCTCCCCCGGGGCGCCCGCGGCCCCTGCGGCCCTCAGCAGGGCGGCGAGCGCGGAGCAGGCCGCGCCGAGGAGGAGAGAAGGAGAAGAGGACGAAGAAGAAGAGTTGCTTTCGTTGTCATCGTTGCTCAGTGCCCTTTTCGCTCCTTCGAGGCTGCCTCCTCCGGTGGCACTCGAGAGCGCCGCGGCGAGGCTTCCGATGAGGTTCGTCCTCGACGTCGTCGCCGTCGCGTCCCTCCAGGCTCGGGCGAGAGCCAGACGAGACTGAGAAGAAGGAGAAGAAGCATTGCCACTACTGCTGTTCGGAAGAGGCCAGCCCGCGACGACGGCGGCAAAGAGCTCGGCCGCGTCGGCAAGGGCCGAAGGAGAAGCTTTCTCCTCGTCTTCATTCGCTCCAAGCGCCGCCAGCAGCGCCGGCAGGGCCGCGGCACCCCTCACGGGGCTCGCCACGGCGCCGTCCCTGGCCAAGAGCAGCAGCTCGGTCCCGAGGCGGCGCAGCGGCGGGCAGCTGGCAGAGTCCGAGTCCGAAGCAGAAGATGCAGCGGAAGAGGCGGAAGCGGCTGCTGCTGCTCTCTTCACCGCAGACAGGCACGCCGCCGTCAGCTCGATCCCGCCGGCCTCCGCCCACCCCTGCCCGACGCGGGACCTCGCCGCCTGCACGAGGGAGACCATGGCTCGCACGGCTGAGGGGAGGGAGGGGGCGGGGAGAGAAGAAGCGAGGGCAGCATTGGCAGCAGCAGCAGCAGCAGCAGCAGCGGAGTCGTCGCTGTGGCTTTCGACGACGACGGAAGCAAAGAGCGGATCGTCGCCCTCGCCAAAGGAGGAGAGGCCGCCGCCTGCTCCGTCCGGGTGCAGGGGCGTGTCGTAGTCGCTGTCGTCGTCGTCGTCTTCGTCGTCATCGGCAGGCGCAGGAGCAGGAGCAGAATCAGCAGCCGGAGGAGCTTCTTCTTCTTCTTCTTCTTTCTCTTTCTCTTTCTCTTCGTCTTCGTCTTCGTCTTTGTCTTGCCCCAGGAACGCCGCAAGGGCCCGCTCGGCCTCCTCTCCGCCGCCGACGCTCCCCGCTGCCGCTGCTGCTGCTGCTCGCTTCGCCGCATCCTCCTCGGCGCGCTCCCCTTCCTCGTCGAGCTCGTCCGCGAGCCTGGAAAGGAGCAGGAGCGGAGAGAGAGGAGGAGAAGAAGGGGAAGAAGGGGAAGAAGAAGGAGCAGCAACAGAAGAAGAAGAGCAGCGAGAGGAACCAAGGGACTCGAGGACGCTCAGGACTGTCCTCACTGTGTAGCTCACCGCCAGCCGGTCCCAGCAGCCCGCCGAGGCCGCCGCGGCGTCCAGGGCCCTCGCTCGGGCCCGATCCTCCTCGTGGACGATTTCGCCTCCTTCGATTTCGTTCTCGTCCTCGGTCGGAGAGACGAGCGAAGGGGGGTCGCCGGCGAGCGCCGCGACGAGCTTCCTCGTCGGGGCCAGAGAGAAGATCGTCGTCGTCGTCGTCGTCGACAACGATCGGTCCAGTTTCAGCTGCTCTCCGACTGCTCTGGAGAGCGCGTCGACGGCGCCCGCGTCGAGGGAAGGGTAGTCGAACTGGAGGCGGGCGTGCGCGGCGCGGGCGAGGAGCAGAGAGGAGGAGGTCGAAGAGGTCGAAGAGGTCGACGAAGGTCGAGATCGAGATCGAGATCGACCAACCAACAGCATCGTCGCGGAACCGCTCCCGTTCCCGCGCTTCGTCACGGCCTCCGGATCGATCTTCTCGACGCCAGCATCGCGGAGGGCGCTCACGAGCTCCCGGAGGAACGCGTCGCGGTGGCTGGAAGCGGGTGGAGGAGGGTCCGTGGTCATTTTTTGAATTGGGCGATTCGTTTTTTTCGGCGGAAAACAAGTGGAGGCGGAATCAGATTTTTTATTTTTTTCTCTCCTCAATCGTTCCTTCTTCTTCTCTCTCTTTTTCTTTACTATCGCGCCGTCCCACCGGCTAGCGCACGCATCTGCGGTATCCCAAACACGCTCGAGAGAAAGCAGAGAAGGAAAAGGGAAGAATTGAGCGCGCGATGGCAGCAGCAGCAGCAGCGACGACGTCGAGCCCATCGGCATCAACGTCGCCGTCGACCTCTCGGCCTTCGTCCGCCGCGGCCACCACCTCCGTCGTGCAGCTCGGCGCCGAGGCAGACACTCCCCTGGCCATCGACGGGCGGTCGCATCCTTCGCTGCTGGCGATCGGCAGGCTCGTCGGGCGCAGGCTGAGGGTAAGCGAGAGAGAGAGAGAGGGATTTGGAGGGGCTTGTCGGCAAGTAGAGAGAGAGAGAACCCAAGCTCATCCTCGACCTCGACCTCGAGAAAAAAAACTTAAAATTTTAACAACAAAAAACTCCTCCAGGTCACGGTCGCCGACGGCCGCGTGCTTTCGGGCATCCTCTCGTGCCTGGACCCACAAGGGAACCTGGTGCTCTCGGACACGCTGACGCTCGGGGGGCTTGCGGGAGGAGGAGGAGGAGGAGGGAAAGACGAAGAGAAGCAGCGAGAGGAGGCAGAAGCAGCAACGACAACGACGACGTCGACGACGGCGACGACAACAGCGGAAGCCCACGCGCCGCTCTCTCTCGACGACGGCCACCATCACCCCTCCCGCGCCAGCCAGTCTCAGCAGCAGCAGCAGCAGCAGTCCCAGCAGGACCATGCCATGGGGATGGTGATCGTGCCTCGAGCGCGGCGCGTGCGGTGCTGCGTCGAGGTCGAGAGCTTCGAGGTCGAGAAGGTGAGCGCCGAGGTCGAGCGGGCGATGGAAAGTTGAAAAGAGTTTTTTTTTAGCGTTTCAACTTGTAAAATGGAACAAGAATTGATTTTTCGTCATTTGATACATCTTTTAGTTGTATTTTGTTGTTTTTTTTCTCGTTACACACGCAAGTGGGAGAGGGAGAGAAAAGTAGAAGCAGCGAGCGAGAGAGGAAGAAAAAGCGTTGTTTTCGTTCAGACGACGCCCCCTTTCCCCGGCCTGCTGCTTTTTTCCCTCTTTTTTTTCTCTTTTTTTTATTGTTATAAGCTAGTTTAACTTTCTCGCTCTCTTTGTCAAGGCAATGGTGTTGTTTTTTTGTTGCCCGTGGGCGAGGAGAAAAAAAAAGCAAAGAGGGAAGGTTCGACTTTTTCCGTCGAGCGCGTGTGCCGCTCTCGAAAGAAAAAAGGGGGGGAAAAAACTCTTCCTCTCTTCCTCTCTTCCGCTCTCTTCCTAATCTACTTCAGCGCCATCAGCCTACGCCCGCAGCGCCAGCAGCCGACGCGGTTCCAGCCGTAGCCCCAGCCCCAGCGCCAGGCGTGGGTGGGGTTGGGGGCGGAGGCTGCGCGGTGGTTTTGAGTGTTTTTTGGTTTTTTTCTTTCGAGTGAGCGAGGAAAAATGGAAGAGAAACCGGGTTCTCTGTCGCGTTCCTCCGAGAATTGCGATGCTGCTCTCTCGATCGAAACTCGAAAAAACCCTTTCCCTCCGATGAACTACTACTCACCGAGCGCGATCAGGAGCATGAGCGCAAAGAGCAGCGTCGTGATGTTGGTCAGGGCCATCGTTCTTTTGATGGGTTTCGAAACTGTTTTTTGTTTGTTTTGTTTTTTTAGTCGTCGTCATCGGCGTTCGTCGAGAAGTTTCCTCGTCGTGAGAGTTTTGGCGAAGTGCCGCATGCGATCTCTCAATCGCGCCCTCCGGGCTCCAGCGCTGAAACCCGCCATCGGTTTGCCCGATTGCTCTCTGGACGGATTTCTAAGCTTATAGAGAGCGTAAATCGCGTGTGTGAGGAAGAAAAGAAAAAACAAAGACTTACCTGCGGGGGCTGCGAAGGAGAGGCGAAAGTGACAAAGTTTTTGAAGACGAAGAGAGAGTTGTGATTCGGGTTTTTTTTCCCGCGTCACTCGATTTTTTGACCCCCCCCCCCACTCTCTCTCTCTCCCCTTTTTAAGATCCTCTTTTCCCCTCTTTTCTTTTGCTTCTCTTCTCGTCATTTACAAGTCATGGAAAACAGCAAAAGATGGAATTCAACGCAAGAGAGAGAGAAAGAGGGGGAGAACAGAAGCAGCAGGAGCAAGCGAGAGAGAGAGAGAGAGCAAGCAAAGAATTTTTGTTCTTGACAATCTTTTTACTCGCTTCTCCGCCTTTTCTTTCCCCCCCGTTGTCCTCTCTCCCCTTTTATTTTAGCTAGTTTGTTTTTTCATGATAAAAAGGAGAGCCACTTATGAAGATATAATCGCGACGCTGGTAGACAAAGCAGGCAGCTGTCGGTTCGTAGTAGTTGTGGAAAAAAAGGCGAAAAGAAAAAAAACTTTTTCTCTCTTTTACTGCTCCTCGTTGCCTCCTCCGAGGAATCGCGACATCAGCTTGCGCCCGCAGCGGCAGCACCCTCCGTAGCAGCCGCCGCCGCCGTAGTAGCCGTAGCGGTAGCCGTAGCCGCCCCAGCAGCCGCGTCCCCTGCGGATTTTTGGGTTTTGGTGGTGGTGAGGAGCGTGAGTTTTCGGGGTTCTCTCTCTCTCTCTCTCTCTCTCTCTCTCTCTCTCTCTCTCTCTCTCTCTCTCTCTCTCAGC
>Ga0114918_10004790_pt1 | contig 11717 bp, 12 predicted proteins | sample LantaG_FD_87015 | JGI IMG/M metagenome (GOLD analysis project Ga0114918, IMG submission 87015) | Deep subsurface microbial communities from Baltic Sea to uncover new lineages of life (NeLLi) - Landsort_02402 metaG | ecosystem: Environmental > Aquatic > Marine > Oceanic > Sediment | place... | reverse complement strand
CTCTCTCGCTCTCTCTCTCTCTCTCTCTCTCTCTCTCTCTCTCTCTCTCTCTCTCTCTCTCTCTCGCTCTCTCTCTCTCTCTTGCTTTCTCAGTTTTTATAATCTTAGCAGTAGTATTTTACGAAAGGTAATAACACGAGGGGAAATCGAAAATCGGACAATGAGGGAAATGAAAAACGAAAGGAGCAGAAGTGAAAAAAAAAAAGACCAGAGGCGGCGCTGCACAAAACGCTCTCCTCTTCTTCTTCTTCTTCTTTCTTCCTCTTCTACCTCATCCTGGATGGAATGCTAGTACTTTGGATGGAGTTTGTGTTGTGTTTGTAGTGGTGCGCACGTCTTTCTGTCACGCAAAACAGAAAGAACCGGCGGCTGCGGCTTAAAGGAAAAAGAGAAAAAGGCGTTCAAAATTGTTTTTTTAGTTGTTATTGTTGTTGTTGTTTTATCTAATAAAGTTTTTTTTTTAGGAAACCCGGCTTTGCAGGAGCTTGAGCGCGTTTGATTGATCCTCCCTGGAACGGTAAAAAGAAAAAACATAAAAAAGTATCACGCGGCGGGGGCAGCAGCAGCGGCAGCAGCAGCAGCAGCACCAACACCAGCAGCTTCTTCTTCCTCTTCTTCTTCTTCGCCGCAGCTCGCGCTCCCCGGCGACGACGGCAAAGTCGAGCCTTCCTGCTTCGCCGCCGCTGCAGCCCTCTGCTGCTGCGCCTCCTCCACCTCGGCCCCGGCAGCTGCAGCAGCCAGAGCAGCCGCCACCACCGCAGCGGCCTCGCCGGCAGCCCCGGCCGCGGCCCTCGACGGCTGCCTCGCCAGCGCCCCTCCCGTCGACGCGTCCGACAGCACGTCTCTCGGCAGCGCGCCCGACGCCACGAGCGCCTCCAAGTGCTTGCGGTCGATGGGGGGTTCCCCGACGAGAGCGTACACGTTCAGGCCGTCGTGCTTGTCCCCCGTCTTCTGCAGGTGAGGGTACCTGCCGGCCTTGAAGCAACCCACAAGCGCGTCCTTCCATCTCGGGTAGGTCTTGGTGCCCGGTCGAGGGGACCAGTCGAGCTGCGACCTGAAGGCCGGGACTGCCTGGATCGCGTCGGCGATCTGAGTCAAATTGCCTCGCTTGCCGGGAAGCGAAGCCAGGACCGCCGCGGCCATGACGCGCATGGGGGTCCCGCCACGGGGGTTGATCCTGCGGCCGTGGGCGTTGCTGTTGCTGTTGGGGTTCGCGGCGGCGGTAGGGCTGCTCTTGTCGAGGAGGAGGTGGAGGTCTTCGTCGCTGCCGCCGACTTCGTCGCTCGCCGTCGTCGTCGTCGTCGGAGCCCGGAGGCTCCGGAACATCCTCTGCGCCGCCGAGCCCGAGCGCTGGACCACGGCGACAGCGGCAGCTGCAGCAGCTGCGGTTCCAGACGCAGCAGGCTCCTCTTCGACGCCGCCGCCGTTGCTGCTGCTGCCGCTCATCTCGAGCGCGACCGCGACGCGCTCCCAGTCGGACGGGCCGCGGGGCTGGACCTCCTCGACGATCCGGAGGAGCTCGTCCCTCTCGCGCCGCGACCAGGGCGCCTCCGCCGCCGCCGCCGCCTCTGCTTCGGCGTTCTCTCCGTCGCTGCTGCCCCTGTTCCTGGGCTGGGAGGCGGCGGGGAGGCTGAGCGGGGAGGCGGAGCCCGTGGCAGTCGTTGCAGTGTTCCTGCTGCGCGAGAGCGGCGAGTCGGAGGGCGAGCGCTGGCAGCGGGCGGCGGCGGCGCCTCCGCTGCCGCGCGCCTCACCAGCAGCATTCGCTGCCCCGCCGGAGAAGACAGAGGGCTGCTCGTCTGCCGTGGAGCGGCGACGAGCGGCAGCAGTAACACCGTTGGTTCGTCCAGAAGAGACCTTGCCGCCGCCGCCGCTTCCGCTCACTTTCCCGATGGCGGCAGCGACAGCGGCAGCAGCGGCAGCGGCAGCTTCCTGCTTGCCCAGCAGATCAATCGCCTCGATCAGCCCTTCGATCCCCGAAGTCGTGCTTGTACGGGTCGGAGAGCGGCGCCTGCGGTCAGCAGCAGCAGCTGCGGCAACGGAAGTCGCCTGCCTCCAGCTCGCAGGGGGGGAGGAGCGAGCTCCTCCACCTCCTGCCGCTGCCGCAGCAGCTGCTGCCGCTGCCGCCGTCGCCGCGGCCAGTGAAAACGGAGAAGCGACAGAGGATTTTCTTCCTCCGTTCCTGGGTCCGCGGGGGATCTGAGAGCATCCCGGGATCAGTCCAGAAGAAGGAGATGCGTCGCCGCCGCCGCTGCTGGCCGCGGGCGAAGCAGCAGCAGCAGCAGCGGCGGCAGCGGTCGCCGCGGCAGCGGCAGCGTTTGCCGACGCGACGGCCGAGGCAAGCGGGCCCGTAGGGACTAGCTCTTTGGTTCCCTCTTCGTTCCCGTGCCCGAGGGCGGCAGCGGCGTCGATCGCGGAGGCGAGCGCGTCGGCCGCGGCCGTGGAGAGCGACGAGGCCAGGATCGCGAGCTGCGGGCGGGCGGGGCCGCCTCCAAAGCAGCTGCTGTTGCAGGCAGCGCGCTGCTTCTTGCAGGAGGAGTCGTCGTCGAGAGCAGCGGCAACAACGGCGCCGGCGGCGTCTTCGGTCTCGGAGCGCGAACGCTTGTCTCCGGCTGTGTTGTTTTGTGTTTTTTGTGTGTTGTTTAAAAGCGTCGAGAAAGAGGGGGAGAGGGGGAAAAAGAAGGGATAAGGAAAAAGGAGAAAGAAAAGAGAGGGAAAAATTGGTCAAGGCGGAGGGAGAGAGCTCGTCGCTCGAGAGGGGCAAGAAAAGTAACCTCGACCTCGACCTCTTCCATCAATCAATCAATCCTCAACGCCCCCCTTTTCGCTCGACGCTCTTCTCTTTCTTTTGGATCCAATTTCGTCCTCCAGATCCACCTCAATAATCGCCGATGCCTCATCGAAGCATTGAGGAAAAGGGGGGGGAAAAGGAAGAGCAAAAGAGCACGCCCAAAACAACCAAAACTCGCATGTCCCTTTTTCTCTCAAGACTGCGACCCCCGGCAACCCTCTCTTTCAAAAAAATATCTTCGTCTCCAACTATTCCCCTCTCTCTTTCTTACCTTTCAAAGCCTCGACCGTCTCCCCGAGCTCGGCGAGAGCCGCACTGATCCTGCCGATGCAGTCGGCCAGCTTGAGCGCCGTGTAAGGGCTCGGCGTAACTACGGCGGCATCGTCCGCCGCTGTCGCGCTCAACGAAATCATCGTCGTCGTCGTCGTCGCCGCCGTCGTCCCCGTGGTCGCCGGAGCCATCATCGCGACATCGAGCGGCCGCGGCGCCGGGAGCAGGCAAGTAGGGGCCTCGACTCCGACGTCCGAAGGAGCCATTTGACCTTCTTTTTTCCTTTCTGTAAAGGAGAAAGAGGGGAAGAGAGGCACTCGGGAGGGAGGCGGCGCGGAAAAGGGCACTGGCTAGCGCGTCTTTTTCTTTCTCCGAGGTTTTCTGTTGAGTCCCCCCTTTGAACTTTGATGAAACCCCCTGAACAAGGGAAAAACGGTTTCGCCCCGCTTTTTCGGGTCCGATGGTCTCGTCCTTATCGCGATCACAGAGAACGCGATGGTACCCTTCGACTGGGCGGAGAGTTTCGAGGAGGAGAAGAGTGCACAAGCGCGATGCGCGAGGACGCCTTTTCTCTCTCCTTTCGAAAAAACCAATGACGATGGGAAAGAGGTCGAAGAAGGAAGCGAGAGTGTGAATTTTCGAGGTGATTTTTTTCTCTCTTTTTTTTGCCTTCACTTTCTTTTTCAAGCGTCTTCGCGCCGCCCCCAAACTCTCTTCTGTACCTGCTTTTCGTTCTCCTTTGCTTGGAGAGGGAAGGGACAGGCCGTGTGCTGCCGCTGCTGCTTCTCCAGAAGCTGCGTCTCGCTTCTGCAGAGAGAAAGAGAGAGCGAAAGGACAGCGGCAGGAAGAAGCATCGGTCTCGACGTCGAAAAAAAGAAAAAACAATCCATGTGGCTCACCAAGCTCCTGGGCACGGTGAGGGTCTTGGAGTCCCTCTTTGTCAGCGCCACGCCATAAAAGACGTCGGGCTTGGCATCTAGGGGCTGGCGCAAAACGATAAAAGAGGACAGCAGGCGCCCGGCTCTCACGCTCCAAGCAAAAGACTTTGCCATTCGACATCGGCCGCATGTGCTTCTCCTTCTGCTGCTGCTTTTCTTTCTTCATTCTCACCCTCTCTCCCTCTCTCTGCCTCTCTCTTTCTCCTCCACAACCACTTCTCCAGGCCGCCACGATCGCGGGACTGGGACTGGGCCTGCTCTACTGGTTCCAAGAGAGGCTGGTGAGACGAGCGTCGTGTGTGCTTTCTTCAAAAGAGAGGGATAAAAAAACTCTCTCTTTGTTTTTTTTCTTTCCCTTCCATCGAAGAGGGCCAAACGTCCGCTTTGGACCTCATCTCTTCTCTCTTCTCTCTCTCTCCTCTCTCCTCTCTTTTCTCTCTTCTCTCTTCTCTCTTCTCTCTCCTCTCTTTTCTCTCTTCTCTCTTCTCTCTTCTCTCTCCTCTCTCCTCTCTTTTCTCTCTTCTCTCTTCTCTCTTCTCTCTCCTTTCTCCTCTCTTTTCTCTCTTTTCTCTTCTCTCTTCTCTCTCCTCTCTCCTCTCTCCTCTCTTTTCTCTCTCTCTCTCTCTCTCTCTCTCACTTCCCTTTACACAACCCCCACCTCCAACGACCCAGATCTACATCCCCCGCATCCCGGGCGTGCCCGACGACATCCCCTTCTACCCTGACCGCTTCGGCCTCGACTACGAGGACGTCTGGCTCTCTGCCTCGGACGGCACGAAGCTCCACGCGTGGCTCGTCAGGCCTCCCGGAGCTCGCCCCCCACGGGGACCGTTGCTGATCTTCTTCCAGGAGAATGCGGGCACGATGGCGATGAGGTTGCCGTTCCTGAGGTTGCTTGTGAGGCACTTGGGGTGTGCGGTGCTGGCGCCTTCGTACCGAGGGTGAGGAAGAAGTTTTTTGGGGGTTTTCTTTTCCTTCTCTCTCGAGGAGTCGAGGAAGAAAACGAAAACGAAAAAACTCATTCTTTCTCTCTTTTCTTTGCTTCTTTCGTGCCTTTCTTTCTCTCAAAAAACACAAATCAACGCAGCTACGGCCTCTCCCAGGGGAGCCCCGCCGAGCGCGGCCTCAGGCTCGACGCCGCCGCGGCCTTAGCGCATGCCCTGGGGCGCGCAGACGTCGACCCGACCCGCGTCGGCGTCTTTGGCCGCTCGCTGGGAGGCGCCGTCGCGCTGGCGCTGGCCGCGTCGAGGCCCGAGGCGGTCGCAGCAGTGGTCGTCGAGAACACTTTCTTGTCGATCGAGGCCCTGGCGCCCAAGGTCATGCCGTTCTTGGCACCAGTAGTGGGCCCGGGGAGGGCGGGCAATTTCCTCATCCGCAACAAGTGGAGGAACCAGGATGCCGCCGCCGCTCTTGTCGCGGCCAGGAAGGAAGCCTCCAGGAGAGGGGGCAGATCCCCTCGCGTGCTGCTGATCTCGAGCCTGGACGACGAGATGCTGCCCCCGGAGCACATGGCGCTGCTGCACGCGCTGCTGCTGGGCGACGGGAGCGATAATAACGGCAATTCTTCTTCGGGGGCAGGAGGAAGCGAAGGCAACAACGGCAACAGCGGCAACAACAACTGCGGAAGCGGCGCCGCGCTTCGATCCCCGTCCCCTTCCCCCTCCTCCTCGCCGCCGGTCGCCTGGCTGCCGCTGCCGGGCGCGCGACACATGGACGCCTACGACACGCACGCCGCGGACTACTGGCCGCCGCTGGTGGCGTTCGCGGCGGACGCAGGCGTGGCGGCGACGGGGACGACGCCGGCGGGCTCGGCGGTCAGCGGGTGATTTTTTCATTTTCGATTTTTCATTATTATTTTTTTCGTTTTCTTAGTGAATGATAACTTGAAAAGAATTGCCATTTAGCCTCTCTTTTTTTTTATATTTGATCTATATGGTTGCGTCTCTCTCTCTCGCTAGCGAGAGAGAAGACAGAGGAGGCGTTTTGGGCTACTTCTCCCCTTCTCCTTCCCCCTTCGCCGAAGCGCTCCTCTGGAAGCTGCTCCAGCCCTCGAGGTCCGCCGCTGCGCGCTCACGAGCTGCTGCGGCAACAGCTGCTGCGGCTGCGGAGGAGGCCTTCTCTTGTTCTTCGTCTATCCTCTCGTCGTCTGCTGCCCTGCGGAAGGAGGTCCAGAGGGAGTCGGAAGAGAGAGGAGGAGGAGCCTTTCTCGTTGCCGTTGTCGTCATCGTCGTCGTCGCTGCTGCTTCCGCTGCTGTCACGGGAGAAGGCGAAGGAGGCGCCGAACTGAAAGGGCTCGAGGAGTCCAGCTCCAGTCTGCAGCTGAGCAGCTCGGCCAGAGCCTCCTCCGCCGCCACAGAGGCGGCCGCAGCAGGGAGAGCAGCGGGGAGCGTCTCGGACGCCTTCGGAGTCGAGAGAGCAGAGGAGGCGGAGGAGGAAGAGAAAGAAAGAGAAAGAGGAGGAGGAGGAGGAGGAGGAGGAAGAGGGAGGCGGAGGAGGTCGCCGCCGCCCCCGTCGCTGCTCGCCGCTGCTGCCGCTTCCTCGGAGGCGGCCTCGCTGTCCACGGAGGCTGCCCTGCGAGCCAGCATGGCGTCCTCCCACTTCAGCTTCCTGTGCTGCGGGTGCTGCTGCTTCCCGTCGGGAGGAGCGGGGGAAGAGCCGCGAGAAGAGGGAGCTGAAGAAGCTGTTTCCTGAGACGGCAAGGGCGCCGCCGAACCCGAAACCGAACTCGAAGCCAAACTCGGGCTCCCCGCTTCTTTCGGCTCCTCCGTCGTCAGCCTCGGGTCCTCCGAGCTCAAGATCAAGAGCTCGTCGTCGCTCCACTCCCTCTCGAAGGCCTCAGAAACCAAATCATGCAACTTTGACAGCCTCCGAGCGGGGAGGTCCCTCCTCAGGACCTTGATGGCGGCCTCTGCGTCCCTCGACGAGAGGAGTTCTTTCCTGCAGGCCCTGACGCAGGCCGCCGCGAGCCTGAGTAAAGGCCGATCGACGGCCGGAGGCGTGGTGAGCATCGCGTCCACGAGCCTGGCCGCGATCGAGACCGGGAAGTCGGAGGCGAAGGCGGTCATGAACCAGGGGGCGGCGAAGAGTGTCACTGAAACACCTCCCTCGAGCTTCTCGTCGAAGAGCTGTCTGATCTCCGGTGGCAGCAGCAGGTGGAGGTGGGAGAGCCTGGCCGTGAGGGCTTCCATGCCCTCTGTGTACAAGGCGCGGAGCCCTTTAGACATGAGCAGGTGGGTGAGGAGGCCGAAGGCGGCGCGCTCCGCGGAGTCGTCTCCTGCGAGAGTTTCGGCAAAGCCGTCTCCCGAGACTTCTTCTTCTTCCTCTTCGCCGACGTCGTTGTCTCCGTTCTCTTCTCCGCTCCTCTTGTTCCTGTTCTTCTTCTTGCCTCCTCCTCTGATTTTCCTCCTGCTTTTCCCCTTGCCTTCGTTGTCCCCTTCGTCGAGGTAGATCAGCAGCAGGCCTCCCAGGAAGTTCATCCCCTGGCAGTAGGAAACGGTAGGGTCGAAGGCAGCTGTTGTTGTTGTTGTTTTTTGAAGGAAAAAATAAAAGAGGTTTGAGAAAAAGAGTAAGAAAAGTGAGTTTTTTCCTTTTGTTTCCGTTGTTGTTTCTTTCCCCCAGCTCTCTCTCCGAGAGGCCCAGAAAAAGCGCACCGTAGGCGATCAGGATGTTTGCGAGAGACCTCGCCCTCCTGCCGGGCACGGGCAGGCCAGAGGAACCCGGAGTCGAAGACCAAGAAGAAGAAGAAGAAGAAGAGGAAGCAGAAGAAGAGGAAGAACAAGCACTCGGGTCCTCGGGCTCGAAGCCCGCGACGGAGGGGAAGGTCCTCCCAACGTCCCTCCTTATCGCCTCGATCACCTCGAGAGGGACCGTCCCCTCCGCCTTGGCTTCATCGCCGTCTCCTTCTCCGATCGCTGGCGAGGAGCGGGGGAAGGCCGACGACAGCAGCGCAGGGTAGGCCGCCGCGGCGCGAGAGGCCGCCCGGGACCGCTGCAGCACCGACAGCCAGAGCTCGCGCCGGAGCGAAGGGGAGACGTTGGGGAAGACGCGCTTGCCGACCTGGGATTTGTTTTTTTTGTGAGGGCAAGCAGGTGAGAGTGAGAAGGAGGCTGTGAGAGGGAGGCGGAGAGGAGGAGGTCGGGGTCGAGAAAGGGTACAGAAGAGTTCGAGCGAGCGAAACAAAGAAAGAAAAAACCAAAAAAAAACGCCTTTGTCCTTCGTTTTCTCCTTTTTCTCTCGACTTCCAAATAACAAAGAGTAACGATTGCACCTGTAGGGTCACCAGGCTGTCCTCCACCGAGGTCGAAGTGTGGTTGGCGCTGGGGAAAAGCGCGCGGAACATCGTTTTTTTCTCAGATCGATGGCTCCTTCAAAAGGGAGTGAACAACCGAGTTTTTTCTTCATTTTTTTATTCACTTTTCGCTCTTCCTTTTTTCAACTCTCTTCGGGCTGCGCTCTCTCTGCCCTTCATTCCGATGCTGGCGCGATCAGCGACATGCGTCTCATCAGTGAGCAGCACCTGCATCCCCGTCGCGAGCTGCAGCGGGCGCGAAAGCACCTGCTCCGCCTCGATCGCCTCTTCCACTTCTACTAGACCTCGACGACGACGCCATCGACGCCATCTCGCCGTCACCCTTGCTGCTGCTTCTTCTTCTCTCTCCCCCGACCACCACCCTCCCTCGGCCTTCCGCCCCTGCATCGACATCCACAAGGGAAAGGTCAAGCAGATCGTCGGGTCCACGCTCAGTGACCTGGACAAGGGCAGGTGAGAAAGAGAGAGGAGGGGTGGAGGAGAGAAAGAAGTTTTTTTGGATTTCTCTCTCTCGACGGCGAAAACAAATTCACTTCTCGACCTTCTTTTTCAACCCCACCTGCCCGTCGTCTCTCTCCTCCTCCTCCTCGAAACCCCCCACCCCAACCTCCCCAGCTCCTCCGCCCCCGTCACCAACTTCGAGTCCGCGCTGCCCCCCGCCCACTACTCCCTGCTCTACAGGGACAGCGGCCTCGGAGGCGGTCACGTGATCATGCTCGGAGCCGACGACGATTCGAAGAGGGCGGCGACAGAGGCCCTGGAGGCCGCGCCCGGGTCGTTGCAGGTCGGCGGCGGCGTCAACGCCTCAAACGCCTCGGCCTGGCTCGACGCCGGGGCGTCGCACGTCATCGTGACCTCGGCGGTCTTCAGGGACGGGAAGCTGGACGAAGAAGCTCTGAAAGAATTGGTGAGGCGAGTCGGTAGAGAAAGGCTCGTCCTGGACCTCTCTTGCCGCAAGAAGAAGAAGAAAGAAAAGGAGAATTCCACTTCTTCTTGTTCTTCTTCTTCGTCTTCTTCTTCTTCCGATCCTTACTTTGTCGTCACGGACAGATGGCAGAAGTACAGCGACCTAGAAGTGGACGCGGGAACCCTGGAGGCTCTGGCGAAATCGTGCTCGGAGTTCCTTGTCCATGCCGTCGATGTCGAGGGCAAGAGCGCCGGCATCGACGCCGAACTGATCTCGATCCTGGGGGAGTCCTCCCCTCTTCCCGTGACGTACGCAGGCGGGGCGTCGACGATCACCGACCTGGAGAGGGTAGCGGAGTCGGGGAAAGGGAGGGTGGACGTGACGGTGGGGTCGGCGCTGGACATCTTCGGCGGGTCGCTGCCGTTCTCGGAGGTGGTGACGTGGTCGAGGAGGGAGGAGGAAGAGAGGAGGAGGAGGAAGGGAAAAGGGAATAACTGAATATTGCAAAAAGAAAAAAGGATGTGATCAAGGATGAGATAGCACTTTGTGAGAGAGAAGATGGAGCTTGGGGAAGAGAGCGGAGGTCGTCGTTTCGTTTTCGCTGTTTCGTTGTTTCGGAAGGAAGAGAGAGGTCGAGGTCGAGAGAGCAAAAAACGCATCGCTCACTTCTTGTCCTCGATTCTTTCAAAGCTTTCTCAATCGAAACACGACTCTCTTCGCCCCTCTCCGCAACCGAATCGCGACCCCTTCCACTCTTCTTTTCGGCTTCTCTCTACTCCGTCTGCGTCCCTGACATCGCACTCCCTCCGCACGACCTCGAATCGCGCCAAAGCAAAGCCTCTTCCAGAGCGCGAAAACGACTTCAAAAGGAGCGGCAATCTCAATCGAGGAAAAAGAAAAGAAAAAACATCAGCATGTCCTCTTCCGACGCCAACCCGTTCGACTCGACGCCTGCCTCTCGCGGCGGCGCCTACACGGCCGAGGAGTCCGTGATGGTCAACGAAGCCCTGAGGACGCACAGGGCCACCACGCAGGCCGCGGAGAGGGCGCTGAAGGTGCGCTGGACTGGGTTTTCGAATTTTCGAACAAAATGCGAGAGACGACGCAACAACGACGAGGCCACCTTTTTGCTCTTGAAAACTCAACCTCAACCCACTTCTCTCTTCCACCAACTCCAAACTCCAAAACAGACCGCCGAGAAGACCAAGGAGGTCGCCCTCGCCACGCTCGACGACCTCCACGAGCAAGGGGAGCAGCTCGGCCGCGTACAGCGGGACCTCAATGTCGTGAGTTGTTTTGGATCTTTTCTTGTTCCGTTTTTTTTTCATTCTCGAAACCTCTCTTCTTTCTCTCCCCTTCCTCTCTCACCTTCTTCTCTCTATTCCACTTCTCCACAACCACACCCAGATCGACGCCGACGTCGAGGAGTCCCGCTCCATCGTCAAGTACATGCGCCGCTGCTGCCTCTTCTTCCTCTGCAGCTGCTGCTGCGAGTGCGACCCGGACGCCGAGCGCGACGCGCTGCGCAAGGCGCGGGTTCGCGCCAGGAGAGCGGCCAAGAAGAAAGAAGTCGAGGCCCTGGCTCGCATCGAGGAGAGGAAGAGGGAGGCAGCGATGGGCGTGGCAGCTGCCGAGGAGGAGAATAATGGTAAGAAAGGCGGGAAGAACAAGAAGAAGGGAGAGGAGGCAGCGGCGAAGAAGCCTCAGCCCGCTCGAAGGGACCCGAGGCTCGACGACCCCTCGACCGAGGACGCCGCCCGCGCGCAGCTCTTCGGCGGCGCCGGGGGCGCTTCCTCCTCCTCCGACGCTCCCTCGCAGCGCTCCGGCGCGGCCTACCAGCTCGGCGGATCGCTCGCCGAGGCCGAGCGAGAGGCCGTGGCGAGGGAGACGGACGCGCAAGAAGAAGCGCTCGACAAGATCGGCGGCGCGCTGGCCGACCTCCGGCAGATGGGCCTGGGCATGCAAGAAGAATTGAAGCGCCAGGACCCGCGCATCGACGGCGTTGCGGACCACGCGCAGAGGGCCCGCGACGACATCCTTCACGTGAGCAGGTCCGCTCAGAAGGGGTTCGGGGTGAAGCCTGTGCGACAGCCAGAGGGGCCTGTGGGTGCAGGGGCGAGCACGGCCGTCGCAAAGGCGGCGGGGAAGGCTGCCGCCAAGGCGGCGGGCAAGTCGCTGGGGCTTTAATTGAGAGAGAGAGAGACCTGTAAATACTTGAACAGACGACGAAATGGAAAAAAAGGAAGAAGAAAGACTCTGCTCTACATCGGGAAAAAAGTGGAACTTTCTTCTTCTTCTTCTTTGGAAAAAAATGAGGCAAAGCTAGCATCTAAAAAAAAACAATTTCTAGAAGGGGAAAAACCCGATTCAAAAAAAACCCAAAACTGTTGCTGCTATGCTCTCGTTGTACTGTTGGCACATGGGGGGGGGGGGGGGCCCTCCCCCCCCCGCGCCCCGGCCAGAACGCGGCGCGCCGGGCGGGGGGGAGGGAGGAAAAGAGAAGGG